>Ga0102593_1000173_pt1 | contig 163169 bp, 172 predicted proteins | sample AraplaCol_mMS_r2_2_FD_76862 | JGI IMG/M metagenome (GOLD analysis project Ga0102593, IMG submission 76862) | Arabidopsis root microbial communities from North Carolina, USA - plate scrape MF_Col_mMS_r2 (SPADES assembly) (version 2) | ecosystem: Host-associated > Plants > Roots > Endosphere...
TAAACAAAAAAAAAAAAAAAAATTAAGCGCAAATACTTATTTCGAACAGTTCAAAGTATTGTTGATGTTTCCTCTCGCAACTATATCGGAGGTGCTTTCAACCGCCACGTCAATTGGCTTGGTCGAGTCTTCTGGCGTGCCTGGTTTGACTTTGACCGAGTCAACCTGGAAGCTGCTCGTCGTGACTACCTCGAGTATAAATTCGGAACAGTCATATCAGCAAGTGAGCGTAACTATCTTCTGGGAGGTATTCCATACTACATCTTCGTTGGCTGCCCCAAGGAGCTTGCCTCAACCCGATCCAGCCAGGCTACTATCGAGAAGTTGGATGCATCATTCACCGAATCTCCTTATCTCCGCCCTGCTAGTCACCAAAGCGAGATTGACAAGGCCGTCCAAAAGAGCACAAGTGAGATTAGATCCAAGGCTTATGAGTCTGCTGTGATTAACCTTGGTGCAAACCTGCCTCTTCCATGCGCTTTCTATCAAAATCACCACTACCGGATCCACTACAATGACATGCTGCCCAAGCACACCCAATTTCAAAATGAGTACATCTACGCATTCACCTGGGAAGATCCTCGTGTGGATCACCGACTGCTTAATATCGGTCAAGACGATGTGATCTTGGCAATCACTAGTGCTGGTGACAATATCCTGGACTATCTTCAGAAGAACCCTCGTCGTGTACACGCAGTTGACCTGAACCCAAACCAAAATCATCTTCTCGAGTTAAAGGTGGCCAGTTACTGCGCACTGGGCCATCGTGACATGTGGAAGATCTTTGGTGAGGGCAAGCACTCGCAGTTCCGTGAGCTGCTTATTTCTAAGCTCAGCCCTCATCTTTCTAGCCAGGCTTTCCAGTACTGGTTGGAGCACACGCATGTCTTTACTTCCACTTCTGGATACGGTCTTTATGAGACCGGTGGCTCCCGTCATGCCATTCGAATGGTCCGGTGGTTGTTCAATGTGTTTGGACTGCAAGGTGAGGTGACTAAAATGTGTGAGGCACAGAGTCTCGAAGAACAGCGTGCCATTTGGCCACGCATTCGACGAGTCCTTCTGAGCAAGCCACTGAACTGGGCTATTGTGAGCACAGAATGGTTTGCTTGGAAGGCAGCTGGTGTGCCTCGCAACCAGCGCAACATGATCGTTGATGATTACTTCCGCCGTAATGGCTTAACTGCGGACATGAAGCAAGGAAAGGACATCAGTGGCCAATCTATTTGGGAGTATGTTGTGGACACTCTCGACCCAGTGGTTAAGGACACCATGATCAGCAACGATAACTACTTTTACTACTTGTGCATGCAAGGCAAATTCTCACGACGGTCAGCCCACGCCCATACCCTTTACTTAGGAATTGAGATCAAAGCTAACTCACTTTCAGATGCCATCCTACATACCTCTCACCCCAAGCGCATGTCAAGCTGTCTACGCCTGGCGCTTTCGATGGGCTGCGTATCCACACCGATGAGATCAACGAGGTGATCAACCGTATAACACCTGGAACATTGACAATCGCCGTGGTACGTACAATGTACATCTTCTCTAAGCATTCACATATGCTCACATATACTAGGTCATGGATTCGATGGACTGGTTTGATCCCACCGAAGATGCAGCCGTTGCCCAGGCCCGTCGTCTCAATCATGCTTTAAAGAAGGGCGGTCGAATTCTCCTTCGCTCTGCAAGCATTGATCCCTGGTATATCAAGCACTTCGAGGAGAACGGATTCACCGCTCGTCGTGTGGGAGCCCGTTTCCCTGGTACTTGTATTGACCGGTAAGCTTCTCTCTTCCGAGCCAGCCAATTTGAAACTCAGACTAATTGAATCAGTGTGAATATGTACGCTTCCACCTGGATATGCACCAAAAACGAGGACATAATTCGACCCTCTACCGGAAGGACAATTTCCGCGTTGTCGCTCTCTGATAACATTGTTGGAGCGAAGAGGTCAACCAGCGTGGAGGACCTGCAACTTTAAGAGTGCCGTCTCTTATTTCGTCTAGATACCTATTTCCTTTACTTGCCTCTCTAGAAGTTTGTCTGCTATTTAACTTTATTGACCACCTTATGTTTTTATTGGGGTGTATGGCGTATACCCTGGACCGATGAAATTGTTGATATAACGAATTGATATTTAGAATATCTTTTATTGTACTGATAGACTGAATAAAATTGAGAACTATCCAGCCGAAAGTGTCATTCAATTTTCCAATAGATAACTTTTGATAATTTCCTACAAGTTTGTATATCATGTTGAAACATGTGATGTAGCCCTGGCACTACCTATACCTAGGTCTCCGCATTTATTGTGTACCCTACCTAGGGTACACTAGAAATGCTAGGTAGCATCGTTGAAAGATATTCAAAGCCAGTTAGACAAGCTCTTCATCTAAACATATTTCACATGTAAATCCCAAGATAAAGGGGTTAAAAGCTAAATTTAATCAAAAGCGCAAGTAGAAGAGGAAAAACACCCTCTAAAGAAGACAATTACAACCAGAGATGGCGGGGGAGAATAGACAATCCCTAATGAGACCAATTCAAAGAAATCCGTCGCAGACATTTAATTCGCTCCGGGTCCCAACTTCTGGAATTTTTCGCTGAAATCATATCTATCCATGACGGGTGCGAGACACATACACACATTGACATCGACAACTCTCATTCTCTCGCTCAGAGAGCAGAATGAAATAAGAGCGATGACGATCGGAAATGGAGAAAGAAAGGGGAGGAGGCGAAATTTGATCATGAACGGCCGTAACGAGTCTTTCCAAAAGAGAAAGGCACGTAGCGGTATTTGATCATGTGCTGAATTTGTCGGCGCATAGTCAGGACAAATAGAATGATCCAGTAGACTACCAGGACGGGCCAGAATACGGGAATATCGAAGATAGCGAACCAACTGCACACGAAGCCGATGGCGATGGCGCGGGTGGCGGCGTGCCAGAACTTGAATTCAGGCAGACGTCGGATGAAGGGTCGGAATTCCTCGTCCCGCTTAGTGGGCAGACTGGGTGAGCCGGCGTCGCCGTCTTCCAGGCCTTCATCCTGGGTCAAAGAGGGGTCGAATTTGGGGGTTAAGAAGGCGAGGAAGAGGTTGAGGAGGTAAATTCCGAGGGTATAGGCCACTATTTGAGATGGTTAGTTGGTGGATGCTTTTTGTTTGTTTTCTCGTTTTATATGATTTCGCCCCATCAGCACTTCTGCTTATGTAGGGTATCGTATGTCGAGAATACCCTTCTCGCAACCGCGAATTCCCTTGCGATTCGCAATTAAGAGCAGGGCTTAGAGGGCACGTACCGATGTACCATCCTTGAGCAAAAACGATGCGCAGGAAGAAGATAAAGAGTAAGACACCGGTACCAACCCAGCGATATGTCGTGTAGGGAGTCGAGGCATCGAGGTAGGATTGATATTGCTGGAGTAGATGGGTCAGTATGAAACAGACGGGTGGGACAAGTTGGGAACCCGGTGCAAAGAATGGGAGAGTAATTGCGCCGGCCGGGGCCCCTCACGGGGAAAGCACTTACTCTGGTCAATTTGGAGGTGTGAACCGAAACAGCCGTGAAAGGCGACTCATTTGGTTCAGGGACATCCATGGTGGAGATAGGTATGAAGGGAGGAATAAGGAGGGAGCGAGAGAGAGAGAGAGGAGAATGAAGTGAAGGTCGAGACGTGAGAAACCACGGGCAGTCGCAGATCGCAAGTTGCTGAATGCAGTCGCTTCTTCTGGAAAACAGAAAGCAAAGTGTCCCTTGGAGATTCACCAATCATATTGCAGATGACTACCACCGCTCCAGGGAGTCACGTGTTGCATAGCCTCACAGTGTTCTTTCGAGTGGCTGTGCTGGATGAAAGATATTGTGGCTGGTGAGTGCTCAGGTAATCCACATGAGCCTCGGAACGGTTAACTTCGGCCCTTTTTCGGTTGCGGGGAGAGATGCATACATCATAGTGTAACTAGTGGTCTCCCTTTGACAACCTCTCTGACTTTTCCTGGTTGATTTGACTCCTCGTGGCAACTTGCAATTGTTGCTCTAATTCACCATGTTTGCTCGTCGCTGTGCTCGTCTAGCTACTTCTCGGACTGCTGTCCCTCTAAGCAACTACTTGGCGCGAGTGCGCCCGTACTCCTCAGGCCCGAGCTATGAGCATATTCTAACCGAGATCCCAAAGCCCGGCGTTGGTTTGAGTAAGGAGCTTCCATAGACCCTAATACTGTTGACTATGGACTAATTGACCTGTTCTAGTCACCCTGAACCGACCTAAAGCTCTGAATGCCTTGTCCAGCCCGCTCTTCAAGGAGCTCAATGATGCACTGAGCAAGTATGATAACGACAAAGATATTGGCGCCATCATCATCACTGGAAGTGAGAAGGCTTTTGCCGGTATGTATAGAACAGCTCCCCTTTCTTCAAGAGTAGCTCAACTAACATAGTTTAGCCGGTGCTGACATCAAGGAAATGGCACCGCTTAGCTTCGCTGCCGCTTATACAGACAACTTCATCGCCCCCTGGTCTCACCTCGCCAATTCTATCCGCAAACCCGTCATCGCTGCTGTCTCCGGATATGCTCTCGGCGGTGGCTGCGAGCTGGCACTGATGTGTGACATCCTCTACTGCACCTCCAACGCGACCTTCGGACAACCGGAGATCAAGCTCGGTACTATTCCTGGAGCTGGTGGATCGCAACGTCTTACCCGAGCCGTTGGTAAGAGTAAGGCGATGGAACTTATTTTGACCGGCAAGAACTTCAGTGGAAAGGAGGCTGGTGAGTGGGGAGTCGCGGCGCAGGTCATTGACGGTGGTAAAGACGAGCTGTTGGCCGCTGCTTTTAAGACAGCAGAGACTATTGCCGGCTACGGTCGTGTTTCTGTTATTGCGGGCAAGGAGGCTGTCAACAAGAGTCAAGAGCTGTCACTCCGTGAGGGTGTTGAATATGAGCGACGATTGTTCCATTCTTTGTTCGGAAGCAAGGATCAAAAGATTGGTGAGTCTTTCTACATCCACTTAACTTATCGCCGATATGTTTCTTGAGAAGACCTTCTAATATTTTGCTCCCCAGGCATGACCGCCTTCGCAGAGAAGAAGAAGCCCGAGTGGTCCAACGAGTAAAGATGTGAACTGAATTACAGAAGTGTCTCTACAGCCAGACAATCAACCTGATATCAATATAAATCCCTTGAATCTCTATTAGTGTGTTGCGGCCTCATGCTTTCAGATTTGCCTTTCTTGACAAACTGAGATTTTTTATACAAAGTTTCTATAGCCTTCAGCACCGACCCTGTGATGGTCCAAATATAGTAGTGCACTGAGCGACTAGCTTTATATAGAACATATTCTATTTGCCCGAAGAAATTCTACTTAACCCATCTCAAATTACTTCAATCCGAATAATCTCAATACCAGGAGTAAACTTTATAATGATGATTCTCGAACCATCTGTGTTATGCCTTGCTGGTATGTTAGCTGGTATACTTCGCCGAGTCTCACCGCCCGCAACACTCAATTCCGTTCAATCTTCGGATCTGCAAGGACATTGCAGAACCTCGGATCAAGCAATTGCAGTAAGTCGTGCCCCGGTTCCCCTTCATAAAATCCCAGAAAGAGATTAAAAAGCTTTCAAGAAGCCACGGCTCATTCACTGTTCCCACAAATTGGAATTGTAGCAAACCCGCACAGTGAAAACAGTCAATCATGGCCCGCATACAGTACTAACCACCCGATCGAACAGGTCTAATCCGGCGCGCACCTGGCAAGGAAAGCCAATTAAGCACCAATCAACCGTCTATAACAATGACGTCGCGCTCTGCTTCGATCGCGTGGAGGAGCAGCCTCCGGACTCGTTCACTCCCTGCAACCCGTTGGTCTCAACCGACCCTGTTCCCGAAACGGGCCGATCGTGTCCCCGGTGCCTTACGATATGCGTCGGACTCGGCTCCCGCTGAGACCGTGAAAGAGGCTGCTAAGGACGCGGCGAAGGAGGCTCCGAAGGAAATTCCTAAGAAGGCCGCTCGTGGCTCAAGGAAGGGTCTTTACGGTACAACGTTGGCTTTGGCGCTATTGGTTGGATATATCTATGGAACCGATACGAGAGCTAGTGCTCACCGTTATGCTATTGTTCCTCTTATCCGACTGCTCTACCCGGATGCTGAAGAGGCACACCATGTTGGTGTTGATATGCTGAAGCAGCTTTACCGGTTTGGTCTACATCCTCGGGAACGCGGTGATCAAGATGGCGATGGGGCTTTGGCTACTGAGGTAGGCACTTTAATTCCTCGGGAATATTAATTGAAAACACTAACGCAGGAATAATTCAGGTCTTCGGCTACAAAATCAATAACCCTATCGGTATCTCTGCTGGTTTGGACAAGCATGCCGATATTCCTGACGTCCTGTTCGATATCGGCTCCGGCATTGTCGAAGTTGGCGGCACTACTCCCCTTCCCCAGGAGGGTAACCCCAAGCCGCGTGTGTTCCGTCTTCCATCTCAACATGCCATGATCAACCGCTATGGCCTCAATTCGCTAGGTGCCGACCACATGGCCGAGGTCCTGAAGCAGCGAGTTGAAGACTTCGCCTACGCCGCGGGTTTCGGCTCCCGTGAGGATTCCGCACAGCGCGTTCTGGATGGAGAAGCCGATGTGCCTCCGGGCAGTCTGATCCCCGGCAAGCTCCTAGCCGTGCAGGTTGCCAAGAACAAGCTTACACCCGATGGTGACATTGACGCTATCAAGCGCGACTACGTCTACTGTGTCGACCGTGTGGCCAAATACGCCGATATCCTCGTCGTGAACGTCTCTAGTCCTAATACCCCGGGTCTTCGTGATCTCCAAGCCGCTGCCCCGCTTACTGCTATTTTGACTGCCGTCGTGGGTGCAGCCCAAGGCGTCGATCGCAAGACTAAGCCCCGTGTCATGGTCAAGGTTAGCCCGGACGAGGACTCCGATGAACAACTCTCTGGTATCTGCGAGGCAGTCTGGAACTCTGGTGTTGACGGCGTAATCGTCGGTAACACAACTAACCGCCGACCCGAAGCGCGCCCTAAGGGCTTCGCTCTCCCAGAGAACGAACAAAAGACGCTTAAGGAGACTGGTGGATATTCCGGCCCGCAACTCTTTGATCGCTCCGTTCCTCTCATCGCTCGCTACCGCGCGATGCTGGACCAGGGTCCTCAATCCCAGACCGAGACCGCAGAGCACTCTGACGCTGAGGCTGCACCTGTTGAGCAGCCCGCTCGCAAGGTGATTTTCGCATCTGGTGGTATCACCAATGGTCAACAGGCTCGCGAGGCTCTTGAAGCTGGAGCTTCAGTTGCTATGATGTATACTGGAGTTGTTTATGGGGGTATCGGAACAGTGACGCGGGTGAAGCAGGAGTTGCGCGAGTCGCTGCAAAAGAAATGAAGCGGTGTGATGGGAGCTGCAAGAAGAAAATTGTCATAGATTTTTAGTTTTGTACATAGCATATGATTTGGGAAATTTCAGCAATTCACGATAACTTGAACAATTTCATAGTTTCAGTATCAATCACGGTGTACTCTGTCCAAGTGTGTATTTGTATCCATGTAGCCAGCTTAGCAGCGCAGTATTGTATGTACAAATTTGATATTTATCGGCTTCCAACCGATTTCCGACGGCTCGAGACGAGGCAATTTATTTATTCGACGAGTGCTGCTAAATGTTGCCTACTTGGGAAATTCCGATAAAAGCACACATTTTGGAAGCTCGGGTTACTCGATCAGTGAAATATGGGGAAATGCTGAGTCCACAGTGGACTCCATTGACCCTCTACCCCTCAGTCAGTATTCTATCTCTGCCGGATAGACCTCAAGCAACTCATTCGAATGCGAAAGCCGAAAAAGCGAAAAAAAAAAATTGATAATAGTAGCAAAATTTTATCGGAGTAACACCGATCCTGATCTTGGGCTTTGCGGTCCTTAAGAACAATCTCTGATCGACCGCGTGACAGGGCGGGGCAGGAAAGTGTCGTGGGGAAAACTGTAGTGGATTAAATCATTTCAACCCACTCTTCTCCAGTCAATTCTCCATTTTTTTCCCCCATTGTGATGCATGGATTTGAGTGGAGATTGGAGGGGGATCCATCTGCCACGGGACTCCCCAGCTAGGCTTCCCGAGAACTACTCGGACTTTCTCAGGGTTGAAGCAATGCGTTTTCGACCCACACATTGGACATATTGGACAAATTAAAGCCAATGGCTTCATTTGAACAGCTCGGCGTCCCTGTCTAAACCCCGGTTCGCATGGTGGGTTTCAAGAGAAAGAGGAGCTGGTTTCTAGCTGGGTACATTGATGTTTGTATAACCGTGACGGTAAGATGTATGGGACCAAACCATGATACCAACATAGTCAGTTCAGTTCAGGATAGATGTGGTGCGCGAGTGCGAATATAAGTCATTATTCATGATTATTTTCATGCAGGATCAGGTCTACTAGACCGCAACACCTAGACTTTCCTCCACCTCCCGAACAACCTTTTGTACACCACCAATCTCATGAGCAAAGCGACCAAGGAACATACCATCGACAGCCTTGCCCAATCCACCCTCACCCCAGAGACCAGGTCCAGCACTACCACCGTAGAGGACACGCGCAGTGCCAGGACGTGACCCAATGACCCCACGAATACCCTCCACGACCGCAGCAACATGGTCGACGCCAGCAGGTTTAGGTTGACCAATAGCCCACACAGGCTCGTAGGCAAAGATCACAGGGGCATCGACGGGGATAGCATTGAGTACCGCACGTACTAGAACCGCACACTCGGAGACAGCCAGTCCAACCGACTCAGAAGCCACCGCGCCCGGGGCCGTCAGTTCCCCGATACAAACGAGAGGAACCATTCCCTGGGCACTAGTAGCAGCAGCCTTGCGAGCCGTTTGAGCATCCGTTTCACCAAAGACAGCACGACGCTCGGCATGGCCTAATTCGACGATTGAGCAGCCCAGTGACCGGATAGCTGCTGGCGAGACTTCTCCCGTGTAAGCGCCGTATTCCTCCCACATGCAGTCTTGAGCGCCGAGGAGGAATGGAGGCGGGGTGATCGAGGTACCGGTGGCTGATAGCTTGGATTCGTATTCTCGGATGATGTCTGCGCATGGCCAGATTGTGAGGAAATCGGGGATTAGAGCGAGGAGGAGTTTCTCGCGGTTCTCTGGGCGGACGATCTTGTTTGCGGGATCTAGGAGGCCACGGACGTAGCCGAGGGTGCGTTGTGGGGTGAAGTACATCTTTAGTGAGATGAGAAGAAGTTTCTCTGGGAGGACGGGGTAGGTAGATGGTGCCATGATGTTTATGTGAAGAGTGAAAGAACGTAGAAAGGGAGTAGAAGACAAGAGTGGAAAGAGGAAGAAGAGGGAGTAGGTAGGGTGAAGTTGGGAGATTCGGATTGAGAGTGGATTTCCCCAGATTCGGTCAGGACAATAGCTGGTCGGTGCGTGATCAACCAGTATACTGAACAGATAGTATAGTAACTAGTACCTAAATAGAAGAGAGAATTGAACAAATTGAACTCTGAGCAATGTGAGAATTGTAAATGTCCTCTTTTCTTAGTGTTTGGTGGCTTTGGTGCCAGCGCCCATCCCGCAGACGCATTAGTGGCCGACCAGCTGCACCGGACGAGGACCGTTCCCTGCTGCATTGATTTGTATATTTACATTTCCAGATACAGATACAATCAATGACATTGCACTAGAACATCTCGAGTGATGTCACACTTGAGGCTTAGACCAATAAGTTCACACATCTACTACTGTACACTGTACTCACCTAGTACAATGCACAATGCTACTAATTGATAACTGATACTTGTACACTCCACATAGTTCGTCCGATTGAGGTACATGAAACATTCAAGTATGGTTGAAGGTCCGATTGGAGAACCGTAAGGTACAGAAAGAACATTTGTGAAGTAGACCAGGTTGTGTGCTCCGTAGTGGAATACTTGGAAGTGTTACGTATGGAACCAAGTGAACCAAGTTAGACTAATTTGGGAGAAACCTTGGAAACCGGTTATTACTGTTTTTAAAGGACACCTTTTGAATTCGAAGATGAAACTATTCCCGCATACTTTAGTATCTTTGATTAGACTAGACTAGACTAGACTAGACTAGACTATTACGAGATTATTCGATCTGCATATGCTTCATGATTGCTCCGGAGTACTCACACCCGTATACATCCAGTACATAATGTAATGTAGTGTGTATGTAGCATCTTAGACCAGCGCATTTGGTGGAGTCAGAAGAACTGCGAATGGGCTGGATTCCAGGGGTGGAACTATTCTCTACAGTAGGGTTGATTGTACTTATACAAGAACATCTACTAGTATACTGTGTAGTAACACCCATGGATGGATGGGAGAGTATAGTCTATAGAGGTAGATGGATATCCATGATAAGTAGGGTTGATAGGTGATATACTAAGTACTTTCTTCCTTACTCTTCTCTTCTTTCTATTTCACCTCGGCTTGGTTGCCTAAATCAAAGCGTCCCAGTCTCAAAACCAAACATCTAGACTGGGACTCCGTATAGAGTACAGTAGTGAACCCCCTCTTTGTCGCTCGGCGTGTCGCACGGTCCTGGCCGCAAACCTTGGAAGTTGAGGCTGGCCCAAGCCCTTGATGCCTCACCCCCCAGAGGCTGCAGATGGTGGCTTGGTGACATCGATGGCTTTCTATATATTCGCTATGAGAATGAGAAATGATTCTAATCATTCATTCCCAATATAATAATAACAATTCACCTTCATCTACACTCACATGGTAAAAGATGTCGATGGTAAAATGGTAATTACCCGTAACGCCCGTGTATGCGCGGTACACAATCCAGCCGGTTTTGGGCGACGACTTTCATCTCCACCCACTCACATCCCCCTCATTCCCGGCCATGACGCTATGGCGGGGCTGAGATACTCTGTACTTCCGTAGTCCAGAGAATCTGTACTCTTCTCATCTTAGTCCAGAGGATTGGTTCCATTCAACCCGTTCTCCACTCCCCAGAAGTAATGGCCTGCGCGTTGCACGGAAACGATGAGAGAGTGAGATCAGGGTATAAAAGGGGTCACCCCCATGCTGGCCCTGAACTGTGATCAGTTGGAAATCTGATCAATTTACTCTCCATCTTCTCATTCTTATCTAATCCTCTCTTCCTTCAAAATACAACATCATGTCTGCTCAACCTCTCCGCATTGTCATGGCCTGTGACGAGGCTGGTGTTCCTTACAAGGATGCCATCAAGGCCGTTCTCGAGAAGAGCCCCCTCGTCGCCTCCGTCTCTGACGTCGGTGTCAACGATGCCTCCGACAAGACAGCCTACCCCCACCCCGCCGTCGAGGGTGCTCAACAGATCAAGGCCGGTAAGGCTGATCGTGGCCTCTTCATCTGCGGTACTGGTCTGGGTGTCGCTATCGCTGCCAACAAGGTTCCCGGTATTCGTGCCGTTACTGCCCACGACCCTTTCTCCGTCGAGCGTTCCATTCTGAGCAACGATGCTCAGGTCCTCTGCATGGGTCAACGTGTCATTGGTGTCGAACTCGCTAAGAAGCTTGCACTCGATTGGCTCAACTACCGTTTCGATCCTAAGAGTGCCTCTGCCGCTAAGGTCCAGGCTATCTCCGACTACGAGACCAAGTTTGCTGGCTCTTCTTAAATGCATTGTCTTGCATGAATGAGGATCTCCGTACATACTTTGCCATATATGGGTTCTGATTGCACTGCGCTTGCGGTCTTGATATGAAACCATTGGATTGCGATGGATATGCTTTTCCATTCGCAACTTTATATACTTTTTTCTACCAAGCGCTTCATGATACCACGATTCGATTACCGAGTTCTGCTGTTTGCTTTGGTCGGTAGATCTAGATACACAATGCAGTATATTCGAGTTTGAAACTTCGTCCAGTTAGTTCGTAAGTAATCCAATTCCCGGGGTATCGAAGTTATCCAGGGTGTTCGATAAAATGCGGGGAGAGTGGGGCGATAACAGTGAACTTAGCTGGGAAAGACAGGAAAAAAAAATAACACAATTGAAGGTAGTAGTGAAAATATTGATCAATCAAACCAAGTTTGATAATATCAAACCGAAAACACGAATTCCAGCAACAATTAACAGACCTTTTCGCCGGACGTGGTAATTGAACAACTTCGTAGCGCCAGGATGAAACGTCTCAGCCGCAAACCCCGCACAGAATCTCCCCAGCGCGTAACGCGTAAACGCTGCAACTATCCGCAAAACTTCAACTTGAAGTCTTCAAGTTGACCCAATTCCTCTCGATAAAGCCCATCAAAACATGAATTCAACCCCGACAGAATTCGTAGCCGATACAAAGTTTCGGGTAGAATTCAATTCCAACCTAGTTTATCGCTATACCTTCCAGTCAACCAATGCTCAAGGTCGACAATTAAGACGCAGAGAAAGGAGAGATGTTTGGGAAGAAGAAAAATCCGTGGGAAGTGGATCGTATGGAAATGTTTTGTTGTATAAGTGCTTGACGAGCGAGGACCAGGCTGAGCTTCAGGCTGTGAAGATGATTAGCAAGAAAAGTCTGTCTTCTGGGGCCATCGATTTATTCAAGGAATTAGAGGCAATTGCGAAGTTTTCTCGGCAGAAGGTATGATATACTGAAACAATATATAATTGTTTCATTGTCTGATCGACATAGTACCGCGGTTTATTTGTGGAATATCATGGCTGGTATGAGAATGACGATTCCGTTTTCATTGCCATGGAGTATATGAAGCATGGCGACCTTGGCTCTTATTTAACAAAGCCATTGCCCGATAACGAGGCACGAGAAATTACATTCCAACTGGCGGAGGGCTTGGAGCATATGCACAAGGATGGATTTGTACATCGGGATTTTAAGCCTGAAGTGAGTCTAGCACTAGTCTATCCTTTTAGTAAAGTTAGAACCTATCAAGCTGACCTACTAGAACATATTCGTCGTCATGAAAGGTCCCCAGTGGTGGGTGAAAATTGGCGATTTCGGTTTCAGCAAGCGAATCAAGGATGATAGCAGTCTTCGATCGATGGTGGGAACGCGATTATACGCTGCACCAGAAGTCCAAATGATCTATCCCTCTGGCATCAATGGAGCATACACGCCTCTATTTAATTACTCCGAAAAGGTTGATATATGGTCTCTCGGGGTAATGCTCTTCTACATGATATTCCATGAGTACCCATTTTCTTTGAAAAGCGATCCCCAGGGCCTGCAGAAGTATGTTGATGGTGCCTCTTTGGCATACCCTGGGGCGGTTACCCTGGGGACTGCGAGGCGTATATCAGATATGATGGCCCGAGATCCTACAGCGAGACCATCAGCCCAAGACCTCGTCGAAGATGACTGGCTAAAGCTGCGACCAGCCCCAAATCCCGAAGACTTGCAAAGATCTGGAGAAATGAGCACGCCTGCTTCCGATAGTTCGAGTCTTGGAGAAACCCGCTCTTCACCATCTGATGCAGAGTTATCCTGGAAAGAGGTGACAAAGCCAAGAGAAAAGTCCAAGCTCGATAGCGATGAAACGCTTACTACTCTCCACAAGCTAGGCATGACAATGTACGAGCAGAGCTACTTCCAGGATGCGGCATTAGCCTTCCACAAGGAGTCTGAAGGCCGTCTCAACTCACTTGGACCCGAAAACCCTAGCACACTTACCGCTCTTCAATGGTTGGGCCAATCCTTCTACTACGGGGAAGAGTATCCTCAAGCAATCGCCAATTTCTGTCAAGTCGTTGTCGGTCGGACCAAATATCTGAGCCCCAGCCATGTTGATACACTCACGTCGCTTGAATGGCTAGGTCGGGCTCTCTACTGGAATGAACAGTATGCTGAAGCCGAGAAAGAACTCCGCCGAGCTTTCGAAGGCCGCCAGGTGATTCTCGGCATGCAAAATGAACATACGCTCAAGTCTCTCGAATGGTTGGGTCAATCGATTTATTGGCAGGGAGATTATGTCGAAGCCGAGACTTGCTTCCAGCAGGTTGTTGACGGCCGTTTCAAGATTTTTGGACCCACAAGCGAAGAGACGCATAGATCTTTAGAGTGGCTTGGTCGAGCATTATACTGGGGTGAAAAGTATGGCGAGGCTTCGGCCGTTCTGATTTCGGCCTCTGAAGGCCGCAAGAAATGTCTTGGTAACACTCATCTACATACTCTTACTTCTCTTGAGTGGTTAGGTCGGGCTCACTATTACAACGAAATGTATAGTGAAGCTGAAGCAGTTTTTCGCGAGTGTGTCGAGGGATTTCAGAGTACTTTTGGTAACACTGATTCGCGTACTCTGATATCTCTTGAATGGTTAGGTCGATCTCTATATTACTCGGAAGAGTATGTCAAGGCTGAGGCAGCCTTCCGTGAAGTATTCAAGGGGCGAAAGGAGACTCTGGGAATTGATGATTCCCATACTATTGGCTCCCTTCAATGGTTAGGGCGATCTATACGTTAGAGGAAAGATCAAATGCAGAGCGATATATTGGAGTTTATAGACATTTTTCATGTGAAAATTGAGCCTAATGACTGACTAAAAATGACAAGATAAGTCATGATATGAAGGAGGGGATCTAGATACAGTCTTTCGAGGTTTCGGTAACTATACTAGCATGGTAGCCGCTATCTCTTTGATGAAGCCAAATGCACACATCTCCCACGGCTGTTTCTGCAAGGCGAATATGATCTGTAGTCCATTTTCGTATCATCTTCTTAACTGCCATCAATACGAATAAAAGTCCGATATTCACCATCAGACAAAGGTTCTCCGTTCGAAGGGTTCTCACTATTCGGTCCAAGCAATCTCAAGAGCCAATACGGGTTTCCAGCACTACCTGCCGAACCAGCCTGTCGCTGAATCCCCCATGTAGTCACATTATGCGATCCCAGAAAAATGCCATCCTGCTTCACCCCATCCTGATAATGGTGATACGTCTCAATGGGCAGACTGTACTGACCCAATCCCCACATTAGGACCGCACTATAGGGGTAATCGGAGATATTGACGCTCTTCCATTTGTATCCACTCACGCCGGAGGGAACGTTCGCTTCGAAGGAGTTGGTTGCGTCGTTGCAGCGAAGAGGGTTTTTAGCTCGGTCATTCCTGTCCACGATTCCGATCTGTACTCAATTAGTATCTATTGCCTTCGGGTCAGTTACGAGTGATACATACATAACCTTTCTCGACACCAGTATCACCCTGTTGCAGGAAGTAAACAGCCTCATTACCGAATCCTTCCATGCTACAGGCATTATCGGTTGCGGTAGTGTTTTGGCACTGATCAACTGTAATAGTCCAGGGACCAGCAATTCCAGTTTTGGAATTGTATTGTGGGAGGCTGGAGCATCCTCCTGTAGTTTGGACCGGGTGAACCGTGGCTGCTTGGACTGCAGCTAGCAATGAGAGGCTTACGGCGAGAAAAGACATTATTTTAAAGTCCTCGAGAGAATGCAGGTAGTATAAAGTAAGATGATAATTCAAAAGGCCAGAGAATGAATGGTGTACTTATAGTTATCGCAGAGCCGCATCTCGCATCTCTTTTCGCACGAGATTTCCCAATTCATCTGGACCTGCCTTGTACTAGCAGCAGTACTAGGCTCCAAGATCAGAATTTTCAAGTTTTCAGTCCGTAAACAGGATGAAAGCTGAAGAGTTGGGGTCCAAAGATTGAACTCGAGATTTAGTACAGACTTGATCACCTTGTATGCCTGGTGATGCCTAAACTAGTACTTAGCGTATACTACGGTTCCAATTCAAATGCCTTGGGGCTGTTTATGGGATTGAGAAAAGGAATGTTCTGCGAAGACATGATGAGTCTTACTCGAGATAAATTCCTGTTCTTCTAGCAAAAAAGAGAATACTACTGTAATTTGGGCATAAATTGTATAAAAAGCGCTGAGTCAGCGTGTTTCTGCGGGGGTCGACAGTCTTCCACGTCGATTGAAGCAGATCAATTTCTTTTCTTTTTGTTGCTCTTTACTATTCTACCAGAGTCAGGTAGGGCAGAAGATATACTTATAGCGAAGAACTATATCTTTCATTATATGGTCTCTTACACTTCTACATGAACCTCTACTGTACATACTACAGACACATCAAACTCGCTGCATGAGTGGGCCGCCCCACCTGGGGAACTGATTGAACAGCGATTGTGAGCCATCTTCTGCGATCATACCGCACACCTGCGACACTCTTGAATTATTCAAGTCACAGAATGGCGCAAGAGTTGAAGGCTAAGGGCAACGAGCTCTTTAAACAGGGCGACTTCGCAGGCGCAGAGGACTACTTCTCCCAGGCGTAAGGCATTCCCAACTTCCGCGGGGGCAATTCGCCCGACAACTCATCCGTGCAAGTTTTACTTTGTGATGAGATCAAACGCAAAAACAAATTATGTCAGAGAGGCTAATCAATTATTTTTTTCCCCTTCATGTGATTAGTATTCAGAAGAATCCAAATGACCCAACCTTCTTTTCTAATCGCGCTATCACCCGCATTAAGCTCGGGAAATGGGCCGAGGTCGAACATGATGCCCGCGCCGCAATCGACCTTTACGGACTGAAGAACCCGACTGCTTTGAAAAGCTCATACTATCTTGCCCAGGCATTACTTGGACTTCAACGGTCACAGGAGGCATATGATGTGGCTATAGATGCCTATCAGCTCAGTTTGAGTTCCAAGAATGCGCAAACGGAGAACCTATCGCGGACGGTACTACGCGCTAAGCAACAGATCTGGGCGGCGAAAGAGACATCTCGACTACGCGAAATGAACGAAACATTGAAGGGTATCGAAACCTTGATTGAGGCTGATTTGGATCGCTCCGTTACAGAGCTACGGAAACAAGTTGACGCGGGCGAGTTGGGCGAGATTGGATTTGGGGAGGATCAAAAAGCATTGAGGGAGGATTCAGAGAAGAAGATTCAAGATGTGCGGGAGGCATTCCGTATTGCTTCCAACGGAGAAGTGAAAGAACGCGTAAGATATTTGTCCCTTCAATCTCTAGCGTGGCGGGCGAGTAATATTAACTTCGTTTCTCAGATTGTGCCCGACTACCTCATTGATGGCATTACATTTGAAGTTATGCATGATCCCGTCATGACACCGTCTGGAAGCAGCTTTGATCGCATTGGAATCACTAAATATGTAGAGAAATCGGGCGTCGATCCAATTACTCGTGTTGCGATGACGGTCAATGACCTGCGGCCGAACTATGCGCTCAAGGCCGCCTGTGAGGATTTCTTGGATAAGAATGGCTGGGCGGTGGACTATTAGCTGTGTCATTCTAAGTTCTGTGGATTTTCTTTGTTCTTGCATGATGCATAGCGAGTGGATATCACGGGCATCTGCATCTGCATCTACTATTTGCATCAGCGGGCGTCGGGATTAGATAGAGGTTGTTGAAGTCTTCATGTTATTCTGAGTACATAAATATATAAATTGCATTCTACTAGCATTAGTCCCTTTAACATGATTGTCTTTATCTGCAAGATATCAAACTAGCGTAGTAATATCAATATTTGTTCTAAATATATTCCAGGTAGGCCGTCAACTGGCGAGTGTTGGGCAAGTCAGCAAAACCCCACTAAGCCCCTCAACCATCCACTTCTCCAACTTGACCTCTCAACAAACCCATTTAACCCTACAAACTTCTTCATAACTGAACCAAATTACCACCAAAGCTCCACTCAAAATGGTCGACCTATCTGCTTTTATCACCGCCCTCGAGGTTGCCCAGAGTGGCGCCAAATATAACCCCGAAGTTCAAAAGGCCGCCGCCGGAATCAATGTCGATGACCTGAAGAAGGCTTACGCCTCTGCCGAGGCTCAAGGGAAGAAGGTCAACATTGAGGATGCTGCCCAGAGTGATGCCCTCAAGGGTGCATTCGAGTTCGCCGCAAAGCTGGTTATGGAGCTCCAGTCCGCTCCCGGTGACACTGTGAAGGCCAACCTCTACGTTCACTACAAAATTGGTAACAATGTTGTGGTTGAGAAGGGTGGCATGTTCGACCTCAAGGTCTGTGTTCGATTTTGTTTTTTCTTGTTTTTTGATTTTATTTCAGTAGCTAACATTTTCTTTTGCCATCTTATAGAAGAAGTTCCTTCACTCCGCTTACACCAAGGCCATCGACGAGGGCTACAACGCCCAAGGGTCCCAGGCTGCCTATATCAAGCAGGTCGTTGAACTCATTGCTGAGCTTGGCCTTCAGGATTAGATTTTTTTTTCCAATGTATGGATCGTCAACTTGGGAGAGCGTGGAATGACGAATGGACCCATTTTCGAATAATATCCGACAGGGTTGACATGAGAATACTATGAGATTTGAATCAGGAATGAAGAGATGCATCTATGACCGAACTACATGGTACATGCTTTATTGATAGTGGGCTCTTGAGTGCTGTATATAAGATATTTCGAGGGAAACCGCGTGCTATTGTTCAACTATGTTCAACGGTCTCACTATTGAGTATATCAGTACGATAGGCTTTGGCTGCAACGGCTACAAGTCATTTCTACCACGACCAAGTGCATGGTAGCGCTGCTTCTACTGCCAAATAACTCCTCTCCAATCAGGAGAAGAATGAGAAGCAGTTGCACACCATGGCTCATCAGAGGTAAAGTATGGCGTGAGAGGAAGATCGTATGGCATACGAAATCCAACAACTGTCTGTAATTTCTCTCGTTCGACCCCGTCCCCGGCCAAACTTGGCTGGTCACATTTGAAGCATGGGACCATTATAGTAGATTGCTCATCTTCCGCGGTAGAATTATCAGCAAAGAGATCGGGCCAAACAACCACGCCAATCTCGAAGCTTTGGATTCTCACTTCACCATTTGGATTTGTTGCTGCGCCCCAAGCCTGCGTAGATAAATTCGCTGATGTGACCATTGCCCAATCAATGGTGTCCATTTTTTCCGCATCTGATAATTGAATGTAGGTTTTTATATGTGGTGCAGCACGGCCACGTCCAGCCTCTTGCTTCTTAGACTGTTGGCCGGAGAGATCGATTATATTCGAGCTTGTGTCATCCCTATCACCAGCCCATTGGCAGAGATAAGGACGTATATATTGAAGCTGCTTCTGCTGTGATGCACTTTGAGTTTTCATATGAATCGAGCCCCCGGAAGAATAGCCATCAAGAGATCTGCGTATTTCATCCGGCGTTGGAAAGATAATAGAGTATTTAGGAGCGGCATTCGCCCGTCGCTGTGAAAGTGCTTTGAAGAATACTTCTTTCAACCACTTATCTGTTTGGCCCAGGGTGGCCACCGAGGATACCTAGAAGACGGTCAGCGTGGTTCTTGGAAGGTTTGAGTGCAATGTCCTACTTGTGTGACAATGTGAGGTCTTTTGTTCTGACTTTCAGCTGTCTTCATTTTCTGTTGATATATGGGCACTTGTCCCATAAGATCTTTCAGAGCAGGCCAGCCCCAAAGGGTAAACCTTTTCGAATCAAGCTCACTGACTTTCTGCCGAGAGGGAACACTAGCAACAAGGGCTGCCCGTACTGCACTGAAGTCATAGCGCTGAAGTTGCTGAACCAGTTTTCCAGTTTTATTGGGCCCGTAAGCCTTCAAGTACGCTATGATGTCCCTCTTGAAGCGAGCCCCAGCGCCTATCTTTGTGTGCGCTTGCGATGCAGCTGGATCGTCCAGCTTTGATAAAGGAAGCAACGGGGACTGCCATACTGCTTGAGTCATATTTGTCCAGTCTCCAGGTATCATATTGGCGGTGTGTATAACAATCCTAAAGTAGTTAGTAATAAATTGCTAACACGAAAGATCAACTTGAATTTCTTACTGAGCCAAATCATCATGACGGAGGAGAATCATCATCTTTGAATGATGAGTTCCAAAGGGATCCGGCATGTAAGCTACGATAGGCTCAACATTGGGATAGCGAGAGCACCCTTCCTGCATTGATTTATTAGTTTCTTGAAGTAGATATACTCCTGAAAAAGGGAGGTGTTTACATCAATCATCATTCGATTAGGCGACTCTTTTCTCCAAGATCCATGCACTACTTTCACTGTCACCAGGCTTCGAACATCTTCATCAAATTGGCTCATCAGAAAGTCCACATCAAACATGTAGTTGAACTGCCAGCATTCGCGAATCATAGGATCCCCAAGAATATCGCGTAGCCGCACGACATCATTATTGTATCCCTTCGAGGCTGGGTAGTCTCTGATGTGGGTGAGTTGGACAGGAGAAGGGACCAATCTCAAAGAAAGATTTTCAGGTCTTTGAGAATGAGGCACGTTTTCCTGCTCAGTTCCGATCTTATCATTGGCTAATTCTGGACATGCGGAATATGATTGATCGGGTCCTTGAGAACGTGTCCGCAGAGGCGGAGAGATGGATCTGTGCAGCGAATTCAAGGGCGTTGAGATCTGATCCTGTCGGCCCTCGGTCTCTAAAGTCAAGTCTGATGTGACTTTTACCCGCTTGGAGGAGCGCTCCATCGGTGTAGAGCCTAAATGGCGACGAATATCTCTAGTTACCAGGGACTGGCGACTAAGATATCCAGGATCGAGTAGATGCAGATTAAGCCACAAGGGGCGAATTGTTCTGCGGGTCGGGTATAAAAGGGAACTCCGTAATATATTTCGGTGCAGAATCATTCCATGTTTGAATCCATTCATACAATGGATTGTAATGGTCGTTTGGCTCCGGATCCTCTGATGTGAAGTGAAGTCAAATATGAGTGAAATGGAAATTATATCAGCGCCGGACAGCTCGAACCACAACCAACCTTGATTTGAAATGAACACCGCCCGCCTCGAAATTACCAGACAACAGCCTGACTTGAACAAGTATCTATGGGAACTGAAGAAGACCAACAATTTCATTTAATTTACGTTAAGTACAATTACAAGAATTTTATATAATATACAGTTGCTCTGTTCAGCACAGAGGAAAAATCAGTAGTACAAGGATCACCACATGAACCGCTGGACCTTGCCTGGTTCCTGGGGCCACTCAAAGCCTTTGTAGAGAAAGACGTACCCAGTCACGGCGTTAATAGTGATGAACCAAATAGTCTCTAAGAATTTCGGAGCATTGGAAATCATATCTGCTTGCGCTTTCTCGCCCTCCGTCTCTGGCCGTTTCTGGCGGAACATTGCGAGTGTCGGGGAGGCTGGCAGATGCAGACGCCAAATAACCCATGGAATGATAAAGTAGCGTGGCTCAACAAGTGGAGCTGTCACTAATGATAGAGCGGTGGCAGCCAGCCAAACGAGCACAAAACTAGCTCGGACAGCATTTGGTTGCTGATATTGGCGCTGATCAAAGTGTTCTTGGACCTTGGCGAGGGTCTCGGGGGACTGGGGATCAGGTTGTGTCTGCTTGCTTTTCTTCTCCTTTTTCGATGTTGATTCTTTCTTAGATGCGGCTTTGTCCTCTTTCGCTTTGGCGCGGCGTTCTTTCCGGTTGCCTTGAGGCTCTTCGGCGGTCGCGGGTTTGGGCTCAGATGCTGCGGGCTTCGAGGACTTCGATGTACCGGGAACCCGTCTGAGTTGAGGTGGAGCTAGTACAATAGAGAAGCCAAATGCAGAGATGACCGCCCATCCGCAAAGGAAGTATACCAGGACAGCACCATATTTCACAGCCGGGTGCACTCCCAACAGGAGACGGAAAACATAGAAAACATAGTGTCGGTTATCAGCAAGCGTAAAAGGATGCACAACAGTGTTGAAATGAACAATCGCAAGCATAGCAGGCAGGATGATTAGAGCAGCCATTAACCTCGGTAGCTTCCTTTGCTTTTCGGGCAGTCCAAAGTTCAAAAATTTCGGCAAAAAGCTCCTTGGAGCAATGAAGTTGAACACCGGGATGACAAGCAAGGGCCATGAAAAGAAGAAAAAATAAGGCCAGATGTAGAGCATTTGAGCCAGATGTATCCCAGCGCTATGAAACTCTTTGTGTCCAAGGACCACGCCCTCGTTCCAAATGACGAATCCACCGAAGGCGCCCAGGATCAGAATATGGGGGATGATAGACGCCACAATCGAGAGTGAATTCCGGACGCTCGCAGCTGCAAAAGAAAGGGCAGTTTTGAAGTAGTCTATCGAGTATCACATTAGCATGGCACAGAAGAATCAATGGAAAACAAACGTACCTTCCAAAGAGGCCTCGGCGACAAGAGGGTCGTAGACCTCATTTTGGAATCCGCCCTTGACAACCGATGAAATGTCGGACGATTTGCAGGGCTTTGAGGATTGACGAACAGTACGAACGACTTGAAGCCCACCCAAAAAGACCGACACCCAAAATATGTTTGTCTGCCGGCAGACCAGAGCCACCAATCCAAAGAACAAGAAGCCCAGCGCATAGATTGGTCCATATTTTCCTCCATTCACACGCTTCAAGTCCCAATTGTAAGCTTCAACAACGACTAGTAAAGCAAGAATATCGGTATAGTATAGACTGGAGAAGAAAAATAGCGGAGGAAAAAGGCAGATGTTCAGGACAGTATGGCTGAGCCATGCACCCAATGGCCTGGTATTCTTCACTCTCTGCACGGTGTCCAGAAGACACTGCAATCGCCAAGGTAGAAAGACAGCAGTCGCAGCAACGTTGGTGGTACGTAGAGTTGCAGTATCGAGCTTGACCGGAGATCCGCGGAGTGCAAGCATGGCAGCGCACAGGATATATGACCATAAATACAAACCTGGTGGTGTCGTAATTTTTGGATCCCAATGAGTCCACTTATGCGCCCAGTAGGCCTGTGCCTGAGGAACGTGAAACACTTCATCCAGGTACGCCTCCGGCACTTCAGTATTGACTTGTGTCCTCCAGACGGGGATGAGGACAAGAGCGAATGGCACGGCATATCGCGCAGCGCGACTGAGATTCGATTCGCGTAAACTCATTGTGCTTTTAGTCTTGTGCACTGAGCAAGCACCATTTATGACACGATGGTGAGCTGAATTGAGCTGAGCTGCAAAGGGAGAAGAAGAAGCTCGGCGGGGACAGCTATAAAATTAGTTGCAAACACCGCAAACACACCTTCTTTCGGCAATTATCGAGATACGCGATTCGCGACTCCGACGCATCAGACAGAACATGGGGTATTAGCGGTGTTCACTTCGATTGTTTGAATTAAGATTTACTGCTTTGGTCTGGCTATTCGCATTTTTCGGATCCAATGGCGTTTCCTCTACCGCGAGGCACTACGCCTTCGGAGATCGGCTTTCTAGCGGAGATGGAGATGGTGACGGTGGTGCCTCGACAACGTCTCGAGGGATTGGAATTACTAGGAGTGAGCCTTTTTTTATGAAATTGTATACCGACACGAGAATTGACTTTATATAGGGCCCTATTGAACCTCTCGTTCCTCCACGACGTGCCTCTTTACCTCTCTGGCTCGCATTGCTCCTCAAACGTCAGCGCCGTGCTAATATCATGCCTCCAACATGGTTGCACCCCGAACCTCTCGGCTTGATCCTCGAAGTTGAATCCCAGCATCAAGATTATAAGAATGCATTCTCACCTCCTCCCCCACTACCTGGCCAGCCCAGCGTTCGAGACATCGATGCAGTCCCTACTGCCCGGCCACAATATACACCAGACGGGGGTAGATACTATGCCTCGCCGCCATTCTTACCTCAGAATACGGCCCAGACGAATGTCTCGCCTGATGAGCTCCCCGCATTGCCTTTCCATTGGCTTGAGATCGGAAATATGCTACTCGAGTCAGCGAGTGATGATCTAGTGGACTCGGATCAAATTCGGCGATTAATGAAAGATCTGCGTGAAGTGCGTCTAGCTAAAATGAGAGCTGGTACGGATGTTCTTGATGCTGCGGCGACTGGAGGAGGAGGAGTAGCCTTGACTGGTGTTGGGGCAATGGAAGTCGGCGAAGAGCGAGGGTTCTTAACTGGGGTAGTAGACAACCTCCGGTATGTGGCGTCGAACAGATACAATGACGTATCAAATTGTCCCAGTGTTTCTATTCTCTATTTGCTGACTTTATTCCAGCAAAATTGGCGCATCTAAAGAGCAAGCCCGCCGCGAACAAATGGCCGAACAAAGAGCCAATGGTGGGTATGATGGTGCCCAGGACGACGATGAAGAGGATTACATGGAGTTTTAACTTGCATGAGACTTTTGCTGTTTTGAGCCCTTCGACTCCTTCATTTATCTTTTTCTTTTTTGGCGTTAAAAGGTGCATGTGCAACGCAGATAAAATGCCCCCCTACACTCAAACGAATTTATGTATATAGACGCATATACCCGGTTTTTTCTCGAAATAGAGCAGCGGTTGTGAGACCGATATTGTTCCAATTTACCTAACACCATACAGCATGCGAAAAAGCGCTCTAATACAAAGACAGAGGCGGAATACCGCTGAGACAAGAGAGTAGGAGAGGTTCTGGTAGCAATGTTGACACGGGAAAAGCCGTGGTTCACATCAAGATCCGAGACAGCGATTAACTATTATAAACACGCAATGACTCCACACTATTGGGGGCTATCCTGATTCTTTTGCATCATCTTTCTCCGTGCCGCGAGGATCATCTCATCACGGCGTTTTTGGAGGAGACGTTGGCGTTCATCCTTGTTTTGAGACCACGAGCTGGTAGATGATGCTATTGTTGAAGGCTCGGACTCGTTTTCGCTGGCGAGTTTCGAGCTTAGGTTATACCGAGATATCAAGTCCTGTCCATCAGCCTTGGTGGTGGTAGAGGCTGAGGGGGTTTGTGTAGCGGTGGTATTAGGAGAAATTGCGATCTGAGGTTGAAATGATGGAGGTGGCTAAGCAGAAACTGTCAGTACCTTGCATTGAATCTCGTATAGAAACAGATTCAATAATGGCGAAGAAAGAGACATCAGTCGTGTGGCGTCTAGAATCTAGATGACACCATCACAGAGCGCGGCATGTACGACGTACCGTTTCAAGTCCCCGTCCAGTAAGGATTCTTTCCGTCGTTGCGGCAGCACTACCTCCATTGCGCTGCAAATCCCACATGATGTCGCGGGTACTTAACTGGGGGAACATCTGAGAGATCTGCTCGACTTGAGCTGGATCGACAACATTGCCACGTCTGCGAGTCCGGCTCGCGCCAGCAGGACCATCATCGCGATTAAAGAACCATCGAATGACGAAGAACGAGACTACCGCGATGGTAAGAAGGGAGGGTATATTCAACGAAGGCTCATCGTCATGCATTGTGTTTTGGGCGAGGGGTGGGCACGGATATCGGGAGTTGGGAAGTTCGGGCTGTCAAGGCCGAATCGCGGAGGCGGGAGCGCTTCCGAGTCGGGAAGATGATCGTGTGCGCAAGTGGGTATATACCCTGATTTAGAGATGTCGCGATGCGACTAGGTTATAGTGAGACCTCAGGATAACAAGGACGGTTGCTGGCGCAAAGAAGTGGCGGCGTTGACGGAGTTGCGGCGGGTCGGGGACGGTGAACGGTAGCACGTGCCGACACACGCCTTTGGTATCAAACGGGCAAATCAGGGCTGTATCAGTGTATATAAAATCAGATAAAAAGGTAGAAAGAAAGATCAAATCGATGTGAGAGTTGATACATCGACTAGAATGCATTATTTTAAAGTCTCTCGAGTTCCCATGTCTCGTCCGATTCTCGGAAGGCGGCACTATCGGTGCGGGCGATCCCGTCGAGAGGTGCTTTTGTAGCGTACATACAGACTGGCAATTAGGGCATGGAGAGAGTCTACATGGTGACCGAGGAATCAATTCAAACATAGGCAAGGTGTATGAATGTATGAATTAGACAGTAAGAAGAAAATAGAAGAAGAAAAATGATTTACACAAATTTAAGCCTTCTCGGGGGAAGCAGAGATTGGGCTTGCGCAACACCAAACAAACATTCATCATGCATAGCATAGATCATGAACTGATATTCCTTCCCATCCAAGAAGCCAGACTCGACTCCAGAACTCCAGCTGCCGCCAAATAGGGCTCGAAAGACAAGACGAATGCATCTAACCGGCTAGACCAAGAACGAAAAGAAAAGCAGGGCAATAAGACCCTGATGACAGAATCAACCGATGTAGGCTGAGTACTATATTATACTCATTTCATGTCGGCAGGGGTCAACGCCTGGACGATACTGGTTCCCTCGCTGAACCGAGTGCGGAAGATTCGGTTCGCGTTTTGGAACATGCCATCCTTGAGAGACACAACAATGAATTGGGATCCCTTGAAACGGGTCTTGATCAAGCGTCCAATATTTTGCGTGTGAGACAGATCCAGTGCGGCGTCGACCTCATCAAGAATATACATAGGGGCAGGCTTGAATTGCAGAAGAGCCATAATCAGAGACAAAGCAATGAGTGATCTAGTAGAATGAAGTCAGTGATATGCGATGGACATATCGGCGAGGAAGGGAAACATACCGTTGTCCACCACTTAGCTCTGTGAGACTCTGCTTCCAGACCTTACCCAAAGAGACCTTGACCTCGAGTCCGTCCGTGATGTCCTTTCCTTCCGGAGGGTCGAGTTTGGCAAAGCTACCAGGTAGAAGTTCTGCGAAGATCTGTCCAAAGTCCCCATTGACCTTAACCCAGGTTTTATGGAGCGCTTCCTTTTTGTACTCGTTGAGGTTAATGATAGTCTCCTCGATCTTACGCTTGTCGCGGATGACTGTCTTCATCATGTTCTTCAGAGCGGCCTCCTTCTTCTCGACACTATCGATCATATTCATGACCTTGGGATTGATCTTCTTTTTCATTCCCTGGAAGCGCTCGGTCAAGTTTCGTAGCATGGACTTGCACTCGGCAATGTTCTGGTCTTGGAAGTGGTAGGGGGTGTTAGGACGGCCGAAGTGCTCCTTTTCATCCGCAATCCACTCATGCTCTTGCTCCATATGACCAACAGCTTGGGCAGCAGTGTGTTGGTCTTTTTGAAGTTTCTCGAGCTGGTGGCCAAGCTTTTGCATCTCCAGACCCTCTTCGGTGATCTGCGAAGACTTGGCTTGCATGGTCTTTTCGAGCTCTCGCAGCTCGTCGTCGAATCCGGTCAACTTGGCCCTTTCGTCATCAAGCTGGGCTTGAGCGATATCGTGGGCGTCCTAAAAAAAAATGAGTCTCCGTGGACGAGAATAATTTCGCTTCATGATTAAGAAACTCACCTTGAGTCGCGCTTGCTCCCGCTTCAGAGAATCAATCTCATCAGCCTGTGCCTTCAGGGTATTCTCTGATTCCGATAATTGTTCTTCGGCAGCCGAAAGGTCGCTGCCAACCTGCTCAGAGTCAAGGCGCGAAGATTGCAGCTCTCTCTGCAATTCCTTCACTGAAACCGAGTTTTTGCTGAGATTCTTCTTGAGAGTGTTGAGTGAGCTTTGTAGCTCTGCGAGTTTACTATCCTTGTTGTCGCTAAATTCACTCATGTCTTTCTCAATCCGCTTAATATCCTTGTTCGCCTCCGTCTGTCGGTGCTTGGCGTCTGTGATGTCCTTCTTCAATTGCTTGATGTTTTCTCGCATCTCTTCGACCGCAGCAATTATCTATTCCAGGTTAGCATAGCCCAAAAGCTGAATTGAGAGGGGTTGTATTTACGGAAGAGGAAGAGTTGTTGTTGATTTGCTCCTCTGTGAGCTTGATCTCGTGAGATTTAAGATCCAACTCTTGCTTAATCGACCGTACCGCATCGAGCTTCTTCTTTTCTCTCTTCATATTTTCCTCCAAGGTAGCAAGCTGACGCTCTTTGCTCTTCAGCTCCTTGTTGATCTCATGGAGCTTCTGCAGAGTAACAAGAACGCCACTCGAGTTGGGAGAACTTCCACCGGAAAGTGTACCGGAGGGGTCATAAACATCACCATCGAGGGTGACACTCTTCATCCGAACGGATGGGTCGAAGGTCACCTTCTTAGCTGTATCGGCATCCTCACAGATAAGCGTGTTACCAAAGACATAGTTCATTGCTGAGATGATTTCCTCGTCATATCCAATCAAAGACAAAGCCAAGTCGACCTTGCCGGGTGCAATATTTTGGGCCGCCCCAATCTTCTCTGCAGAAGCCTTGAAGGCAGAGATCTTGTTGAGAGGAATGATGGTCACGCGCTTGCGTAATTTACCCTTTTGGAGCAACTGAGTACCGGTCTCGGCGCTATCCACAACCACGTTATATAGACGACCGCCGGCACAGATCTCCAAAGCAGTAGCGGCCGGAATTCGATCCTTGTTCAGGGTAAATAGCTGGGCGACCAAACCCTTCACCTTCGATCGGTCGAACTGAGGGTGGGGGTCGGTGTAATTGAAGTCGACATTGGCAACCTTCCTCCTGAGACCATCGGCTCGTTGTCGAAGCTCACGAATGTCCCTTTGGAGGCCTGCTCGTTCCTGGTTGATCTGCTCCTCTTTTCCAGGCTCGAATCCAAGTCTGCTAAGCTCTGCCTCCAGCTTCTTGGCTTGTGACCTGAGTTCTTCCAATTCGGACAAAAGACCAGAGTTCTGCTCCTTGGCCTTCTTAGCTCGTGGCTCATCCTCCTTGATTCGCTTCTCGAAATTGGTGATCTTAAGCTTCGCTTGTTCTTGTTCTGTAGCCGCGTTGCTGGCTCGGTTTCGGGCATCTTGCAGTTGACCCTGATATCCGCTCTCCTGACCCTCCTTCGAAGCAACACCGGTCTGCAAAGTTTGGAGCAATTCCTCCTTCTGTTCCACTTCTGTGGTTTGCGCATCATGTTCTGCTTTGGCAGCATCATATTGAGCCTGAACTTTGTCGTAAACATTCTTCTTCTCTTTGAGGACCTTTTCCAGATCGTGAACAGTCTTCTGAATGTTTTTGCGTTTTTCTTTTTCCTCATCCATGCTGGTGTTCTTGAGGTCAAAGACGGTCGTCAGTCGAACCAAGTCATGCGAGTATGCCTTCACCTCATCTTCAAGACCTTGGAATTTGCCGCCTTTCCGCAGCTCCTTGTCGCGAGCGGCTCGAACCCGTTTGACGTCCTCTTCCAAGTGGGCAATTTCGTTCTTGAGTTTGTCCGCGTTCTCCTCCAGCGCTTGTACCTTATTTCGCTTATTGTCACATTCGTCGCCTGCGACCCTTAATCGCTCCCCGCCCCGGACGTAGTCATGGGCAATCACAAGTCGAGTCAGGCGTTCAAGGTCACTTTGCGTTTGTTGGAAATCAAGGAAAGCTCGCTTTTCGGAACGAAGTTTCTCAAGCTTAGGCTCAATCTCCTCTTTAAGAAGACCCTCGATCTCACGCAACTTCAGCTCCTTCTTTCCCATTGTCTTGATAGCCTTTTCTCTCCTGTCTTCGAACATTCGGGTACCGGCCGCCTCTTCGATCATTGACAAGATCTCAACTGCTTTCATGTTCAGGACCTTCGTAATACGTCCCTGCATGATCAAAAAGTTGGGGTTGTTGATATTCAGCTGGACACTTTGGAATAGGTTCTGGACAGTCTGTTGCTGCGCGCGGTGGCCATTGATTAGGTATTTACTGGTGCCTCCCAAAACGATTTGTCGTGTCACAGAGATGTTTGCATATTCTTCGAAACCGATCGGGGATTTCGAGGTATCGCGGTTATCGAAGACGATGGTCACACTGGCTTTCGTCACTCCAGCCTGGCCGCGCTTGTAGATGAGGTCTTGGAGGTTTTGCGCGCGAACGGTGCTCATGTTGGTGATACCTAGAACGAAACAGATAGCATCCAGGATGTTGGATTTACCACTACCGTTCAGGCCGGTGATGGAGTTGAATGATTCGTCCCTATAATCTTTTGTTAGTATATCCCCGGTCTTGTTGCCCCTCTGCGACAAATGTCAACAAAGTCGGAGAGCTTGCGCACCATCCCGAAATCACTGTACGCACGGCGTACGATTTGAAACCCTGATAGAACAATTGTCAGCGCATCATCAGTATATCCGGGAATTGTTGTTCTAGCGACTCACGTCTATCACAATCTCAGTGATCCGCATGGTTGTCACTGCGAATCAACTCGCGGGAGGGCGGAAGGCGGAGATGTTCGAGAACTGAAGAGGGGCGCGATTGTTTTGTTTATGATTTGCCCAGGTAAGCACGGGTCAGGTGACCTTATCCGATCGATTGCAGTCTTGGCATTCCATCCACTTTACAACCTCCAACGCCAGGCTGTGAACTAGCGACAAGTTGAACTCTGTAAACATGAATGGCAATCAAGCTATTGCTTTTGGATAAGCATTTATACGACTAGGAGTATTTCCTTCCATAAATATGCCCATCTCCAGCAACACATGGGGAACTTTACTAGTAACTATATAACATAGATAACTACTAGTTTAATATATATAGTTAGTTATATCTACACTCTGTGAGCGAAAATGAGCCCTGCTCATTTTTCGAAAACCAGTCTTGAACTGCTTGGAAGCAGTTCAAGACTGGTTTTCGAGTCATATCCCACGGATCCTATTCGTATTGTATATATATAATCAAAAAGCGGAAGAGAAATCAACTACAAGTTGATTTCTACACTCTGCGGGCGAAAATGAGCATCAAGCAGTTCTAGACTGCCCAGTCTTAGGTGGTATGTTCAAGTTGAACATAAAGAAAGAAGAGCCTGTGCCTCAACGACCTTGGAAGCCACACAGACCTCTGTGTGGCCTTTTTGATCGGGATCAAAAAGGGTTCAAGATCTCGGAGTCTAAGTCTAGACGGAGAACGAGCATCCACTCTCCAGGGACTTGCGCTACATGGGAACTCACGCCTGAACAGATGGTCTTTGTCAACTCTAGATACATAGTCATCTAGTTTGCCGGTGGACCTGGTGGCCCTGGTGGTGCTGCTGGTGCTGCTGGTCCTGCCGCTGGTGCCTTTGCTGCTGGTGGGATATAACCACCGGACGGTACCATCCCTCGTATACCGAGCCTAGGCTGAGGATAATATAGCCCAGTCATCATGTCAATACGCCACGCTACATCTGCCTGAGGACGAATGAATTCCGATGGTGTTCTGTCTTGTGGCCTGATTTTCGGAACCATATCTCTTGCCATCAGATCCATTTTATTCAAACCAACAAAGAGCCGCGGTCTTTCCAAAGGGGCTGTTGCGCAAAATATTGTTTTTCGTAACCAGTTACCATTCAATCTATCCGCAGGGCCGCCGGGTGTATTTGAATTTGTATCATATACGGAGCAGCATATCGTATTCCCAGGTGCCATATACACGTCATTTCCAAATTCATTCTCCCCAATTATGTCAGCTTGCACTGCAATTATTTTTGTAACAAATTGAAAACCACACGCTGCATCAAACACATGGTAGCCCATTAAATGTTTGAGAGGGGCAACTGTAACTGCTGCATCGCTTCCCATCATACGCAACATATCATCGTTGAATATAGTGAGCATGACGGATCCTGTATCGTCGATGAAATCAAATTCATATTCCGGAAATGCTAGTCCCATCCGGTCAAATTTAGCAGTAGGATCGATGTCAATGCTTGCATCCAGCCGAACTGTCATTGCTACCTACCATAGAGAACATATTGTATTTAGCCATACTCTGTACAGAATATTGAGTTAGCAGATTAAGGCTTACATGCATATCCCATTCGGTTTGAGATGGAGGACCGCGGTATTTGCAGACTTTTTCTCTCATCGGAAGACGATAGATCTATATAATAATTATCAAACCCGTTAGTGAACTGTCGAATAAGTATTACCTTATACAGACTAGGTCTACTAGATAAGATTAGATGCATTACTGTAGTCATATGACTCTGAACATATTTGGAACCTAAAGACTTACACCCTCAACCCAGAATCCTCCATCACCTCGATTCTCCGCCGTGTTGAGTATATGAAATGTCTCAAATTAAAATGGCGAGGGCCCACCAATCATCTTACCCTGACACCAATAAGTTGCATTTTTATTCCACTCGAGTGTTCCAGCTTCATAAGCTGCCATAACTGCCTCGACATTCGGAAGCTCTTTGCATGGATCATCGTTGGCTTTTAGATAAGTTTGTATTGTTCGTAGAGTTTCAAGCCGTTGAATTACTTCCCAGCTCTTGCCCGGAAAATGTTTCATTACTGAGCTAGTAGTTCGAAATATCATTGTTAGTTCAAGTCTTTTGAGTAACAATAGGTTGGAATCACCCTTCTTTCTGCCACGTCAAAACCTGGGGAATGATAGTAGAAGAGAAAGACGATAGGCCAAAACGGCCAGCAAGCGATGTCAAGCTCATATTACACCACCTTACTTGTAGAGATATAATTAAAAATATCACGGCTTTAGATCTCTGGCTTCTATCAACTGCTTGAGCTGTTCCTCGAAAGTTTCCTTTGCATATCCCATCTTAATTCGTTCTTCGCACCGTTTAATCCGTCCATCCCAGTCATCGCGAGCGAAGTCAGTATCATCGGTAATCCGAAATCTGCCAGGGGATGTTGCTACTTTGCGGCGTTTCGCAGCCTTTTCTGGGCTGGGCGAGGCACTTCGACGGCTTCTGCTGCGCCGCAGAGGTAGGACTGATTCCCTTCCGCGTTGCATGTCTTATTTGCATGCAGCAGCTGCTAAGAGGGTTTGGGTTTGGCGAAACAGCCAGGTAGAATTCCAGTCCAGTCTCTTTGATCGGGTCAAGTGTCTTCAAGAAGATACCAGCTCGCTAGAATAAGTAGGCTGGCATTGATAGAACTAGTTGAATTGAGGATAAAGAAATTCCGAAGCCAAAGAGACTTCTAAGTAAGACCGAGTTCCTCGCCAGTGACAAATATCAAAGGAAAGAAAGCATCTTACCACTATTTCATTCAATGAAAAGAGTGACGTGGGAAAGAGTCTTTGATGTTCTGCAAGTATACACAGTATTCGATTCGGGGCCAAAGCAACAAGAACCGAAGTACGAGATTAAAGCCCTCAAAGCCATGTTACAATTCCTTTATCTACGAGAATATGGCTTTCTTTGAGATCGAGCACAGCGGGATCAAACGAAGCAGCAATGAGCGGCAACCTAACTTGTAATGCTTCTGACACGAGGACACTATCCAATCACAATTAGTATACACGCTTATTTCTTAGAGAGAGAAATGAGAAAAAGGAAGACAGACGTACAGTTTGCTTTCTGGTATTTTTTATATATACATGCTCCTGATAGTAGGAGCGAAGTTCTCTTTGAACACAAATGAGAAATTTCGATGTCCCCTGGTCTCCCCCATCGAGGAAAAGGACGGCGGCTTCAATATGCGTGGGGGCCGGGCAAGCATACTGGATAATATGCTAGATAATAAGTATCACTCGATGAATAGTTTCTTCTGGTTCTGCCAGATAATGGAAGTAAATACAGAGTTGTCTCTAGCAGACCGTAGGGCTACTGAAGGTACATTGAGGGGCGTTGGTTATAATTTGTCCAGGTAAATACAGATCAAGTTAGCTTATCCGATCGATCCTATCCAGTTGTCATCTCCTCGGACACTTTTCTCAAAATGTCTCCGTCGAGCTGAGTTGAGCATTGGTTTATTTCAACGAGATTGGATGGACTGATCCAGAACTCCATTATGGTCTTACCTTTTTACCAGTCTCCACGGGTACTCATGAACTTTTGACATACTATCAACAGTAGGGGGATCATACTCTCTACGTCCAATAATAATTGCTCTGAGGCGCCATGGTAGACCAATATTAGATACATATGGACGTTTTGAGTATGGCTGACCTTGTCGGAGACATTATCGGATACTTTTAGATGATGACTGGAGCCGATCCATTATGAGGTAGTACCTCGTAATAGTCAAAATTTGGGGAAACCACAACTATAAAAACCGCTCAGTTGTCCCTCGCTGACTGCCAGTGTAAAGTTTGAATAGTAAATTATACTACATCGTTATATCAACTCAAACACTGTGACTTGGACTCCGGAGCTAGCTACCCAATCTTTCGACTACAACCATGGCTGCTGAACAAAATTGGGAGACTCTTTTCAAAGACGACAAATTCGTCAACAATTACAAGACTGGTGAACATATCACGGCTCAATTTGCATACTCTCTTCTAGACCAGAGTGGCTTGCTCAATACGGTCAATATTAACCAGAGCATGCCCCTTGTCATCTTAGACAATGCCTGCGGAACTGGAATTGTCTCTAGCATCCTCCATGGCAATCTAGATGATGCTATCAAATCCAATTGGAAGTTGACCTGTGGCGATATATCCCCAGGTATGGTCGAATATACTCGACGTCGGATGGCAGAGGAAGGCTGGCAAAACGCAGAGGTCAAGATCGTGGATGCACAGGACACAAAGCTCCCTTCGGACCACTTTACACACGCAGTGACTGCATTTGGTAAGTGGAATTCTGTACTACTATTGGCTCTACTACTAAAAGTAACAATATCTTCCGTGAATATGAACATGCTGATAAAGATTTAGCTTTCATGGCACTTCCAAAGGCTCTCGCTGCTCTTGACGGTCAGTAATCCTATTCGAATTCTTCCAAGCAAACCAGGAAATTCCTTTATATACTTATTGTACTAGATACGAAGAGAATCCTGCAGCCTGGTGGCACTATTGCATTTTCGACATGGATAAGCCGTAAGTGACAAAACAAATCTAGAACTTCTTTTATAAAACCAACTAACTCAAGTACAGCTGGCTGGGTCCCCGTTTTTCAGAAGGCAATGGAAACCATCCCAGGAAACCTTCCATTTCCAAGCCCAGTTGAGTTTCTCGACAAAATGGGGAATGGAAAATGGTTCTCAACATCCTGGATCGAGTCTGAGCTACAGCAGCGTGGCTTCGTCGATATCAACGTGAAGGCCGAAACTAAAAAAATTTCCCTCGAAGTTTCCAAGTTCGTGACTATGTCTATGATTATGTTTCCCATGGTTGCGAAGAACTTCTGGACGGAAGAGCAGAGGAATAATAATCTTGATAAGGTTCAGCCTGCACTGGAGAAGTATTTGGCGGGTATGTATGGGGAGAATGGCGAAATTCCTATGGAGTGGACTGCGATTCTTTCAACGGGACGCAAGGGCAATTGAATGCAGTCCGCCCAAACGGGTACACAATTGCTGATATCAGTACTACCTAGTAACATAGTAGGGATTAATCGTGTTAATATATCGAGCCAGCAAAGAAGACAAGAGCTGTCCATATGCCTATAGTAAATTTCCAGCCTCTAAAAAACTTAGCAACATCCAGACGCCCAAGGTCAGCACGAAGTACAAACCTAGTACCAAGATCCTATTTAACTATACTATCATTGACAATATCATCATTTTGATGTTTATCGCATGGCGACAAGTACTTGAATAGATGAATAAAAGCAGAAAAAATCCTTTCATAATTGTGACAAGATCATCAAGGGCATTTGATTGTAAGATAAATCCTTACATCCCACACACCATTTAATTCCGCGTAATAAATCATCGTGCCCACACTCCCAGACGGGTTTGTACTATTGACCTTCCCTTAAGCAACATAGTGTAAACTAAGAGCCCAACGCCGTTGCTCTTCAACTCAATTAAAATTCCACCACCCCGATATAGGCTTCATGAATCTATACTTATGAAGCGTGGGTTGGACCAACAGCTGGGCGACTCATTGCCCGATTGGGGTCCAGTCGGTTATCCAAGTCCTCGTATCGGAGAATAAACTCCCGCTGTAAGGAAGATTAGTAACAATTCCTCGCTGTTTGAGTATTTTGAACAGAGCCAGGTTAACTTACTCGAATCTTCTTCCAGCTAGCAGGATCCCAAAGGAGATACACCCCGCGCTCACTCACACCTCGTTCCACGTCCATCGGTCCGGGATATGTCTCATCGCGGGTTAACCAGCATCTCTCAAGCTTGTGATACCGCCACTTGCGTCCCATCAATTCCTCTGCGACCAGCTCTTGGGTAATATCTCTGGGCATGCTATAGAAGATGTAGAACAGAGTCTCGTCACTGAATCCGGGGATCCGAGACTGCAGGGGCTGGATGTTGGCGACATTATAGCAGGAAGGCAACGAGAAATCTTGTTCTAGAGGAATAGCAGACATAGACGATACAAATGGCGAGGCAAAGGAGGTGTGGAGGGGCCTGATGTAATGTGAATCGATTAGCATACACGAACAAACGCATATTGACCAGGGAAAGACATACTCAGGCTGATTCAAATCTAGGCCAAGGGTCATCAAATCTTGCCCAACTGCGAGGCTGGCCACATCGGGGCTCTCGCTGTGGATCATACGCAACAGACCAGCCAGACCAAACCGGTCCAGCTCACTCATTTGTGCTAGAGGTGGCTGCTCTGCACTCTGAGCAGCATCAGAAACTTCCTGACCCTCATTTGCCTGTTGTTGCCTTTGCTGCAATTGTTGTTGCGGGTCGCTGAAGTTGCGTTGGCCTGACATCAGGGTGTTGTTCAAGTCCTGCGGTGTCGGTGAGTGCGGGGCCTGGAAACGCTACCGCCGATCTACTTACATCTTTCTCTTGTCCCAAGATGCCATTAGGCCCTTGATTTACAGGCGATCGAGATGATCCAATACCTGGTAATCATTGTCAGCGATTGATTTCATTTTTTTCTTTTTCAGTCCACTCCGCTAGTCAACGGAAGATGCCATCCACCATACCAGAAGTGTACCCTCCAAATCCTGGAGCCTGCATTAAGGAGCTCCGGCGGTCCTGAGCCAATTCTGCTGCTGCATTTCGGCCCAGAGGTGGGAACTCATCAATGTTCCCTGTTTGGGGCTGGCTACCAGCTCCAAGTTGACTACTGATCCCTTGCCCACCGTTTCGGAAATCGTCGAGTCGATTGGCGAATTGCGCACCGGAAGGAAACATGTCATCGTGAGGAGGTTGGGATGGTTGTTGTCCAGGATGCGACGGTGTTTGAGAGGTACGAGAAGGGGGCTGTGACGTCGGCGGGTGCTGTTGTCTTTGAACTGGCGTATGTTGAGCTGCTCGTTGGCTGGCATTGGCCCAAACTTGTTGTCCGAGGTTTTGAGATTGTGACTGCTGAGGCGCACCCGATAGAGAGGGAAACTCGCTAAAAAACGTTGCTATTGTGAGCTTTTTGGGTGTCTCTTGAATTGACAAACCTGGAGGGGTGGCAGCGGAGCCAATGATGGAATTAGAAAGAGAAAAAAAGGATTACATACGAGAGGTCTAACGGTGCGGCCGTTTGGGAGCCTCCGAGACTCTGCGCAAAGCTACCCATAGTTCCCATCGTGCGTTGCTGGTTGGTTTGTAGAGAAGAAGTTCCGCCCACGGGGAGGTTGAAGTTCCAATTGGCTGCGCCACCTAGATTGTAGGCCCCAAGCATTAGCATCCACTCATGCGTCCCTTTGAAGGTCTCTCAAATTCATTAACCGGACAGTTTCCTACCTATCTTTCCATTTGGCAATCGTGCGGAAGCCAGTGTCGCGTTTCTTGCCTGAGCTTGCTGTGGCGCGGGGAATCCGGACATCCCTCGTAGCGGCGGGCCAGGTCCTAACACAAAGACACCAAATATTAGCATGATCTTCACTATCCCATATCGATTGGGCCATGCTCCAGCCCGCAAGGAATGTTGTTCAGTGATCCTTGCAAATATGTCTCGGTCGCAAATGGGAGAGCTTTCCGCATGGCCATTGCCATGGGAGAGTGAACCCCCTTTGATCTTGGGAATCTGGGACAAAAACACTCTGAGTTTGACGCCATTCCAGGAATAGGAAGATGGACTAGAACTCAATAGCGTATATCCCTTTGTTGCGACTCGACGTTCGAGTAAGGACTCGGGAAGATAATGAAGAAAATGACGAACCTGGTCGATTCATGGTTGGAGTCTCAGCGATGAGAATCAAGTTGGGATCTTCGAGACCCTCGACTATAACCCGAGTGACAAATCTCGGTTGAATATCTGATCAAGGAAGAATTCGCGGGGCGAGAGGGCAGTCCACAAAGTCCCTCTTGACCACTTGATGCGGCACTGCTCCGCTAGAAGAGTGGAGTGAATCGATTGGGCGGCTAAACGCGCGGTTGCGTAGGAGATGTACAGGCTAGCTTTGAGCTGTAGTAATGGAGACAGAATAGAAAGACCTAGCAGTTTAAGTCAATTTCCGTGACTAACCAGGCTTTTTGAAGATATTAATCCCAAGAGTGTCTCACTGTCGTCTTCGATCTAGGTTGAGCCGGAATTGTCGTCGAGGTGGATTCGAATTGCCGCCAGACGCTCATGTGACCGCCCTGCGGCCCCGAAAAAACGAGCAGCCAACAACTCCGACTGTCTCGTATCAACGTTGACATTGGACCACAATGCATCGCTCGGTCGCCTCTCGTTTAGTTCGCCATGGGGGTATGCCCCTGTTGGAGTTACCTCCTGCCTACTTGGCTCCCTCTCTCCATTTCTCGATGACGCGGACGCCGGTGCAATCCTCGAATTTCTCCACGACTCCCGTCGCCGCCGGTCGTGGACGCGACATGAACCGAGTCCGTGGTGTATCCGCTATCCACCGAACTGGTACCAGATTCAAGCTGAGCGCTGCAAAATACCCTTTGCCTCAGCCCGTTTCACCGGAGAAGATGCAATCTCGCGGTGCCACTCCTGACCACGGCCTTTGGGGATTCTTCCCTCCATCGCGTGAGGCACTGAGTGTGCCAGAATTCGATAATGATTTTGGTGAGTGGAACAGAAGTTGGATTAATCAATTGGTCTTCATCAATGATAGATGTTCAAGAAAAAATGCTGACAATCGGACTAGGCCGCCCTTGGGCCATCCAAGAGCTCCGGGAGAAGAGCTGGGATGACCTTCACAAACTTTGGTGGGTTTGCGTTAAGGAGCGCAATCGCATTGCCACATCCAACTTTGAACGATCGCGGTTGAAGCCTGGATACGGTGACCATGAGGCTCATGAGCGAGACAGAGCTGTAAGTTCGTCCTTATTCTTGTTTGCATTATAGCTACGGCTCCAGTCAATTGAGTGGACAAATGCAATGCCATTCCATGAATATCGCGTATGGATATGCAAGCATTATCGCATCGCCGATGTCAATTTTTCTATCGAACAAATCCTAACTGTTTCTCTTTATCTAGGTCCAAGTCACCCAAAAGAGCATCAAGCACGTTCTGCGTGAGCGCTGGTACGCATGGGAGGAGGCCACACGTCTGTATGAATCAGGAGTTCGCCCAGAAGGCCAGGGTTATGGGGACATGATGGAAGAAGAAGTTGTTGAATCGACCCCCGAGGCCAAGGAAGAGATTAAGGATACCAAGGCATGATTGAGCATTCATGGGCCACCGCCGGGTTTAATTTGAAACCCTCGCATTGTAGTATAGTTTCTGTTTGATTTTCTTCATCTTATTAAACCCATGTAAAATATCAATGACATGTTAGAAAACTTGAAGTTGCATTCAATCATGATGGACCTATCAGTCTTTCCAGGGGTATCACACTTAGTCTAAGTACTACAGAGGAGTACTAACTATATGTGGAGTAATCTGGACATTGGATCTCAAGTCTACTCCTTATACTCCAACCCCTTTTAAGTTAACACAAATTGGCATCTGCATCAGGGGTAATTCTAGACCAAAATTAATATAATATACAAACAGCCCCAAAAAGCAGTGACCAAGCAGTGAACCAGGAGGCAAGTTGACTAGTGGCGGGCCCGTCAAATAGTTTAGTCTCCTCCTTTACCGCTTCTCGTTGATCCGCGGGGACAAGATACCACCAGCCTAACTTTCTTCTTCTTCTTTCCCACCTTTTGCCCCTCCGGCATACTCTTCTCCCTTTATCCCCATCTCAAGTCTACCATTCTTTTATTCTTTCCCTTCTGTTTTCACTATGGATGAGATCGCTCCCGAGTACGACGTGGTGGTGCTCGGCACTGGTTTGTTGCTACCCCGCCATTCCACAGCAACGCCCGCATCAACTGACTTTCTGCAGGCCTGACTGAGTGTGTTTTGTCTGGGTACGAAGCTTCTCAAAAATGTTCCTTTGTCGATGAATGATTTCTAAACATGCTTTGATTAGTGTTCTGAGTGTTAAGGGCAACAAGGTCCTGCACATTGACCGCAATGACCACTATGGAGGGTAAGTGGATTCAGAGCTCCCTTCCACGCCACCTACAGTCCAAGCAGCTAACAATGACTTCAGAGAGGCTGCCTCCGTCAATATCGAGACTGTACGCTTATCAGACCACCCCGACGAGTCCAAGTATGGGTTTTACTAACCCCCCTGCAGCTATTCAAGAAGTATGGCAACGTCGCTCCCGGCGAGGAGCCTTGGAAGAAGTATGGCCGTGTCAACGACTGGAATATCGACCTGGTCCCCAAGCTGTTGATGGCAAATGGCGAGTTGACCAACATCCTGGTCTCAACCGACGTCACAAGATACCTGGAGTTCAAGCAGATTGCTGGCAGCTATGTCCAGCAGGGTAAGGGTCCCAAGGCGACCGTGGCCAAGGTGCCCTCCGACGCCGGCGAGGCCCTTCGCTCTTCTCTGATGGGTCTCTTCGAGAAGAGACGTGCCAAGAAGTTCCTTGAGTGGGTTGGCGAGTTCAAGGAGGAGGACCCCGCAACTCACCAGGGTAGGTGATCAACTATTCTCATATCGAATAGTGGCGATAGTTGCTAAATTTCATCACAGGTCTGAACATCAACGCTTGCACTATGAAGGAGGTCTATGACAAGTTCAGCCTCGAGGACAACACCCGCGACTTTGTCGGCCACTCTATGGCTCTTTACCCTTCAGACGAGTATATTAACAAGCCTGGTGCGGCCGTTGAGACTATCAACCGAATTCGCCTTTACGTCAACTCTATGGCTCGCTACGGCAAGTCCCCCTACATCTACCCCCTGTACGGTCTGGGTGAGCTCCCACAAGGCTTTGCCCGTCTGTCCGCTATCTACGGCGGTACCTACATGCTGAACACCGACATCGATGAGGTTCTGTACGATGGTGACAACAAGGTTGCTGGTATTAAGGCCACCATGAAGGACCGCGATGACCAATCAGCTGCTATGAAATTCGAGACCAAAACCAAGAAGATTATTGCCGATCCTTCTTACTTCCCTGGCAAGGTTAAGGTCAGCGGATACTTGCTGAAGGCTATCTGTATTCTGAAGCATCCCATCGACAAGACTGATGGCAGTGACTCGTTGCAACTTATCATTCCCCAGTCCCAAGTCGGACGCAAGCACGGTAGGTACCAATTGCCGCAAATATGGTGAAAAACAAGACTGACAATAGTAGATATCTACATCGCCATGGTCTCCTCTGCTCACAACGTCTGCCCTAAGGGATACTATGTTGCTATTGTCTCGACCATTGCCGAGAATGATGCTAACCACCACATTGAGCTGGAGCCCGGATTTGAGCGCCTCGGTCAGATCGAGGAGAAGTTCATGGGCCCTGCCATCCCCATTTATGAGCCCCTGGATGATGGCTCAAAGGATAACATTTTCATCTCGAAGAGCTACGATGCCACATCTCACTTCGAGACCACAACTAGTAAGTTCCATAGTCTACCCGGGCGTCATTTGACTAGGTGGAAACACTTGCTAATTCTACATTCAAGACGACGTGCGGGACATGTATGCTCGTGCCGCTGGCGAGGAGTTGAAGGTTGAGGGTCTTCGTGAGGGTCAGGATCTTGTCCAGGAGTAGAGGGGATGCTTGTTAAATATCTATCGCTGCTTAGAGTCGGAGCTTATCATACTTTTGTTGGACATGTTCATCACTCTCTTGTATCTGTTTTCTCCTCCTGGCTACTAGGTCCATCTGATTCTACCATGTTGTAGCGCAATATACCTGTCTCTCTTTGGTTCTATATTGTATAGTATTTCTCAAGAACGTAGACGCTAGAAATGACTGAAATCAAACGCAAAACAGAAAATCCCACAATTTACATGTATAAGTTGGCCCGCAGCTACCAACGCCTGTGCCATCGGCGACGCACGAGGGTTAGAAACTCTAGATACGCTGGTTCACCTCGGGGTCTGTATTCGCCTTCTCATGTTCACCGACAACGCAAACATCCCCAGTCTCAGCTCTTTGAATCTCAGCTCGCAATAGCGCCAATCGTTTCCCAACATGTATAACTTCACAAACGATGCGCGCTTCGATTCCTTCTGGGACAGGACGGAGATATGTGAGTTTGAGGTTCCGACTCACACCACCGAGAGCAAACTTGCCCGGTTCCGAGACACCTAGGAGGATTGTCGTTGATAATACATCGATCAGAGTCGCAGCACATCCACCGTGTAGGTTTCCCATGTAATTGCTGAGTGCTGGGGTGATTTTTAGGAGGAAAGACACTTTTGACGGAGGACCGCGGGTTGCGGACTCAAAGCGGAGGTTGCAGTTTCGGGCATCGACGTCCCAATGCTGGATAGAGTCAGCTTTTGAATCACTCATTCATTCATTCATACATTACTCTATTTAGATTGCAAATAGAGATCCGAAATGATTCCACGCAGCTGCATGCAGTATTGGCATAGAAAGACTAACCTGCTCACTGCCCAAGCCCATGCGACTTGTATATTCAAAGACGAGCTCCTCAAATTCGTCCAGCTTGCGCGTCGGTGGTTGAATACCGGGTTCAGACATGATGAATGAGTCTGAGAGAGAATTAAAGAGGTATGCGCAGAAACAAGAATGAATATAAATGGACACTTTGTATCTAAAGAATCGAGGAGATCATGTTGAAATCGCGGGTTTTCCCCACAAGAGCAGCTCGGCCAAGTTGGACCTCGGCTGAGTTTCGTGAGGAAAGCCGAATGCAAATGGTACAGTCCATCACGAAAGACTCCGAGAGAAGTAATTGATCTGGATGAGACAAGCCGAATTTCATCCCGAATTATTCCTCTAGTTCATCCTATCAATTTACCTATTTTTGTAGCGTTTCCAGTGTCGGGGAATCGTGGATTCAAGTCGGGAATATCCATCTTAGCAAGCACACGAATTCGAATCCCTTTCACTTTATGAATATTCCATTTTGTTTCTCTAGAATATACTCATATTCGACCATTCGACAAAATGTGTTTCACTCTAAAATGCGCAAGGAATTGATTTTCGGCGCAGGTGACTTTCGTGTCACGCGTTGGTGGCCTCAGGCGCGTATCTTTCGGGGAGGTTCGCAAGTGATTTTGGTGGATCGTCAACATTCAACCACTTCTCCAGTTGTGATCATTCAACTTGCGATTGACTCTGGAATTAACATTCCAGGAACATCTCAATATCTATACAGCCTTTGACTGCGACGAGCCTGACCCCTTCCAATCGAATATAATCAATGCGCTACTGATAATAACGCCCTGGCACGGCATGTCCCTTGGGGAGATATTTCTTGCCCAAAACTACCTTTAGATCCCAATTGCCGATCTGAACGTTTAGACCTGAACGGATAAACGGATAAAAAGAACTCCCACGAACTTTCCATATTTGCGAACCACCATCCTCGAACTCCTACCCCGAGCGAAACACCAGGATCGACATTCAATATGAAGGATCCTCGCGCCTTAAAGCGGAGAAGAGTATCCGAAGAACCTGCAGAGGATGATGACGGAGACATTGAAATGCAGAGTGATGCTGCTGGCTCAGATCAATCGTCCCAGGCTGCTGGTGACGACTCCGAAGAAGATGAAGACTACCGCGGACCTCGAAAATCAGCATCACGACGACAATCCACCAGAGGAAACAATAAAGTGCCAGCGGGATTAAATGGGAACGATGCACAAGATCCGGAGACTCCCTCACGGGGGACTCGTTCAAGCGGTCGTCAACGGAAGACTCCTGCTAAATACGCGGACGAAGTCCCGACTCCATCTTCGACTCGCAGAGCAGCTGCTACACCACGAAGTACTCGTGCGAGAAAGAGCACACAGAAACCAAAGCAACCGTCGCCAGATGAAGCTGAAGCTGAAGCTGAAGAAGAAGATGATGATGATGAGATGGAGATTGAGTCCCCCCAGCCGAAGCCGTCGGTCTCGAGGACTAGGTCTCGAAGAAGTACTGCGAGGGGAAGATCGCAGCGTGATGAGAACACTGAAAAATTGGAAAGGTCCCCATCACCGGAGTATCATGATGGTCTTGATGATTTAGTCACCATGCAGCTTCAACAAGATCTTCAAAATCAGCCGGAGGTACAAGAAGTCGCCGAAGTAGTCGAACCTCTCCCCGACTACGCCGAGAAGCTGCAAACTCTCTGCAATAGTGGGTATCATGACGAGATTCGTGTTCTGACGACGACTATTCTGGAGAAGCTCTCTGGCAAACGCCAAATTCCCCTCCAGGGCCTTGAGCCCGAATATAACAAAGTCAACCACTTGATCGAGCAAACAGTCACTGTTGGCGAGGGAAACTCCATGCTCCTTCTTGGCTCACGTGGTTGTGGAAAGACAGCAATGGTCGAGTCCATCATTTCTTCCCTTGCAAAGGAACATAGCAATGAGTTCCATGTCGTCCGGTTGAATGGCTTCCTTCACACCGATGACCGCCTTGCTCTCCGCGAGATGTGGCGTCAACTTGGTCGCGAAACAAATACCGAGGATGACGCTTCTAAAGTAAGCTCATATGCTGACACGATGGCTACACTTTTGGCCCTTCTGTCTCACCCTGAAGAGCTGTTCGGAGCCTCGGGTAATGGCAATGCTGTCACGGCGGCCAAATCCATCGTCATCTTGCTAGATGAGTTTGATCTTTTCGTCACGCACCCTAGGCAAACCTTGCTTTATAACCTGTTTGACATTGCTCAGGCACGAAAAGCGCCTATTGCAGTGATCGGCCTTACTACGAAGGTTGATGTAACAGAGATGTTGGAGAAGAGAGTCAAGAGTCGATTTAGTCATCGATATGTCTACATTCCGCTTCCAAGAACTTATGATATCTTCTCGGATACGTGTAAAGCCAGTTTGGATCTGAATGATCATGAATCTCGGCAGATAACAGACGTACTTTGCTCCGAAAATGCTGTTCTGAATGGTAATCGTTGGCAAACACTGCTCGAGGGATGGAAGGAATATTTGAAGGTATTTCCGTCTGCCAAACGAACCCCCCCTTTAGAATCTTGATATTAACTTTTCATCTTATAGCAAATGTGGGAAGACAAAGATTTCCAATTTCATCTCAAGAGGATATACAGTCAGACCAAATCCGTGAAAGAGTTCCTCACCAGCGCATTACTTCCTATCACCGACCTCAACCTCAGTACTGACGGAGTCGACCAACCATCCATCCAGATTCCCACACCACAAAGCTTCACTTCCCAGACACTCTCTTGTCCTGACCCTGCTCCTCTTCCATTCTCAACATCTGTATCAGCCTCAGCAAGCTCTTCCTCCCTCCCATTGGCCTTGCTCGTGGCTGCCACCCGTCTTGCAGCTCTTTTCGATCCTGGCAGCGAAGGTGTTACAGCCCAGGGCCTCGCACCACTCGCACTTTCTTTCTCTGCAGCTTACGCAGAGTATGTCCGTCTGCTGACCACCGCAAAGACTTCCGCCTCCGTCTCTGGTGCAGCTGCCACGGCGGGTCGTGTCTGGGGTCGAGACGTTTCCCGGGAAGCATGGGAGAAACTGGTGACCTGGGGACTTGTCACTCCTGTTGGCTCAGGAAACGGCACTGCTGATGGACAAATGTTCCGTGTTGAAATAAGCTTTGAGGAGGTCATTGATATGGCTGGCTCGGGCGGTTCACTGGGACAGTGGTGGCGGGATGGTTAAGCATTGAAGAGTCCTTAGCTTGTCCCGGGTCTATCTCTATAATCAGTGTTATTTTAGCAAAGCAAGATGATATCTGATCGTATACTATATTCGAATTCAAATGGCGCTTAATGACCATGTGCTACTGGACCCTTCCCAAATTTGTCTACAAAATCTTCATGATATTCCCAGAAACTCGTGGTCGGGTCCACGCAAGCCCTGGAGGGCTTTTCTCCATCTTGGGCTGCTCGCGTTGTCAAGGTATTACTAACAGCAGGGCTCTAAAGAGACCGTTGGACATGCAAAGTAGATACGCAGGAGCTCGAGCCGAGCCAAGCTGGAGTGATAAGGGCATTGAAGGTACTTGGAGTAGAGAGCTTCTCCCTTGTAGTTGTATTGTAGTAGCCCACTCCGACACTCACTCGGGTCACCTATTTGCCATTTAGAACCACTAGAGGTTTTTGCTAAATGAAGAAGGATGATATCAAGACCTCTAATTCCATTTCTGACTACCATAAATAGTGAAATTTGGGAATGAGATTACTATTTTTCAGCCCAAATATCACACAACTCACAGCTCGACCCTTTCCTACAGGGACTGACCACACCCAATCTTCCCTAGCATAGATTCCAATCATTTTACCTAATGCTCAACTAAGCAATCCATCACGATGATATATCACAAAAACGCGGCAGCCTATCAAACCGAGTCCGTGCCATTGTAATAATACTCTCCACACTCCTCGTTTAGGGCATAGATCCGATATTTCCCAGACTCCAAACCTAGATCGTGTCATCTGCTACTGACGATCACTTCTCACAGGCAATGGAAGCCAACGGTTGGTCTTACTAGTCTTCAGGTCCTTTGCTGGATAGCCTGGGCATTCTTCTGGCTCGCCCTTGCCTTGATTTTCTGCACCTTGCCGTGCTAGCCAAGCGACCCAGGCCCATGTGAGCGCCATGCTTTATGTACTCCTTGGCGGGACCCATTTTCATGAAAATCTACTTTGTACTTTCAAGTTTCTTTACAAGGGCCTTGGGCTTTAGCTGAGATTTTGCGGCTACTAGATAAAGAAGCTGGAATGGGCACTGGGTCATTGGTTGCACAATTGAGCTACGCGAAGGCACTATCAGTACTCAATTTATAGTATAGTCTAATAAGATAAACGACCTACCTTTCAAGTACTACTTGAAAGATATATCAACTTGAATGGGAAACAATGTGGCGAGAAACGAGTTATCGGGTAAAAATAAATTATAAGACATACCAAAAACGTGTATGTACAACCTACCAGCAATGTAAAGGAGATGGCTTTGACGTTTTTTTTAACAAGACCGGGGAGGACTTTTCATGCCGTGAATTTATCTGGAGAAGAGGTAGTCTACATGTAATCCGTACTTCGTACTCCATACTCCGCAAGTGATTGTTCAGCTCTGTATCTAAACATACAATTTGCCACATTTCACAGGAGCAATAAGAGTGACGCTAGAGATTGGCTGCATCAAGACTCGCGGCTTGCATATGTTCGTCCCTGCCATGTCCTCGAATAGACAGGTCAACTGCACCTCAGCATGATGCTTGCTTTTTCTCGAATCTTTACCCAGAAACGGGGAGGTGGATGGGCCGGGGGCTTGCAGGGCGATCTTTACAAGATGGCGGATTGTGCATATTACTCTGCATGCAGAACCCCGAGAACTGGGGTACCATGAATATTTCCATGTAGTTGCTAGCTAGTAATTCGTATACTCTGAGATCAACCCAGATGGTTCTGGGCAGTAAACATCGCGGCTGCTCCGTCTCCCGAGATTCAGTCTTGTACGACATTGACTTGAGAGACTCTTTTCCCGTCTTGGCCAGTTATTCTTCTATCTCGTTTTTGTTTCATATCATGTTCTGCCCTCGGCCGAGGACAGAGACAGACCTGCAACATTGAAAGAAGTACATAATCTCGTCTCATTTACCTTTTCAGTGAAGGTGCTGCATAATCGTGTGCGTATGCTGTGGGGCACACTGCCATTCTCTTTGCACTGCGTTGTTGATACTCGGTTTACAGTACGGTGTGGATTTTAGTTGTTTCTGCAAAAAAGCGACTCCACGATTCTGCAGAAGTCGCATGACTAATTCTATCATACCCACAAACCCACTCATAAAAAGTAATCATGCAGGATTTGCGTGGTAATCCTCCGTTATCTCTTCATCTGAGGGTCTTCTCGGATGAAGCTAAAGGAGCCGTTCGAAATCCACCCAGCCAGCCTGCTGATCCAGTGCCTGTCGGTCAGAATACGGCATAAAATTGAAGAGACAAGGAATGATAATGTAAAAAGCAAAAGAGTAAAGAGAAAAAGAATTACTGAAAGAGAATTGATCGAAGATTGAAGAAGAAAATATGTACAGCAAGCATCAGTACCAAGGCTTGCAAGCTGCAACAGCCCGTGAAAAACCGCTTTCCGCGTGTCAAATTTAGCCCTTTGGAAATAGACCAGCTCATAATTGGAGACCCAGAGACAATGGTCAAGATTACATTCGGACAGACCCGTGCAGAAACTAAAAGAGCGGGGACAAGCACATAAGTACATACAGTCGGCGTGGAGACATGATACAGTAGAATGTACTCTCGGTGCACCCTTGCACAGAAAAGATTGTACGTGTGCAACGTCGATGATCCCGTTAGAGGGCCTTGGTCTTTTTGAAAAACCGGGACTTGAACAGCAAATACCCTCGAATGATCGGCATACTGCAGTTGTCGCCCCTCGATGGGGCTTGTGCGGTGTGTACGGGACGAGAGTGTCTAGATCGAGAATACCCAGTCAAACTCGTGGCTCGATCGGTTCTGAACAAGCCAAAGAAAGAAAAGTATGAGTATCATGCAGTGTATCCGGGAATTGCACGAGGCAAGCGAGTGCCGAGTGATGTAAAGTATCTAGAACTGGTAAAAAGGCAAAACGTTCTCATGCTTGTGCTGCTACATTCCTGCATATCTGGACGGCGGCCACCGGCATCGCAAGCTGCCGAAGCTAAATAACCCCGCTTTCAATGTTGCAAATGAAAAGTTTCGTTTTCGTTTAAACCAGGCTTGTCCTTTGCCAGAGACGATAAAGAGAACATGCATGTATGCATGTCATTTTGGAAAGTCCGGAGTGTGCGTTCACGGATGTCCCGCGGGAAAATTGAATATTGTTTTGGATGGTATGGATTGTTGTGCAATTGTATTTGTTGGGAAGATCGTCTTGGTATCACCCCTCCACCCCCACGGCCAATGGGCTGATCTTTCCCTACAAACACGACGGCACAGGCGGGAGAGTGGAGGGGTGTGGCATGTTGATACTAAGAAAACTATTTGTTTAATTCGGGCTATCGAACCCTCGAATAGGATGTTGTGTGCAGAAAATCAATTGTAATTGGGATCATGGTCAACTTTGATTATCCTGGCTCGAACAAATGAGACATCTAGATTAGCAAGGTAGCAAGTTCAGTCGTCAGACGCGAATCCTCATTCGGGATCGTGGTGACGATCACTATTAACGTAGTGCCCTTCTCTGTTTAGCATGCATGTACCTAGTGCACACTAGATACCCAAGTAGTTCTAGTTAGTACAAACGTTTAAGCAGAATACCCAAGTCAAAGGCTGACTGACGCCACAGTGCATTGTATGAAACGGCCATTGCAGGTGTATCGAGCTCCATAGATAACCGTCAATGTCATTGTGGCGGGTGGAGAGGTAGTTGTTTCATGAAGTTGAACCTTTATGTACGTACTCCATAGTCCTCATGCTGTGGTTAGAATTGCCAAGAACTGGCATATTAAACGTATGGCGTCAAGTACCTGCAGCCTTATTCCTCATTTGAGACTTGGTGAAACTGGAGGTCTCTTAGACTGTTGAAGTAGTAGACCGTATGATTTCCAAAGCGCGAGGTTTCGAAGATATTGAGCTGATGATCGCACCATGTCGCCAATGTCTATAGTATCTTAGGACTTTCGAAGTCGGTATTATCCTCATGGGATATGTTATCCTGCACGGTATCTCGTTAAAAGAACATCAGTAGCCGACGAAGTTGAAGCGAGGTCGTTGGGTTATGGCCCCCAATTAGACGACGTGACTAACTCGATTAGGGCCATTGACCTGCAGCAAGACTGCAGCGACGAAACACCGAGTCAACGGTGGTAATCCAATGGATTGGACAGGACTGACTGAAGCTACCCATACTAAAGTGGACAATACATACACCGTACATGGGTAGATCAGAATTCTGGTGCTCACCTCATGCACTGTAACGTAAAAGGAGATTAAAATGACCTAATACTACGTGAGTGGTTGGATACCAACAACCTTTCAGACCACATGGGTGATAAGATCCACCGCAATGCAAGTAATGGAGAGAAATCACGATCATCAACGAGCACCACTAGTTGCAGGAACTTTGGCTGGTTGATTGTGTTCTGCCCAGTTCGGAAGAAAAAACTGCCCTGTCACTTTTTGGTTTTTTGTAGATCATCCGCCACGTGGACTTTGGGCTTCCCGTGTGGCCCTCCGCCGTGATCGGAGGTGGAGATGTACAGTCAACTGATTTCAAACATAAATTGCCATGTGTATACTACGTAACATGTATGTCTAGTATTAGCTATGTTCAATATATGCACAGAATATCTGAGCGAGAGTAAATTTGAGGGGCTTTAATGTACACAAATGGATTTCGAGATAGAAAGCTTAGTAGTATACATAGTACGGTCGCATTTGTGAATGACCTCGGCCAAGAGGATCGGATAATTCCGCAACTACAGAATCTAGTTTTTAAATGGTCTCCGGACTTCTCCATTGCCAAAAAAAAAATTCCGAAGAAACCTTGGCAAAAACAAGGCAGCTTTAATTGTGCGTCGCAAAATTTGGACTCAGGAACCAAACCCTATTTCTTTCATTCATTCTTTTTTTAATCTAACCCCTTTTGAGATGAAATACTTAACCATTTTGAACTAAGTGGCATACATAGTACAACTCCGTACCTTTCTTTATGATTTCCGAATGCAATTGTCTCACTTCATTCATTGCTCACTCCGAAGAAACGAACACGGCCGAATGTTTCGGTGGATCCGATGGATTACGACCTTCTTAGCGGCTTCCAGAATGCTTCTAGAAAACTTCTAGCGTGAAAATTCGCCACTTTACGGACTTCACCGTATTACACCAGTTAGCCACTGATTCAGGAGAGCTTTTGTGTCTTCTGATTTATTTATTTGATTCCAAGCTCATTATATGGTTCCGCTCGTATATTGAAACCTTACCAGATTCATAGAACGTGGTTCATTCGTACTGTATACTTCATCGAGTACCCGGGTGCCCCGCGAAAAGAGTCAATGACGTGATCTACTCTCTTGCGCTCGCAGACCTTATCTGAATTGGGCAAGACAGGTTGGAGTGGATCATTTACTCCCCGATCTGGATACCACATTACATGAGTTTGTATTATCCTTACATACTTGTTTCTTACCAGAGATTGCGGATCGTCCCGACACCGATCTACATACTGATTTACGGGATACGGACGGACTTGCAGTACTCTGTACTCCGTACTCCGTACTTAGGCCATACCCAAAGTTTAACTAGTCAGTCAGTTAGTGGTAGTTAGTTGGCTAGAGTATGATATGGATGTGGCTTCTACATCCAAGGTATGGGATACCGCAAACGCCTTGACCATATCGGTTGTTTTGGCTATTAGTGGTATTCTCCCCTTCGGTCGGACTTACCAACAAACCAAACAAACGGCACGGCGTGTCACTGTGAAAAGCTCGGCATTCGGGAAACCCTTATTTGGCGTCATCCCGTGTTTCCGAATTCTTATTCTTAGGCGCTGGTACCATGTAAATTGCATGTTTGGCTTCAGGGGGAGGACCGTGAGCTTATCTGGTGGCTACCAATTTGAAGCGGTCAGCCATTAGTTATGGATGACAACTAACAAACTAGTCATTCGATTAGTATTGAGTAACGTGTCAAAGCCATTATTAGGAGTCAACGGAGATATCTTCCAAAATTGAAGTCACCTAGAACCACCGCCATGGAAATACTGCCAATGTTGGCCTCCCAGGGATAATCCTTTCTGTCCAACAAATGATGACTGCCCTGCCAGACGTTGGTCTGACTCAGATACTGTAGAGTTTAAGTTACCGAGCGTTCAAGCCACATGGCCTTCCAATACGAAAAAAGACACCAAGTATACCCAGTATGGAATAGTATCTATCTAGCTCGAAACTCTGCTCAACAAAAAAGTTTGGGTCTATTCTGATCTTCCTCTCGCGAGTTAGTTTAGGCGATGCAAGGCCCTCCCCAGTCATTCCCACGTGGAAAACACCCCACATGGAATCCTTTTTGGACTTGATCGACCGAGGTCTTGTTTTACATACATAGACTCGAGTCCATCCCATGGATTCAAGTTGAGCGATTGCTTGATCCTATGTACTACTGACCTGGATGGTGGAGGCTGTCTCACGCACAGGGGTAGTAAACAGCCAGAGGGTAATCTATTTAGTTCATACTCTCCAATTTTTTTCTAATAGTTTAATATCGAATTTACGTCGACGCGTCGCTGGGATCCATGTTGGAAGGATCATCCCAACACTTAAATTAACGAAAAAGTATAAAAACCAAATACCGAGGGAATTCTCGGGCCGCCCGCGTCGGTGTCGGTAGTTGCAGTAAGACTAGGCCCAAACCTCAACGCCATATTGTCGATACGTAGAAACTATCAGAAGGGATCCGCGTTCGCGTCTGGGGCTGGGCTGAAAATTCTACGAAGCCACATTGTCTGCGAGGGGAAGGATTGCAGTGCGGCTGTTGTCTAGGTTGCATGATGAATAGAAGCATGGACCCTGCGCTGCGTCCCCTCCCAGCTAAAGGTAAGGGAGTTGAAGCGGTGACTGGTCGGGATGGAGTTTCCAGTACGACCACGCGAGCAGGACGCGCACGTACTCTCAAAATCGTACTGCGTACTGCGTACTCGGCGGCTATCTCGATACTTACTTTCGGCCGATGTGAAGAATGGAGAGGATGGAGCTTTGTCGGAGTATTGCACGGAGTACGGAGTACAGTACGCATAACTACCCACAATACTGTACATACTCTCTAGCAGTGCTGAACCAAGGTTCTAAGGCATTTGGAATTCCAGGTGTAGATCATCTAGCCATCAAAGTATAATATGAGATGAAGCTACATGCGACTATGTAGTGACTAGTTGTAGTTCGTACTGACAAGAGACATGACTCGCTAGGCCCGATACATTCAGCCTCCTCAAGCCTCCTGAAGCCTTCCAGGGCTATTCTAGAGTTCTAGAATCCCGTATCGCCGGGGTGATAGCCTCTTTTTTCCTTTGGAATTTTTTTTTCTTATTTTATTCTGGGCAGTGAGGCGTGCTGTCATTGTTGGCCCACTAGTCAACCCCTGAACCACTCGGGTCGCAGGTGGTGACCTGCATGAAAGCTCCTCGCGTGGCGGTCAGGGATGATGAATACAGACTAAAAGAATGTAGTATGTACAATACAAGAAGCATGAGAACTTGGTAAATACAGCTACGATTACTAGTGCTTGTACAAATTGTACAGGGTAAAATACAAGTGGCCTTCTTAGTCACAGCACTTACAAGAGGATATCTCCAGTAATAAGTGGTGCCAAGAGATTAATCAATTCTCCAGACGAACGATCGTCGCTTGCGAGGATCACTGGGCCTTTGACTTTCGACTTGATGCCGTTGGACTATCTGACCGCAACTCCCGTCCATGGAGAATTATCCTGAATTGGGCTAGCGGGCCTCAATTTTCGATTATCCAAGGCCCACCACTACGGAGTGTTCTATGTACAATACATATAGTTGTTGTTAGATTACTTGCGATATCGCCTAGCTGAGAACAAGCGATAGGGGATGGTATTTGCTGAACGCTATCCTCTCCACCATTCTGTATTTTGTGGTATTATTTAATGCCAAGCCTACTCTAGTTTGTATTAGGCTCCCCTCTCCAGGTCTTTCAACCATGGTACATTCCAATGTACTGAAGGTTCATTCGCTAATCATGGACGGAGTATGTACGGAATTCTTCTCCTTCTTGATCGTCTTCGCTTTGTTTCTCGGCGTTGTTTCGGGCTTAAGGCTGGCATTTGACAGCTAGGCAGGATGTTTGAGAATTTGGGGGCCAATCATTCTCTTTCAATGAGGCTGTCATGACAGGGCTGAACTACAACTCCATGACAGCGCATGGCTTGCATCCTTTACTCCATGTAGTCCGCCCCCCAAATATGTGAGCGAGGTGATTTATTCCTAGTAATACTGTACTCTTCTGGCATAGATTGCTGCCCTTTGATAGCCTTGTAGCGATCGACTTGCTCGGGGGCTGATCTCGCAAATGGGTTTCCACATGTCATCAGCTCCTGGGATAATATCGATAGATCGCGAGGAGGCTGTGATGTATCCAAATGCCAGATCTGCATGGAACATTCTACGTAAAGTAGGAGTCTCATCCCAGAGGATTTATCCCATAAAAGGTAATATGTGCAGAGCTGATGCGGCGTTTGTCCAAGCGCGGTTTTTCTAGCCAATCCTTGATAGCGTCGGCCCCTGGCGGAGGAAGTTGGAACCTTTTATGGTGCAATGCGCGAGATAATGAGCTTTGGATGCTTGGTTGGTTGGTTGGTTTGTTCGCTGTGCAAGCACAGCCTGCGAAGGATCTAGCTGACGTGTTCTGACAGATCGAGCGATCTAGCATGCTGTACAATTATTGTGTCCGAGGGTTCTACTGTACAGCTGTATACCAGTGTGGAGAATCTGACCTGTAGACTTCTGGGCGAGCTGAAGTCAATCACGCCATGGTAACCTAGGACCTCAACAGGAAATGAGGCTCTGGATCGATAGGAGGCTTAGATGTCTTTGAGATTGGGGTCTGAAAGTCAGTCTCGCAGGCCGGGGTTTGAAAGGGCGTTGCGTAGTTCTACACCATACTCTTTGTACCCTGGGTTAGCGGGAGGTGCGATCGACGGCAAGGTTATTGGTCAGAACCCTTGTCCGTCGTATTCATTAAGATGATCCGAGTCTGGGGGAAATTAGACAGCCTGGTTCTTCGTCTTTAGTGTCTGTGCGCAGACACATCATTTCTCCTAACTGGAAGAACCTAAGGGCGGAAATGAATGAGAGAACAAAGAGCTTCCGAGCTGCCGAGCTGACCCCTGACGCTAGCCCAAGGTGTCGAAAAGTACTGTAGTGCTGTAGCTATCCGAATGGAACAAAACGGTTGGGGCGCTGAAACAAACGGCTTTGTCTAAGCACGAACCATGGTCTAGAAGGGCGGAAATCAGGAACGAAGAATATCCCAACAAGCAAGGCAATGAAAGGCACCAGGCTACGCTGGGCAGAAAGAAGCGAAAGGGCCTCAACCTCAAGCGCACAGGCGCCAAACCGACTTTCTTTCTCCACGTGTGTCCACGTGGACCACATGGGGCCATGGCGAAAGCATCTGGAAAGGTCGTGGAAACGTGGCAGTAGAATGTACAGCATACATACATACTGTACGTACATACACTCCGTACGGAGTGCACACAGCTAAACTGACTGAAAGGATTGTACTCAGCCACGCGGGGCCACTTGGTTTCAAGGCCGAAACGCCGGTCGCTCGAACTGGGGGAAAACAAAAAGAACAAGTGGAGCCTCCGATCGGATATGATTGTGAAAAAGGCGTCGTCTATTGCGGCCGTGAAACGTGTGCCGCCTAATCAGGACGGCATCAAGCCCGCAGAGTCGGCAATTTCTGATGAGGGGTATTTACCGTGTGAATCATGACGGAAAATAATCGGAGGATAATGTAGTCAATATTGCCCATTCACAGACTCTGTACTGTCAGTACGATCGAATGTAACCTGTGATAAGAGAGATCGAATCGAGAGAACCAAACTCTTCATTGTGTACATACTGTATATTGTATACCCTTGCCACCACCACCACCACCTCCTCCTCCTCCTCCCCGATAGAGTTTGTGTATTCAAACGGTGTCATGACCGAGGGGTGATTTCCCACGTGGGCTTTCAAGCTTTGAGTGTTGGCAAAAAGGCACCTTTACTCGATTTGGGGTCTGGGGCCGAAAAACGAGGTGGAAGTGGGGAAGAAGTGGATGGAGGACGGAGGGAAAAAGAGAAGCAGAGTCCGGAGTAGGTGGAGTAGGTCGGAAGATGAACCAATGGAGGATGAGCAGCCCTGAAGATTTGGATCATCATTGTGATATCTGCCAGTAATATGATAGGACACACTTACTATATCCGGTCAAGTGAAGTTAAAAACATTTACATAGTATAACTACTGATGTTGTGCTAACGTGGTGTTCATACTATGTATATAGTATTTATACTGACAAATATGTGCTTGATACGATACTCAGGACAGCAACGGTGTGGGTATAACTATTGAGAATAACTGGAGGTACTGCATACAGATCAATTCATCCGAGTACAATAGTTTACCTCGCTAGCCACTCCCGCATGTGTATTTATGGTAATACCAATACACTAGGATCGGCGGATCTGTTCGGCCTCGCGTGTTTCCTTGGGTCGGCCGTGGATGGGTCCAGGGATTTGGTGATATCATGGACTGTGGAGGCAGAAATTTCCTTTTTTTTTTTTTTTTTTTTCTTTTCCAATTTTCCCCATTTTACACTTCATACTTTAATTTATATTCTCAATATTCTGAAACTTCATATAATACATAGTATAGTACATATGTACCTATTTACTCCAGAGTGGTTAATTTCTAAAGTAGTAACATCCCACGCTCTCCCCCGGACATTTGAACGGCAGACACAACAACATGTGCGGTGTGCAGACTCGTGGACGTTGGACTACTTTGCATTAGTTCCGTCTGACCGTCACTAGTGCCCAACTATTTATAAGAATTGCCCTTGCTGGAACCATTGACTATTAGACCGGTCGGGTATTCAATCCTTTTTTACTCATAAGCTCAAATGTTGGGTATGAGTACGGAGATGGTTGGTAGTATAGGATGAGTATGCGGGGAGTACAATCTAGAGTTCAATAGCCTCATCCTTTTGTCTTTCGCCTTACTACTTACAGTACTACTGTATATGCAACTGCGAGGAATCAAGAATTATGGGCCGGCCTCGAGGGTTTCAAGTCTAGCGCGTGTGGTTCTGTCATCTCCTGCTCCACAATTGAAAAAAAAAAAAAGGAAAAAATTGAAGGTTGATAGGGCACGTACCCCGGACTATCACTATCTACGGAGTACTGAATACGATAATCATCTGTCAATGAAGACTGCAATTCAATCTATACGATGTACTGAACACACATTGGGTCTATCATTCTGCTTCTGCCGAATGATATAATCAATTAGAAGGGGGAAAGAGGCATCCAGTCGTGCGATCCGTAACATAAGGAGTTCGATCAGACTGGAACTTCAGAGGGAAGAGGAAAGGGAGAGTGGACAGGAGAGGAGGGCGGAAACCGAGAACAGGAGCAAAGAGATCAAGGGTTCGTATGACAGAATAACCATGGAAAGTCATATATCATAGCACCCCTCTCTCCGTCACTCATTCAGATTCAGTCATCCAGTCATTCGTATTCGCATGGCTGATCGAAGTTGAGTGGAGATCGGCTCATTGACAACCCTATCCGAATCGATCAGACAGAGGAAAATGAAAAGCGAAATGGCAAAGGAAAGAAAAAAGAGCAGAGAGGGATCAAGGAAGAAAGAACAGGAAACGGGAATCTTCATTTCGCATCGGCTGTAATGGTCATGAGCAAATCACATGAATCACGCATGGGAATACATAGTAGCTAGATAGCGAACAGCAGCACAAACATCACAAAATAGAGGCGGAAGAAAAACTTTTCAGACTGCCAGATCATCAGAGAGCAAAGACTAGATGAAGGTCGGGAATCTAGCCCGGCACGCAAAAGGAGAAGATCGTAAAAAACAGAGATGTGAAGGAGAGGAGGAGAGGAACGTCAAAACAGGACAACTGCCATCGTCTGCACGGGATAAAACTATAGTGGCACAGATGCAAGAATCATGACCACATCAAATGACGCCACGGCGTCTCCCATGGAAGGACCCGGTCCCCGGAATTTGTTGATTGAAATTGCTTGTCCCGGAGAACCAACCGTGAATAACAGGCGGGGCCCAACGACCTCCATCACGTTGCTACGCTGGAGGCCACAGTCGAGGCGAGAGGCAAAGGTTGTATAGGGTATCGATATGCCTAGAATCCACGGCCACCTCCACGGCGGCTGTTGCGAGGCTTAGCGCCTACTGTGCTCCAGCCATCATTGTCATCAGCAGGGGCCTCAGCCTTTCTCCAGTTACCGTTGGCAGACTCCTTCGCAGCCTCTTCGGTGGTGGGGGCAGCAGCAGCCTGCTCAGGCTCCTGGTCAGCGGCCATGCCGCTGTCCTCTCCACCGGCCCGCCGGAGGATCTCGAAGTTTCCGCCGCCACGAGGGGGCTCAACAGCGTCCTTGTTGGAATCTGTGCCGACCTTGGTCTCCTTAGCCTCCTTGGTCTGCTCCTTGCCCTGCTTGGGTTTCTCGGCCTTCTCGGCCTTGGCCTTGTCGTCCTGCTCCTTCTTTTGACGCACAGCAAGCTGGCGCTTCTGTTCAACCTCACGCTCACGAGTGGCCGTATCAATGGGTCGAGCCGCGCCGAAGGGGCTGGCCTTGGAATCTCCAGTAGCGGTGGGGGTGGTAGGGGCTTCAGAGACGGTGCGCTTGGACAGGTTCAGCTTGGGACGCTGAGCAGGAGCGACGGGGGAAGTAGGCTCTTTTTGCTGCTGGTCAGGGCGCATCGAGTTGCGCCACTGGTTATCCATCTCGGCCGCGGTAGGAGTGCGCTCCGGGCGATCTGGGCGAGGAGGACGCGAACCTTCTTGCGAGCGACCCTCGCCCCAAGCGGGAGAGCTTCGGCGGAAGCTGGAACCACCATCTTCAGCGTTGCGGGGACGGCCCCCCTCGCGGGGAGGGGGTCCAGCGGGAGGAGAGAGGGGACCTTTACGCTCCCAGTTTCCGAAATCACGGAACTTTCCATCGGACTCAAAGTTGTTGCGACGACCGCCGCGCTCGCTGCCGGCATCAGATGCGGCATCCATGTTGCGGCCGAAGCTGGCACGGTCAGGCACCCGGCGCTCGGGGGGTGGGGGAAGAGGACCGCGGCGAGTCCAGTCAAGGTCACGTCCCTCCATGCGGGATTCCTTAGCTGTGCGTTTGTTAGTCTGGGCATTCGCGCTTTTTCTCAATTCAATTCTGGTACTTACGGGGCTCAGCAATGCTGGTGCGAATGGTTCGTCCCTGAAGAGTGGTACCAGACAAGTCCAGGGCCTTCTGCAGACCCTCCACAGTCTCAAACTCCACATAGCCAAATCCCTTGGGGGCCTTTGTCAGTTTGTCCTCGACGATTCGGACATTGGTCACGCCGCAGCCAGTGAAAAGGTCGGAGATGTCATCCGCAGTCGCTTCAAAAGACAGGTTTCCAACGTGGGCAGTGTAAGGCGGCTCGGTGGGAAGAGGAAGAGGGTCACGAATGGCGTATCCGCCACGCTCAGGACGGTCTGTTTTCAAGATCTCCGTCAGTAACCGGTGAAAAAAAAAAGAACCTCGGGCATTTCAAGTAATAACGAGGGCACCATACCAAAGCCACCACTAGCGGGACCGCTGCCAAATCCCATGCCACCAGCAGGGCGGGAACCGAAGCTAGAAGTAGGAGGACCTAAAAAAAGGGTATTAGTATGGCGATTTTGGGCGCGGACCTGCCATGGGAGTCTGCGGGTCACAAAGCAAGACATACCGGCTGTATATGAAGATATGTTATCAGCGATGAAGTCAAAAAGACCAGAGTGGGGGGAGGGTCCTGCAACTTACTGGGGAGGGGCATATCCTCCATCTCATCAGCCCAAGAGCCAAGGCCTATATTGTTGTTAGTCGCGGCTGCATTATTTTCTATGACTTCGGTCACTTACTCTCATCAGCCAAGAAGGTCCCAATGGACATCTTCTGGGCCTTAGACTTTGCGGGCGCTGGTGGGGAAATTCGTTAGCTGGGGCTGGGACTTCACGGAATAACTCAGTCGCAGAACACATGAGTCCTTGCTTGAGAATCAAAGAGACGGCACCCAGAAGAGGTTTGGCTTACCCATGATTGCGGTTAAGAGAGGTCAAGAAACGCGCAAGCGGACTTGGTGCGCGCTTCTCACACAGTAGGGTTTGGAGGGGAAAAAAAGAAAGAAAAAAAATTCAAGACACCCGGGTGAAGGACCAGGAGTCGATGAAAACGGTACAAGACGACTTGGATGTCGTGAAAAACAAGGTCTACCAGATCAGAGTCGTAGTGGAAAAGTTGGTAGAGGGGAAGTCGGCAATCGGGGCTTGCACGATGGAAGTGGTCGGGTTAGTTAATCCGTGATAATTTTTAGTGGTGCCGCTAGTCCCTTCAGAGCCAATCGCCATCAACGTTGACCCGGTCTCAACAGGAACTCAAAGGAGATATTCGACAAAATACAATCAATTTGATGACGATTGGGTGTTAGATCTGCTGTGTATTCTGTCTCGGATATTCAATTTCTGTACCTCGCCATAATTCACCTTTTTTCTAACAGTGGGTCCTCGCGATCGCCCACTAAGCATGTGTATACATTCTTTGTCTATTCATTGGGCCCGGTGATGTCGATATCTAGAATCCTATGGGGTAGTCTAGAGAGTTTATCAGAGCAGCTATTAACTAGAATTTTAACTCATACTCTTGGAATATTGATTTTAGTTCATCAATCCGAAGTGTTATTCACAACGGTGGTTTATACCCTATACTACGTATATTGGGGTTTTTGGTAGGCTTTCACTTCGCAAGTATCCAGTGTCCAAGTTGATCACACCTGGGCATTATTCTTGATCAATCTTGGATTATGTGGTAATTTATTTATTTATTTTTTTCTTCTGGCTTACGGAGGTTCGTTCTGGGTATCTAGAGACCTACTGTCTCAACTTTGAATCATTCGAAGTTGGCTGAACTTCCAGAGTTGAGTTCACCAGCGGGATGTCGGGTGTAGCGAAATATATTAGCGAGACCGTACCGACCATTTGCTAGGCACTGCCCAAGTAGTAGATAATCGTCGCATTCATACTTGAAATTACTATCAATGATACTTACAGTTATTTAGAACCGAAGAACCACTCCAAACCTTTGGAGTGATTTGGGATGGAATAATTAACTCCTTGAAATATATACTACCATGCTGAATATTGAACTGTAGCAAAGCCATAGACCGATTACATAACAACACGTGACCGCCATCTCGGGGTCGCGATGGCGTGTATCTCGTTCTGCGATTCTTCTTCCTCTGACTTAAGGTAAGGCATGTTCGTCATTCTTTCAGACCGGTCGCAAGATGAGCGGTCAAATTCCTCAACATGTTGATCCCATGTCCACCTCTCTGGCGTCCGCAGCCAAAGTAGGAGCTCTCACCGGTTCGTGTCCTGCACCCAGGTTCAAGCCGGGGCTTATCCTCCAGAAAGCAAGCAAGCATAGACATGAATGAACTGAGCTAACCCGATAACTACTAGGAGTCACTGGGCTGATATACGGTGGAGCTGCGGGTGTTATCAAGTCACCTAATCCATTGATCCATTCTGTATCATGTGGCATCCACTGGTTTGCATGCGGTTCAACCTTTTGGTGTATGTCTCGTCTCGGAGTATGCACCTATTCAGCTTGACGAACCGGTCACTAACTTTGGAATTGGTGACAGGGATGCGCAGTAACATCATCAAGCATCATTTCCAAGATCAAGCTTCGCCGCAGGACCGAGCATATGTTAGTGCATTCTGCGGCGGTCTATCCGGCGGCGTAGTGACAAGATTAATGGGTACGATCATTGATTCTATTGTGTTGTATTTGGCCTTCGAAAACCTGCTGATGATTCTTGCTAGGCGGTCGACTGGTGCCTGGATTGGTGATTTTTACTCTGCTCGGTTACGGCGGCCAAAGTGCTTTTAACAGGGTTGATGCTTGGCAAATGGGAAGGGCCCAAACGCCTAGTAAACCCTTGATGCAACGGATGGCCGAGTCCAAATGGATACCCTTACGCCATCTGTCCGACGAAGAATACCGAAATATGTTGAACGAGAAACTTCTTAGTGTTGAGGCGGAGATTGCTCTTCTTGACGAGAAGATCGAACAACTCGAAAGCAGTCGCCCTGTATCTGACCCTGCCACCAAATGATGGGAACCATTTGGAAGTTGGGATCATCTTTATCATTCTTTAATTATGGAGTCCAAGTGCCCAGCAAAACACCATGATTACCGCTCTCCCACACACAGTCCGGCCCGCGGGTCTGGTGCGACGCTGTATCAGGCCCATTCAGGCAACGCGCGTGAAGAGGAGGGGAGGGTACTGTACATACAGCATGTAACGCACGGACAAAGAGTCGCGTTCGCTGACCTTCTCTTTTGCTTCTATGGAGTACCATCTGCGCTATACTTACGTGTCAGACTTGCCCCACATGGGGGGCAAGAGAAAAAAAGGGGATGAGAGGAATTGGGACGATTTTCTGTACTATGTATATTGCATGATTTTGTACGATAGCGAGCATTCAAAATTGAAACTAGTACATACGTATCCACCTTACAATGCATACTCCTGTATCGTCCGGTAGAACCAGTGAAAAAGATCAAATAAAAAGAATGCCGATCGCAAACCGGAAGAAGGGGGCCCCACGGTCCTTTCTGCAAGGTGAAATCATCCGGAGCCTCACAAGGGTAAGCGAAGCGAAGCATGTACTGTACAAAGTACAATACTCTGCTATGGAATATGGGGTCTGCATGAAGTTGATATTGCAATAAGCGGTAGAATACATACATACTATATACATCCTTTGTTATTGGTTGGTCAAAGCTGGACACGCGAGAACTATATATACAAGCGAGTGTATAGGGCAGAGTGTAACATGAGGTGCATATACATAGTGCGTATACTTGTAGAGTACCTCATTCCAAAGGGAAATTAGAGTGACAAATTAAGTCGCCCCCTGGTACCTCACCATGACGGGTGCCGAGACCTGCCGGGTTGGCAGATTGGCAGATTGGCAGATTGGCAGATTGGCAGATTGGCTTTCCGCTCTCAGTTTGTCCGGTGCGTCCGAACCATGAATCTGGCCTTCTCCAGACTCCTCTGATCTACACTTGAAGCATGCTTCATTTATTACTCTGTTGTGTTTCGATTTAGCCTGGTGTGTTTTCCCCCCGGTTTGGAGAAGGTGAAGCGTTCATTGTTTGAGCTACCAAAATTTCGATGCTGAACGTTCTCCCCTCAGTCTCCGGAACAAATCGAAGTAGGATCCAAAGAACTGGAGCTGACCCAGTATAGGAGTGATTGACTGAGTGACCGAGCGCACTAGCTTTCTTCTTTTTCTTCTTTTTCTTCTGTTACCCTCCGTACAACCAACGCTCGATGTTCCGTGTGCTGTTATCTGCTCTTACTCGACAGATCAGCTTTCGCTGATCGCACGTCGCGATGACCCTCTTCAATCCGACTTCGATTTTGGTGGGCTTCCTCCTGCTCTACCTTTCGTCCTTCTTTGTTTTTGCGATCGTGCGCATTGCGACCGGAATCTCAATTCAACGTATCGGATACTTTTCCCTCCGTCGTATCGCTTATGCCCCGCGAGAAGGCCTCCTGATCGAAATCCGTGGTCTCGGTTTCTCCTTACACCCGCCTTCCTTCGCACAACCGACATGGATCAGCATTCGATTGAGCGACTTGAAAATTACTGTCGATACGGCGACTCTGGCTAGAGGGAAAGCGGATTCAACACGAGAACAACTGGGTCCAGCTAGTCCGAGGAGTCCGGAGAGCCCTGGAAGTCCCAAAGAAGGCAGTGTGACCCCCGATTCGTCCACACCGCGGAGCAAAACATGGAGAACCTTAACGCGGGTCAAGGAGCGCCTCAAGGGGCTTCACCGGCAAATCAATTGGTTAGCTCTAGTCGATGTCACCGCTGCCAATACTGCGGTGCATTTTCTTGAGGCTGGTCAAGTTCAGGTTGGGTTACTCTCCCTGACTGTGGACACTCGGAAGAAGATGGTGGAACGGGGCAAGCTATTTCGTCGCAAGAAGGATATGTCTCGGGAGCAACGACCCGCTGAATGGATGTTAAACGTACAAAATGTTTTGCTTGCAGTCGAAGGACGAGAACCAATCGAGGTACTTGACAATGTCGGCGTCAATCTCCATGGTTTACTATACAAGGATTTGGAAGGACTCCGAGATGCATCAGTGGCACTGAAGATTGGACGACTGCATATCCCATATGATGATTTCAACATTCTTTTGAAGCGCATCAAATCGGCCCAGAAATCAGCGGCAGCCAAGGAACCTCTACCAACCGAAACCGACGACGAGATTTCATTCGCAGACTTTGTGGAGGAACTAGACAAGCCGGGAAGCAGGGATGATTCGATTGTGCAGACAGTCGCAGACTCGAAAGAATTCGCCAGTTCAATCCTTCGTGGTATTCAAGAGATTCAAGTTGCTCTGAGTTTCTTCCGACTTTCGCGGGGTCTCCAATCCCTATCTGGCCAAAACCCCGTCTTTCTCAATGTCGTATCCCACGAGATTGGCGTTGATCTTCATCGAATGGACCAAAAAAGCCCGGAACATCGCATGTATTTTCAACGGAACGATGTTGCTCACCAGGCTTTGCTCGCAGCTATCTCTCTTTCAGTTAGCCTGGATGACGACTCCGGTGAAACGGACAATATTCTCTATATCCCTATGGCTACCACGACGATCAAGACTACGCTGCCTTCCAAGACGGTTAGCGCTTTCGACGAGGAAAACATGGAAGAGAGGAACTTGAATGTACTTTTCGCTAATCTGGTCGTGACCTCCCCGTCGCTCGACCTGCAACCAAAACATGTCTCTCGGCTGTTGAAACTAGCCCAGGCTCGGGCATCATCTCCACGTTCAAAGAAACGGAGCAACCACCACTTAATTTCGCGCTTGCTTCCCAAGGCGAGTATCAAGCTATCTGTCCATGAACCCGTGGTTCGATTCGTCTTGCCAATCGAGGAGTCTGGCACTCCCGGTGACTACAACCTCTTAATATCTTCTATTTCTTCAATATCACTCGATGTTGAATCCGTGCACTCCGCCGAGGGCGGTGCACACTACTCATTATCATCTGTTTATCGTGTCGCATCCCATAAGTTCTACTACCAGACGCCGGCGGGCAACAAGCATAATTTGCTCACGACAGAAAATTTGGAACTCAAAACACATTTGAACGCAAGCCCTCAAGTGTGTGTCATTGCATCTGGAAGTATCAACGACTGCTCTGTACATATGATTAATGGAGAAGTCAACCGAGGAATTCGCCAAGTCCTCGAGCAGTTCCGCATACACCTTCAGTCACAGAAGCGAGTTCCCATGCCTTTGAATGGACGCAGTGTGAGTCCACTGAGAAAGGTTCCACCCTGGCTTCTTTCCTTCTCGTTCGAATCAACAGGACTTAGCCTGGAGGTCGCAGGGGTCGATAGCCCGGTATCTGAGATATCTCGGGGTGTTTCATTGCAACTGCAGTCCTGGACAGCAGAATATAAAGCCCAGAAAACCGAGCATGTCGTGGGAAGTATTGCCAGACGTCGTACTTCCAGCCAGTCTACCCTTGGTGATGAATCTCCCTTCAGATTCCAGCCAACATCACCGCCAAAGAACACTCAGCGTGGCGCAGCAGATGGCCGGCGCCTGGCTTTCCATGTGCGTGGTTTCGACGGCTTCGTTATTGAATCAGACGACTATCTCGAACCCGAACCATTTTTCTCCCTTCCGCGATTTGAAGTTGCTCTGAGCACACACAGCGATCGTCTTGGCCCAGTTATTCACATCAACTCGGTCTTCAAAGGCATTTACCTTCAATATTCCCTCTACCGCTTTTATTGTCTAGGTGTTGCGATTTCAGTGATACAAGATGTTATTTCCCCACTGCCATCGAAGGAGGACTCTGCATCCTCTCAAGGCAAGACGAGAGGCGCTCCAAGCATATCCTTGCCTCCCCCCCCCTCATCACCGTCTCCTGGAAAGAGCGAGCTGATTACTGTTGATGTCAAGGCAACTCTCGTGCAACTAAAGGCAAATCTACCCTCAAACCCGGCTATGATGGTTCAAGTCTATGGACTCGCAGGCGGATCCCAACGACTTTCAACCCCACATGTCAAGGCCAATCTTGTTCGTATTCATGCGGAAGCACCAAAACTCAAGGGTGTTTGGGCAAGAATTGGTAGCATGAACAATGTCCGACTCGATTTCCGCAAGATGAGAATGAAGCAGGGCGGAAAGCTCACAGAGGAGAGATCGATTGACCTTTGGGCTGATTTCATCAGGATAGGTGTTCCTCATCATATGGTGATGCATCGTATCTTTGATAATCTTATCAATACGTCCAAGGCCTTCAAACAGCTGCACCATCGCTTCAAAAATCGCTGTAAAGAATTTGTTTCCGAACGAGAGCCTGAGGCGCCCAAGAAAGTACCCAGAGTCTCACTCCGCAGCAAAGCTTTGCTGTTTGAGCTGGAAGATGACGCATTTGAATGGAAGCTAGGCTGCATTTATCGCACTGGTTTGGTTGAGCAGGTCCAGCGTCTCGCCCGCGAGGAGGCTTTCTATCTGAAAACCCATAAAGTCCGGGAATCTGACCAGAAACGTGCTTCTTCAAGATTGAGGGCCAAGTCAAGCAACCGTACCCTACGCAGCGAGCGAACTAGCCAAGACACTCGCAGAAGCAGAAGTGCGGAACCCCGACCAAGAAAGGAGAACAAGAACCATGGCGGCAGAGGCCGTAAATTCAGATATGACGCCGAGGGTGCAACCTGCATATCCAGCGAATACAAGATATCTGCCGAGACAGCCTGGGAGAGACTTCAGCAACATAACGCTCAGACTTGGAAGGAGAAGATTGATGCTGCACTCAGGTTTCAAGGCACTTCTATTAAAGAAGTTCGAAATCTTTTCTCTGGTGCAGATGAGCCGCCTGACGATGTGAAGGAGACCGAGACTATCCTTGCTATTCCAAACAGACCAGGTCTCATGTCTGCATTGATTAGCGACGTCAATCTTGTGATCGACAAACCTACATTCCCGACTGAAGATATTCCCTCGTTCCTTCACAAAATCGGCAAGGGCATGCCTATGGATATGAAGTACGGTCTGCTTCTTCCAATGAATTTCAACCTAGAAATGGGTGAAGCGCGTGTCAATCTGCGAGATTACCCGCTTGATCTGCTGCATATTCCTGCTCTTCGCCCTGGGCAATCACCAAGGCTCCCCAGTTGGTCATTACGAACAAATTTTGTTGTCGCTGAAGAGTTTCGAAACCATGAATCTGCTCGTCAGGTTGATATTGAGCTTGTTCCTAAAGCGGACCTCTCTAACGGTGCTCATAGTGACCCATTCCATATAAAGGTCTGGCGATCAGTAACACCGGTGAAAACATACTCAGACCCAACCATCGAAATCAATACCAGCTTGCCGACAAGTATCTCTTGGGGTGTGTCATACCAGCCTGTCATTCAAGATATGATGAAGATTATCGAAGGTTTCACTAAACCCGAGATTGACCCCTCTGAGCGTGTCGGTTTCTGGGATAAGATTCGGCTGAGCTTCCATTCCCGGATCAGGGTGTTATGGAAGGAAGACGGTGATGTTCACTTGCGGCTGAAAGGTTCCCGAGATCCTTACGTGGTGACAGGATTTGGAAGTGGTTTTGTTATGTGCTGGAGGAGAGATGTCAAATGGGAAATACATACTAGCGACGACCCCATGGAGTTCATGAGCGTAACTAGTGGGGAGTATGTCCTTGCCATTCCCGACTACAGTGCAGAAGCACGATGGGCAAATGAAACGACGACGGAAGAACTGGAAAGCAGCTCTGCCTCCAGCGAGCAAAAGAACGCCGCGCACTTCAAAAAGGTTGTCATGAAGTTGTCAGGAGATGTCAAGTGGGCCGCTGGACTGGTTTTCGAACGTGATGTCGATTCCGATTCGCGAAGCTTCTCATTCAGACCACATTACGACGTTGTTCTCAAAAACCCCAAGTATATCGACCCAGCAGAACGTGCTGAATATGATGCTTTCCGTGGATTCCGCAGTGACCATATTCATTTGTCAGTTGCTGTCATTGCACCGCAAAGCAGAGACTGGTCGCTTGATGGTATCCAGCCCTCTTCAAGTTATAACACAACTCACTTATCTCCACGCTTCTTTACACACTTCTTCAATTGGTGGTCCCTTTTCTCTGGTGTTATGTCGCTTCCAGTTCGCCAAGGCCCTCTCTTCCCTGGAATCACCAAAACGAGCAAGAAATTCAACCGTCACCTGGCAACTGTCAAGTACAAGCTTCTCCTTGCACCATTGTTTGTGGCCCATATCTATAAGCACAAGGACAATGAGGACTACGCCGAAAACGTTGTCACCGCCACTGGCCTCAAGGTTCGACTTGATTCATTGAAACTAGACGTTCACCAGCGACGTGAACAGATCAAGATGCAAGCCCGTGGACGCTCCAAGCAGACCAAGACTAGTGCCATGCGCATGAATCATGCTATCATTGATTTGCAGTCGGCGGACTTTAGAGCTGTATCTGCCAGTATTGAAGGAACAACAGCGGAGGATGTCGCCAAAAATAGGGATGATATCATATCTACTTTCCAGCAGCCTGTTCCCTCGGTCGATCTATCTCGCTTCACCATTCCTGATCAAAACCTCGACTGGATTGATATGGACGATTTCGTTGAACCTGATTGGATTCTGCCACAAGAGTCAAACCCCAAAACGCAGATCCTACCTCTGGCATTCACCCCTCGGTTCACATATTTCCGCCAGACCGATCACGGTGACATAGGATCTGAAGAGACGGGCTATAGCACTTTTGGCTACGAACCTACTCATGATTGTGTCATGTCCGATACCAATGATCCTCGTCGCGTCCAGATTGAATTGACTAAAGACCGACTCGCCACGGTTGAAGCGCAGATCCGCAACTATGATCGTACTATTGGAGAACAAGAGCTCAAACTAATGAAGGAAGTCGACCATGACCCCGAACTCAAAGAAAAGCATGAGACCTACCTTCGCCAAGCCGAATCGCTTTCTCGACGACGAAAATTCTTGACGGCTACCTTGCAGCGCCTCGAAAGACATTTAGCTCGAGATGAACGTACCCCTAAGTCAGGTCCAAATGCTACTGCCAGCGAAACTTTCTCCCGAACTGGACAATACGCGGAGTCCACCGCTGATGGTCGGACCTCCGGCCTTGACGGTCTATATTCAACAGCTGCCGATGACTTCTCCAGCGAATTCAACAATCGTTTCATGATACATAACGTGCAATTGAAATGGAACAACTCGCTCCGTAATATCATCTTACGTTACAGCCACCAAGTGAGCCAGCGCCGAGGCTTCGTCTATTACATGTCTAGACGAGCAGTCAAATTCATTCTAGACATCGTCGAGGAACAGAACAAGAATCAGCGCAAGAACCCCAAGCAATCCAAGTCACATACTCGCAGCGATAACGAGGATGAGAATGAAGTCGAGGATCGCATCGAAGAGCTGCTCAATAGCGCCAAACGCTACGTAAACGCGGAAGATACTGAGCCCGCCGACTCGAACAATCAGTCGTCTTCCAGCTCTGATGATTCCAGCGAGAATCTTGCCCCTGAGTTCACACCGCAGAACAGCTATTATTTGCGGCTTATTGCTCCTCAAATCCAACTTCTCAGTGAGAAGAATCGTAAGTCCGTGTTGATGGTGGCTGCCAAGGGAATGGAGCTCAAGGTTGTATCAATCATGGACAAGGAACGCGTCTCAGACGATGTCAGTGGCTTGGTCCAGCGTCGCTTCTCACTGGAAATGGACGGTGCTCAGTTTTTCGTCGCCACCCAGAAAAGCCTCATGGCCAACTTGCAATTCTATGCTGGCAACAAATATGGAAATGCCCCGGGATCTGCTTGGCCTCCGTGGCTTACTCTTGAAGCCATGTTCGACTTTGAGCTCAATCCGTTCGGGTTCTCTCGTATCGTCCAGAAGACATCCGCTACTCTCCGCTATGACAAATACAACAACCTTCGTCTGAAGTACAATGAGGAGGTTGCGAAAGGTCATCCCGGCCCGCATCCTGGAGGTGATGAAACCCGCATGGATCAGATCAGCGTGGACTTCCCTCACTTCCGTGCGATCTGTGACTCGGCAGAGTATTACACCCTGTACATCATCGTTCTGGATCTTATGATGTATAGTGAGCCGCTTGAGAAAGTTCGAAATGAGCGCCTGGAAAAGATCATGCTCATGTCCGACTTCAGTGATCTTCGTGGTACCCCGGAGATGGTGTTCAAGCTCCAGGCACGCATTCGGCAGCTTGAAGAGATCAAGGAATACTTCCAGATCAATGCCAAGTACCTGGACACGCAAGGCTGGGAAGATCGTCTAGCTCTGGAGCGCGATTTATCACAGTGCGAGGATGAGCTCTTCTTCATGATGAAAGCTATCACTACATCTCAGAGAAGAGCTGATCCTAGTGCATCGAAGACGATACATGGCATTCTACGTTGGAGCATTTCTGCAAGTGAAGTTGTTTGGCATTTGATGAAAGAAGCGGCTGCGCCTTTGGTCGAGTTTCAGCTCAAGAATGCCCAATATGAGAGGACAGACAATACGGATGGCTCCAATCATAACCTTGTTGCTATCGAACGTGTCAGCGGATTGAACTTACTTTCCGATGCTATCTACCCGCAAATCATCGCTCCGTATCTTGATCAACCACGCCCATTGGATGACTACATGCTTCGAGTCAGGTGGAATATGCTGGAGGCCGTGGCCGGAATTCCTGTCGTTGACAACTTTGAAGTTTCGCTGTTCCCGCTCAAAATTCAACTTGAACGCGAGCTAGGCCAGAAGCTTTTCGAGTACATATTCCCTAATATGGGATCGGGGGCCTTTGAGAATGGTGGATTCTCGCCTCTCATGATCAAGAATATGAAGCCACTCGATGGTTCTGACGATGAAGACGAGGGCGAGAATGGCGAGGCGCTGAGTCGGTCCGTAAGTACGGACGGTGATAGTGTTTCCGTGGACGACCTGCAGGCCTCAAAGGGACCAGGCTCTATTGAGCTCAGACTGCAGCCGACTTTGTCGCTTTCTGAAGAGAGCAATTCTACTCGGCGTCAGGGACATCTTAAGGGTCTCGCTATGACGCCTATCCACCGGAACAATACCCAGCTGGGAGTCCCAGAGCCTCGAAAATTACCTCGTCCTGCGACAACTGGTGCTCTGTCGAAGAAGAAATCTGCCGACAGCATCCGCATGCTGGCTAAGCAGCCCACCCAACGATCCTTATCTAGCCACAGTACAAGCGCTGGAGAAGAAAAGAAGAAGTTTGGCATGAGCAAGGGTTCTCGAAAAGGCAAGTCCTCGGAGCCATTGGACGACTTGTCCCAAATGATGTCTCGAGCTTCAAATTACATGACTCTTGCGCAAGTCAGAGTGCACGATGTGGTTTTATGCCTAAGCTACAAGGGCAAGGGTGAACACAACTTGGAGGATTTGCATAACTTCGTTTTCCGTCTCCCAGTTCTCGAATACAGCAACAAGACCTGGTCAAATCTTGACCTTGCTCTGCGTGTCAAGAAAGATGTCATCAAGGCTCTCATCTCCCACGCCCCAGCCATTCTTGGAAACAAGTTCTCTCAACACCGTCCTACCAAGCAACAGCAGAAGCGTTTCCGTGAACTTGCATCCTCGTCACAACTCCTTTCGAGCACCCATGCCCTGCCACCTGACCACCCCCCAAGCATGATGAGTTTTGATTCGAATAGCGAGTATTCTGGTTCCCCATCACGAAAGTCAATGCAGTCAAATGCCTCACCTTTGGCACGATCAATATCTCTGAATTCCGAGACGCGTGGTCAAGAACAAGATACCAGTCTTCCAGACTCACGATCTGCGGGCGATGTCGATGTAGATACTCGCTGGGAGGTTCGTACTTCAATCCCGTCATGTTTTGTTGATCATCATACTGACTTATCTACCAGGAATCACGTCGATACATCAATGACCCTGCCAGACCCATGACCTCCGGCCAAATCACAACTACAATCGAAGCCAATGGGTCCGAGCAGGACGATAGGTAAGCACCATCTCGAGTTCGTCTATATCGGATCCCTATTAACATCTGCCTAGTCACAAAAAGACGATCCGCAACCTTGGTCGAAAACTGATGGGCGGCCGGAAGTGATCATCGCATCATATCGTCTCCCTCACCCCCAAAAATCCCCCAACCCTACCTTAATACTTTATCTCTCATCATTACCCCTGCCTGCGACCTCCATCCCCGGGTCCAATAACTACCTTTTTTTTTTTTTTTAAAGCACTTATTCTTTCCGGCAATCTGCAGGCCTCGTGCTACCCTTTGGATACCCTCTATGCGCATCGGGGCCGTATATAGGCGTTTTTTTTGAATGTTTTTATTTACCTTTGTTTGTTCGGATTTGGGGACGGGAAAACGGAAGATCTCCCTCTCCCATCATACTTTATACTCATTATTTTTTTGCGCTGTATTTCGGTTTTGCATACATGCATAGAGGGGAGTGGTGGTTTCTCTTTTTACTTTCCCAATTTTTTTAAACACTATTCTTCATGTTGAGAATTCGATTTTTCTGTTTCTCCCCCGTTATCTTCTGAGGGCTGGTGAATCTTACGCTTTCTCTCCTTGTTTATTCTTTTCTTCATGGATATTTTGATCCTTGTGCTGGCTCGGTCTGTGTTGAATTGGGCTGCGTACATTGCTTGAGCCTGTTACTTGCAACAAGGCATGTTCTCGACATCGAGGAGTCGATCCTATTGCTAGTACTATCCTGCAAGTTTTGATATCTACTCGATGTTGAGGTCTACTTGTACTCCTAGGGGCAAAATTTGGTTTGAATGATGGATCTGAATAGAAAAAATAGAACAGATAATGACTACTAGTATATTCACGTGTGCTAGACCAAAGGGTATCGATATACAACGGATGAAAACTCCGCTCAACAGAATCCAAAATCACAGCCAATACTGAATCGCATTCTATAAACCAGTGCTCGTATGCAAATTAGACTGGGAGGTCTCTTCGTTAATGATCTCATTTTTGTCTTCGTTGGACCCGTCAAATGAACCCGGAACCAAATCGTCATGTCATGGTGGTATAGGAGAGGGGATGGGGAAGGGGGATTAAGATTTCGTTTGTTGGTTCTCGGGCCCTGACGTAGTAGGATCAGGCACATTATCCGTTGGATTAGGTGCGATGGGAGGGCCACCAGTGTCTTTGGAAGCACCCTCAACTACACCATTGGTACCATTTGTAGCTTCAGCATCGAGCTTGGCTTCATGGGTGCTTTCGGGTTTGGTTTCTGGTGACATCCCGCCGACATCATCAGCAGATGGCGTAGAAGGGGCACTATGTTTCTCACGAGCCCAGGGAAGGAGGTTGGGAAGCGCTTCCTGGACAGATTTGAAACGGGTGCGGGCAGTCGGAGCAGTGATATCATCGGTCCAGGGGATGCCGCCCTGTCCGCGGTTCTCCGCCCATGCCTTCTTTTCACGACGCAAGTCACTTTGGACCCAGGGGATAGTGATTAAGGTCCAGACTCCGGCCCATGCGAAGGGGAGAGTCCAGCCAAGCTGTACATATCGACGTCAGTCTGATAATTCGCATCCGAAACGTCCATGGTGTCAAGGCACTTACCGTGAAAGCAACAGGTTCGGATACCGTAAAGATGATGGCAGTGATGGCTGCAGCGAAGACGATTGACCCGCCGCTCCAGAAACAATTCATTTCAAAGAGCATCCGGCGGAAGTATGGACTGGATAGATAGCGGGTTCGGAGCGCGTATCTGTAAATCTGACCGCCTCCTCCATCGACGGCCACCACGTCTTCAATAAGGGCGTACAAGGCGGTTGGCATGGCGGATCCCTTGGGAGTGGATGAAATGCGGAAGGGAGCTTTGAAACCCATCATACGGAGGACATCGAGAGTGAGATGGACAAGCCCAAAGTAGAACATGACGGTTGGCAGTACCATAGCGACGAGACGCACTGTTTGAATAGTTAGCCTAGGATTGATGTGACATGTTGAGCGAGACACGGAGCTGACCATATGGTTCTTGTGGGACCGTTCCTCTATTCGTTTGTTAGCAGATGCTCTCTTCCTTCTCCCAAGAATCAAGGATAGATAGACATACACAATGAGCTCAACGGCCAAGATGAGCCACACGATGGTAAAGTTGATATGAAAGAAGTCGAGCTATTCCTAATGTCAGCAATGTCCTTCCTATATCTGGAGTGTAAAGATCATCCTCCTACCCATGATTTGCGAGCGTTGAGTGGACGAGCCCGAGAATTCTTGCGAAAGAGATTGTAGAGACGATACATATATTCAAAGACCGATATGCCACCCAAACACGCCGTGACAATCGAGAAGACTGGTATGATTAGCGATTGAATTGGCGAATGACCAGGATAGCATCTCTTCACGTACCGAGATTATGCGACAAATCCGTGCAGTACCATAGTGCGAAGTATAGGATCAACGGCTGGCCCAATGTATCGATAACGAACAAAGTCCAGAAAATTGCGATCGCCTTCTTGCGAGTATGTAGGGAGTATGGAAGTGGAGGGGGCTCGGTATGAAGTGGAGGAGGGTTTCCTTCTTCCATCAGCGCGGCGATAAGCAGACGTCGTGACGCCGCAACTGGGGAGGTGTGAAGATCGAATGCGCGGCGGCGTACGGGGAAGCTGTATTCAGGGGAGGAGGATGTAACGGAGATGGAACTCGTCGATAAGAATTGTAAAGGCGAGGGGGAATCGAGTTTAATTCAGGACATGTCGGGTAACACACAAGATTGCATGATTCAAGAGGAGAAAAAGAAAAGGAGGCGGTTTTGTCGAGGGGGGCAAAAAGATGTTGTTTTAATCGATTTTATTTTTTTTGGGGGAATTTCCGGAAACGAACGGACAAAAAGTAAGGCGGCGCCTGACGTAAGGCTCTGATGTCATTCGTCTGGATTCAATGGTTACTCTATTATTTACATTGTATGTAGAATGTTATCTATGTAAATACGCGTGTTAATTAAATTAATTGTCTCCCTCAACATAATACATATAATACAGCTTGAATCTATCGCTTTCTCAATGGTGGAATGGCTTTCATGGTTTCTCGGCTGACGATGCATACAACAAGCCGGTTTTGGGCCTTTGCACTGCCTTGTTGCCACACGCTAGTTGGAGGCCAAAAGTGTCATACTCATGGCAAAAATTAATTATATGCTCAGTAATATTTAATAGAATAACGCTTCTTGGAATTTATTTGATCCAGTATTTGATTAAATTCTTGCAGTAACATCTCTGTAGAGCCAGAAGAGCATAACATTGCAGAAACAGGAAACGGGGTTCGGGTAGTGGACCCCCGACTTATCTCGGGGCGATCACTGACAAAACACCGATCCGGTTGTCCCGCAGCCATTGTTAACACGAAGTACATACAGTACTATGTACAGTAGTTAGCTATTAAGTAACTACTGATTGCGGTCAATGAACTTGGATAGTACAGTACCAGCAGTATATCTTGTTCTCTATATCTGAGATATTTATGTAGGAATATTAAAGTATATCAATGTAGAAGTTCAGTTTGCTGCATAACGCCAAGTTATGCAATGATTAAATCAGCGGAGGTTGAATACAGGTTATCATATTGGATCTGCAGGAAGAGATCAGCACTTCCTTTCTGCACAAAATAGTGCAATGTTAGTACATTTACTTTATAGTTACCCGAAGCTCTAATTTGAACTTCGTTTTATAGAACTTTCAGTAATGCACTGTATACTTGGTTATGCTATCGTGTGGATAGAACGAAGTACCTTGTACAGTATGTATGCCATGTTTAGGTCCCCACATAGCTTAAATGCCTTGATTACAACAGTAAAGCATACCAGATCGTATGGGCAGAAGATTTATGCAGGCCTCCTCATTCAATATAAATCCCGTAGCCAGCCCGAATCCATTGATTACAAGCTCTTCTATCATACTAATCCTGTACACAGAATAACTAACACCGTTAACTATAACTAACTAGATATAGTTAGTTAGTTAACTAGCTTAGTTGGCTATTAATGTATCTCGCCTGAAACCTAAGGCATAAACTAGAAACTCAACCCACGTGACCTATCCAAACGCGGTGATGCATTTTCGACGCCCGCCGTTCGAATCCACCCGACTTTTTTTTCACTTCATTTTGACGTACCAATCGCTCCATCTTGCCAACCATCCCATTTCTCCATTATCATAAATATATCGACCACGCGGTCATGTATTAAATCATGGCTCCTAGTTTGCAGGAGTTGATCGACTTCCTCCTTAACGAAGTCGCGCTTTGCGGCAACCAGGGTGCGTCGATAACAGTTAGAACTTCCTAGACCCACTTTGCTCAGCAACTTTGTATACTTCATGCATACATCGGCCAACACCCATCCCTCGCGCCACTATATTCATTGCCAGACTTGAACATAGTCAAAAGGATACTCATGCTCACAAATTCTTAGGCGCAACCATTTCAAAGGTTCTCAAAGCCGTTGAAACCTTTTATCAGAAAGCTTCACAGGATGCAAATGGACGACGTCAAACTGTTGACCGTCGTTTCAAAGCAAAAGTTTGGACCTGGCTGACACACCACCCTGAAATCTCGGTTGGTCAGGAAAATGAGTGGCAGGGACTGACTCTTGAGAACATCGAGAAACTCGGCCGCGAGGGCACTAAAGGTCTGGGGAATTCTAATGCCGAGGAAGCGGAAACAGCACCTAATGAAGACCCATCGTCTGCATCATCGGCCACTCAGATTCGAATCTTTGTCTCTCCAGAACGTACATGGCATGCGATTGCCGGCCATGGACCCGACGAGACCAAGGTTCCCCACTCGGAATTCGTATTGCTTTCCATCATCGCTGCTCACAGATCAGCGGGTATTGCCCAAACCGAGCTGGTGAAATTGAGTGGACAGGATAAACGCTCCGTTCCAAAGCGAACAGACAGCCTGCAGAAGAAAGGTTATATTGAAAAACGCGCAATTCAACTCAAAGCAGCACGAACCAGTCTATGCACCCACACGCGGTTCTTAAATACTGGCTCCGATGATCCTAACAATCAGACATCTCAAATCGCCACACAGTCCAGATCTATCATTGACTTCGAGGCATTCAACACCCAGCTTTTCGAAATTCTCAAGAAAGAACAAATCATCTCTCGTGATGACCTTAAACGACTCCTGGGATTCAATGACAGGTGGCGTTGGAAAATATTGTCTCGAGCAATCCGGAAGTTTGAAAGACTGGGCGTCGTTGAGCGTGTGAAAGCGGAGTCTCAATACGAGAAGCTACACCCTTGCGTTATCCTCCGACGCGAACCTACCGCAAAAGATTTTGCGAACTTTTTCGAATTCAATGGGGGTGACCTGAGCGGTGCTGTCGATGACCAAGTCTCCGATGAGGAGGATATGGAAGTCGGCACAGCGCAGCGAAAGGCTGGCGCTGAAAAGGGCGACGTAGGTGCAAACACGAAGAAACATGTCGTGAACTCCGGACCAGCCCTGCCTTCCTGGACACCGGACCGCCATATCACAAATCAGCTATTTGACATAGTTGATCAATCTGATATGAGCGGAATCACCAATCTTGTAAGTCTGTCAAGACACCACGTCAGTATTATTGCGCTAAAATTGTCTTCAGGATGTGAACCGGCTGTGCTTCGGAAACTTCTACCGAAGACCATCTGAAAACTTGCTACATCGTCTGACAGATTGTTGGCAACTCTCACAACCGTTACACCTTCGCCATTTTGCCATCGTCAGGGACTCAGACATCCAGAAAACGATCATCTTCTACAGGAACTTTTCTCGGCGAAACTTTGCGAAGCGTGTTGAAGAGGGTGAAGCGTCATGGGAAGCCGTGGAAACTTCTTTGGGAAACAACAAAAAGGGCAAATCGGAGATCCCGGGTCCTGAAGCAACGGTTGATCTTGATCAATACGGCTTTCCTCTAACTCCGTCGCCAAAAGGGCTGCTTAAACACGGTAACGCAACTCTATATGAGGGATTAGTATCCTGTAACCCGTCCGGTTACGGTATCACCAGCCATGATCCCACGGTGATATTTGCAAACGGAGAATACTGTATGTTGGTTCTAGCTACAGAACCTACCCTAAAGACACAATTGAGACGAATTTGGACACTGACAGTCACGAACAGCTATCCAGGCCGGACATGTCAAGTCTCTCCCTGGCCTGTCGGCCGCGACAATCGCAGGGATACCTCGGGGTCGTCCAAAAAGCCTTTCCAAGCAACTTTCTGCTCTCAGGTCGACATTGCAGGATAGCCCTGGCCCGGGAACAGATGTTAGACCCATGGAAAACACGCCGAAGCTCCTTCCACATATGTCAAGATCCTCAAAAGCCAAACACGATAAACTCAGAGGTCTCTCGAAGAAGGAGAGGTTTGAGGCGTTGGGTATGGACGAGACTTGGACCGAATACAATGCCCTAATGATGAACAAGCCTTCGCCTGGCGTTTACATCACTCCACAAGGCAAAAGAAGACCGGCAGGTAAACGACAAGGCCGTCCACGAACCAGCCGGATCGCCGTCTTCAAATCCTCCAAGCTGCGCGACCTACCGTGGTTCACCAAGGATAAATCTTCGGATGACGAAGATGAAACCCTGACCACAGAGGTACCCGGAGCCGTTGGAAGACTCAGCGATGAGCAGCCTGTCATAGACATTGCGAGTGGCTCAATTTCCCGACCCCAATCCTCTAGGAAACGACCTCAGTCTACCCTCGACGAAGTTGGTTCCCCTACCTCGCTCCAAGACTCGACGCCGTCCAAAAGGCGGAAAGGCGGACCTGGGAAGCAACCTCAGCCCGCAGAAAGTGGAGATATCGAGAGTCCAGCCGTACCAACTTCGGAGGATGTTGCCGTCTCAGAGACACCGACTGTCGAAGTCAATGGCAATTCGTCCCAAGCTGATATTGAAGCTGAAGGTCCAGCAAGCGATGGAGATCGCCAGGAAATCCCGAATAAACGGCAGCGAGTCTCATCGCCTGAGCGAGTCATTTCTCAAAATGCTTCCGTCCCATCTACACCCGCAATACCCGGGGAACTCGAGGGGCGACTAATGAGACCACCTTCAAAGAGTGCCACGCCCGCGATGATAAATTCCCCAGTCCCTGGAGCTTCGAGGGAAAAGAAAGCGCAACCAAAGAAGGTCTCGGAGAAAGGTGGTGGCTCTATCAATCTGCTTCGAAGGAAAATCATCATGGACATTGTTGAAAAAGCCGGTGGTGCATACCCCTCTGGTCATGAAATTTGGTATCCATTTGTGACCGAATGGATGAATCTGAAATTCAAAGAGAAACCCGATCTGCGAACCGTCAAGACGGCAATCAAGTATCTAGTTGACGCTGGCAAGATTCGACAATTCACTTTTAGCGGGAGAGATAGCTCAGGTGTGATGGTCACGAAGACGATAATAGCCAAACCTGAAATGCCAGCTGACGATCCCTTGATCAAGGAAATGCAAAGCAAAGTTTTGGCTACTGATCGTGCTCATCCCAGGGTATCATACTCTCCACACATCATACTGAATCCCAGTATCTCAAGACAAAGCTCACGCCTCACTGGACAAAAGCAAGGCCTGCGAGTTGAATCAAAGGCTACAGTCAGGTTGCAATCAAAACCGGCCTTTGTTCTTGCTTCTGAAAGGAGAAGAGATAGACAAGTTGAAAAGGCGCTGCTCAAGCGTCTTGTCGGGCAAACTGATCCTGACGAGGAGGAAGAACAAGGCGATGAATTCGAAGTTGAGGACCTGGGTATTCCGGGTGCCTCGCGACTCATGCGGATTCAAAGACCACCAAGAGCTGAAGAATTCGCGCCAGGATCTCATACCAAACAAACAATCATTCTCCGACCCACGAAGGCTCATGGCTTAAGTCGGAAACAGAAGGGCTCTGTACCCAAGCGAATTATGAAAAAGATCTCCAGATTCGGGTCTTACAATCTTTTAATGAACGCAGAACAGGTGTTCCATCCCGAGACAGGTACTTTTGGTACTCAGAGTATCTTGGGCCGGATTCGAAAGCCTCCGTCGAAGAAACTTGCCGATATTGCGGACCCTATTCATGAGCTTTCTCGACTGGCAGCTGTAAATCCAGACTACCAGGACTTTCACCATACAAGTGATAAAATTTCCAAATTGGAGATTGATTATGAGGACTTACTCGGTCTGGCCAATCCCGACCAGCGTGAAAGATACATTTCTCAAACTGTTAGGAACAGTTTTCAAGGTGCTCCCATTGATGGCGAGATTCGTTTTGACGTCGATGAACCCCAATTCGCACCTGAGTTAGTGCCAAGGCGTATGAGAACCAGAAGGCGTGGGGATAGGAGGCGACTGGAACGTCAGCAAGAAAGGCGTCTTGAAACGGTGGATACCAATAATCCAGCGCGAGCCAGACTCCAGCCAGTATTTCCAGCCGCTCCTCGACAACACAAGCGAAGGACATTCCAACCGATTCCGGAATCGTTGCACCGGAAGATCATGCTTGCTATTGTTGCGGTGCGAGTCCTAACAGGCGGCGCGGATGCAAGACATGTCGACTGGGACCTCGTGGCTGCCTGTTTCCCAGGTCATGATGCAAGCTCTTTGATTGACAGGGCGCGAAGCATTCTCCGTCGAAGCCGTCTGCCGATTATCAAGATGCAGGATGATTTTCAAGAAAGTTTTCTGGAAGCCTATGAAAATGATCAAGTGCCTCCAATCAACTATGAGGACTTAGAAAATTACCCTTGGCCAAGGTTGATCGAATGGGCAAACTTCCAGCTTGAATTCTCAACATCTGAGCGGGCACCTTCTCTTCCCGCGACACGGGAGCAGTTCGATAGAATTTTCGAATTGCGAGAAGAGCCTATTCCTACCGCTGATGAGATTTTTACCACTACAGTGGGAATGACTGTCAACTACAGACGTGATGTGATGGCCCGGACTCCATTCGCTGTGAGACTAGACAGCGACCGAGAGACAGAGCCAAACCAGCGACAGAAACAGCTGATGTGGGAGGAAGTAACCAAGTCATATGTTCGGGCGAACATCGTCACACCAGAGGATACATATGACCCGGTTAAATCCAAGACCATCCTTGAGAGATTCGGTGACCATCGTATTCACTCGGCGGTCGAGACATTAGTAAGAGATCGTATCATCGGACAAAGCAACCGTGGCCGAGTGGCACCAGGTCGCAATTACGATATCACTGATCATCTCCTTCAACAACTAAATCGCAGACGTCTCATTGAATGCGGTATTCTCAGAGACGCGGCCCAATTCAAGGTATCGACTCTTGACTTCCAATTAAAGAACAATACCACGGCCGAGGTGCAATATAATGCCGAAGATGGTCATATCCTAGCCATACTTAATCTCTTCGCCAATGGCCGCGTCCAGATATTCCCGCGTGGAGCTCCTCGCGACAAATTCGGTCTCGTGGACGATGGATACCTCACCCGGCAAATGGATAAGACGAAACTCCGCTTCTCAATTGATGTCAGGCCAACGGGGTCTTATGTTAGCGGTAATCCCGTCAAGGATCTCATCGCTAGTATTCCGCCCCCGTCCCTTTCCCCGTCCGAGGAGGGTGTACCGCAGAAAATTCCATTATGGATGGATTTGAATGGTCACCTTGTGGAACCATTGTGGGAAATGGGTATTGCCTCCGTCTTGGGATGTGTGGCTGTGCGTGAGGGACTGTCTTCTCAGGGTATTAGTAGTATGATTAAGCCTGCGATGGCTGCGTGGGAGATCGAGGCGATGCTTTGTTGGTTGGCCGATGTAGGTGTTGCTGAGGGAGTGGAAAGTGGTTCAGAGAAAAGATGGAAAGTTAAGGAATGGTGGTGGATGGTACTTCCCTGACGATGCTAACTACTTGGTGCTTAGTGCTGTGTATTAGTGTACGAGTATTTATAGACGGAAGCATGTAGTTATGAAAAGTTGAAAGATTCAATGATATCTATTCGCTAATATCCCTACCAAGCTAACTTAGAGAACAAACACATCAATGTCAATATCAAACCCATAATCTATACCAAACGCCAGGCGGGTATCGATCCAAATAAAATCAAGGCACGGCTATAACCAGTACTTCCGATTTCCATATCAGGAGCCTGCATGGTGGAGGTGGCTGTCTACAGCCGTGCTCCACGATGTCCATCGTGCAGAAAATACACTGTAGACGAAGAAACAAAACAACAACGAATCACTTTATCACTATAGATCATCGGGATCAATGGTCCGTCGAAGGATCATGATTACCAGAGCGAAGGTAACACAGATAATAGCTCGATCAAGCCATGGACTATTTGCTGGAGATGTAGTCGTTAATCGAGGGCGAATATTAGCCTGCACAGCAGGCGAGGAATTTGGGAGAACCGAAGTCGACGGCATTGACGAGGATGGAGGTGTTGATATAGTTGTAGTCGTAGATCGTTGGGCAGACTCTGAAGGCTGCGATGCATCAGACGTATTAGACTGGGAATTTGAAGAGATCTCAGCCTCAAGTCGAGACTCGGAATGAAGTTCAGGATTCGGAATTGTAGGAATCGCCGGCGAGTCCTGTATATCGTGATCCTGTCTCTTCTCCCTTGCCTCACTCTCTTCCCTGGTCTTATTGTCACTCTTATTTGTATCGCCATCGTCACCACCACCCTCATCCTCACCCTCAACATCGACTTCAACGCCCTTCATCCGACAATTCTCCCAAACTTCCCTCATCCGCTCTTCATTCGACCCACCACACTCATGACAAACCCAACCCCTCGATAAACCCGCATACTCCCGTCTAAGCACCTCACTCCCTTCCATCCCACCAACCTGTCCTTTACTCTCCCCACTAAATATCTCACTACGAATAGCCAGCAAAGCAGTGCGCACCCCCCAAGCCGGTTGCCACGTTTCTTCATGGTGACCGGAGATACTGAGACATATTTCGCGATTTACCTCGAAACGCGCCGAGGGTGTCAGGAATCGGAAGGATGGTGGACGCAGTGGGTAAGCGGCTGGGAATGTGATCCGGCCATGATAGAGGCCCTTGGCGTATGGTGATGGACTTGGTGGACCGACGAGAGTGAAGTGCCAGTCGTGTAGATTGGAGTCGCTGGTTGGTGAGGCGGTGAAATATGGACTTGGGTTTTTATGAAGGTCTGCTGATTCTTTGAGGAGGCGGCGGGTTGAGGGGGAGGTCATTTCGTCTTATTTAAGTGGGGGTTGTTGGATACCCTGAGACGTTGATCAGATTTCCTTTCGAAGGAGGTTGGAGGTTGGAGGAGAGTTGGAGGGAGTTGAGGGTGGAGAAGATTAGATCGAGGAATGCGGAGTAATCAGATGGATGACGGTCACTTCGAGATATTTTGAATGTGCAAAGTCCAACCTGAGACGACCTAATATTGACACAGAATAAGACTCGAAGTATTTAAGAAGTACAAGCATGAGTAAAATATGCAGAGATTCAAAGAATATTAAATATAAACGGATATGAATGTAATATTTAGCTCGAAATCCCGAGATCCACAATGTACACGCAAACGCTAGTCATACATCGAAAATGCCAACATGGCCTTTTTAACAGACCGCTGAAATCTGAACGCCATCCAATGCAAAATAACATATTGTACGTGTAGATAAAACCAAGAAGAAGAAAAAATTCATTCCCAATCGCGCCATTCATCCGTTTCTCGATTGCGAGTTCGACGTCCCGCATCTCCAGGATCCAAAAGCCCATTGCCCTCCACATCGTCTTCAAAGTCACTATCCCCAGGTCTTGGTCGTGGTGACGCAGGGGCTAGGGTTTGCATTGAAACGCTGGTTGGTGGGCGCTCGGGGATATCTTGTCGTCCGCGATTGGGGTTCCAGTTCGATTGAGGGGGACTGGCACTTCCAACCCAGCTGCGGCTGTTGTCCATATTGCGTTGATAGAGATCGCGGTAATACTGCTGCTCTTCAGATACGGCCTGTTCGCGATCCATACGCAATCGGTCGCGTGACTCGAGGAAACGCTGGCTTGGCTCCCAACGCCACCCGTCACCGGTCGTATTGCAGATTGGAAGGGCCCAGAAGAGTGGTCGCTCACCGAAGAGGTGCAGTAGATTACGACGCCAGCCGAGATCGAAAGCGTTTGGCATCTTCTCGCTATCCTCATCATTCAGGTATTGTTGATACCGCTCATGTTCACGCTGCCGTTCGATCTCCGCATAGGACCGGGTCAAGGCTTGCTGAGCAGGCGTGAGGTTATTATTAGTTGCAGATGCAAGAGTAGGGCCTTGACCTGGGCCGTAGGGTGCAGGGGAAAGACGCTCTTCGCCCTCCTCCGCCCTGGTCACACCTGGAATGGCGTTCGCGTGAGCATCGATGATCTGATTGCCGTAGCCTTGTAGTCGATGCGTCAAGCTTTCTTCATTTTGACCAGTGCTGTGCCCGTTCGTGCCCTGGTCAAAGTGCTGTCGCTCCAGCGCCTTGCGCAATGGTGAGACGTATCGTGTCTTCTCGAGACATTCAATCGTCGTCACCCCGCGCACAGCCAAGCTAATATGCCATGCTGTAAATCCCGTGAGGACGAGGCCGATAATACCGCCCAGAATCGCCAAGAGGACCACATTGACCGGGAGATATGTGTCCATATACCGAGTGTCATTAAGAATCTCCGTCCATACCCAGATGGATGCCGTGGCAAAATCCACCCAGCAGAACAAACATGTATAGACTAAGAACAAAATGAATGCTTTATAATTGTGTAGCCCGACACAGGTTGCCAGCCAAGGGCAGTGGTGATCCATCTTCAAGACACAACGCTTGCATGTTGAGCAGTGATGTGCACGGTCTGGTTTTGGACACATGCATTTCTTACAGTATCGTGATCCGCCGGTTGAACTAACGGTATAGGATGTAAACTCGGGGGTTTCGGCGACAGGTAAAGCGCTGTACTGGCCACGGCCATTCCCGCGACGAGTCGATAGAGGCGAGCCGGGATCTGTGAATACTGCGACGGTATAGCATGCATTCAGCATGCAATAAAAGAAGACACCGAGAATAGTACTGGGAATACCTGCGAGTCGAGCGTCCGTTAGTTCAATGTCTCCGCCACACCCCCCATTTGTACATTCACGGAAAGATGAGATTCTTCATACCCAGCCAGTCACTCCGGGACTCCTTGAAACCAATACTAGCTTCAACATAGACAGCCCATGTTGTCAGACCATACACAAAAAAGAGAGGGAAGCAGCTAGCAGCCGCGCAACAGTAGCGTTCACAACGAAGAGCCCAAGCGCGAGGGCGCCGTTTCGGCCATGTAGGCGAAGTTGGCGGCGAGGAGGCCAGTGTGGCCATGACTGATGCTTGCTCACTCAAGCGAAGGGCGGGTGATGGGCATCGAGAAGCGTTTGATCAAGGAGAGGTTCAACTATGAACTTCCGCTGGAGTTGAGTTGCATCGGGCGGTTCTCAGGGACGTTCGTAAGCAGACTTACTCAGCCACCTCAGCCACGCCGGGCCTCGCGGCTCTCCACTTAAATCAGCCTTAACACTATGCAGTATACAGTACTATGTACAAGCCTGGTGGATTTATTTTTTGGAGCATTGGGAGATCGTCTTTGGGTATTATTCTATTGGTTTAAGATATGTTGACTCTCTAGAAGGGTATGTAATGGTATATTCAAGACAATGCAAGTCTGGTATAGTAAGAAAGGCATGTACCCGCACTTGCACGCCTGGGTTTTATTTACAGATATCTCATGAAGCGCATGGGTTATCAAACCAAAATCAACGCCAGATATGGTGGATAAAAGGGAAAGAAAGAATAGAGATGACTGTTTAGTTGGACTTTGTCGTAGTCGTAGTGGTGAGTTCCTGGTCACACCATCCATTGACGGGCTAATGCGGAAATCAGTTAGTAAAAGATAAAGTATTAGGCAGGGGACTTTTGATATGCACTTACCAGGCAGCTCAGGCGGTAGCACCAAGAGCAGTTGGATTTAGGGTATCGGTAGAAATCGACGATCAACATGATGAATCCAATCAACACGGCGACAAGAGCACCAGCTCGGATCAACCACCAAGCCCACCAGAGGGGCTTCCGACCTTTGAAGAAGTTGAGAGGGTTTTTCTTGTTGTTATCATCGGAAGATGAGACCATGCCTCCACGACCTTTGAAGATGTCCATAAACGAAGTTGTCGCGCGGCGCTCCTCTGGAGGTCGAGCCGCACCACCGCTCATCGCAACATAAGGTTGACGTGCAAGGCCGATTCGCTCTCGCAGCGCATTAGGGGATCGCATGATACAGAGGCCGATTGCCAAACCCATGACGAATCCACCAATATGAGAAAAGTTGTCCAAGTCGGGAAGAAGGCCAAGTACGAATGAAACGGCGATACCGAGGATCATGATGATCAGTTCCATCCACCGAGATTCACGATTCGGCCAGTCGTAGAGCAAATCAAGTAGGAACAAGGCCATGATGCCGAACAATGCACCCGAGCAGCCGACACTGGGCTCTGTCTGAGAAGCATAGTTTCCACCAAGCACGTATCCAAAAATGCCACTGGCAAAATAGGCCAAGGTGAACCGCCAGAAACCAATCAAGCGCTCCATATCAGTGCAGATGAACATTTGGGCGAAGAGATTAATGGCGATATGGATAAATCCTCCGTGCAAGAATATGGGAAGGATGAAGCGGAACCATTGATTTGGCGCGGGGTTTGTATCTAGGTCAACGCCTTGACCAGGGTTGGGAACTCCACCAAAACCGCAGAGCTCGGAGAGTGTGCATTTTTGTTCGTTCAGTTGGCTGGTGGTGGCATTCGGACAAGTGAAGCTGATGGGCTGGCCTGCGTCTTGGATGCCCGGCGTACTCTTCATGCACGGGGTAAATCGAGCGCCCATGTAGATCTGCATATAAGCCGACGGGCCCAGGAACGGGTTGTTTGCAGGCTTTGTGATTGGTGATCCGGTCATCTGGCCTATAGAAAGCAATAAGCAATATGTTAGATGGATTTGTTGCGATATTTCGCAGTCATCAACTGGACAGGCGGAACTCACTGGTCTTCACCAATTCAATGATGAATGTGACAATCATCGCTACCGTCAAAATCCATGTCGCCCACGCAGGCTTCTTTTTGAAAAACCCCCGCCTCTTTTGACGAGGATCGCCACGACCCCGGTCTTCGACTGCGCCAGGGGAGGGCGGATAAGGCGGGTACGGATTGTACTGAGTTTGCTGTTGTTGCCATTCTGGGTTGTTGGGAAATTGTGTTTGCGCCTTGAGAGGGATGTTCTCTGAATAATGATCACCATCTCGTACTGCTCCAGCAGCATAGTATCCTCCATCCGATGCAAATGATTGTTGACTCTCGCGGTTGTGGTAGGGGACGGAGGGGTCGTCGGGATGAGACGGGTTGTAATTCGCATAACCCAGTCCAGGGGCAGTAGTGGCCGCGCCAGTAGCCGGAGTGGCCGATCTCCCCGGGTTAGCTTGATCGTAAGCCGGGGGGCTAGGAATATTTGAGTGGTAATAATCGTTGTTGGCGGCCATGGTGGGCAAGCCGAGGTTGTTAGAAACAACAGGGGATGGACCAGGCAGTTGGAGGTCGATATGTCGTGTGAACAATATAGGGAAAGAGAGACTAGTCGAAAACGAAGGTATATGGCCCTGTTAGCGATCGAAAGGGCGATATTTGATGGTGGGAAGTTGGCAAAGTGAAGAATAAAGAATTCAGAATGAAAGGGCAGGCAGTCACATTTGGGGAAGTTATTTTTGGGGCGGATCATCAACACAGCCGCGCGGCGAGGGAGTGCGTGTCTTGTGCCTTGTCAAGCCTTACGTTGACGACCATTTCTGGGCAAGCACTAGAAGGGAATGATTATGATCGGCTTAGATTTTGTCTCATTGACTACGGAGTATTACTCTATTATCATTATATCAAATTAAAGATGATTTATCTCTCGGCTTAACGGTCAGTCGAAATTCTAGATGGGACAGAAAGCGTGGAGATAATATAAGGTACTCAAATGCCACTCATTCAGGTACATGGTAGTACACAGTTCTGGATGAGGCTCTCAGTAAACAGAGAGCGATTGTTTCACCCAGCATGAATAATATTGCTCGCTGCTTTAATTCAATTATGTATGGCTAGCAAGGATAATGACAAAAGCTATGCGGGTTACTGTCCTGACTATTATATAAACACAACTAATATTAAATGATCACTATTCAGGTACATATGAAGTACCTGAATCTATCAGTGCGTGGAAAAACAGTCACACGAACAATTCTTCACCGCCCGATTACAGCGCCAAGCCTGACGATCGCTCAGCCTTCCCGCTAGCACGAGAATCCAGTGGAGATGCCCAACGAAGCTTAGGCTGAAGAATCTAGACAATCTACTGTTTACTACTTTACATAGATGTAGGGTGAAAAGCAGGCCATGATAAACCGGTTGTACTTAGTTGACATTAAGTATTAGAATGGGTAGCAATATTACTGTACACGAGTCAGGTACCCACTGCAGCAACTATAGTCTTCTCCAGGTATTCTGGTATGTCGAGTCGTGATAGGCTAGGTTGATTCGTGATGATCGTGTTTATGTCGTTAATTTCTGGGGAGAATGGGTGTATATTCCCATCCCCAGCGCGCGTCATCAGGTCGGTCCGGTCGCTCAAACGAATGTGGTATGCCTCACTCGAAGGTTCCTTAAAAACGCCAAGAAAAAGCAAAGAAAGTAGGAATTCAAATGCAAACAAAATTCACGTGAAGCCGAGACCGAGTCGAGCATAACAGGAATCTGTATTCCGCAGAGATTTCTCTCTCCCCCGAACGATTCTCGGAATGCGTGTACTGTGTATGGCTTCAATGCGAAAATTGGGATAAAACCCGGGGTATTTGGTGGTACAAGATGGGAGGAATCTCCATGAAAAGAGAAAAGAAAATCAGGTCTAGTCATCACGAGGCCAGGGGAGTCTCGGCAAGCGAAGTAGGTGTGAGGGGATTTCCATGCATATCCATCATTCCGAGCGGAGTGCTGACTTGGCCGTTATGACCTGTCACCAACCACACTAGACGAGCAAGCTTGTGGAAGAGCACCGAAGGGAAGCAGAGTAACAGGGCCCATGTTAGGAGACTCAAGACAACCAGGACAAAAGTATTGGCGACACACTTCTCACTTGGAGTCATGACGTAGAGGCCGAAAGTGACTTCATATCGGTAGTATTCGAGTCGTACGCGATCAACTATACGGCGAAGCGGGTTCCGACTTTTCTTGCGCAATGCTGCTGAGGAGTTGGTCATGGAAGATGAGTACTTGGTTAGAAGCTCATCCATGGCCGCCGGCTTATGCGACATGTGTGTCGTCACGGTCGCCGTTGGCGTATGAGTATAGAAGGATTGCATCTCAGTCGTGGTTGTCATTGTCGACATGGCGCGACGATCTGGTTGCCGATCTTCTCAAGGTACAAAAGAAGTGGAGTGAAATGAGACAACGAGGATATTGTAGGAAGGAAGTAGCGGATAGTACGTTCGAGGCCGATTGTGGTCCCCTTGAATTATATACAATGCATACAAGATTTGGGGAGGGAAGGGGGTCACACGGGCAGCAGTTTCCCCCGGAATTAAGTCGGATAACCAATTGGAAATTGGAAATTCCCACACGCCCTCGAAACAGATCGGAAGCTGCGGATGTAGGCGGATGTGCACAGGCCGCACTAGTGAAGTCGGATCGACAGAAAGGAATGTGTGAGATCACGATGTTAGAGTACAAGAGTAGAGGGAGGGAGAAGGAGGGACGGGGGAAAGGAGTATATAAATGAGAGAACAAGAAACTTGGAATGAATCATGATGGAAGGAAGGCAGAACCAAAAAGCAGGGAGTAAAAAGAAAAAAAGAGAAAAACAAGGCCGGAAAGGGGCCGATTGAAGCCTAAACAGGCAATCTGAAGAATGGGAAATCGGAAATGTCGGCAAGGTGGATGCACTTCGGCGTCAAAAATCGGAGACTATTCAGCCCTAGAAGGATGGGCCCAACTTGGCAATTCCAATTTACATTATTAATGGGAAATAGGGACAAGTTGAAGAAATGGAAGTAGTAGAGAAACCGGTTTTTTTTTTTCACAACTGAGAAAGACTAAACTGAAAATTGAGTTACTTCTAGACTAAACCAAACCAAATCAAGAGAAAAATGAGGTTGAAGGGAGAAGCCGAGAAAAAAAAAGGCTTTTGATAGTGCCGATCCGATCGCGGGAGTCGCCAGGTACAAACCGTGGTCGGTGCGTAGTACAATGTAGGTCTATTATTCAAGGGTAACTAACTAGTATGTACTCTACTACTACTGCGTTGAATATTAAATGTATATATTATTTAGATGGATAGATAGATATAAATTGACTCATTTTAATTAATTAATTATTGAATATAAAATGAAATAAATAATCTGCTCTATTCAACTATACAGTAAGTATTGTATACTGGTGAATGCTCTGGAATTGCTAATGTAAGCCATGACATCATCCTTCCCCGCCCAATTCGGCAAGCCCCCCTCAACTCCGACTCAACACGAACAAACTCCCCGCGGACTTGTGTAAATAGTGTAAATAGTGCAGTCCCAAGAACCACCTCTTCCACACCATGGACCCCAATGATCCACTTGTCCAAGCCCTTCCACCGGCAACCGATTACTTGACTTATCTCACTCTCCTCGAATACCAGCTGACCCCCGAACGCCTTCCACTCTTGCACCAACTCCTTCAAGATGAGCGCCTTACCACCAATATCGGCTGGGACCTCGTCAAGCTCCTCCTACCGATGCTCCCCGCATCCACAGAATGTCTTCAAGATGTCGCACGCCTGGGCAACCCCCGAGAGGTAATCCTGCGTGTCGCCGAAGCGCTCGAGCAGCTTCAGCCGGAGGATGGTGATAACGACGAACTCGCGGATGAGGACAGCAATGCAGACAAGTCGCTTCCAACCCATATCCTCCAATTCAACTGTCTGCTCGCCATGCTATCAGTTCTCCACAATCGCATTAAAACGAAAGCTCCCAGTCGATTCTTCGCAACTTCTTTGCAGGCGGCATTGGAGGCTTATGAGGCTATGCCCTGCGATGAGACAACGCTCGCCCTACTCGAATTTCTCCGCGATGTATCGCCCAGCAAACGGCCCGCTCCACCTCCTCGAACCCAGAGCCAGTCAAGTGTTTTGCGTGTCGATGCTGCATCCGCTCCAGATCCGGAGGCAGAAGTCCAGTCGCGATCAGCCTCGCCATCACCTGCGGCCGATAACGAAACACTCCTCGTGCAAAAGTTCATTCAATTCGGTCTAGTCGAGTTACTCAAATCTTATCTTTTGAGCTTCTCTGGCCCTCTGGACCCTGGGATGTCTTGGACTGTTCGAATGCAGGAGAAGCTTAACCCCAACCTGCGTTTGCCTGAGCAGTCGCAATTGGATGCATACATCAAGACGAAGGAATTGAAGGAGCGGGACATGATCATGGGAAAGATTGTGGTAGGTTGAACCCATTGATCTGGACAATATCAAAGCTCTTTGCTTAGCTATCTCTTTCTCTAGGCCCTCTCGCGAGATGTTGGAATTGAGAGTAACGATCTTGTATCAATCATCTCACGATCCTCAGCAGACCAGCCACCTCCACTCGACTTTGAAGAGCCTCCCACTACCCCCGATCAGATCCCACTCGAGCGTCATGGCTCTCTTCTGCTACTGGCTGCACGCACAGCAGGTGCCACACTTTTCGCGTCCGGGCAACCAATTCCCGCACTGCCTGTCTTTCCCGACCTAGCGAAAATCTTTTCTTACTTCGTCGGGGGCCAGGAAAATCTTGATGAAGTCGCATTCGGTCAACCGCAAGCCTTGCTCGACTCACTGTTGACTCTCACCATCCACTCAACATCACAAGAAACCCCTGCCCCATCCAATGAAACCGAGTTCAAGAGCTTTGTGACTATCCTCACGGCTTGCACTGCCCGCCAGAGCCATGGAATCGTCCGCCAGATCCCAAATACCGTTGTTCACAGCCACCCATCGCAACTCACACGTTTCAAGCTCATCCGTACTGTTTTAGAAGACAATCGTCTGAGTCCAGCCCGCGATAGCGCCATTACCTGGTTGAGAAATGAGCTCCTTGATGCTCCACCCGAGTCAACAGATATTATTTTCCGCGATCCCTTGTATTTCTGGGTACTATTCCCTCTGCTCTTCAGCTCTGTCAAGACAGCCTCATCTACTCCGGATCTTGTACAGAACTGGACCCGTCTCACTCAAACTGACGGTCCGGTCCTTCATTCCGCATTAAATCTCTACTACCTGACACTGTCCTCTCAATCTCTCCGAAGCCAACTTCAACTCGAAAAAACAGCCAAGTTCTTCCGAGCCGAGGTGTTGGACCCTCTGCGGAAGGTATTCCGCTCCTTCGAGAGTGATCTTACTTCTAAGGGAGGCGATGGATTGATCGAGGCTGCTGTTGGTGAGGAAATGTGTCAAGTTGGTATTGATAGATCTGTTGGTTTGATTGGTCTTATTCTGGATCAGATTGAAGATTTGATTAGTGAAGCGTTTGGTACCGACGAGGCTGATCTCAAGTATTATTCGGAAGCGGAGGAAAAGAGGTTGGAGGAGATACGCAAGGAGACTGCGATTTGGAATTAGTTAGATTTGCTCCTGGTTGAGCGCATGATTTAGTATAGTACAATACAGCATATCTCGAAAGTGGTGTCACCACGTTTAGCCTTGAGTTGCTTCTTCAATCAGGAACCTTAAGATTCGCTAGCCTTTACTGGGAATGGGTCTCTACATCATTGGCACCGAATAAAAATGAGTAGCCGAGAAGCCCAGCAGTTGATTTCCGATCTTCTTGTGAACTAAACAGGCATATTGGAAATGTGGATAGACCTTTATAATTCCCTGTCAACAATCATTGGCAGCTCGCTTGCAATTATGTGTAACTTGTGAGGTATCTACCAGCACTCCGGTACAGATTCAAACCAAAATGGTCATACCAAGCCAGGGCTGTAAATTTGGACTACGATTTGAAGCTACAAGAGAAGAAGTTTGGGGAATGGTTACATTCAAACTAACTGCCTACCACGACCAGTAACGATCAAAAAGAAAGATAAATAAAACGAATCAAAAACATCAACAACCCAAGACGAAGACATGAGAATCATCACCACAAGTCAAGAGGAAAACAGCCATCACCCAAGATAATATTTTAGTTCCATCTCCCGAAAGCGCAGTAAGAATGTGAACAATGTAACCGATAACCCCCCCGATTCCTAGATTACCTTCATCACCGGTGACACGTCCAAGGAAAAAAAAAGACAGACAGACAAGAACCCAGTTTGATCCAGTGTAGTGTGAGTGAGACGAGTCGACTTGATCCGGAGAATCACCACAGCAAACAAAAGAAAGCAAGGCGTGTCAATCTGTCGGAAAGAATGACTGGACGGACGAAGTGAAAAAAAAATGATTGACTGGTCGTGTCATTCGAGAAGATGATTTGATAGTGTGGAGTAGATGGTGTTTCTCAAGAATTCATGGCGACAATCGAATGGAATTAAGTCTTCATTGTAACCGCAGAGTAGACCATCGAGGCAGGTCTGTCATTACGGCTGGATTGAGGATATTGTTGATCGTGTGCGTGTATGTAAGGTATTTACATAACAACGCAGCCAGCACCGGGGGAGGCTGTAAGAGCAAGGCACTTAGTAAATTGATCAAGATGAAAGCAAAATGTGAAGAATGCGAGACACATACCCTTGACAACGGCGGAGTTCTGAATCTGAGCAGGAGACATGTCGATGGATGGAATTGGACTTTGAAAAAAAAGCGAAAGATTGGATTGGAGTTGACTGGATTGGAAAGATGATTGATAGCGGATGAAGAAGAAAAGATCTGGTGGAGGGGAATCCAGTAGATATTTATACCCTTTGGAGTCGAGGGATAGAGGTGACCTTTTCCCCAAGTGTTTCCCTCGAAGTTCGAGACTGTCGGAACTCAGGGTGTACAGTTCATTGTTGGAAACTTCCAAGATAGAGGTTTTGTAGAGGCTAGTACCTAGCTCTGAGATTGTTCTTAACCCTTGTGGCGTTTTCTTAATATTGTTGCTCGTAATGTGAAAGCAGATGGCGAGCTTGCTTGAATCCAGAGGCAGCACCTAGAGCTTGATAGCTTGTCGGATTTTCCGATAGGAGATTTTTGCAATTCAGCCACGTGGTTGAACAATTATAGTGAAAATGCAAGTGAAGTTGAGGTATCTCTTTCATGCCAGTGTGCCACGAGGTTGGCATCTGACAGCTGTGACAGGAAATCTCCGGGTAGGTACCTCACAGAAAAGAAGAACAATATTAAGGTACCTAGAGTACAATCACTCGAGGTGAAAGAAGCTCGCCACCACCGAGGAGGTCCATGTGGAGGGGGGAGAATCCAGTGAACGAGGATGTGAAGGTTGAACGGAGTCCTTAATATTGTTCTCGGAGAACAATCGGCTTGGCGGCGGGAAGTTAGGGCTAGGCGGCTGCCACTCAATTTTGGGAAAACAGAAAGAGAAAGGAGAGATACGAGGAAATCAGAAACTACATGGTTCAATTCTCACCAGGTAAAATATTCAAATCACTATGTTCAATTTGATGCTGTGGTAGATGATTGAAAAATCGTATCGACATTAAATGCCCTCAAGTATAGATGGGCTCGGTCAGATCATTCAAAGTTAACCCTTCCTTCGCGACATCCTCCTCAATCAAGAACATCAAGGGCATCTCCACTAGAGTTCCCTTCACCTGGCTAAGCAGTTCTTTGACCTGCTTAGCTCCCTCCGCACCAGGAGCGAAATCATCTCGCACGACGTGGCCCCACTGGAACCGAGCCGGCCGACGAACGTGTTGTCCATCAGCTTGTCGATCCGCATCATGGAAATAATACTCATAGAACTCCTTGTAAGTCGCCCAATTACGCACGCTATCGTCTGGAACCGCGTGGAAGACTTTTCGGAAGACATCGGTGTTTGTTCGTGCCCGCGTGTTCCACATACTTTGCAGAGTGTCAGCGAGCGGGTCAGCAACAATTCTGCTCTCGGGAGAGTCGAAGTCAAAGTTGTTGGGGATTCCGACGGGTTCAAAGTTCGCGTCTGGTCGCTGGTAATCCTGAACTGGAAGAAGTCCAAGGTGCTTGCGGAATAGCTCGCGACGAAGGGACGAGGCAAAGCGACTGGCAACCCATGGCTTTCCGTTCATGCTGGACTGCACAGGAGTGAAGTCCTCGATGATGACCGCAATCTCAGAGTCGTGGTCGCCCAGCTGGGAGCGATCGTTCAAGTTTGCGGATCCGCAGATAACTATCCGATCATCGGCAATCATCACCTGCAATAAAGTTAGAATCGGAAGCTAATTTATGTTGTTAATTAGAAGACCATACCTTGGAGTGCACGTAAAGCTCTTCGCTCACGAATGCATCGATCTCAGCATCCGGATGACCATCCCATGGGACCTTGCGAATATCCTCTCCGTTCAGCATATAGCACGAGCTGATGCTGTCCCACTTGTCAGAGCCAGAGCCCTTGCTACCTTGGACTTGGTGTGCGGCTTGCTGATACTGTTCAAATGGGGCGCTTGTGTCAAAGGCGCTACGAGTAGCACCTTGAGCAGGAGCAGCAGGAGCTGGGGCATAACCACCAGGGCCGGCAGTATTCACATCATATTGTCTCTGGGCATTGCCGTAATTGACACCACTCTGCTGCTCTACAGTGGCCAGAAGACCGGCATTGTTGATGCGATCGTAGTTGCGCAGGTTGTAGAAGCGGATGTATTCCATGGGATTGAACCCCTCCTTGGCAATGAGTTCCATGATACTGTTGCCACCCCGGTTAATGGAGTTATATTGGAACTCCATAATGGCACGAGTTCCAAGTGTCTCGTCATCTCGCAGATCTCCTGCAAAGCACGGAACAGAAGGTATCACGACCATTATCTTGTACTTCTGGCCCGCGCGAGCAGCACGTAGAATACGTTCCACAATTGCAGCACCGATCTTATTCTTCACTGGGTGCTGGTGATCACCAGTTGCTGTGATGAAAAACTGGTTCTCGATGTACACGAAGTGCTCGCTGTTCTTGATGACAGCCGCGTACGCATCTTGGATAGAATGCTCCAGAGGGCTTCCGTTGCTCCATTTGGAGCAGCTACGCACGATTTGGCAAGACATGTTGCCACGGTTCTGCGAGGTGGGACGACCATAGGTGGTGAGTCGATCCTGATAGGTGTGGATTTGACCAGCCAGCTGGCCCCGAAGACTGTTTCCATAGTTTGTGATGTCCTCGCGGAGACGACGTGGGGCAAATCCCCGTTCTTGGTCTCCGCCGTGATAGTAATCGCTGATTCCACGAGTGCCAGATTGTGCGTTCTCCTGACTCGGTGGAGGCGGGTAATACGGAACCTGGCTCTGGCCCTGGGTGGACTGAGTCGGGTTGGGTGATTGAGATGGGGGAGGCGCATAGTATGGTGCTTGGCTCGGGCTTTGTTGCTGCTGGGGCTGATAGTTTTGGCTGGCAGGCGACTGGCTTGGAGGAGGACCAGCTGGAGGCGGAGGGAAAGAATCACCAGTGTAAGTATAATGAGGAGAGCTTTGGCTCGGAGTGTGGCTCGAGTAGTTCGGTGGGGAATGGGAACTGCTGCCAGGTAGCTCAGTCGGGGGAGGTGGGTAATTCGAGGAATTACCACCTTGGTATGTTTGATATGAGGGAGTAGATGGCTGTTGGTGCTGGTGTTGCTGAGGCGGCTGTGGGCTAGCAGATGTCTGACCTGGAGGAGGTGGGTAGCTTGGAGTGTTTCCAGACCCAGTCTGCCAGGATGGGGTGGAACTCTGCTGCTGCTGGGGCTGCGGGCTTGAAGATATTTGGCCCGGAGGGGGCGGGTATGTGGGAGTACTTCCAGACTGATATGTCGAGGGGTTGTATGCATGTTGCTGGTTCTGGTTCTGCTGAGCCTGACTTGGAGGTGGTGGGTAAGTCGTCGTGTTACCAGTTTGATATTGACTAGATGATGTAGAACTCTGTTGCTGAGACTGTGCTGGAGTAGACGTCTGAGCAGGTGAGTACGTAGGGGTCGAAGTACTTCCTGCTTGCCAGGATGGCTGCTGAACATGGGGACTAGCTTGGCCCGAAGGATACGGACTTTGTGGCTGTTGAGTTTGCTGCTGTTGCTGCTGCGGTTGGGGGCTAGAAGATCCCTGCTGACCAGTAGACGTGGGCCGTCCGTATAAGGCTAGTCTAGCATATCGCGATTGCTGGCGGACTTTGTATTTGGCGTCGTAAATGAAATTCCATCGCTCAACAAAGTGTCGACGCAGATCTTCGACGACAACACCATGCAGGCTCACCGAGATATCGGACCACCCCATTCGAGACATTGTCTTTCGATCAAGCTGGTTGTTCTCCCAATGGGAAACATCATGGAAATCAAGAACCCGAGAGTTATTGTAATCTTGGCCCGGGAAGACATTCTGATTGAGATCAGATGGGTGAACATCAGAGATAGCATGTTGGTGAGTATCCCAGCGTCCAAAGCACATATCCAGGCCACCCATGAAAGCAGTTTGGCCATCAATCAGGCACAGTTTCTCGTGGTGGGCCCAATACAAGATAACATCGTCGTTCATTCCATAGAGGCCTTTCAGTGCATCCTTTGACATCTTGCTGAGACTTGCCGAGTCCAAAGACAGGTTTTGGAAGGATGAGGTGATCGACGAGGTAAGCTCTTGACGATCTGGCAGATGATCAGGATGTCGGAAGACAGCGATATTGGGATGAAGAGCTTCGAGAGTGTGCTTTGTATGTGCGGAAGAAAGTGTCAAAGCTTGTGTCACTTCCTTGTAGACAATGATATTAACCCGGACACCACGTTGGGCGGCAGCTTGTAGCATTCGGTCCAGTCTGTATTGCTCATTCTTGGTCGGGGGCCTTCTCAGGTAAAGTTCTGGGGAGAGCCACCCTAGGATATTGGTTAGACGAGGCTCACATAATTAATATGGGATAGTATAAATCGATACTCACAGTCAAGGATCCAAATGGACTCGCGCGCATTCTCCAGGGCTCTTGAGACGGCCCAGAAATAGCTGCACCCATCGACGTACCATTTCACATCGTTATGCTCTCGCGGTGGAGCAAAACTCCCAAAACGATGCTCTGCGGTGGGGTTTGCTGCGCCGTATTGCGCATATGCTTGTGGATCGATGGTGTTACCCAGCTTCTGTGCCATCTCCGTACCAAGATCCGTTACAGCACCCTGGATCTTCCCCAGGAACCCCCCGATCTTATCCTCCTTTGGTGGACGTCCTTGGTTCTGATACCCATGGGGCTGCTGTCCTTGGTACCCCGGTTGCTGTTGATATTGGCCAGTATTTTGGCCTTGGTGGCTATAACCGTACGGGTTCTGGGAATGTTGCTGCGATCTTGTTAAACCAGTTCTAGGAATAAGTGGTTGCAAAGCATACACCGTGGTTTCCGGACTGGCCATGACTCTGGCCGGAGCTCTGGTGAGTCTTGTAGGTATCCTTGAGCTTCTTGAAGGTATCGCTCAGTCCCCGGGAGGAACCCTCAGTGGACGAGCCGCGCTGTGATTCATAATAACGGCCATAGGCCAGATCATCATCTTGATGCGACATGGCGATGTTTGACAAAAATGAAAAGGGAAAAACAATCAAAAGATCAGCCGAGAAATGATTTGGGGGTGGGGGATTGTTTTTTAAATAGCGAAAAGATGCCCCGCTGCCCAGCCACGATGGATCCCGTCGTGGCTGAGTTGGACATGGACTACTCCATACATACCCTATGTATGGAGTTAGTACACTACTGTAATTAGGCTGCGAAATTTGTGTAGGATTACTTTCTCAGCTGCTAGCGCATTGCTTACTCGATTTTGCCTAGCTTTGGTATTTGTATTCTGTAAAAGGTGGTCAAATATTCGGTACGGTCATCACGATCGTACGTAGTCTGTACTGCTGCATGTACGACATAGTACCCTGCTACATACATGTTTAGTTTGTATTGATGCTTCTTGTTGATGCGGGCGTGTCACAACGTGGGCGGATCAGCCGGGACTCCACAGTGCCGATCGTGCATTTCCGTTTGCGCGCATGTTGTGATGATCAACTGATTATTTTGAGTGTCAACTGCTGATAGGAATGATTTCAGATCATTATTTGGCTACTATTCAACAATGATAATACATAATCATGATAATCCTGGAGGTTTGAGTAGTCCTTTCCGCGTATACTACTAGGTTGACTACAATGACATCACACTGGTGATGTAAACAAACATCGGAAATCGACAGAAAACAACAAGAGGAATATAGTGTGGTAATACAATCAATTGCTGGATATATTAATGTTGAGAAGATATTGTGAAAAACAAGAATTATCATAGGCTGGCTTCCACAAGGTACTTGTACTGAGTGGAGGTATACATACGAGGCGATCAACCCATGGAGTACATACTACTAACTATGGATGCATCAGGTAGCTAAGATCCAGATTATCATTTATGAACCCTCGGGCAAGTAAGCAAATCTGATATGAGAGATTAGGATACATCAATAATAATTCTGGATATATTCAGTCCCATAACTCCTAGTAATCTCCACAGTGTATCAAGTTCTCCTGCAATCCCCGCACGAGATTGTCCACTGCCCCGCAACTTTTCAACGTGAGACAAGCTGCCCCTCCTACAATTGTCCTATACTTTTTCTTCTCCTTCAACACATCCTGTGAATTTATCTGCATTGACCGGAATAATGTCCCTCGCCACTCTTCATGTAAGGCGTCGGCTTTAGAATTCGACCGCATTGAACAGTACTGATCTATGATTTATATTAGACTTCCCAGCACCCAAACCTGCCCACCGCATCGGCGACCCTTTTCAGGGCCAAGGAGGCAAAGAAATTGAGCTTTGAGCAAATTGCTGCACACCTCGGTCGCAACGAGGTTGCCGCTGCTGCTATCTTCTATGGTCAAGCCAAGGCCTCCCCTGAAGATATTCATAAGCTCGCCTCCTTACTCCAGATCCCTCAACAGCCGCTGGAAGAGCAGTTGAGTGGATTCCCTGATCGAGGCCGCTCTGTCGAGATGCCTCCAAAGGAGCCCCTCATCTATCGTCTATATGAGATTGTGCAGAACTATGGGTATGCGTATAAGGCGGTGCTGAATGAGAAATTCGGCGATGGTATCATGAGTGCTATCTCCTTCTCGACCAAGGTGGAGAAGGAGACTGATGAGGATGGAAATAATTGGGCTGTTATCACTCTCCGGGGGAAATGGTAAGCCATTTTTGATGCTATTGATATATATAACTTGATAATTGACGAAGGTATAGGCTACCCTTCTCGAGGTTCTAAGATGGGAAGGGGAATGAATATTAGAGGGAAGATGATGTCGTTCAGTTCAATATAAAAGACCAATACAATCTGAGTCATTGAATTCATCCCCAGAAAACTAAGTAATCATGCTGTCCCCGCCTTTGGCTGACAGTGAATAGTCGAGGCCACCCTCCGCCTGCCACCACTACCTTCAACTCTTTTCATCTTCCTCAATATTCCAATCTTTTCATTACAACTTCACCCCAAGTGCAAAGACTTCACATTTTCATCTAATCTGACAACTTGACAATGGCTGAAAAGAAGACTGATGATTCGGTTGAACTCCCCCCTAGGGTGTGGCCTCCCCCGGGCATGTTTCAGTGTCCCAAGGAGGACTGCCCTCGCCTGTTCACGTCCAGAGAGGAGATGGAAGCCCACCAAGTCTCCTACGAAAGTCATGCGTTCTGTACTCAGTGCAATGTGCAGTTCACAACCCACGAAGAATTATTCCTGCATCAGCTGGTCAGCAAGCGGCATCACAACTGCCCGATCTGCAATCGCAGCTTTCTCTCTGATGACGGCCGTGATTATCATATTCAAGAGGTGAGATAGCAAAAGAAGGCGTTCCAGGTTTAGGAAAGACATAGAAATATGCTGAAATACATCATACCCCTCCTCTGATCATGAGCTGACAAAATCGCAGGCCCACCCTGAAGACCAAGGTCTTGCGTGCCCCGGCTGTCGGAAGACATTTCAATCTGGAAAGTCGTACCAATCTCACATCGTCTCCAATAAATGCAAGAGCTCCGCGGTTGTGGCTTTGAACAAGCACAACGACCGTCGAAACAAAATGAAGAAGGTTCTTCGTGAGGCAGCAGAGGCTGTTCCCAACTCAAACTCCTCTCAGAACGACTTCCAACCCCGGTTTGAGACAAATGACGATGAATTCATTGCAGTTTCCACTTCTTTCTATTCCACCAGGAAAAAGCCTGAACGTCTCGAAAGAGCTTGCTCTCCATGGAGGCAGAATTCACCAGATGGCGCCGATGCTTCCTCGTCAGCTGCCTCCACTGCTGTTTCTGACGTTCTATATGTGCCGTATACCGAGGATTCAAGTGCCAGCGAGTCTCCAGTCTTTGGTTCGCAACATTGTGGTCTGCCCTTTTCACTATACTGTCTCCCTATCAGCCCCGATGACCTGATTGCATACGAAGATGATCTTGATGATGGGGTCTGGCAATCATCATCGACAATCAGCGAACCTTCTGATGAGGACCAAAATTCTCTCCCTCTAGCAAAGTCTGGCTACAACTACATTCGTGATATCCTTCCAAACTGGGACTCCGAGAAATACTGGAATAGCGAGTCCAAGCGATACTTTTGCAGTTGTGGATTCACAAATCCGTTCGTTAAAGTGTTTGAGCAACACGTTGTGATGGAGCGAACTCAGGACAGACGTTGGTAAGTATATGCGGCTTATTTAGCGATATACAACTCCGAGAACTCCAGTGAAAGTGTGCTAATAGTTTTATACTTAGCTGCGCGCACTGCGGAAAACGTTTCAACACCATTGTCAGTCTGTACAGACATATCGAAAGTGTACATGTCAACGCCGTTTCGTTTGCGCCGAAGAAAAGAGGCAACGAACGGACAATTAAACCAAGCAATTTTGCCGAGCGCCGACTAGACTTGGACGGGCCGATGGATATTGGAGAAAAGGAATTCCAGATCTACGACCGACCACCGGTATTCAACGAGAACAACCAAAGGTCTCGATCAAAGAATGGCTTTGGTTTGCGATCAACCAAGATCCCTCGTGGAACCTACTGGTGAGAATTAGTACGGAAGTCGTATTCTTTCAGAGGAGGATTTCTTTATGGTTGAAAATATTCTTATTGCCATGACATATCGAATACTGGGTTGAATGTCGGCTAAGAAAAGTGTCAAAACACGTCTTCATGAATTTACAAGTTCCAGGAACAAACACGAGAAAAGTGCAATTTGTAAATAGTAGGGTAATATTTGCTTAAGCTAAAGGAGTATTTATTAAACGGGTTTGGTCGTGATAAAAGCAGGGTGCCCGTATTGAAAAGCCGAGAATGACAGAGGAATGGGATATCGTTCGTAAAGCGGTCATGTAGGACAAAGAGGAAATTCCTGCGTGGACCCAGGATCGAACAAGTCGATTCACAGAGAGAACCGAGGATGCCATTCTATGCACAGAAACAAATGTTTGAAGCGACGATGCCTCTGAGAATGGAAGAATTGATTAATGATCCGGAAGAGGTATGCATTCATTGGACGGTCGATCTTGGATGATGCGTCTAGCAGCAGTCCTCACAGCATTCAAAGCAAAGAAGACCGGCACACCTGTGAGAGTGTCAGCGAGTGAGTAATGCAGAAAATCAAGCATGCAAGAAAAGATTGATTCGTCTTAATTTTGCAGGAGAATCGCCAGTGGCTGATCTGATTATCACTTACACGCCGCAGCAGACATCACCAGCACCTCCACCACGCAGCTTCATGTTGTCTTGGGAGTTCTAAAGTAATCAATATCAGAATCATCTATGGAGCAAAAATCACGTAGAATATCATTGTCTCAAGAGAGATCTCACAGGCTGTTCAGTCACAACGCGGTTGGTCGTGGGAGTTTCGGGGCTGGTGGGCTGCTGATTTTGGATAGTCGCAGTATTCGCGATCCAGGTAGCCTCTTGAGAACAATCCTGCTTGGAAGAGAACCAGTTGGAGATTTTGTAGAACATTGTGATGAGATCTTGAGAGGAGCGATTGATAGAGAATTATAAACTTGAAGTCTCGAGAGAACAACCTTGGAAGTGAAGTTGAATGGGCGAGATTTGGAAGGAGGCAAGTACGGTATGGAGGGAAAGCACGGGATCTTTTTATACCCGGAGACTGTATACAAGGCTAGGTAGACTACTCGGTACATTACACGGCCTTTACATGGCCTGTACAAGAAAATGTTGTATGAACAAAGCTAATCATCTAGGGGAAGATCACGAAACGTACATAAGATGCATCTGTACGCAGGCTTACTGTAATTTACTTAGTCCAACTTTGTAACATTGGGAACGCTGACCGTGCGTAATCGTAACTGTAGTGATGTGTAAAGACCCAACAGGGATGTGGCGTTGAGAATGAGGATAAGAACATTGGACGAGGTGATCCCACGAGGTCGGCCATATTTGCCAATGATCAACATTGCAAAGCGAGCTCGGATGTTGTGGCGTTGAAGATGATCTCACCTTCACTCTACTCATCCGAAGTAAGACTGCGTTTCAGACAGAAAGACGCAATGGAGGGTACATGTACTCGAAGATAGACTAGTACCTGCGGGTCCCAAAGTCGTACAAAACATCCACGAGCCATCCGATCAGACCCGTTGGGAGTGGACCTCGACTCATCCCTGAACTGCTAAGCTTCGGTCAAGCTTCGTCATTCGTGCATCTCGCCATGTACAGAGCCTTTTTTTTTTAGAACTGTGGGTCTATCCACGTACAATCGTCACCAAACATCGCCGTAGCGTACTTTGGTGTAAGCTGCCCAAGTGCAAGACCATTTCCAGTATCTGGCAGCAATGCACCTTCAAATTGACTGGCGATGCGAAAGAAACAAGCAACCACGCCAAGACATGTCACATGATCTGCGCAGTGGGTGGCTGCAGCCAACTGTAAATTTTCGCCGAGAGAAATGCGAAACGCCAGTCAACATTTCCCAGAACAATAAAAATAAAGTCGTCCCCCTCAGACTATCAAAATGACAGACCAACAAATGAGCACGCAAGCCCAGCGCGAAGCAGATTATGAGCGCTTTAAGAATTACACGGCCATGGGCTTCCTCGTTGCCTCACCAGTGCTGATCGCACTTCCACCCCGCAAACTCGACCACCTAACCGTTCTCCTGGCCAGCGCCTTCTGCATTTCAGCAAATCACATCACCCGCGAACGCACAGGAAGAAGTATCGTCGAACGTATCGAATCGCGAATTACGACCCGCCCGGCTGTCTTGCGAGAAATGCCTAGTGAGCGTGCGCAAGAGATTCAGGCTCGGCTGCGAGCGGCTCGGGAGGCTCAGATGAAAGAGGCTGTTGGGGAGGAATTGGAGAAATTGAAGGCGCGCCAGGCGCATGATGAGGGTGTTGTTAAGCGGGTTTGGATGGGTGGGGAGTCTTCTGGTTGGATGGAGAGACGGTTGCAGGAGGAGCAGAAGGCGTTGGAGGAGGGGAAAGGGTATGGTGATTTGATTCAGGAGTATATCTGGGATGTCTGGAATTGGGGCAAGAAAGAGGAGGAGGATGATGATGAGTGAAGATGAGGATGCTTTGAGTACGGCATATGGCCCGTTTGCTATTCGGGATACCTGCCTTGCACATCATGTTGCATACTGCACCGACCATCACCATGAACGCCAGATTCAACACCTACATTGATGCACACTCTGACCGGCATCTATACATTGTACCACCACCGAGATCAGCATTGGGACCAGGCGTTTGAGTTTCTATTCTTTACTGTGTACTCCGCTCAAAGACCTATGGGAATGTCCTTGGCCCTGTTTATACCTATACCAAATCTACGAATATTTACTATTGAAGCAAGTTTGCTTGGAAACAATTTCATTCAGTCACTTGTACGAACAACGATGCAAAGAAAGAATATCAGATACAAAGGAGAGATCAAGCACAAAGTCAAACAGAAGGTCAAACAGAAGGTCACACAAAAGCACAAGAAATTAGCTGACATGAAGAAGTGGATGTCAGGAGTACAAGATGGTAAAAATAGCAGATAATGATATGAAGAACGCATTTCAGACAGGACAATGAACATGCATCATGCGAACAATCAAAGGAGTGGACGTCAACTGCGGACATGAAATCAATTGCGGCAATGTCGAATCCCCCTTAGTGAACAACGAACTTTGGGAATACCTCAAGGCCATGACTCCCGTTGGTATAACCCTCCATCAATTGAAGCACGAAGTGAAAACGAACTTTTTTTTTCGTGCAATTTTTTTTTCTTTTGGACTTTTTCTTTTCTTTTAATGTCTGTGTGCATGTCGAACTCACCCTGAAGGGCAAAGGGGTTGAGGAATACCTCAAGGCCATGACTCCCGTTGGTATACCCTTTCATCCAATTGAAGAAAGCAGGGCAAAGTAAGAACTTTTTTTTTGCAGATTTTTCTTTTGATTTGTTTTTGTCCTTTTGATATCAGTGTGCATGTCGAATTCACCCTGGTGGATGAAGGAGGTTGTGAATACCTCAGGCTATGATGACCATTGGTATATCCTTCCATCCAGTTGAAGAAGCAGGGCGAGATAGGAACTTTTTTTTTGCAGGTCTTTCTTTTGACTTGTTTTTGTCCTTTTGAGGTCCGTGTGCATGTCGAATCCACCCTGGTGGATGAAGGAGGTTGTGTGAATACCTCAGGCCATGATGACCATTGGCATGTCCTTTCATCCAATTGGAGACACAGGGCAAGATAAGAACTTTTTTTTTGCGAATTTTGTCTTTTCGATCGGATGCATCTCCTTCGTGAAATAACAAACAAACAAGATTAACTGAACGCAAAGTGACTGATGAATGTCCAAGATGATGTGGATGATATCCAAGTAGTGGAAGACCGACATTCCCCCATTCGGGTCGTGGATTTGAGATAGTGAAAGATGCCACGGGATCCAAGGGAAACTCCTCGTCGCTTGGATCGACGAGGTAAAAACCTTGGTCGGAACAGTGGTAATGGTGGTACATGAAGGTTGTTTTGTGATTCCATCCTCCCTCATACCCCTTGAGTTGATCAGTAGGGAGAGAGATACTTGGCGGGAGGATGGTAAATGGAATGGGGCAACCTAGGTCAGGTTGTGATAGCCCAGGTCGATAACTGGGGCCTGCGATTCAAAACAGTGTGTGGTGATATCCACAGCAGGCGTTGCTGGCCAGAGAACCATTCGTGAGATGACGAAATAGAACAGACTGGCGGGCTTGGGATTGTCATATTTCTCTCGAGAATCGATGGCTTGGACCTCGAGAGGAGTGGAAAGATGTGACTTGACTTATCCACCAAGGTCGCAAACATCGTAAACCGATATATACATGGTCGAGTCAGTTGGACCAATCCAGTACCCTTGTAGGAGCGGTATCTTCATTGCTGCAAGTCGGAAGACCCGGGTGAATCCATGAAATAGTAGGGTGTTCATGGTACGTCAGGTATAAGATGGTTAATGTGATGTGAACCAAAATCCACATGGCCGGGTCAGAATAGACCAATCCGATGCCCTCGAAGGAGCGACATCTTCATTGCTACAAGTCAGGAGACCCAGAAGTGTAAGACTGGGGTTTGTGATTGTCAAGAACACTGCCCCGGTGGCGAGTGTTGCACATGGCCAGGATATTTGGCGCGAGTTTGTCTTGTGGATGTCCAGCTAGACAAATGACGGGGGCTGCCGGCAGCCAAGTGAGGTAGAATGCAAGGCATTGACTGAGTGTCATTAGGCACTTGCAGTAGAAGATTGATAGTAGAGAATTGTTGCCGAGGACGTGGTTCAGCCCTGAGGTGAAACTCCCCTTGATTGCAGATACATGCAAATCACGGCATCGCTGAGCTCTTGATTTTGTCGTTTGAGCTCATCAATCTCATTCGAGACTTGCCATCTCAGTGAGTCGACCTGTCTTTTGTTAGTCTCGAGAAATGCTTCAAGCAAACAGTTCGTTCTTACATTGGTTTGGTGTGCTTGTAAGGCCCGGTTGAGGATCCCTTCGAGGATCGATGCATAGTTGGAGATTGCCTCTTCAAGTGGAGGGGCATCGGGCATCTCAATGTCTTCATCCTGTTGCATGTCAGTTATTATCCTTTTGGGAGATCATGAGGGAGAAACTTACATTGTGGATGAACTGCATCATGCCAAAGGGCACAAGCGGAGCTTGCGAATAGCTTGCAGAGGCAATGATTTCACGCAGATCTGACTCAATTCCTTTCGAATGAAAAGATGGATGAGCGTGATAGTTGGAAGCCTGGCGATTGTTGCGTCCGCGGTTGTTCTTGTTATGCGGCTGCCAGTTCTCTTGGAGGTTGAACGAGCCCTTGTTTGGGTCGTTGTAGTTGCGGTGGCGATTGTCCCCGTTGAATCTCCGACCTTGATTGGAATTTTGTTGATTCCAATGTGGTTGACCAATGGGAGGCTGGAAGTGGGAATTCTGGCTTTGATCACGGACTTGATGATTGAAGTTTTGCTGACGATGATCAACTGGCCAAATTTGATCATTGCCATTGCGGTCAAAGTCCGGAGCACCAGAGAAGTTGCCGTTGCCACCATCTCTCTGTTGATTTCTTCTGTTGCGACCTCGGCGACTGCGGCCGTGGTTTTGATTTTGGAATCGCGGATTTTCAGTCCCATTCCTCGTGTTCGTTGGTCCTGAGCCGTAAGTGGGTTGGTTTGGAAGAACCCCGGCATTTTGACTGAACGCGGGACCACTTCTCCGTTGGCCTTGAGACCGCTGGGGGTGATTGAAATGTGGTAGAGCCATTTTGGCGGTAGAGAAAGTTGGGTTGGATCTAAAAAGATCCGAAGCACTTATTATTTCTCAGCAGTAGCGATCAAGAGTGGTCCTATTGACGACTTTGGAGACCTGGATTTCCACTTCAGGGACTCCCACCTTCACACTTTTTGGTATCTCGATTGGACTAAAAACAAATGAACTTTTTGGATTGCTTTTGGCTTGATCCTTTTAAAGACAGAACAACGCAGAAACAAGACCCTCAAGCAACTAGTGACTCCCTACAAGTCCAACCCTCAAGACGCCCTAGTGACCCGAGCTCGCTTGACCCGGTGCTGCTGAGGAGTGCTGAGGTTTCTTCCGAATGAACACAGGAGAGTAGGGTAACTGAAATGGGTTGACCGCTTCAGTAGAGGACAGTAAGAAGAGAGAAGAGTATGGAGACAAAGAGAAAAGTCTGGGGAATCGGGTGGAAAGAAGGGGGTTCTTATAGTTGCGCTGGGCCTTGAGGTGTGGATGAGACCGGAGTATAGGTCCTTGGAACGCAAATGACCGGAGCCCAAAATGGGCTTTGCGGGATCGAATTGAGCTGGCGGCGCCCAAAACGAGATATCGGATTTGGATTCGGGGCCGTTTAGAGTGCAACCAAGTGTAATCTTCACGTTGTAGTGACAAGTCGAAGAGGCGTCTGACTCACAATTGACGTGAATGCGTGTCGCTCAGTTTTACTGCAGAGAACTCTCTAGATGTTAGAAAAAGCCCTGGAGCAGAATTCGTGGTGTTGTAATATGTGGATAGAAAGAGTCTTGTGTTTTAAGTACTGTTGGGTTCAGCAGGAAACAGCACAGTCGCAACGCGGATACCCTTATATTTATGAGTAAAAGCTCTTCTTTATGCAACACTCATTGTCCTATTGTAGAAGCTCTATCTAAAAAGTAGTATATCTATAGTATAATTATAAATAGGCTCAAAAAGGCTTTGTTGATGGCTGCAAAAGCCAGTGAACAAAGAGAAACAATGGCTGCCCTACAATGTGAATCATATCCTGCGCTCACCAGACAACCAACATTTCACAATCCGCCAAATAGTTTTGTTTCCAAGTTAGATACATCCATGCACTATTATGGGACCATTACATCTGTCATCTTAACCTCTGACGCTTTGGTTTGGGCTTGCTTTCGTCGGAGCCACTGTCATCGCGGCTAGTTGAATTGATACTGCCAAGCGCAGACGATCTCGTAAAGCCTCTCCCCCCATTCTATTTGGCTCTCAGTTCTATTATCTACTTCGTGCACACATTCTCAATGTAATAGCTAGATTCTATTTTGACTCATGTCTTGATCCTTTCCAGTCGGAGCTTTTTTGGGACCGTGAACGTGTCATGCCCAAATGCGGTTTAGTGCCTGCAACCTTAATTGAACGCCAAAGCCTTTGGCCGCAAAGTATGAAAACTCGATATTATTAGACAGCCTAAATATTGTACAAATACCTTTGTTAATCTAAATCAAGTCAAAAATGGCTCCGAAAATAGATTATTGGTGTTTTCAATCTTAAAACGTGTTTGTTAATATAGGGTTGTAGAATCAAAAGAAACCTTTGTTATGTGCCATCTTAGTATTCAACTTTGAACAAAGAGCTCCCGAGGGAGGCCATTGTATCAAATGTTTCAGACGCCTAGCTGAGCTCGGGAATTCTGTCTATAAATCAACCAGTTCTCGACAGGAATTCATCCATCAATCTCACAGCAATCGAGTTCCCTGGACATCCTACGATAAAGACCTCGATAGAGCAGCACTTATATTTCAAGATCAAACCGAGTCGCTAATATCTTCTCGTCACATTCGAAGAGAACCTAAATACTAAATATTCCAATTAAGTCACCTACACTTTTTCAGGATCATTCGAAAAAATTGACCAAAATACAGATATGAAGCACTACAACCCTGATCCTACCCCTCCGCCTACTCCTTTTCCCCCTGGAAATTCAATCGAGCTTGAGGCTTATAATAGTGGTATTCAATCCCTTCCATACCCCACGATGCCTCCAACTCCTCCGCGTACTCCTCCGCCTCCTCCCGGGAATGCATCTCAGCTTGAGGCTTATCATAGTGGTATGCTGTACCTTCCATACCCTACGATGCCTCCGACTCCCCCTCGTACTCCTCCCCCTCCTCCTGGAGACTCATCTCAGCTTGAGACTACTCAGAATATGTGCCAGGGCCATCCGTCTTCTCCGCCCCCTGCTCCACGCCCAAAACCACTTCCATCGCCACCTGATTCGCCCCCTCCTCTCACTATTCCAATGTGGTATTAGGCAAGTGACCTTTGAGTTTTCGTTTATCGGCTTACAATGAAGAAATAGAGTATAAAGAACTACCTAGAGCATTTTTCATTGCATCTCTTTGTTATATTGGTAGACTTGCTTTTCCTAGAAATTCTTCTTCCAAAATATGATTATTTGTTTGCGTTGACCGTGTTTTTGAAGTACTGTCCTTTGTGTAGTATCTGTGTATCTTGTAGAGCAATCAATAAAGCTTCAAAGCCAGAATATTTCTATCGATAACAGGCTAGTAAAGTTACTGTTAGTGTAATCACATTTAGATTCGTGTGGTTTGTTGGCTCGGTCACCCAATCACTCCAATATCAGTGCATGTGCAGATCATACATTTGCCAAAATATTTGGCAGAAAAAGCACATGCACATATTCATATAGTCAAATCAACTTTTCAAGCTCTTACAACCTTTGGTCGTGACAATCTCTCCCCTCAGCCTGCAGAGTTAGAGCTCACGCTTCACTCGCAGCTTACTGCATCTTTACTCGCTCCACTGATATCCATTATGCATTATCACTGATAATATGATAATGTAGATATTGTAGCCTTCGTCGCTTACCCTCTTTATTAGGTACAGATATTACATCGTAATGATAGGAAATATATTCAAATGAATCTCAACAGGCTAAGCATCTTGCATTCTGCCCAGCTTACTCTCTGTATTTGAGTATTCTAGATTTTCCTACAACCCCTTAGATAATAAATAATCGAGAAAACCATACGGCATGCAATACAGATGTACAAGCTTTGGTATTCTCTTGGAATATAGGAAGTCAACTGGCTACGGAAAGTACTGGTCGGTCGGCTTCCTAGTAATTGTGCGACGAGCAACGTTTCCCACAATAGCAATGGCTCGGAAATCACCATGGTCACTTGGGCCAACCGGAGAACAACTTTCGAGTTGAAAGCCAAGGCCCATTTGAGATGGTGCATCAAGTGCAGACTCGATAGCAGAGTCCCACCATGATTGCCTGGCCCGACGACGCTACCACGCGAGCAAGTCGCGCGGTGCGTAGTGAATGTTGACCATCTGCCCAGCCAGGATCTTTATTCTACTGAGGAAAGCAGGCACTTTGGGAGACATTAGCAAATAACAATAACACGTAAATGGGCGAAGAGACAGACAGTCTGCATCTGAATTTACGGCTTTCAAGCCTGATCGATCAGATATCGTACATAGTAGTGCACGTTGACTAGGATGTGACAGGATCAGGGGTCTCATGGAAATTTGACATTTCTGCTTAGGTGTTGTAACATGCCAAGCTGTGGGAAGAAAATTGAGAATTATGAGGAGTTCGATACTCTGAGTTAATGTTTATGAGCTCTGTTGAAGCCATGTCCTTATGCCTATTGCTTGTGGGCTGAGAGTCGTCAGAATACTGTCCTTCAGATTGCAATTCTTCAATTATGACTGCAGAATTTGTCCTAAAGGCCATACAGTGACGATAGCAAAAAGAATCCTAATGTATGAGCGAAAAAAAAAAAGAAAAGAAAAAAGATATTGTTGAAGCCGAAGTGATTCGAACACTTAACCTCTGTGGTGTTTTGTTAGACGGTGTCATCTACCGAATTTGGCAAGTGGATGCTTACTCTGGAGATCCCAATTCTGGAATCAGACGCGCTACCGTTGCGCCACGGCTCCTATTGGTGATGTAAGCGTCCCCAGTATGAGACCATGGCCCTCTACGTCTTTCAGCAATGAGATTGGACTATTTGTATCTAGAAATAGAAGACCGAGGAAGCTATTTACATTACGCAGCACAGGCATCATGCCAGGGCCCATGTAATATCTACATTCTCATGGCAGAGAAGATTAAGAATCAAGTTGAATTTCTACTACTACAATAGTAAAATACACATCCTGGATTGGAGGCTTAAGTAGTTGGTTGACATTTCGCATTAACCGTGACTTCCTTTACATACGGCTCACCCACACTGAAATGCTCCAAATGCAAAATTATCTTGGATGTATCTTGACCGCAAAAATAATATTGAGAAGTACATCTGTGGATTTTTTGAATCAAATCTAAGTCACTACTATACGACGTAGCTTTTGAATATTGCGAGTCTATTATACAGGAGGAAGCTTACAGGATCATTTCTTGTTCAAAAATCAAATTTGTGTTCTGAAATTTTGATTAATCAGAGATCAATTTACAGACCTGGCATGTACCTCTCTGGACTAATTTTGCAGTAATGAAACATTTGCATTCCTGTGTGGCTCACCCCCGTTGGAAGGCGGTGGGGAGGCAGCATGCAAAGGAGGTCACGGCCAGGTTCTCACAAGTGAACCACATCTCAAAGGCTTATCATTCGCAGACGGGAAAAAAAGCGAGGGGAAATAAAAATACAAATGGTATAGCTGAAGCCGAAGTGATTCGAACACTTAACCTCTGTGGGTTTTGTTAGACGGTGTTGATTTGACCGAATTCTAAGAGTGAATGCTTACTCTGGAGACTCCAGTTCTGGAATCAGACGCGCTACCGTTGCGCCACGGCTCCTAGCGGTGATGAAAGCGCCGGGCGAAAATTGTTTTTTAAAGAGAACTTGAATTCCAGGCAAAAATATAAAGGACAAAAAAAATGTGAAGCCGAAGTGATTCGAACACTTAACCTCTGTGGTGTTTTGTTAGACAGTGTCATCTACCGAATTTGGCAAGTGGATGCTTACTCTGGAGATCCCAATTCTGGAATCAGACGCGCTACCGTTGCGCCACGGCTCCTGTTTGGTACGAAAACAACCGGACTTTCTTGCTACATAAGCCTCCATTTATAATGGGTAACACAACACTGCCTCTCGGTCAATCTTGTTGCAATTTGATGACACCTTAGTTGTTGCTGGTTACCGTGATATTTTAGAGTCGATCAAGAATATGCCACAGCTCAATAACCCTGATTATTGGGCAGGCGATTGATTGTATAATCAATGTTGATCTACCTGTGCTACGTTCCGGTGATGTATATGCACGAGTCAAAGGTTTGACCCAAGGACCTCAATGAGGCCTAGGTCTCATTGAGGTCCTTTTCAGAGAAGCAAGGTATGGGTGTCGCCCGCAAATTTCAGAGCGAGTCAGTGGAAAACATTTTACATCGTCAAAGTCAAGCGAAGGAGCATTTTATAGGTATAAATATATATATATACATATATTCCTTTCTGCACCTGATGGTAACCCTATCAATAGGGTTAAATGAAAATACGATGGATAGTATTTTCATTTTACAAAGCAAGCACATTCACTTCAAACCTTTACCTTTGATAAACCCCCCTGGAAGGGGCATACCTCGCGTTGGGATTGTTGCAGCTACTTAAACCAAATCTAGGACTGCAAGACCTAATATTCTAGAAATTGTTACATTAATGCTTAAATTATTCATTTCTGCCAAGTTATCTGAAACCTCAAGTAACCTTAAGAATCTGTCAATATCTATTTGCTACCACTTTTATACTGATTCTCGGTTACTGTACATTAAACCGTTAGTACCAAATCGGGGGCATTCCGATGACCATCCAAAGTGACTGCCTACCAAGCCGGGTACATAATGCGTACATTCTCTTGTAGTGGGGTGCGCGTGATCATCAACCATCAATCGAACATTATTCGATACATAAGTCACACCGATAGTCTGATCTTTTATTATGCTAGTACCAGTAGGCATTCAATATAAGCTGCACAGAAACATGATCCCTTTATCCGGTTCAGAATATCATCCAATTGGGTATGTGGTTTGAGACACCTGGACTATGTCAAACATTTAGCACTGAGAGGTTTAATTTTGCTAAGACTATAATGGTTAATTGACCCCCTATGAGCTTTGATAACTGTAGTTCCGGGGCTAACCACACTTCCCGGTGGGTGACTGATCTTTGTCACGACAGCACCAGACTGGGCTTCGGCAGCAACCACATTGATCTCCATCTTCGTAGCCTCAAGTACCACCACTGCCTGTCCAGCCTCTAGGGTATCGCCGGGCTTGACAAGAACTTTCCAAACATTTGCGTCAACCGGTGATTCAATCGAAACCGAATTAGAATATTCATCGTCATCACCAACGGCTGTTGACCCATAGCCTGCTTTCTTTGCCTCCGTCCACTCTTCAAAAAGGCGTTGCTCGAAATCTCCCATTTCCTGCGCGGCATGTTCCTGGCGTTCCCTCCAGGACTTGTATTCGGGGTCTTTAGCAGCATCGTCAAATTTCACGATATACTCATTCAAGCCCAACGTTGTCTCCGTGATATCAAAGACATATCAACCTGTCTCGAGATCTCGTTCAATCTTGTTATACTCTTCTTAGGAGACTGCGTAGAACCTGATCAGATCGAGGTGCTTGAATAAACAAGGCCTTTCAGCTGAAAAGGCAGGACGGTTTCCTGCTCCATCCCAGCCTCCAAGAGTACGGGCCATGAGCTGGTAGCCTCCTGGTGCGGCAACCGGGTAAATAGTCACAAGTGAACCACCCAGACCAACAGAGCCACTCGGAGTATATACCCGACTGGGGTTATATTTTTGTCCTGTCAAAACGTACCAAGGGTCAAGGGGGAACAGAATCGGCATTCCAACGTAGAAACCAACAGCAACGGCTAGCCAAGGGGTATTGAGAAGTGCATCAAAAACTCGTTGGCGGCTCTCGAGTGCATTGTTCTTGCGAATATATTCCACATTATCAGGCATGTAGGCTGCAGTAGGCCGGATATTCTCCATATAGCGTTGGGCTGATTCCTCTAGCGAGGAATGGTCGAGACAAACAGGAAGTCTGATCTGTCGAACAGGTATTTGGATGGTGGTCTCTTGCCCAATTTTCTCGTCCAATTCAATGAGCTTCCGAAGGAGCTCACGCCGGTCCAGCTGAAGGGGGTCAAAGCGCACAGTAAGTGAGCCAAAATTGGGATCACAGCGCACACTTGGCAAATTGGCAGCAGATACTTGTTTGGATAAGAACTGCACGCATGCGGGATTGCGCAAGTCAGACACCTGGTTTCCATACTCAACTATTATACTGGTGTCACCTCCCTGGCGATATGTGACTTGTGGATGATCTTCCCTGGGCCTCTTTTGTGATACATTTTCGAGACAGGAGTTTGTTCAGTGGTCTCAACGACGAAAGGAGATATGTGGTCCGAATTTCCTCGCGAATAGGCGGCAAGAGCCTGGATAAACTCGCTCTTATGCTTGGAAATCTTCAGAGCAGTGTCGTATGCGACTGATTGGAAACGCACGGTATTGCCAGGCTTCAACTGGCCCACCTTCCACCTTTCACCGGAGCAAACCGTTGTTGGACAGACAAAACCTCCCAAATCACGTCGGTCATGCCCAAAAATGACAGGAGAGTCTCCGGTGAAGTTTATTCCGCAATTTGGATAACCGTAATCGAATACATTCGATGGATGTGATCCTCCACCACCGCCTGATTATCGAGCCCACTTCAGCCGCGGACCTTCAAGGCGAATACCGCTGCGACTGCTGTTATGACTGACGGTCCAGTTGGCCCGTACAATGTCTTGCGGCCTTCTGGTGTGAGTATATCGTCAGATCCAAACGGACCATCGATACAGCAAACAGTTGCATTCTGATTGAAGCTTGGGATGACGTTTGTCGGCAAACTCAAGGGTTTGGCTTCTGCGGCCCAATCTCCAGATTGGGGACATAAGGCGATAATGTCATTTATTTGCAGCTTTCGTCCCTGCAAACCACCAAAACCGAGCTCGGGGGCAGTTGAATTAGAGCCAAGAAACTTGGGAATTCGAGGAAAACCTCCTTTCACAGCAAGATAAGTACGGATGCCATTCCCAGAAATCTTGCCAAGTTTGAGAGTCTGGCCCTTGCCAACTATGATCCTTGACCACATAGATTGAGTGGATCCATCAAGGGTGATAGGTAGCTCTGCTCCACAGATTGCCACAATAGCTGCTTCATGGAACAGCAACTCTGGGCCAGAAATGGTGATTTCGAATAATTCCGTTCCGGGATCGTTGCCAACCAGAATATTTGATATCTGAGCACTGAGATTGTCCATAGGACCTCCAGGAGGAACACCATGTCCTGTTGTAACTCGACCGGGGTAGTCCTGGATTGTTGTGAAAACGCCCGGGTCGATCATCTGCACTGAGCAGCTATCGATCTTGAACAAAGACAATGAATTGGTCAACGTGCCGCCGCTCGAAAACATTTCAGATTGTATGATTTTTGACAGGTATTCCAAACTGGATTGTGTTCCTTGAAGAGATGTATTTTTTAACGCGAGAAGCATCTTCTCCTGAGCTGCGGCGCGGCCAGCAACGGTATGAACCATGAGTTTTCCTATAAGTGGATCATAAAGAGGCGTGATCCTCTGCCCACTTCGAACCCATGTGTCAACTCGAACTCCTTCACCACTAGCCCACTCGACATGTTGAAGGACACCAGGACTTGGTGCAAAGTCGCGCAATGGAATTTCAGCATACACGCGTACCTCTATTGCACATCCCTGCAGCTGAGACTCTCCCAGGTTCTTCAAAATATTGGAAGGGAGGCCTAATTGGCCACCATGTTCATAGTCGGCTTGTCGGAGCACGAGATGTACCAGATCAGCTCCATAACATAACTCGGTGATTCCATGTTCAATCCGCAGTCGCGTATTCATCTCAAGGAAGAAGAAGTCGGCTGTTTCATCATCAACCAAGAACTCGACAGTGCCAACGCTTTTATATTTCAGCTGTGACGCATAATTGACAGCAGCCGAGAGAATTTCCTCACGAAGACCAGTATGTTGCTCCACGAATGGACTAGGACATTCCTCGATGACCTTTTGATATCGACGCTGCAATGAGCACTCGCGCTCTCCGAAAGCGACCACGATCTCCCCATTGCCAGCGACCTGAACTTCAACATGGCGTGATGTCGGGTAATATTTTCCAAGAAGACACCGCTATTTTTGAAAAGAGTTCCAGCACGACTTTCAACCATAGCAAATGCTTTCTCAACCTCTTGTTCACTGTAACAGATTTGAAGCCCCATTCCACCACCTCCGGTGGCCTTTAGCATAATCGGAAGCCCCAGGCGAGTTGCAGCTTCTTTAGCATCATGAGCTGATTTCAAAAGCCCCGTGCCTGGAATTATGGAAACGTTTGCATCTAGGGCAATTGATCTAGCCTCGTGCTTAAGGCCCATTGCATTAATTGATGCCGGGGACGGTCCAACAAAGGTAATTCCGGCAGACGAGATGGTACCTGCGAACTCGACATTTTCGCTGAGGAAGCCGTATCCGAGTATCACAGCATCTACATCTGTTTGTTTGCAGATATCTAGAATCGCATCACTGTGGGGTGTTTAGCAATGAAGACAAACGACTGTAACTAGGCTGTTCGGGTTCTTACCCATTCGTGTAGGCAGTGCTATCATCTCCAGGTAGCAGAACTACGTCATCTGCCAAGGTGGCGTGTAATGAAGTTGCATCTGCGTTTGTGATGATGGCAATACTGTGAACTCCAAGTTCACGGCATGCTTTTATGCAGCGAACAGCAATCTCACCCCGGTTGGCGACGAGAACTTTGCGAATGTGGTTTAATGGGGTTAAATCGGTGGCCCCCATGCTGTTTGTCTTGAGGGATGTTATAGATATGAAGAGGAGTATATTCAACAAGGAGAAAAAATCAAGAAATAGAACGGGGTCCTGGCGAGCCGAATATAAGCTCAACATATATCGTACCAATACATAGGCCAAAAGTTAAGATGATTAACCCGCACCCAATCATCACAGAGGAACTCAAGCTCATCTTGCCAGATGAGGTTAGATCAATTACCCCATTGCGGGGTACGTTCTCCAACTCGATATCCGACCTTATCTATGATCTTCCTTTCGTCCATTTGGTCGTGGGGAACCATTGAATTAAGTCTACATACAGTAATAGCACATACGGTATAAAAGCTGCATTAATGTAAACTGGTCGCATCAAACTTGAGTCTTGTCAATTTACTTCATGTTGTTCCATGGCTAGTCTGAACCCTTACCATCTCTTTAGTACCAATGCGTTCATATGGGTTCACCATGAAGGATACACAGAGCATCAGTATTGAAATGATGCCACACTATTTCTGACATCAATGACCGCCCATATTAACCCAAGAGCATTCTCATGAGTAGATGTACTAAGACTAGTAATATTAATAGTCGTTTGAATGTCTTCGGGTTCCCTACTAAGGTGTAGAATTTGTATAACTACATGAATCTACCAGTCCAAGTAAGTCCACTTGGCCAGCACAGTGCAGTTTTGGCCAATAGCACTATGAGAGTGATGAATAACGTTAGGATCTGTGATTCTTTCAGCTAATCAAAATACTAGAATCATGCAAACCTGGAACGATTGGCATCGTTAACTGCCTTCCGCACCAGTTTTGCCTTCTCGAGAACAGTAGGTACATCGGAGTGAAGGCATATACTAAACGGCTTGTCGTTGAATCCAAAGACAAACTTGTCGCCATTGACATCCTTCCCGCTATCCGTCATGGTAGCTCCAACTGTCCGTTCATAACACAGCTCTGGAGTGACCTTTTGAGATTGCGCCACAGGAACAAGTTTTCCTTTGGGAGAGTAGTCCACATCAACATAAAGCTCGCCTTGGAATGGGATACCCATTTCATTGCACATCGCCTCTTGCTCTGGGTTCTGACATGCGTACACTGGTACCTTGAAAGTGGTACATGCTTCAAGCACAGCGCGCATTATAGTCTTGTCCCTTTGCATGTAGAAGAAAAGCTCTCCGTGGGGCTTGATATGCGATAGCTCGACGCGTCCGAACCCCTCCCCCATATCGGCATTGATTTCATATTTGTGAGCGAGTCCTGAGGCCATGGTCGTAGTATCCGACGCAGTCGTATCTCGTGAACGCAAAAAGAAAAGGGACAGTCGGTGATTTTGAGCTCTGGAAAGCTCTCCAAAATGACGCTAGCAATCGGCGAAGTCCACATTTAACTCCTCAAATTTATGAACGATATCAACTACGCTGACGTTGTAAATGACTCCCAGTGAGTGGCCCGGGTCGACGGAAGTTGGGGTAGTGAATGCGCAGTTGGGGAATCCTCCATTTTAGGAAACCGTTTGGGGTAGAAAATGATAAGGAATGACGCACTTTCAATTCCCCGCGTCCAACGAGGTCTACAGACATCATTCGTAAAAGAGAATGGTATTTTTTATGCAGATATACATTCAAGGCTTTGTAGTGATTATATGGAAACATGGTGACTATCTTAAGCATGGCAGATTATATACTCTAATTGCTACTTCCAAGGCAGCTCGTTCAAGTTGGAAAGTAACGAGAAATACGTAGTAAGATAAAACGCGACTGCAGGGGAAAGACGGTCTTTCAACCCCTTTTATTTTCTGCAAATGAGAAGTCTGCTTAAGTTGATCCTGTCAAGTCATCCATTGCACTGATGCGACCGAGACAGAACTAGAAGTGATAGTGTCTGAATTGAGTGCACTCATCTAGCTGCCACTCGTGATACCAGCAGATTTTGATAACTCATCTCCATGGAGATTTCTTGTTCGGCGGCTCATGAAGATTGGAATGGGACGAGACTCTAATTGTGCCGATCCGAGGCTGAATAACAGACCAATCCGGTAAAAGCACTGGCTAAGAACTGATCAATTCGGAAGCATGTCATCATCTCAAATATCAACCGTGAGCGACAAGGCGAGCGAGCCGAATACATCGGCTGTTGCTGTAAGAGTATTATCACTGCTGCTAGCGCAACCTCTGTAATGTCCTCGTGAGAAAAGCCATGGAATTCATGGCAGAAATTCGAGTGAGGCAATTCCATTCCTTTTAGTTACTGTCTCTGTCTTTTGCTTCTCCAATCACTCTCTTGGTCGGCTACCAGGCTCCCGTCCCTTGTCACATCGTTTCCGACTCGAGCTCGCTTTTTATGAGGTTTGTATCCCGTAGATGATGAGAAACTCTCATTTGAAAGTAGGCTCTCTCGTTTCCTCTTTTCAGATTGCGAATTTCCTTTCCTCCGTCGCCTTTCTTCTTTAATACGAAGTCTTCGTTGTACCTCTGCTGATATATCTTCAGGTTCGTAAAAGTGTTCGGGCTCATCAGGGAGGTTTGGAGGTGTTCCGGGGTTTCGCATTCTTTTGGAGGCTGGAGCTTCGCTTGTAGCTTGAAATTGGGGATCTGCATGGGGGTTCATGGTGTCCTGCTCCTTCTCAAGTCTCGAACGCTTCTTTCTTTTTGTCGATTCGGTATCTCGGGACCGCGATGTAGATGTTGAATCGGAATATTCATTCGGCTCTATAGCATGATCGTTTAGAATCTCTTCGTTATAGATCGAGGTAGCTCAAGGAGGGAGTAGAGTGGGAGCTACGCCAGGATTCGGGTGAGACATACTGTTCAGCTACAAGCAAGATCAGGTTAGCCACAGGTCGTAGGAGGAGCTTAAAAGATTGAGTCTCACCATATGTTTCTGCAGTACTTTAAATTGGTTCACCATCTGAATCGTCTTGTGCAACATTGTCGACAATGCCCGAGACGCCTCGCCGTCCGGTGCAATGTGTTCCCTTAGAGAGTCGAGCATTTCGCGATGGGAGATAAGGACAGACTCATGGCGAGAAATTACCTATTCAAAAGCAGGGTGCTCAAGTTAGCCAGACTCAGTATTTGTATCGCATCTCCTCTTGCAAGCCGAAGGACCATTAGCACTGTTTTTTCCGACTGCGACATCCGGACGCGCTGCAGAAACTGGGGATGATGCCGTACCTCATTCCATGGGATCGACAATCCATTTGTTTGCCGATTTTGGGACATTCCGGCGGGGCCCTCACTTGTTGAACTCATTTCGGCTTGCAAGATTGGGAGTATCAAAAAGGGAAAGAGGAGCTCGCGAAGATCGGCGAAGGAAGAGCTTCTCCGCGCCAAGACTTTCGCTGCCGCTGGGCCGCTCCACTCGTGTTGTGCATAATCTGAAGTACAAAGTACAAAGGATGGTAAATACAGATGATTAGGACTAGCTGGGTGCTTGCTAGTGACTGAAATAGACGAAAGCGACAATAGTAACTTAAGATGAGAAATTCAATGCTAACTGATGCGAGAAACTTTGGGATTATTGTGTACAAGTTGAACTCCCAACGCCGTCTTGACCATGCCAACAACAATCACGGACAGGAAATAACAGATATCTCGCAGTAAAAAAAAAAGAAACAGAACAAGATCATAAGATTAAGGATTTTCATCACCATGCCGCGGCATCGAAGTCGAAACGTGATAGCTCCTTCTGCGAATCCTCGACATCCTTCTTTGCCTTCATACGCATGTAAAAGATGGGGCAGTCTCGAGACGAACAAATGACTTCACAGTGAAGACTGCCTTGGCAACGCTGGCATTGTGTCCAGAGACGACCAAATCGTACCTCTAGTTCAGACGTTTTGTTTAAAGTCTTGGTGTACAACTCCCCAACTCGTGGCCGGCAGTTCTCACACACAGCGCCAGCCATCTCCTCCTTGCCCGACAGTGGCTTCTTGCACCCCATGCATGTCTGGGTCCGTTTGGCAAACTTCATCAAGCCACCAAGACTGGGCGCGGCGACGGAAATCGAACGCGTGTGTTCACCAGTAAGGAGTTGATTGGCCTTCTTCTCACCCAAAATGGGTTCGAAAATACGACCGAGTGGGTTGGCGAGCTGATTGTCAAGATAGTATTTGGTGTCGACGGGGACGTTATGCTCCAGCACGTAAATGGGATCCTCAGCTCGCTCGTAGCCTTTGGAATTCGTAGCACCTTTGATCATGACATAGGCTACACGATCACCAAGGGCAGGGGCGGAACCTGCATCACGTTTGGCCATGCGCTTGGCAAGTTCAACGTGTGCTTGCTTAGCAGCATATTCTTTTTGTGACAGCTGCTTGGTGATGACCAGTTTGGACATATCAACCTTGTTTTGGAGAAGATCCGAGATGGTGGATTTGACATATCTGGTTGACCAGAATTAGCAGTTGACAAGGGTATACCATTGGTTATTTTACTTACTCCTGAGCAGCATCAGGATCTCGGTCAATAAGGATCTTGTTGAGTACTGTTTCAATGACATTTTGAACAAGCACGCAGTTGTCACGACGAACAGTCTCAATACCCTTCGTGTCCATCTTATCGTGTTTTGTAGTGTTCGTCCAGAAGAGACCAGCATATCGCTTCTTGTTGATCAGGAGATAAGGGAAGTAGACCTTTTCGAACTCAAGTTTGATGGGCTTGATGAACTTGGATGATACGAAATCAGCAGCCTCTTGACCAAGCCGCATAGCTTCTGCTAATTCAGTAACTCCGAATTTGACCATGACTGAATCGGTATCACCATAGATGACCTGGGCATCGTGGGAATATCCGTTCGCGATTGTATACCGAGCCTCGACCTCCTCTTTCGTCTTTTCGATCATTTGTCGACCGTAACTAGTCGTACTACTAGCAATGGGAAGACAAGGCAATTTGCCGACAGTGGCACCAGTCAGACCGTAAACACTGTTTGCGCTGACCTTCAAGGCAAGTTGTCGACCGTTCAGCACGGCCTTCTTGAAGGGATCAGTCTCAACTGCCAATTCCTTTTTAGCCCGCTTACGAGCACCAAGGAGTTCCTCGAGGATTTGTGACAATAGACCTTTACGCACTTTGGTCGTGCAGAACAGGTCCCCATTTGGTGTCACGATGTAATCTTCGTCCTTCTTCAGGCCGAGCTTCTCAACGCTGTTCTTATTGAGCAAGGTCGTATAACACAAGTTGTGTGCCTGAATGATTGATGGATATAGTGATGCAAAATCGAGAGTTGCAATGGGAACGCCGTAGTATCCTCGTTTGGGCTCAATAACAGTGGCACCTTCGTAATCTTGCTCATCCTGCGACTTGGAATTGGGCACGACCAGTTGTTGTTCAAGGGCCTTGCGAAACAGCTGACTGATAAACTTGACTTGCTGGCCACGAGATAACAAGAAATTAAAAGGCACACCCGTTACTCTTGCCATTTCTGTGTAATTGACCAAGCACATCAATTTGTCCATCAGCCGCTGCGGTAGATAAGCATCTTTCAAACAATATACTGCTAATCGACGTCGTGAATCGGGTGTCCCGTTGAATAATTCCGTGATCATAGTGTGGTGAACATCTTCTTTTTGCTCGCCCAAAAATTCATACGAAACCGAGTTCAGGGTGTAACTTCGTAATTGATGATCTCGTTGAACCAGCTGGAGCATGTCAAGCTGAATTCTGCCGTTCGTATTTGTCGCTTTAGTCTCACGGTTGCCCATTTGCTTGCTAGAGAAGCTGGCTTCTTTGGCCTCGGTCTTGGTTCCCTTCAGACGAGTCCAGTAGGGGAAATGACCACACTTCAAATGCTTCGCACGGTCTAAAAGGTATGGAAAATCGAAGTTCGCAATGTTGTACCCAATGATGACATCTGGGTCCACCTTTTGCAGAAAGTCCTTCCATGCCATAAGCATCTTCTCCTCCTTTTCGAATTCCAGGATCTGAGTGTTGACAATTAAACTTGTCTTGTCGAGGCAAAAGACATTTCGGACGAACGGTTTTGACTCTCCGTATCGAGTGACAACATTGGCGATCTGGATAACAGGGTCCACGTTGGGTTCCGGAAAGATACCTTGTCGACCGGCACACTCAATATCAAAAGACAAGACGCGGAGCGGTGCCATTTTAGCCCATTCGCCATTTGGTGCATGTGCGATGATATCTCGATAGTCAACCACAGCCTCGAGTTGACATGTCGACACTTTCTCCCACTCGGGGATGAGATGATACTTCCCAGCCTTTGCCTCGACCCAGGACATACCGTGCAAGCCCGTGTCAATCATAAATCTTAACAAATATTGAATATTGTCAAAAGTCAGGATCCCGGAGTCCGTCAAGTTACCCCATAGTCCTTTGTAGTTCATGGCTCCGCCTGAAGATTCGAGGGAGCTGCGCAGTCTGGCGATGAATCTGGGATCGGTCACGGTAATTTTGAGGTACCAGCTCTTTTGATTTCCCTGGAAGCCGTAGATATTCTCTCGCATTGTTACCTGGACGGATTGGATTACTGGGACTGATTGAGCCATTTTGGTCTCAAGGAAAGCTCGGTATGGGTCACAGTCAGCCTGGGTGAAACCAACCGGGGCGGCGATGTATAGATAATGTTGGAATCCCGTAACGTTGAGAAGAACTGATTGACCGGCCTATAAAGCATATTAGATCAGACGGGACCCTGGATCTTCATCATCCCATGCAGTCCATACCTCTGAGACGCCAAACAGACGTACGGCGATCTTGTCGCCAGCCATTCGGCCCTCCTCCGCGTCGATCTGTTGGAAACAGATGTTTTCTGTAGTCGGGTCAAATGCCCCAAGTGGAGGACGTTCCCATTGCTGGTCCTTTTCGGCATTGTTCTCTTTCAGGTCTCCGATATCCTGCGTCAACTTTTCGAGCACCTCCTCTTCGAATTGACTCTTCTGGGGCTGGCTGGAACCAAACCCCTTTCTCTGAGTGCTCATAGGAGGGGCCTTGAGCTGAGAGGAGGTTTCATTCTCGATTTTGCGCTTCTTGAGCGTGGCGGGGGAATCGAAGCCTTTGCGAGCACTATTACTGTTGGTCGCGTCGCCAAGCACCCGCTTCTGGGGCATAATGGCTTCCGGCATTGTTATTACTCGTCACAGGTGCATGCATACACCTTTAGCGAGGTCGAGTAGAAGTGGTCGTCACGTAAGAAAGAAGAGAATGGGTTGGGCGGGCAACTGGTTCGAACATCAGAAAGTCGTGTCTCCCCCAAGTCGCGCCTTCGACGTGACGCTCTTAACGCGTGAACAGTCACATGCTGATAAGATAAGTCAAATAGTCATCAGGCGCGTGACCTTTTTTGCTCAGTGACATCTACGGCATTACGAATTTACGATATCTTTAGTCCAAAGTCTGGGCTTCAGATACAATTCAATTGTGTTTAAATTTGGCAATAATATTTTCACATTGATACAGATGCTAGCAAACTTCTGTCATCCTCCACTTTGACTTTCATCCGGCTCCTGGCGGGCTGCATGTTTTGCCGGCAGAAAAGGTGAAAGTCAGTCCGCATTGATATTCATCTTCCGGCTGACACACCCTTCCATGAGACGAATGTGATTGTTGAATGAGATTTACGGTTGGAGAATTGTTTTAGACTTTCTCACCTGGATCTTTCATAAATTGAGGCAGCTTGGCTGTCCAGTTGTTTTCGACAACAACCATTGCATGGACCTCACGCCCTATAAGAGACAAGTGGAAACCGATGGAAGCCTGAGTCAATCGTCACCCTCAAAAAATGTTGACACCTTGCGTCTTTCCAGCCAAATTCTATTTGACCTGAGGATACGATATATGATTTCCAAGACGGTCTCTGATTCATCCCTCGCGAGACTTTTTTTTGCTTATAATTAGCCAAATCTCTCGTGTATTCTACAACCAAACATATATTCTGCGCCACTACTATCCCACTATCCCACCATTCACATAAAGTGGGCAGAGGGGCAATTGGCATTGCGATTCTGGCCCAGGCGATCTTTGTATGTGATGCCAAGTCTGCCCTTGCAAAGATCCTGGATGGAACAGACGTGAAGCTCTAGGAAATCGCCCGTGGAGCTTTCTTTGCGAAACACCAAACATGTCAATGTTTAGGTCGGCAGCAGAATTGACTTCTTCGGAATCAGGATCCGAAGGGGAAGAAAGTGATTCTGTTCAATCCCATGAGCCTGAAGTGACATCTTCCAGAAATCGCAACAATGTAAATTCTGATTCTCGCCAGAGAAGTGGCGACGAGGGCCCTAGCAAACCATCTCAAAACACAGAACCAACCAGGTCCTTTTCGGATAACTCGCTTTCTGTTGACGATGGGTCTATTCCATCACTTGACACGATTGAACTGAATGTTGATCGCCATGCAAGCATGATGACATCCGCCTTGCTGGAGTTTTATTGTCAGAGCCGCGCAGCAGACATTCTCAATGCCCAACCCGGCTCAAGCAAAGCTTACACGAGCAAATCCCCTGAGGCCCAGTATCTGGGGAAGAAGCTTTACAAGTATCAATCTCAAGTCTTATCTAAGCATGGCCTTGTTGCAGATGGAGCTCACGAAGAAGACTTGGGACCCACCAGACAGGGCTATCGTGATCGTCTCGATATGCTTGGTCTCTCTGCTTTGGAAGGATTGAATCTCGCGGAGCCTGGTGTCCGGTCTCCTATTGAGGGGGGAAACGATGGAAAATTCGCTCTGGTTAGGAGGAACACTCAAGGAATTGCTATCCCTGAAAGTGCGTCGCCGATTTGGCAAAGTGATAAGTCTGACTACTTTGGGAGAAATGTCCCTTCATTTGGCAACATCGATATTCTCGATAGCCCCGCAGGTGACCCTGATCATTCGCGCCAGCTTTTTGGAAGCTCGCCAGTCGGAATGTCACTATTTCCGCAACCATCGACCCCAGCGTTGAACAATATGTCTCGATATTCGGTCGAGTTCAGCGAGCTCAAGATGCTGGGGCGAGGATCCTTCGGCGAAGTGTACCATGTCAAGAACCATATCGACTCTCAAGACTATGCTTTGAAGAAGGTCCCAATTTCTCAGCGGCGACTAGACCAATTGCAATATGGCGGAAATCAACTAGAGACCATCATGAAAGAGATCAGGACTCTTGCCCGCTTAGAGCATTCAAATATTGTTCGATATTATGGAGCATGGGTAGAGCAAGCACACGTCTCAAGCCATAGGGCTTTTGAGGAACCGGCACAACCGCGCTACGAACCTTCTCAAAACCCATTGTCTAGCCAGGGGTCTGTTAATGAACCCAGCATGGGGGTCGTCTTTGAAAACTCTGAAAACTCCACAGAAGGCTCACGGCCAAGCTCTTACCCGAATGATCTAGGGTCTACAGAAAGCATCAGACGTCGGGATAGTCATGAAACCGTTTCCTCTCGTCACTCAAAAAAGAGCTCTTTCGTAGGATGGGAAGAGGATGAGGACATCGAATCCATCCCTCGCAATTTCGACAACCGGTCTTACGGCCAAACCTCCTCTTTTGGGGAGACCGATGACATCTTCACGGATGGTCTAAGCCAAGACCAGTCTAAGTTACAAATTCAACGTCAATCTCGGCCAGGACATCAAGCCCCGGCTGTAATTCTGCATATCCAAATGTCGCTCCACCCTATTTCTCTCAGCTCTTATTTGAACCCCCAATCGGCAGCCAAATACAATGATGATGGCTGCGCTCCGCCAAGACGCCATTGTTTCCATTTGCTCCCATCTCTACGACTGTTCCTTGATATTGTTTCTGGCGTCGAATATCTCCACTCCAAGAACATTGTACATCGTGACTTGAAGCCCGCAAATATCTTTTTATCGTTGCCGGACAATAGCAAAGCAGACCCCTGCACCCTCTGCAGTTCGGAACCCAACTCTCCTTCTCAGTTCTGCCATCCACGAATTGGTGATTTCGGCCTGGTAGCAGATATTTCACATCTTAACTCACCCGCTGCGGAGCAAGGTACTGTGACACCCTTTCATCACGGACCGAAAATCCAGCGAGTTGTCGGAACCGAGTTTTATCGACCACCTGCCAACAATGATGATTCCGACTCGCCTGGCTACTTTAATGAATACAAAATCGATGAGAAACTTGACGTCTATGCACTTGGCGTAATTCTCTTCGAGCTTGTCTACCGACTCAACACCAAGATGGAGCGCCAAATGGTGTTGAACGAATTGACACGGGGATCAACAACCTTCCCAGAGGATTTTGCCTCCAAGGTTGACCATGGCGAGACAACGCTAGATATTGGAATTGTCGTTGCCGACTCCTTGATGACCTGTATCAGGGGGATGCTGTCTCGACAATCACATCACCGGTGGAGCTGTCAAGATGTGAAGGAGCAACTTCGCCAGATTTACAAAGCCGTCAAGAGGCTAGAAATGCGCCAGAACTGAGCCACTCGGATAAAGTTGAAGAATTTTTGTTTTCCTACATATGATTAGTAGATATACCCAGCATAAATCAATGCACACTCCTCTCCAAATCATCTGTGGTCATGATCGGCATACCCGACGGGCCTCGGTCTGGGGGAATCTACCCTTTCGTAGTGTCACGGGCACCCTCCCCGCATTTATACTTCCAAACTTTCGCATCTTTCAGGTTTAGGTCTTCAACAAACATAGAATACCTAGGATTGTCTTTTGGTAAAATTTATTGAATACCTCGCCTTATCTGGGTTCTCAATTCAACGGGAGTCCTGGCTGACCATCATGGCTCGCAACCTTCAAGCCCCGACTGCTCCATATAGCGAGCCTCTACTTCCCCAGCTTGATGTGCAGAATCCCTACTATACAGACCTTCATCACAATCTTCGCGCATGGGTTCGTGAGTATGTCGATACAAATATTGCTCCGTTTGCAGCAGAGTGGGAAGCAGCAGGTCAAGTTCCCGAGGAAGTACGCCATCGTCATTGCGAGCTCGGATTCGGTATCGTGCACCCATACACGACTAAAGAGAACGCTGCTGGCCTGTCACTTCCAGGAAACGTCCCACCCGAGAAATGGGATACATGGTGCTCACTTATTGTGTCTGATGAGTTGACGCGCGTGGGTTATGTTGGTGTCATCTGGGGTCTTGGTGGTGGCAACGGAATTGGGTGTCCGCCGATCGCCAAATTTGGAACTCTTAAGCAGCAAGCCCGGTGGTTACCCGGTGTTGCCAGAGGAGATATCCGATTCTGTCTTGGAATTACCGAGCCTGATGGTTTGTCAATCGCCCTTGATTCTCTATTCCAGAGTATGCTAATTCATTGATCTGTAGCTGGGTCTGATGTCGCCAATATCCGGACAACTGCCGTCCGGGACGGTGATCACTACGTCGTGAATGGTGCGAAGAAATGGATCACCAATGGTCTCTGGGCTGATTATTGCACGGCTGCTGTTCGTACTGGAGGACCAGGAAGATCGGGAATCAGCTTACTAGTCATTCCTCTGGCTGCTTCGGGTGTAACCCGTCGACGGATGTTCAATTCAGGTGTCAATGCCAGTGGTAAGATCTCTTTATTTTCTATCAAAAACGATCATTTCTCTGATTTCTATAGGATCCACTTTCATCGAACTAGACGACGTTCGTGTGCCTGTCGAGAATCGAATTGGAGAGGAGAACAATGGTTTCCCGTTGATCATGTCAAGTAAATTTCGTACCAGAGTACTGTATTTAGCTTCATTGCTAACCTTTCGATGATCAGACTTTAACCCTGAACGCCTAGCTTTGGCTTGTGCATCCCTGCGATTAGCACGCGTCTGTGCCGAGGACGCATTTAACTACGCAATCCAACGTGAGACATTTGGATCTCCTCTTATCCAGAAGGACGCCATTCAATCAAAGATCTTCAAATTTGGCCTGATGATTGAGCCAGCATATGCCTTCATGGAGCAGCTGGTGAATATTCTCGAGCTCACTAAGGATCGACCAGTCGACGATGTGAAGATCGGAGGTATGACGGCATTGCTCAAGGTCATGTCTACTCGGGCTCTTGAGAAGAGCGTTCGAGAAGCACAGCAAATTTTCGGAGGAGCGGGATATAATAAAGCTGGGAAAGGAGCGAGGGTCGAGCAGATTAGTCGCGATGCCCGTGTCCATGTCGTGGGTGGAGGGTCGGAAGAAATTATGCAGAAGCTGGCCCTCCAGGAGGAGACAAAGGCTCTCAGAAGCAGACGCAAAGCACTGGAGAAACGACAATCAAAAGTCTAACTACTCTTTGAGTCTTGATATATGCCGACGAGCTAGAAGGGCTAACATTGATTCCGAGTCCCTCTATATTCTGATCAGATGGCGCTTACGAATAGCCAAGACTGAGTGATCCGACTTCGCAAACAGCCAGATCATGCAATGAGGCTGGCTTTATTCATTTTGTCTCCCAGCACGTTTCATATCCTCTTGAAAAACACTATAGCCTGCGCTTGAAGTTGTGAACGGCTATCTTTTTAACTTGATCCACGGGGGTTTTAGACCACGAGGCATCGGGTTGATAAACACATTCAATCTCAAGGTCGGGCAAGATAGGAATTCAATGGTCATTACTACTGAAAATTGACTTCCTCGTATTTCCCCAGCGTGGAGCTTCCGACATACCCAGGTAATGTATGTGCAGCCTCGGTCATGTAGTACTAGAAAAAAAATCGAGCTACAACTTGGAATGAATCTTACGCTTGTAGAGCACAGTAGTATTCGGACATGATGCATTGTAGATCAGTTCTAGCACAATGTTGGGCTACATTCCATCGGCTCATGTTTCACAAAAAATTCAAAATTCTTAATCTTGGTTCCGGAATGCCTGTGTATCCCTATCTAATACTATAAGTCTAAGGATGTTAATACTCAACGAGGGTTGTTCGAATGTTTTGCTTGATCAACTGACTGTTAGTTCTCAACCATCAATATCGTTGCTCGTCAGTGTCATTGAACGGGTCGAAAAACAATGGCAATCTTATCACTCATATTGAATTTGGCAGTTGGAATATCCTCGGTCTCAGCATGTTCGTCATGCGAAGGTGAGGAAGAGCCATCTGTATACCCCAGAATTATGCGTCGGATGCAGCCTGGGGCCGTCGATGCTGCAACGAAGCCAAGTGGACCTCTGAATTGGGGAGAAATCAACTTTCTCCATACCTCTGACAGCCATGGCTGGCTAGAAGGTCACATCAAAGAGCGAAACTATGGTGCAGATTGGGGCGATTTTGTGTCTTTCACGAAACATATGAAGGATAAAGCGGATTCAAAAGGTGTCGACCTTTTGCTGATTGATACAGGTAAGCTAAGTTGACTTCATTGACTTTTTTACACCGTATCCAAATTGAACCCGAGGAAAATGTAGGGGATTTGCATGATGGTAATGGTCTGAGTGATGCCACGAAACCCAATGGGGAGATCACAAATCCTATTTTCGAAAATATCGACTACGATCTCCTTACTCCCGGAAACCATGAGTTGATCGCATACGATGTCGCCTATGAAGCATTCTCTTCCTTTACAAAAGTGTATGGAGAGAAATACTTGGCAAGCAACCTTGATATATGCAAGAACTGTCAAGATAATGAGCCAACTGAGAAGGAATGGGTCGCTATGGGCAGCAGATATCGGCATTTCACAACCAAGCACGGCATCCGAATCATGGCTTTTGGTGTGATATTAGACGGAACAAACAATAACAAGAGCATGACGAGAATCCAGCCAGCGGCCGAAATGATTGAGGAAGATTGGTTCAAAAAGGCAGTCAATACTTCAGACATCGACATTTTCGTGCTCATTGGACACAACCCTGTCAAGCCCGGAATTCCCAAGGCTGAAAGTAGTTTTCCCCTTCTTATGGAAACTCTTCGTAAGGCCCGCCCAGAGATTCCCGTTCAAGGATTCGGGGGTCATACACACCGTCGTGACTTTCATGTCTATGACGAGAAGTCCTCGGCCATCGAATCAGGAAAATATTGCGATACAGTTGGTTGGATCTCCTTGGATGGTATCACTTCTAAATCTATCTCGAGCCGGGAAACAAAGCCAGAACTTCAATCAACCTCCGACAATGACGCAGATCTTGTGAATGTCGATGACACTACTTGTCCCAAAAATAAGACCTTCAAGATGGATTTGACCCGGCGATATCTCGATTGGAACCGTCTTACCTTTTCGTATCACGCATCAGGATCTCAAGACCAATTCAACACTGCCAGTGGACTCGATGTTTCGCAGCAGATTGATGATGCTCGCAACAGCCACAATTTAACCCATGTGTATGGTTGCGCGCCTCGCACATATTGCATATCCTGTAAGCCCTCTGGAGACGAAGGAAACGTCTACACCCTTGTCAAGGATGCAGCCGCTGCAACTGTAGTTGACCCCAACCGCGCAAATAAATCAAGGATGATTATCGTGAATCAGGGTGCCATTCGGTATGATTTGGTCAAGGGTCCTTTCACAGTGGATGATTCATATATTGTGTGCCCATACACAAACACTTTCAAGTATATTCCCGATGTACCTTATAGTTTAGCTTCGAACGTCCTCGACTACATGATCGAGCAAAAGACGAAAAGGAAGCGATCCATGACCGTGGATACAATTTCAAGCCAGCTACTTGGCTACGACGAATGCGACAACCCTTCCTCCCATAACGCAACCTCGCTCCTCAAACCAAAATCTCTTTTTGGTCGTGTTCTTGAAACTGATACCGCGACTCCGGGATATACAACCTGCGATGATCTTGGCAATGATGGCGACGATACCCCCCATTCCACGATTCCGGATTATCCTCAGCAGCCATACGTTCAAGCCACAGCTCAATTTCCGTCAGATGGCGAGCCAGACAAGACTGACATAATCTTCTCAGACTTCCTTGCCGGAAACGTTGTTTCAGCGTTAAATTCATTCAAGCCGGAGACCGAGTACTCTACAAGCGACGTTACTCTTTATCTTCCCGCGAACTTCACGACGAACAGCTTCATTCCACGTTATGCCACCATGGCTTGGCAGGATAACATTGATAATTGCAAGATTGAAGAATGATCAAAATCATACTGAAGTAGAAATGGAAGCCCGCTAATAGCCATTGTTCTTGAATGAGTAGTTCATTATTTCTGTGATGGTTTTTGTCAGGCTATTTAGGTCAGTGGCTCAGTCACCAGGATAAATAGAAAAAAGAGATAATTTGAAGTTTCATCGTCTCTAAATATTCTAGAGATCTCTGGAGGTCAAGTTTACATTATACAGTGGCATGAGTTATCCTTGTAGGAGAGTAGTAGGAGTAATAGTTAAGTTTCGAGCACCATGTTGCTGACCACATTGCTAATTCTTCTTCTCCCATGCAAAGTCACGTCAGGAAGTATATCGATCTCGAATTTGACAAGTATAGATTTCTTCTACCATGAAATATCGCTGTCTTTTGGGATTTTACAGAGTCCAGAGTATACTGTATTGTACATATTGCTGCACATGGCATCCTGATAGTTGATGCCTCAGGCCACAATCCATAACGACGTCACGCGGGGAAAGCTCAGCGTTTCTCCAACTTCGCCTCGATCGACAGCTTTGGATTCATCGCTTTGGGGATGGAAAGCTTCGACGATGTGACCTTGATTGGTCCAGTGTCTGATCCTCATGTCGATGACCATCACTTACCCTCCAACAATGACCAAAAGCCTAAAAAGAAGCAAGTGGATAGTGAGTCGGGGGGATCGGGTACCCCGACATCAAACAGATCAGTGACGGCTGTTCGCGCTGCGCAAGTCGACTCAAATAGCGTACTCACCGCGGAGCATTCGGTATCATCAGAGATACCACCCGAGGAAGAAGATGAAGAGCCACGTGTTGCTACCTCCTTTGAACGAGAATCGTCACCGATTTCTGCACAGAAACATCGGTCGGGCGTGGATCTTGAAGACGAGGGCTTGAATCGGATGCACAAATTCACCCTTTATGAGACCGCCACACGTTTCTACATAGTGGGTATCAACCTTGCAGAGACGCGATTCCGAATCTTGAAAATAGATCGCACTTCTGAGACGGGCGAGCTGAGCGTGACGGAGGATGATATGGTCTATACCAAGAGAGAAATGGTCCAGCTACTGGATGCAATTGATGATGGAAATAAAAGCTCTGGTGGCTTGAAACAGAAATCCAGTGCATGGGCATTGCTTGGTTTCATACGGTTTACTGGAGCGTACTACATGTTGCTTGTGACCAAACGAAGCCAAGTTGCCATTCTAGGAGGACACAACATCTATCAAATAGATGAGACCGAGCTTGTCTCATTGACTACAGCCGAGGCATCTCGCCTAAAACCCGAAAAGCAGTCCGGAGAAGAACGATACAAGGCGATACTCAACAATCTCGATCTCACACGATCGTTTTATTTCAGCTACTCTTATGACATTACCCGGACATTACAGCATAACATCTGCCGGGAAAGGAAAATGCACCATGATGGACTGGCCAGGCCCGAGTGTCCTGATTACAATACAATGTTCGTCTGGAATAACCATCTGCTCACCCCAGCAGAAGAGACATTCAAAAATCCTTATGATTGGTGCATTCCGATCACTCATGGATATGTGGACCAATCTAAGATGAGCGTCTATGGGCGATTGGTTTATATAACCATTATTGCCCGTAGGTCTAGATTCTTTGCTGGAGCTCGTTTCCTGAAGCGCGGTGCAAATGATTTGGGATTTGTTGCCAACGACGTCGAGACCGAGCAAATTGTTTCTGAGCAGACGACGACCTCCTTTCATTCCGCTGGCCCTACCTTGCATGCGAATCCCAATTACACATCGTATGTCCAACACCGTGGGAGTATCCCTCTATATTGGACGCAAGAAAACACTGGAGTCTCGCCAAAACCGGACATTGAGTTGAATCTGGTCGACCCGTTCTATTCAGCCGCAGCCTTGCATTTTGATAATCTTTTTGAGAGGTACGGTGCACCGATATATATTCTGAACCTCGTCAAGTCACGGGAGAGGACACCGAGAGAATCAAAACTCCTCAAAGAGTTCACCAACGCCGTGGAATATTTGAATCAATTCCTCCCACCAGAGAAGAAACTAATATACAAGGCATGGGACATGAGCCGTGCTTCGAAGAGCCGTGATCAGGATGTTATACAAACGCTGGAAGGGATAGCAGGTGGTATCATCCCAAAGACCGGGTTCTTTAAGAATGGCAATGACGTGGAGTCGGGACTGCAAATACAAAATGGTGTCGCACGAACAAATTGCATAGATTGTCTCGACCGGACAAACGCCGCACAGTTTGTGATTGGCAAACGTGCTCTGGGGCATCAATTACATGCACTTGGTGTTCTTGATGAGAAGACCGTCGAGTATGATACAGACGCCGTCAATCTATTCACTAACATGTGGCACGATCATGGTGACACCATTGCCATCCAATACGGAGGTTCTCATCTAGTGAATACCATGGCGACATATCGGAAAACCAACCAATGGAGTAGCCACTCGCGGGACATGGTTGAGAGCTTCAAGCGATACTATAACAACTCTTTCCTCGATGCTCAGCGACAAGAGGCCTATAACCTTTTCCTTGGCAATTACATCTATGCGCAAGGTGCTCCGATGCTTTGGGACCTGTCCACAGACTACTATCTGCATCATTCTGATCCGAGATCTTACCTGGAGAAGAAACGCCCGAACTACATATCTTGGTACACCCCTGAGAATCTGAAAGAGCGAGAAGTCCCGCCACTTCCATCGCGTCCAAGGGAGCCGCTTTCCCATTTCGACGATTACTGGCTAGAGTACTACCGTCCACTCGCCTTGTCTACCCTTTCCAAGGTCTTCTCTTACAAGATGAATTCAACCTCGCGCTATCCACCGCAAATTCGGCCAGGACAAGCACCCCCAGATTTAAGTCCATTTGTACCTCGTATCCCCCCAGACCAAAGTCAACGCGATCGCCCCTCAACCAGAAGTGTGAAGATACAAGAGCCATCCGACAACCACGGTCGTGCCTCGGGAGCTGCAACACCACCGGTTCCAGAGATTCCCGATATATGGCGACAACAGCCTCCATCTTCCTCCAAACACCCTCCACTGTCTGGGATAATCAAGGAGCCGACTTTCGAAATGTCACAAAGCTCCCGCATTCCACCCATAAACGCCCCAAACACCCAGACAACCCCCAGCAAAGCACAAATAGCTCAATGGACACTCGGCCAACTAGTCAGTGACTCATTGAACCCATCCGTCACAGGGACAGAAGCAGAAGAATATGAACGATACATCAATCATCCACTCAAAGTTCCGCTGGTCGTGGCTTCGGAGGATGGAATGACCGCCGCATCTCTGCGTGAACACGGGCCGAACTCCGATCTTGTGGAATATGCTGATAGGTGTAATGTGGAAGAGGCTGTGCTTGAAGCAAATGCCGAAGAAAATATGCTTGATTATGTGGAGTTCCTAAATATTTCTGACGAGGGTCTGACTGTTGTTGGGGAAGATTACCAGAAGAAGCGATATAAACGGTATCGTCAGTGGCTACGGGGGAAGAGTCTCTTCAAGCAACGTGTTGATGCGTGATGATAGCATTGGAGAGTTTCTTATGATCTAGTTCTTCGTTTCAGATTGATACCCCCGGAAATATACTCAATGTTTTGATTGGCAATTTGTAGTGGTGAATTGTAGAAGAAGGTAGATTAACAGTGAGCTGACCCTTTGGAAATCGTGTTTTGTATTAGAATTAAGATTGCGAGTCTGCAATATCGGGACAAAAAAGACCCTCTAGCTCCGGGTCCGCATCAACCAAAGCCTTGAACCCGCTCTGCACTTCTTCCTTAGCAGAAAGCTGGTCCGGATCTGGAGCTCGACCAGTGATAGGAACAGGGTTCTGTAGTGCATGTTTGAACGCAAAAGCTGTGCTTTGCAAGGCCCGGGATAACTCATCTAGTTCCGAGGGTGATGTGCTTCCCCGAGGCTTTTTTTCTTCAACAACGTGGAGCCAGCATGCTGCCAGACCACCTAGAATTTCACCGCGCCACCTCCATATACGAGGGTGGGCATTCAAGATGGTAGTTTTGGTTGTCGAAATCGCTGCGAGGAGGAGCGGGGGATGTGCCGTCCCGAAGGGATTCGAAAGAGTTGTATATAGAATTGGGATGATATCTTGAAGGTATTTAGTTGAGTGGATTCCCAGCTCGGAGATGAAAGTGGATATCCATCCGAGAAGGAAGGTTGATAGACGTGGATGCGGGAAAGAGACGGCTGAAGCTGTAGCTGCTGATGCGGGTGTTGATGAGCTGATGTGATGGAAAGATGATATAAGGTTTGATCGAAGGATTCTTGTGATAGTGGTGATATATGAATCCCTGTTCTTTTCTGCCTTTGCAGTTGGCACCTGCAAGATGGGCTGATAAGTCGCCTTCAGAAGTGCAAGGAGAGCAGGATATGCTGCACCGAGTATCTTCAGAGAACCCTTCTCTGGTGTGATGCTCGGTAAGGAGAGAAGGCATGCCGTGATGGCTTCCTGGAAAACCGAGACCAGATTGGTTCGAAGGAGAATATCAGAACCGCTTTCCTGGATGGGTATCAAGATTTGATGTAGCAGATCGCAGCCTTTTGTTTTAAATGCAATGGTACTGTCGTCTATCAAGGCTAGTATGGCAGGTACTAGTAGCAGGAAGTGTGCTTCAAGGTTGGCCTTGTCGACAGGCTTGTAGGTGTCAGTATAAAAAGGGTTGAATACCAGGGCCACCATGCTCATACCTTATATTGACATATGATCCAAGATAGTACCGCCGGGGCATAAATGTGAGTGTTTTTCCATGGCTTTGTAGAATCATCCAATGCCCCTCCTTCAAAGGGGGTTCGCGGCATGGGATGAAGCTTCTTGCGGCCCTCGCTCGTAATAGCTGGGTTCTTAGTCTTTGTAAACAAGGGCCTGATCTTCTCTTTCAAAAGTCTCTCGATAATCAACCACAGATCGTTCTGACACTTTATATTGAGATATGCCTCGGCATAGTCGTTGCTAGGCTTTGTGGTCCATGGATCCTTCTCAGAGGTGAAGCTTGCCATGGCGACAATGAGATCTAAAGATCTGGTCATCGATTGATCATCTGTACTTGATCCAATCTTTTCCTCAACCAAAGTGATGAGTTCCAATGCCAATTCTGATTTCAGGCGGCTTGTCTCTTGGGCATATTTCTCTTCTGCTCGTCTGTCAGTATGGCTGTTTTCCAACCAAGTCTCACTTTGGATGTCAGGGCCACATACCATCGGTGACTTCAGCATCCTCCTCGAAATTCACTGAAAATTCTGATGAGGGTAAAGCTAGCTGGGCAGCCCATTGACCCAATTCATTAATAGCGGTGGCTTCCGCTGTGCTGTCCTGCGGTGGCAGTTCTGGATCATAGCCAGCCTGTAGGACGCTGAGGGCAGCATACAAACTCTCACAGTCCTACTCTTTGATTAGCATTTCCCTCTCTAATACTATAAGTTAGCCTTAATATCCACCTACATCTAAATGGGAGGAGTTCTCGTGGGAAGACACCTCCGCCCACACTCCTGTGAGGTTCAACCGGGCCGACACCGCAGAATCCAAACTCGAAGGTCGACTCCAGGGATTTTGCTGGAGGACCTGACGGGCCTCTTTTCGGATCAAGTCCATTTACTATGTGGACGGTGCTGAATATTAGAGTGAAATAGAAGTAGTTGAAGAAGGTGGGTATAATCTCTGAATTTGGTTTCTATTTTATTTTTTCCGCTTTGTCACTCGCCCGTCACAATCCCAACTCTGCGCGTTTTTCGGCGAGCGCGTCCAACGCCGCCGCTTTGTCGCCCGCGGGATGCAACAATTGCCATTCCATCGCCAACGCCGTCGCTTTGCTCATCCATGGGCCCTTGGGTGCTTTTAAAGTCTGCATGATCTCGGCCCCGTTGATGAGGGGTTTGAGGTCACATACGTTTTCTAGGTCACTATCTACAATGTACGTGAGGAATTGGTTGTATTCCCGGAGCACTGCCATCGACTCATCAGCAAATCGGGTCATTCAGTGGATAGGCTGGTGAGTTTAGAAGCATGATGTCTTACCTTGAGGGAAGTCTCGCCCCTGCATGACCTCTTGAAGGATGGCCAGTACCATACACAACTTCCAGTCCTTGCCCCAGCTCCGAATACGCAGTCCGACCTGTTGTCGGATCTCGGCGGGTGTCCCATTGATTTCCTTGGCGAGGAGGCTGTTCTTGCATTTGATGATATCGGCAAAGTTTAATGTCGCGTCTCGAAGTATATTCAGATTCTTGTTATCGCATCGCAGGCTGTCACGGGCAACCTCAACAGGCCGAGGGGGAAGCGGCTTAGTTTTGCCGCCAGGGAGGATTCTTGTTGAAACTGATGTCCACGGGGCAAACGTTGCAATCATCCAGGCGTAATATGCGCTACTGTCGTCGTGCAAGAGAATTCCGCGAAGACGGTCGATCTCGGCTTGAAGATTCCCAGGCTCTGGGTGTAGTATCTGCTGGAGAGTATTATACGCAAGAGGCCAGGTCGATATATCGGCGATGGTGTTGTCTTGATGATTGGCAAAGATGGTCGAATAAAGTCCGATTCGATCGATGAACTGCAGAGCATGGAGAGGATGGGGCCCTGTAATATTTTGGACCGCATTAGACAAAAAGAGAAGAACCAACAAATTGGAGAAGCACAAAATAGTCAAACTTACCGCGCAGCATCTTCTCTAACTCGGTTCCGACACGTTCCTTGCTGATCTTCAGCTTCAATGCGGCGCTGATATCCTCGTTCCGCATGGCTTTCTCCGCTTCCTCGTCGATTCGATACTCCAATCGGCTTGCAAATCGAATCAACCGAAGCACACGCAGAGGGTCATCCTTGAAGGTTTGATATGGCTCCAATGGTGTGCGGATGATTTTCTTTTCCATGTCGTCTAGCCCTCTCTCGGTCAAGTCCTCTAGACACGACTCATTGAGGTTGTAGAAAAGTGCATTGATTGTCGCATCGCGTCGCAAAGCATCCTCGACTGCTGTACCGAATTCCATTTGCGGATTACGACTATCATCCGTATATGTTTCTTTGCGCAAGTTGACCAGATCAATGTCCCGTCCGAAAATTTTAGTTGTGACTGTCTCCAGGTGCTTTGATTTTTCGGGGTTGGCGTCAATCTTATGCAGACTGACAATCGCATCATTCAGTTCCCCTTTGGGCAGTCCTTTCTTGTATTTCTCCAGATTCTCAGGAATATCCAGGTATTCCTTCAATGAGATACCGAACTGATATCCTGTCATACTGCTGATCCCCACATCAATATCATGGCTATCGACACCAAGTAGCTTGTCGCGAACCCAGCCGCCCGTGAATCGCAGCACTGTCTCCGGGTGTTTCACCACATCACTATCTTCTTCCACGACACCTTTCTCTTGAATGTGTTTCGCAACGTCTAAAAGGAGTGTTCGGAGTGTGCTTTCGATTGGGGTGAGCTCGATAGTGGGGTGGGCTGGTGCCATTTCTTCGCGCAAAGCACCCCGCGACAGGGAGGTCGATATGCGTCTTCTTTTACTCGCTCGGTCGGGGGAATGCGATAAAGATTCACGGCTGCGCATGAGACTGTGGTAATAGACGGAATAATTCCGGAGAAAAGACTTAGAACAGCTGTATCGGCGAGTTGAAAGATGCAAGATGCGAGGGTGGAGTGGTGGACCGTAATTGAGGGACAGGCGACAGGCCTCAAATAAAGACCCCAGTTGACTCAGTCTGGTCATTGACTGTAGCCTCCATGAGACTCACAGTAGATAAAATATGAGTCAGAGGTATTGCATTTACACAGAATGTGAATTATACAAAATAAATCCTTCCCCGAGACGAAAAAAGATGAGTCGATCATTCGATAAGCTCACGTGGTTGCATCACCCGCAAATCCGATGCGCGCATCGGACAAGCCCAGCTCCATCTTCGAAGTCAACTTCGACTTCACCTCAAACTACCCGACCATTGCAGCTCATAGTCTACATTTGGCCCTCTTATTTTCCAGACTTCAGTCCCCTAGTCTATTTGGCCCCGTTTGCAACAATCAAAGCCACAAACGCCGAGGCAATCTAATCGACTTAGCCTTCCTGCCGCCACATCGGAGCCTGACCTTTGTTTTCGCATACATTTGGCTACCCAAATTATCCCCACAGCTGCATACTCTTTTGTTCTTGATTCAGCGCAGTCCATGGGGATCTGCCAATCTTCGAAGTCTTAGCTTTTAGGTTCATCAAGAGCAGTCGGTGTCCATGACATCGCCCGGAGATGGTACTCCGGTGAAACCTCCGCCGTCCTTCTCCCCCGGCGTTGCGCGAAACGTGTCTAAGCCACGATACCCGGATGAAAGCGAGACCACAACCTCCTTGGATGCAGACTTGGCAGATGCCCGTACAGGGTCATCTCCAACTTCACCACTGCCATCTGCAACCGCCGAATTACCTATCCGATCCGCGTCACCGACATCCCGCTCTGGTCGATCGTCCACCCCGCAATTGGCTCGGTCATCAATCGGATCCCCGTTCGATGGACGTTCTGAAGGCTCGGAAGATATCAGGTCATTGATTATTCGGGCATTTTCACCAACAGTTGCGGTATATGCCTCCGAGGACACCGATGCGCTAGTCAGGAATAAGGGGTTCAAAGGAGGCTTCTGGGACTTGATTCGACCGTTTGGCGAAACAATATCAGGGAAAGTGGTTATTCGGGATAGTATTGGTTCAAGTCGCGCTTGGGAAGACTATGGAGTGCGCTTTGTGAATCTCAAAGGGTATGGTCGAGATGCGGGGTGGGATTCCTCTTTGAGCCAGATGGAGGAGGTCCTAGAGAAGCAGTTGAATTCGGGTGAATATGCGCTGGGAGGGCCGATTTCTGCGAAAGATGTATTGGGAGTACCGGCTACAACACCACTGTGCAAGCTGTATCTGCGCCAACTTTTATCATCAACGTCTGCAACGCCCCACGAAACATTCAATCACCCTGTCGCCAGTGTCATTGCAATTAGCTCTCGCAATACGACGCCTCTGGAAACACTTCGCCAGCTTTACGCTGAAAGCAGTACTGGTGAAGCGCGACTACCGGACTGGATTCAGCAAGACTATCTTCGATACTATGTTTTGATACACGATGAAGAAAGAGACGATATCACGGAGTCCACTAAACTATATGATCAAATGAAAAGGCATTTTGGCTTACATTGTCATCTACTGAGGCTACGCAGCAGTCAGTGTGTGGTCACTGACGATGATAGTGCCCAAGTCCCCCAGTGCGAGTGGTTGTCTCCCCGAGAACACCTGTCTGGTGTTGGAGAAGCAGGTTAGTCTGATTCTTACACGCTTGAACGTGGGTTATATGCTAACCAAATCCTTTCTTAGAAACACTTGTGGACCTGGGTACAGATGGAACGCCGTATCTCTTCGACTCAGACGCCACGGCAATCAAGAGCTTTGTCCGAGAACTCATGGTACAATCAGTAATTCCATTCATGGAAAACAGGGTCGCTGTTTGGAACGACCAGGTTGCCTCTCGGAGACGTGGTATTAGCGGCAGGCTCGCAGCCGTGTCACGGCGATGGCCCTTCGGCTCCAGTTCACGTTCGGGAATTGGCTCCTCGGGTGGGAACAGTGGAAATTACGATTCAGTACAGAACTTTTACGCGCCAGAGTCCGCTGAAGCTACGCTCCGGAAAATGGCCGATTTCGCCTTTATGCTTCGCGATTGGAAACTTGCATCATCAACATATGATATGATTCGTTCGGACTTTGGCAATGACAAGGCTTGGAAATATCACGCCGGTGCGCATGAGATGTGTGCCGTGAGCATGCTTTTGAATCCACTCGCCATGTCAGCTAAAATAAAGCTGGAAAGCATTGATCAAATGTTTGAAACTGCCTGCTACTCTTATCTCACGAGATGCTCGGATGCACCCCACGCGCTTCGCTCTCTCACATTGGCTGTGGAGCTCCTGAAATCTCGCGGTGGATCTGCCACTGAGACTGCTGCTAGATGGGCCATGCGGGTCATGGACTTTGGCTTAGTTGAGTCGATCGGTCAGATTCTTTTTATGGAACGGGTAGCCGCATGCTACGCCTCAAAGACCCCTGCGACTGGAGCAAAGTGGGGTGGTCGTCGACGCAAAGCTGGAATGTGGAGTGTTCTCGCTGCCGACCAGTGGTTGAAGGCAGGTAAACCTTCCCTGGCGTCATCTTGCCTTGAAGAAGCGGAGCGTCTCTACGCAGATGATCTGGAGGCAGATGGTGTTTTCCCTATGCCCGAGATGCAAACATTCGTGGATAATCTGCGACATGCCGTGAAGGTGGAATACCTCGAGGCGAGAGGTTTCAACGGGTCAAATGAGACACCGACGGAAGATCCCATTGGTACAGAGGAGATCAGCGAGAAACTCGATAAGCGTAGCCATCGTCGCTCGTTGATTGGACTTCCGGCGCAGCTGGATGCAGGGAATCTCAAACTGAATCCGGGGCCTATAAACCCTGAGGAGGCGCCGAATGATGACTTTGAACGAGCCTAGGCATGACATTAATATCCCATCATAGCATATAAGAATAGATCAACTTCACCGTGGTATACTTCAAAGCTTCTATCCATAGATAATTCTAATTACTGGTGTAATATGAGTAGCTACGCATGTTTTTCATACCGTGGCAAGGTTTTCTGTCAAACAGATGTCCAGCTTTCCCTGATTCATGAGTGATGCTTAGGCTGACATTGTACATTGATATGTGTCTCGCATTGGTCCAGTACTGTATATGTAGTTCTGTCATTAAATATTCTCTATCTATACCAAAATCCAGACATAAGAAACATTATTCTCCCTATAACCTTAGACTACATCACACCACTAGCCGTGGTTATCGCACTGATATACATAGTTGATGGTGACCAAACAACCATCCTCCCTGTGAAACGAACCACATTTCTTGCAGCCACCGATTGTGCGGATCCTTTGATAGTCATTCCACATATCGTTACCGCTAATGCTGCAGTTGGAGCCTTGAATGAAAACACCACATCCTCGAGTCTGGTCGCCCCAGCAGTTTCCGGTGAGAGTAGAGCCACCACTAGACGACAATTCAGTATTCAGATTCCTGGAGGCTGTTGTTCCTGCTTGGAAAGGAAGGACTTCGGGAGAAGCATCATGAAGCAACTTACTTTGTATTGTAAAAAGGATCGTCAGATCGGTGCAGGTAGTTAACGGCATGATCACACCATTTCAACAAGCTCGGAGTGCTGCACATGCCAGATCCATCACAGTCGTAATGAGTGGGATCAGGTTCCAAGAAGTTGTCTGCCTCATTGTAGCCCTGCGTTTGGATAACGTACTTGCTTGTATCTGTGGTTGAAGTTCCAATAGGTAATGTCCAGGTATAAGTGTACTCCTTGACATCAACCTTGACCTCGCCAACGACTGTCCACGACCAAGGTGGTGCCGTGGAGCCTTTGGGAAGAGTGCCGCTGTACTTGTAGAGCAATTCGTTTTCTACCATATAGTGAGTGCAGACGTATTTGTCAACTAAAAAGTTAACACTCCATCCGGGATTATCATCGAAATCACAACCCACTTGATCCCATATGTAAATGCGAACAAAAGCGTATGGGACCAGGATATCGGCCTTGATCACGGTCGAGTCTGTTCCAGGAGTAGACTTCCAGTTGGCCACTGTTTTACCCTTGGGCAAGGCCTCGGTGGTGACTTCGACAACATCAGAAGATGAGCCTTCCCTGCCACCCCCTCCCACTGCTGATACCTTAAAAGAGTGAGAAGCACCCGGAGACAGGCCGCCAAGAGTGACCTTTGTCATTGAGCTTGGAAAACTTGCTACAAGGTCATTGCCCGAGTAAACGTTGTATCCAAGGGCATTTGAGGCTGAATCCCAAGATAACTGGGCAGAGGTATAGTCGGATTTGACGACTGACAAGCCACTAACAGACCCAGCGCTGTCTCCAGATTTCCAGGATGATGCTACAGTGTTTTTAGGCTTGCCACCATCCACTGCATTCATGAAATTTGTCATATAACTTGCACCCGGTAGATTATCGTAGGGGTTAGGCAAAACATCGTTGGTGAGCTGGACAAAGCCGGCCCCGCGCTCTTTGGACAGTTTTATCACTTCATCAATAGCGCCCTCAGGCACGTCGTAGATAATATGCCACAGTTTGCGAGGGTCTTTTGGTATCCAGTCATTGGGCGTGTAGGCATCAGTATAGGCCCGGTAGTCCAGCTCGAACGTCAACAATGTATCCATGGTGTCCTCGAAACAGGATGCCATTGGTGAACCAGGATTGAGGATCGTGTAAGCTCCGGGGTGCTGACGCTTGGTGTAGTCGTTGATGTATTTGTAAAGATTGACATACTCATCGTTGTCACCACATTCAGGCCAGCCCTCGTCGAAGAAGATACCACCGATGTCGTCGCCGTAAAGACTATACCACATATCGATATCTTCTTCAATCTGAGCAGTCCAATCTGCCAAATCGCCTGATCCAAGTCGTGTTTTGAATTGCTGGATGCTCACACCGAGATATCCTGTCCTCACATAACCAAGGACTATTTTCCCAGCAGACGAGGCCCGACTAATGACATCGGCCCAGTTGCTGTCTTTGGAAGAGTCAGGTCCATTCACAACGTTTGCAATGAGAATAGGCATTCTGTTGTTGGAATACCCGATTAAGCGATCCCATGCAGCTGAGTCGGCAAGAGGATTGATATAAGATGCAACTGCAATTTGTTCTAAGCACAAAGAGTCGTTAGCATTGACTTGTAGTAAAGGAGAGTGCTTGAAACATACGGCCATCCGAAGAATTAGAACCCGAGGAGGGATAGTAAGGGCACGAATCAAATGTTGCAACCTCTTGCATAGCGGCAAACCCGTTATCCTGCTGGTTCTTGTTCGCCATTTCGAAGATCACCAACGATGCAATGATTTGGTGGAGCAATGGCTGGGGGTGGAAGACTCGTCCATATCTACCCATCACCATTTCGTTAATAAATGTGCATAATTCGTGGAGAAAAACTAGCTAGTTATCTCACCCATCAGGTAAAATATTTGGAATGGAGATCGAGTCTGAGGCCACTTTCATGGCCACTTTAGACTGAGCAAATATAGCATTAGTCGTGGAAGCGGATGTTTCCTCAGTGATCAAAGCCTGATCGGTCAGCTTCGCGTTTGGATCTACCAAGCGTGTGATCTCGGCGTATTGGTTCACGGAGCCTTCAAATGAGGCTTCTGGATGGTCATCGGGGCTTCGCTTCCAAGGGTTTAGGCCAAGAAGATCCCAGGTGTTGAGCTCATAAAACATCAGACCAGTCCTAATAAAGTCAGTAGAGGCATGATGTATGTATGTCGGTCGAGTTCACCTAGTATTACTTTCTTTTGTCGACTCATCGACGCCCTTTTCGCAAAAGCGTCCTCCAAAATAACCCACCCAATGATCATAGTCTATGAACTTGACCTTGTTACCTGCTCTCTTGACTGCGGCGGACTATACAGTAGCCTCAATTAGTGAAATGTTCACGAAGAAAAAAAATGAGCGCCCGTTTTACATACAATTTGAGTATTGACATCATCAACAAGGTCATTCATAGCTTGTCGATTCAGACTTGTGAGCTTTGCCTCTGGCTGGAACATATTGGCTAATTTCTAATCTGGTGTTAGTGAGCTGCAAGACATAGGCTAGGAAGGACATACATAGATCCAAGTTGACCAGCTAACTTTATCACATGCGGGTGATAGATCTTCAGCAAAGAACTTGGCATATCTTGAAGATGTCTGTTAGTCAATGGTTGAAAGCGTTTGTGGAAGAAGGGACCACACATACCCGGTATAGTAAATCATTCCGCTATTTCACATCAGTACAGATTATAATTAAATTTGCCAACGAAAGTATTACGTTGGTAGTACTTACTCCGATGAGAGCTTCAGCTTCGCAGCTTCAATAACCTGATCTAGGCTCTTGCTGAATGCAGCACTGGCAACGATGTTCTTTGTTCGAGTCAATTGCCCAGCACATCCACGGCCCAAAGCATCCCAATCGTAGTCCTTGGCCCAGGCATAATCCGGGTCAACAAGAGCAGCTGTCTTAGCTATGGTGACCTGGTCAGAGTTGAGCACAGCCCACTGAAAGATGCATTGGTTAAGAATTTTTGAAAGCTCGGCGTCATTTCCGCCTGGGAGAACAGTCGGGTTAGCTTGTTCCGGCAAAAAGCTAAGAATGCTCACATACCAGCTGAGAGTAAGATCACTTGCTGGTTACCGTTGATGTTTGGGATTTGGTTCTTGATAACATCGTTTATGACGGCGCCAGAGCATGACTCGAACTGAAATGTGCGTGCTGCTTGATCGCCCAGTCGATCATCAGTATGAATGAGATAAGGGTATGCGGAGTCATAGCGACTACATGACCAGTCTGTTGAGTGATAAAAGGTTAGCAAGTACGTATTCTCTGCGTTTTATAACGGTGATATGATACGACTGACCACTTATGCCAAGTCGACTACCGGCGCCAATTCCAGCTGAATATGAATCACCGATAGCTGCCATTGCTTTGATGAAAGAGAGATCTTCAGGGTCGAACACATCATCATCATCACCTCGTTTTTCCAGTCTTTGTGAGTACCAGCTTGTTTCTCTGGTGACATTCCCGTATCCAAGAGGATTTGCGAGCACAGAAGTTGCAAGAGCAGCAACTGCTAGAAGGCAGTGCCATGATTGCCTGTGCATTGCGAATGAAAGTCACAATGACGGGAAAGAATATGAAGCACTTGAACTTCGTAGATAGATGCGTGGGCACCTTTTAATCTATAAATACTAAATTACTCCCAGCCCTGTATGTTATTATATAGCATTCACACCGAACAGGTTCTTTACTATTACAGTGTACACTGTGTAGTACTCGATTCGCCTCCGGCCACTACTAGCAGCGTCCCTCTAGACTAACAGGATGCTAGCCTTGCAAATTTTATCTATTTGGATTAGTGTAATATTTGATCCACTGCTTTGGTCTATGGGATGACACGGAAACGGGAGCCGGAAAATTGTGTATTCAGACATAGCGCCCTAACAAGATTCAGTTAGTTATCTAGGGAGATGTCCAATCTGAGACAATATTATGAGCAGAGAGATTCATGAGAGACGCTAGGATGTAGCGGCAAAGAAGACAATGGATTGTTCGCTTAGCGTAGATTCATTAAGCGCCAATCACATACGAATCCTTCTCTTGGTTTGTTGGTTTTGTGTTAAATCGTGATGCTAGTAATTACACCAATCAGAATGCCTCTTCACCGAGGTATTCCGATAGCCTTGCGTGAAGAAAAAAGAAAGAATATGTTCATTTCTCCCTGCTTTTGATATCATGACTACTCTTGTACTTTCTACCAGGGTAACTAACAAGTATCGTGAGAATTATCCCGTTCGGCTATTATCATTCGCAGTGTCTCATATAATAAGCATCCTAAGCAATGCTTAGCATTCAGCCATCACCGCCTGAATTCTTAACAAAATGTTGGCTTGACAATTAAACTAGTGTTGGACCCTTGTGGCGATGGTGGACCCTGATTCATTCTAGAAACGGGGACCGAGCCGGGCCGACCTTTTGGCCCCGAACCTACTAGCGAGGAAGTTTTTCGCATCTCATTTCGCTTATCCTCCTAAATATACAATTTGAGTTCAGAAGGATACTCTCGTTCGCGAGTTACCGCTGTACAAAATCTCTAAGCAATCGAAGAATTGTAGCACTAGCATTTCGGACGATACAAAGGATGCTTAAGTATACGAATTTGCCACATCGTGATCGTATACCGCGGGATACCTTCTGTGATACTATCGCCCGTTGCATATTCAAGAAAAAGACATGATAACTTTACCGTGATAATACGAACATTTGCGCATGGTGTACTCCGTACAGCCTTGCAAAAATGGATCTCTACCGGGTGGGACGGAAGGAAATGCTAGTACACTCTAGTTCAGGGAATTAGGGCTAGGACCAACAAAGGGACCGAAGGATCGGGGCGATATTTAGTTCGTATTCTTGGACGATGCTATCTCTTGGCAAAATTTCCTTTCAGGGTTAGTAGTTCCGTGATGGCTCCCTCAGCCTCATTACATAGTATGTATACGACCTCGTTAGTATACAAAGACTCCAGGTCGACTTCAATTTCGGACAGAGTCTATAATAATCTAAAACCACGCTAAAACTGTTATGAAGGTATCACCAGCTCGGTGGAAATTTTCGAAAAAATGCCTCAAATTTGCCAGTGTCTACTGCTTGAGAAGTATACCCCCAGCTAAATCTTCCGAGCTAGCCCTTTCATTTCGCAAAGATAGACAATATACCCCTTCTCGAATAGATATAGCAAATCCAGTACAGTCCGCAGTATATTTCAGAGCGTGGTGTAGTGTATCCCAGAGAAAGAAAAGACTCAAATTTCATTTCCATATCCGCAAGGCTGACAAGCGGGGACATCTATGGATCTTAGATTTATATGTATCGATCGTTCGAGTCCAGCCTAGATATTCAAGTTAGCACGAGACGCCACCATGGCTCCGGCATTCCTCCGTAGTGCCGTCCAAGCTCGCCTCCATCCTTGCGTGGATCTAGTGATAGAAGACCCGAAGCACTCTACTAGTAATATACAAAAGGAAATTTTGGATGTAACCAGCTGAGACACTTCTCATTACGTAGCAGAGCGTTTGGAGTCTTAATAATTACAGACTCTGTTATGAGCTAGTATTAGTGCTACTCAATATCCATGAGAAATATCGACGGGCATTTCCGTATCGTAGAATAAGCCGCTAACAAATGAGCAAAATTCTGCTGAAGCATTTGTTTAAAATGCCAGATTCTACCCCTATTAGAACTTTCAGAAAACAATCGATAGCCTTTGAATTATAACCTTGGACTGCCGGTACGAGTGCATTGAGATATCACCAAGTATTCTTACACTAGTCGGAGTATACGCTAACAACTATATGTAGGGCCGAGGGCGAAAAAGACTGAGCACTATGATTCTCGTCAACTTCATCCGTTTTGGCTTCCTCATCTGGTGCACGCTAGTCATTAGAAGCCATGCAGCTGCCTTGGATAAACGTCTTGAGCCTAAAGGTGCTCTTAAAATGAGGCTTGACCACCATCTTGCGACTACATGGCCTACACCATTGGTAAAGAAAGGGCCGCAAATACGTCGAAGCTTTCTATGGTCAACTCACATCCGGTTTATGGAACCGGTCAGTGCGATTTCCAATGGTCAGCTGTTTCAGATTGCATTCAAAGCATATGACGAGATGGAAGAAGAATATGAGCCATATGCAGTTAAGAAAGATAAAGATAAGCCAAAGGCCGTGTCTGTTCTTGCCTTTGGAAATGAGATTATTATATCTTCCTCGATGAAAGGCTCAATGCCTTTCGCCTATACGGTGGAAGACAGCCCAGCGGCAAAGATTCTGGTGGAATGTCAAAAGACCTGGGTAAGGGGAGGAGGCGCAGAGGGCACGACACACAAGAATGACGCTGGTTGTGCTGAAGTTTGGGTCACTCAGCTGTATTATAACACTCATACCACAGCCCTCAAAGATCAAAACGCAAGAATTGCTGCGATTGTATCTTCTGGTGGTAACCCGCCTGTCGCAAGGTACCCATGTGCAACAGGTTCAAATGTGAGTTGCGAGAGATAAATCCATTTTATGAGAGCAAAGTTGTAGCTAACATTTATGACAGGATATTTGGGGTTGCAACTTGTTTGTACAAAATGAAGAATTGACTGTGCTAGGTCCGCAGGTTGGTACAGAGCCATATGACCTGGCTACTCTGGCAGGAGGAATTGATACTATAGATCAAATCCAGATTTGCCAGACTCCAAGTTCCTAGCTCAGAACTTGAATTCTCGGGTTTTCATACGGTCAATACTTCAGGGATTCCTTTTTAAATGCAAAATAGTCCTGTTAATATATGTTTTGAAAGTTCCAACACTGTTATCATTAGTCGATTGGAGAAAGTTCAATATGAATACCAGTCTGAAGACTTAAATGACTCAGACGATCTATCAAAGACGAGTCCCACATTCCCATATCGTTCCTTGGAATTTGAACGATTCGAATTTCGCGCAGGCAGGGCGTGCACGATTCGCAAACATTCAGCCATGACTGAAGCAATTCAAAAATAGTCTCATCCTCCCAGTCCCATTCGGGCATATCTGGGTTGTATTGTCCCTCCTGTTCAGTCAGATCGTATGTTAGGGTGAGAATTTCGATGTTTCTTGGCAAAGAATCCTGTAGTCGCTTTGTGGTATCTTCAACAAAGCCAATGAGGAAGGCAAAAGGGATTTGAAGTTTCTTGACCTGGTGTAGGTTGGTGAGCTTCTTCAAAGAGCCCTTGATACCAGCTCCTGGGTACTCGATATCATGGCCTCCAAGCTCAACGCCAGCCTCGATTATGATTTCCGTCAGGTTTGGAGGGGCGAGAGATAGTGCGGCATCAATCTGATCTAGGTCGACCATTGGCGAATTGATATCATCTTTCAAGTCAAAGTCATAATACCATCTCCAGGTCAGCTTTTCGAGATTTTTGGCCAGCGGGATTAGATCGATAAGATGTTTCTCCCTTATAGATTTCAAATGAAGCGACTTCAACATCGGCGGGCTAGGGAGCTCCTCAGTGGGCCAGTTATATGCAGAAGTGCTCCGAATTGACACGGCCAAGTGTTCTATATTTGGGAGATAAAACAGTGGCAATAAATCTGCAGTATCTTGAAACTTCTCGCGCATGCGCGCTATATCCCAACCTTCCCGGAAGATGATCGACGCATCCCGAAGATCATGAAAGTCGGGTAGTCGATATTTTCCACGATCACATATAGCTGATTTCAGTACCATTCCGATGAAAGTTGTACGTTCCAGGAAAAGAGGCTCGATATCCAGAAACCTTATATTTGAAAGTTGCGATAGAAGAAGTGCGAGTATAGCGTCCGCAACACCTTTTCGTACCCCCTGTATCCAAAGGTCGCTATAAGGTACCCCAGCTTTTTGGATGAAGGCAATCTGGCTTCCTAAATCTGATTCAGAGACCGGAATAGGAACGATTGAAGACCAGTATCCAAAATTAAAGCGCCGTTTGCCCTCAAGCTTGAGACTTTTGACATAGGAAGCCAGTTCAGGCCGTTGGGTGACAGTCCGTAGAAATGAAACTATTGGGGGAGGACTGTGAGGATCCTGCCAGCCCCATTGAATCTTGGAGTAGAGGAAAGGCTCGGCATCCTTGCGGAGGTCCCGATTAACCAAACAGAGATTATACCACTCAGCGGGCGATAGGAAGCTGAATATCAAGTCCAAAACCTCGACAGGGCATGAGCTGATGCCAATCATTTTTTGTGGCTTCTATTGAAGTTAGCTATTGTGCTCTAAAATGTACGCTGGACACATACAAGTCTTATAGGAAGTGAAACTTCCATTGTAGGCCGTTAGGGCTTCTTGAATCTGCTGGCCGGCAATCTAAGGTTGATCTTCGAAAAGGTCGGCGCGTGGCAGTTGATGGAGGTAATTAACTTCAGCAGGTAATAGGTAAGGAACGCTGGAGGATAAATCAAGTTCGTGGCTACACTGAAACTATTTAAAGTAAACATCCAACTTATTCCAATCAATTTTCCATACGTCGCCACTCTGGACGACTTGAAGCCCCACTAAAATTTCCGGCTCGGTAAGGCCCCAATACATACTCACTAGTAACATACGGTAACTAACTATAAGGATCCTGAACCCAAAATAGCTAGTTTAGTCTTTCAAATTAAGCAGGAATCGTGCATCGCGTTTATAGGGCTATGTGGAAGAATCTGAATGTCACATGCGCTGAACCCATTGCGAATGGGTAGTGGGCATTTGCAGAACAACTATATCACGATATACCACACCAGTATTGAGATTAAATTATACTAAGGGCGCTATCCCAATGAATGGAGAATTATGATAGCTACAATAATTAAGAGTTCTATTTCAGTCAGCCCATAAACATATAATAATATCTCCGCATAAACAACACTTTTTGATATTTGACGGAACGCCCAAGAAATGCAGCCTCGGGCCATTTTGAGGCAGCAAAAATGGCCTTATCCTTATCGATAAGCTGCGGAGAGCGGCCACCTTCTCGGGTCCACTTTGAGTTGTTGACGACGACTCTGCAACAACAACACTTCTTGGACAAGCCTCAGCTCACATCCCACGATCCTGGTCCCCGTATACCATTCTTCTCATTGACCTCTGGCCACTGTACTTACGAATCCCGCCATGAGCGAGCTGCTCGACTATATCCTCAACAACGAGGATGCATTCAGAAAGTATCGGTGACCCCAAATCCCACCTAGCAACGACCAACACAAAGCTCCGTGAACTAGCCAGCTGAGAGAAATAGCTAACCAAATCAACTTTCTTCACTCAGAAATCGTCTTCCGTCTCTATACTCCGACTTCGCTCTCCAGAAGAAGACAAACCCGGACGGTTATGCCATTAATGTCGCAGCGTGGGAACAAGCTCTGAATCGCGCCGCAAAGCGCGGATACACCTCGTCTCGCGGGGTGCGTGTACGATCCGGGTCAACGACCTCTCAGAAGACTGATACCCCTCGGCGGAAGAAGACCGACCACCTCATCCTTCGTACGGATGAGTCGCTGTTGCGGGATCTGGAGCTGCCTGATCTTGGCAGGCCAGTGGCACTGGGTGTTGTCTTTGTACGTGCTGCCTTATAATATGGTTTAGCATGAAATTGATTGCTGACTTTAGGTTCCTTCGTGCAGAATGAAGCCATGCAAAAGCGGACTATGGTGCCCTTGCCTGTCTACAAAAGCGATCCTGCATGTCTGAAGAAAAGTCAATGGCGCATAGTTGATCCTGGTGCTTTGAGTCCTTGGAATGTTATGAGTTGGGGATTGCGGCAGTTGAAGGGTGTTGTTATTGGTTCCGATGAATCTGCCCCCAAGGTACAGGTACAAGAATTAGTACTGGTTGAGAATCTGAAGGTAAGTTCCGAAGTTGGTATCTAAATGGGTGACTACTGTACTAATCGGCCTCTTCTTTCGGCGTACCAGGATGCAGCGGATATGATTGTCAAAAAGGCTACCGGTCATAAACCGCCCAAACTTGATCTTATATACTCTAAAGAGAACTTTATTGAGCAATTTGCGGATATCTTACACGATGCGACTGAACTTTCTGATGCAGATTTTGATGTTCTTTTGGTCTATTTGTCTCGCGATTCTGGGGCGATTTCTTATGATGGGAAGGTAAGCAAATGCTATATACAATGTTTTTCAGAGAATTACTTGCTGATTTCCACAGACCATCAAATTCAAGTCTGCGGGCGACTCAGCAGATATCACTCAACAAGATTCAACAATTGCCTCCATCAAGACTCTTGTATCAACAATGACAAAACAGGTGGAGGGCCTTGAGCAAAAGATTGCTGAATTGACAGCTTCTGCGAAAACCGCGCTCACGAATAACAATCGGATTTCGGCACTGTCTGCAATCAAATCCAAGAAGCTCGTTGAACATAATCTGCAACAACGCCTCAATACGCTCGCGCAGTTGGAGGAAGTCTATTCAAAGATCGAGCAAGCTGCTGGTCAGGTCGAGATTGTGCAAGTGATGGAGGCAAGCACGGGTGTTCTTCGTGGTCTGCACACTCAGATCGGAGGTGCAGAGAGGGTGGAGGATGTGGTAGAGGAGTTGCGGGAAGAGATGAGCAAGGTGGACGAAGTCGGCAGTATTATGAACGAGACTGCTCCAGTCATCGACGAAGGCGAGATCGACGAGGAGCTCGAGGCTTTGGAGGAGACTGGCCGCGAGGCCAAGGAGAAGATCGAAGCAGAGGAGACGCGGAAGAAGCTGGCCGAGCTGGACAGCTTGACACAAGCATCGAGCGAGGCGTCTCGTCAAAGTCAAGCAGACGCAAATACGGAGGCCCAGCTGACTGGCCGGCTTTCGAATCTATCGGTCGAGGACCGCCCGTTGGAAGCAAAGTAACAGGTTCGTTAGCCTAGAACCCGATCTCCGCTAGCCGAGGAAATTTTGGAAGGCTGCTCAGCGGGATGGATCAAAAGAGCCACGAGGATCCGTATTATGATGACTTTTTACGGGTATATCATTACCCAATGGAGTTTCTGCGGGAACAGCACTGCCCGCCGTGGGATCACCCGTAGATTGTCCAGCTGCATCAGGGATTGTGGATCTCACTTGTGCCTCGCTCTTCATGCGCGCATTCGCGATAAGACGCTTGAAGTCAGTATCGTGACTTGCAGACCAACCAGCAGCATCAAAGTCCTTGCGCATCACAGTGTTGTGCGTAACAAACTGCGACGACCCTGTGGCATTTCCACCCTGGGTTCTTTCCCATACATCCAGCTCTTGCAAAAGGGCCCGTTTGGTTTTAGGGATTCTTGAATCGCAATTAGCGTTCCATAGATTCATCCATTCGGTGTGTCGCCGTTGCAATAACGGTTTAGGCCCCCATTCAGGAATTCCTAGCTCTCTCAATTTTTTGCGCAGTAAATTATCTTTGAGTAGGGAGTAATTTATAGCGGGAATTCTCTCGGGGGCTTTGCCAGGAGATGCCTGGGCACGAGGTAATTGGGGCTGTAATGAACTTTGAAATAGTAGTATTAGAATCAAGAGCGCCATTCATGCTGGTAGAACAAGCATACCTAAAGGCCGTCGGTCTAGATGGTGGCGTGGGAGGCTTTTCCCCTTGACAAGTATCGAGGTGGGAGAATACTGCATGCGCTTTCATTCTGCGCTGGCAAATTGGACATGCAACCATTCCGTCATCTGCGAGTATGTGAGATTGGTTGTCGGTAGGCACGAAAAGTCCGGAGAAACTAACCGGGTACATATTCTTCTCCCTCCGCTTCATCTTGACTATCCTCTATGACTTGAATATTTTCTCCAAAGGCTGGTGTAGGTCTGGGCGCGTCGTCGTTGAGTCGTTGGGATCTCGTCCGGGTCCGGCGTGGACTGGCTTGCACTGCTGGAGCCCCCTCTGTCGTGTCCATATGATATACCTTGCGCTTTTTAGGAGAGGGTTCACGTCCACGATTTTCACGGCCTCCTTTAAGCTGTGCGGCCTCTTTCCTTGCGAGGTCAAGAACACTCTGGCGCGCATTTTGGAATGTCTCGACGAACTCTTGAACGGCCCAGTTACGTCGCAGTTTCAATTCCTGATCCGAAGTTCGACAAACAGGACATTTCCCTTCGGTACTGAGGCATCGGCGAATGCAAAGTGAGCAAAAGGTGTGAGAGCAGGAGGTTATGACCGGATTATCGAAGAAGTCCTTGCAGACTTGACACCGAAGGGAAGATTCGAGAGGCGCGAGAAGAGAGAGAGGTGTCTCCAACCAGTCCGTGGAGTCTGGAACATCAAAAGACTCCATCGAGATGACAGCGAAGATCTGCCGGACTGTCCAACAGCGCCGGCTTGAACTATGGAAAGTCGCAGAGAGAACGATGCGTCGCGCAAGGCGGAGTGAGCGCGCCAAGACCCGCTGACTGATACGCGTTAAGTGGTTGTGGCGGCACGCGTCAAGCAACTTGCGGGCTTCAGAGCTTCAAAGCTTCAAGGCACCATGGACTTCAAGATGTATCTTGCAGAAAATGTCCTCAATGAGCGACGCACGGTGAGCCTTTATACCATGGATGGCTGTCGAACTTCTGTACTCATTGTTATCTCTAGGTTACTTATCGCTCCTTGGGCCGCGCCTTGAAGGTGCACTCCAGCAAGGCCAAACAGTACGGTCAACAAGTTGTAACCCTCAGTGAAAGAAATCATGAATTGACGTTTGTCTATTAGGATGCTCTTTGAATTCCATCACAATGAAAACGCGAAGAAACCCCTGAGTGTGCACGCAACCTACGTCATCTCTGGATTCCAAAGACCGCTAGAGGCTCCCACGACGAACGGCCGTGCAAAGGACGAAGACGAGGTCATGCAAAGCAGTCCCTACCTCCCAAGCTCTATGCCGAACCGGGATGTACAATCAAACTCTCCCCGTGTCCTATCCATTATAATTGCCCGGGAGGAGGATCTTGAGGGTACGTTGGGTGATCGAAAAATGCACCATCGACTGCTGATTTAAGGACCCAAACAGATGCGAAATCTACCTTCCAATCTATATCTACGATCCATGTGTACAGCGTTCAGCCTACTGTGCTGCAAGATCTGAATACTTTAACAGACGTCTGTCGGGAAACTGCGACAGCGCACGCACAAGATGACCCTTTGGAGTGTGGCGGGCAATGGGGTATGATCCAGAACCGCAATGTGAAGGTTAGTTTCATTTACATCGTACATCCCCTCAGGCTAACAAGACTTTCCATAAAAGCGGCGCGCTGGAGTACGTCCCCCTCCACCGGCCCCGAAACCCAAGGCCGAATCAACAGTCCCAACCAAGCGGCCTCTGCAAAAGGAGGAGGCACCAACAAAGACCGCAAGCAAGGCCGAAGAGACGCCTCAGCCGACTTCTGAGAGTGAATCTCAATCATCAACGAAACCTGCCACGAAGACAGCACCGCCCAAGCAGAAGGGTAGTCTTTTCAGTTCGTTTGCCAAGGCTAAACCTAAACAAAAGACATCAACACCCGCCCCATCGGTTAGTATTGTCCTCAATGTTATTCAAATTTTAGTTCTATGTATTGACTTTGAATAGACGGAGCCAAGCCAGGATGGTCAGTTACTTCATCAACCCTACAAGTAACGCCCCCGCTCACATATCACAGTTGTTCTGGACGATGCTTCCGAGGGAGAGCAAGAGGAGCTCTTCCCCAATTCTGGGGAGAAATCGACAGCTGCTGCTAATCGCGAAAGTAAGAAGGATCGTGAAGAAAAACTCAAGCAAATGATGGAAGATGAAGATGCCGACGGTTTGTTTTCCCAGCTTCAGAGACTCAGCTTCAAATCACTCATATAAAAGTAGACGAGGAGATGCCGGATGCCGATGATGAACCCGAACCGGAACGAGAACCAACACCTGTTGAACAACCACCGCCTCCCAAACCCGCCGAATTAAAGGAAGAGGTCACTGTACAAGGTGGACGTCGCCGCGGCAAGAGGCAAGTTATGAAGAAGCGGACCGTCAAGGATGAAGAGGGATATCTCGGTAAGTGCAGTTACCATTGTTATGCTCTAGTATGTTCAGCATGCTTACTCGTCCGCAGTGACCCGTGAAGAACCCTCTTGGGAGTCATTCTCCGAAGATGAGCCGGCCCCGCCTAAGAAGAAGCCCGCCGTGAATGTACCCAAAGGTAAAGGAGCCAAGGCAGGACAAGGTAATATTATGTCGTTCTTCGGCAAAAAGTGATTGCATAGGCACGGAGTATCGGAAGTTAGCCATGAATGGAAGTTCGCTCTGCATTGACCCGGTAGAAACGCAGTAAGCATATTCCATAGTAAATCGTGTACGACAGTTGTACTTCGTAGTCAACAGGGGAAATTCAAATCAAAACCACCGCCGATCGTTTCTCCGCATTTGTGGGGACGCAGTGCAACCATTTCCCCTGGCGATGTCACCTCGCGCCCACAATTTCCCCGAGTGGAGTTGAATTGATGAGATCTGAGCAATGTCCACGGGGAGGACCATGCAATATTGCTACAAGTACAGTACTGTAGATAGTTAGGGGAGATGGTCCGATGCTGGCAATTGAGTCGATGCGGAGGAATGCGTGACCCAGTCTGGTTGGGATCGACACCAAGCTATGCTCCCCTCTTATTTATTCCCAATCCCACCTCCAAGTCAGTCAGATTGATCTTTCTTTCTTTCATTCCGCACAATGACCTTCTCTGCGCTGTTTGTTGGTGCGCTTCTGGCCTCACAGGCCAGTGCGATTCCTGGACGTGATAGTAACGCGATTCTTAAACGAGCATGCCCTGATTATGTCTCGTATGCCTCAACACCGCAGTATGTACCCCTCCAAGAGCTAAATTGCAATAATATATAAGTAATAGCTTCTAAGCTGATTGATTTTATAGTGGCCCTTATAGCGAAGGTCCCTTGAAGTTGCCCTTTCAACGACCCGCCGAGGCATGTCGTACATTCAGCTCGTCCGCTGTGGAGAAGGTCATTGATGATATGACCTCGCGCCTGGTCGATAAGGACCTTGCCCAGTTGTTCCGTAATGCGTTCCCAAATACTCTGGATACCACAATAAAATGGCATGTCAACGGGTCTAGCTCGACTGGTTCAAAGCGACGTGTTAGACGGGACGGGGCAGATTGGAGCGGCGCGCAGACCTTCATTGTGACGGGAGATATCAATGCGGAATGGCTGCGCGACTCGACAAATCAACTGACCAATTACCAAAAACTGGCAAGCAGGGACAAGGATCTCTATAACCTTATTCTGGGGGCCATCAATACACAGGCTGAATTTGTTATTCAATCACCTTATTGTAACGCTTTCCAGCCACCATCCATCAGCGGCGTGAAACCTGAGAACAGCACCCAGCAGGATACGGTGCACCCGACATATTCCAAGTCCTTTGTATTCGAATGCAAATATGAACTCGATTCCCTCGCTCACTTCCTGCTGTTGGGGACTGAGTTCCATGAGAATACGGGCTCTACCGAGTTTCTAACTGATCGCTGGTTCAAGGCATTGAAGACTCTTCTTCGTACCATCGATGAGCAGTCTCAGCCTACTTTCAACTCCAAGAACCAATTTGTGACGAACCAGTATACTTTCCAACGTGAGACAAATATTGGGACAGAAACCCTCAACTTGCAAGGTGTGGGCAACCCGCTCAATGCTGGTACTGGTTTAATTCGCAGTGCATTCCGCCCTAGTGACGACGCCACGATCCTTGGCTTCTTCATTCCACCAAATGCCATGATGGCTGTTCAGCTTCAGAAGATCGCGAAGGTGGTTAAGAAGGCCGGTGGTCATGATGATCTTGCAGATGAATTGGAGCAGCGAGGCAAGAAGCTTGCTGAGGCCGTTCGTGAACACGGAATCGTGAACCACGGCAAGTATGGCGACGTGTATGCTTTCGAAGTTGACGGATACGGCTCCCGTATTCTGATGGATGATGCTAACATCCCATCTCTGCTTTCTCTGCCTTACCTGGGTTTCGTCGACAAGAGCGACAAAGTCTATCAGAATACTCGCAAGATGATCACGGAGAAGGCGGGTAACCCGTACTACCTGGAAGGTCCTGCTTTCCACGGTATCGGTGGTCCTCACAGTAAGTTTCATTTCTCATGATTGGCGATTGTGTTATACTCTGACTAACATCTATCTCTCAGTTGGCCTTGAGAACGCCTGGCCCATGTCGTTGCTCATGCAGGCTCAGACTTCCGACAATGATACCGAGATTATCGATTCCATTAACCTCGTCCGTGACTCGAGTCTACTCGGTCTTGTGCATGAATCAATTAATGTTACGAACATCAAGATTTATACACGTCCGTGGTTTTCGTGGGCAAATTCGGTCTTCTCGCAGACTCTCCTGAAAGTCGCTGCCGAGCGGCCACATCTGATCTTCGGAGATGATGCAGAGCCTTACAACATTTAGATATCCACTCTGCCACTCAGAGCAGTATCTGTGCTGTTATTGTATCATTCTGAGCAAATATCCTTCCAAGTGAATTCAATCAAATCCATTCTACGAGTAGCATGGAACGACCCTATAAGCTCTAAGGCCTGACTGTGATCCAACTTGATATAATAGAAAACTTTACCTCCAATACATTGGTGGAGATAATGATGCCATGACCCCGTAAACTAACTTGAAGATGTAATAAAGGACCTGGGAAGATCTGTGAGAATCAAACAGATGAGATTGTGCCCAGCTCAACTTGAGGGACTCGGAATTTTTTAGACTCAGCTATGTATTGTAATGGCATCATTCAGTTAAATCGGTCACTCAATGTCGGCAGTCCTGAGTCTTTGAATATACTGTTAAATCAGACATAGACCTCCCTATATTAGCTAGGTCTATATATATCCATGCTCAAGGTCATATTGGTAGCGGCAGTCTCTATTCATGACTTGGAGTGGAATATCCTCTTGGATGGCATATCTCCATGTGTAGGTCCGGGCGTAAATATGTACCCGGGCTCGGCGGACTCTCAACAGATCTGCGACTACGCTGGAGAACGAAAATTAGCAAGAGAAAAGATTGCTACCTTGGCATTGAGTGTCAGTCTTATTGGGTGCAGATAGAGGTTTGGGTACCTAGACAATCTTGTCAGGTCATGGTGGAAAGGTTTCGAGATGACAGGGAGAAATGGGTTGTGAATGAAAGGATACACAGATGTCTGCAAATGAAGGTCTTCCTCGCTCTATATGCCAATCTAATCATGAAATTAACTCAGAGGCAATACTTAGGCAAGGAACAACCTTCTCTGAAGACATAAATTCTCTGACTAACTTGTTATGTGAAGAAATCCCCGACAGAGTCATTCTCGTGGTCAGCTTCGCCTATTTCAATGCAAATGGCAAGAATGCTCCTATAGCGTACAGTTTTCTACCCTTGCGAGCCTGTGGCGACATATACAATCAGTGCATATATTCTCCAGCGAGTATACTTGCCCTGATTGTGGAAAGACATTTGGCCTTGGCCGAGGGGATAAGCTCAAGATTCATATGAAGGTTGCGCATCCAAAACGGTTTGCAGAAAAAGTAGGCATTTCGTGCGGAAATTAGCCTATGTTACCCCAGTTTGTGACTTAATTCGTTTACATAGAAAATTTCCTTTGGTTCGATTCTTTATGCTTGACTGTCCCTTTCTATCCTATGTTATCTTTTATTTATTTTTTCTACTTTTCTATTTCGGTTTCTGCTCGCCTGTTACGTCTGAATTGGGCTTTCGTGAAAAAAATGTAAGACTCCAGGGAGACTCGGAGCCCAGAAACATTCTGAATATTCTGAATTTGATCCTCATTTTTCATCAATTTGACGATGTCTTGTAGTCTGTCCAGTTGAAAGTGTGGGTCAACCAATTTAAGTATAAGTGCGGCCCGACGCGGCGGGATGACTCCACAATCCGAAGCTTTCCACAGTTCGGAGCTCCAAATCTGGTTAGATCATATCTAGAAGCAAAGAAAAAGGTCCAGGGGAATAGAAAAATGCATAGTTGGGATGACGTATCAGGAGAACTTCGTCGCCAATCTCGACTAGTGCAGTAGTATGTAGTGCTAAGTGCCAAAGGTCTAGACTTTGTCTATACTAATACTTGGGGGCCTTATTCTTTCATCTCAGAAGGATTATGATCTCATTTGGAGTGGATAGATGCAAAATTTCCCAATGATCGAGCTGGGATGAAGTGTAGGGGAACTTGCTTCGAGTCAGCTGCAAAACGGAGCCATTAGATCGGGAAAAACCGTGGCGCAGCAGGAGGATGAGGCGGCAGGGATCTCTCTGTGGCAAGGGTTTGTTTGTGACACAAGAAGATCCTGCTTACCCCAAGAGGTATAGGGCTAAGGGTTAAGCAGCCGGAATAAAAATGAAACAAGAAAAAGAATAAAGGGCAATAGAAAACGATTGACGAACGGAGATAAAAATTGACCCACTGGGGTGGACAGCGCCTTCACTCTGCCATTCTGATGATGTGCTGTCGCCGGCATGAAAAGATCTGCGGCGGAGCAAGCAAACAAGTTCAAGCGAGTTGACGAATCACTTCAACAAGACTCTCAACTATGTATTAAATGTGGCGCAGTCCGGGTTTAGGGCGTCAAGCCAGTAATGTGATTCGAACACATCAATGATGTCAATAGGGTTCGCTCGAGCAGTGCAGGCTAGTATGATTTGGCCAACGCTTTCTCGCTCGGCGTGTCTACCCAATGCTTCACCCGCGATTCCCCAACCCCCCACCAAAAAATGGGCTGTCTACTTGAAGATTGAACTCTATCGGATGAATAGCTATGTTTCTCTTCTCCACGAACAGAATCCCAGGTTCATTCATTGTCTGCTGGGAACCCCGGGTTGTTTCCTACCCTGACGCAATTGGGGTTTCATTCCCACAACCACGCAAATACCACCAAAAGACACCCATATCATCTCCGATATACGACACATCCTCGGAGAGGCAAGGGAGTCTATCGAGATACCCCGAGTTGTGTCTTGAAGTAACTCGGAAGCGTGAGGGAAATTCCAGACTCAAGATGACATAGATGATAAACACTATGGCCAATTCTGACATCTTGATGCCTGGGTTGAAGCCTACTTACATAACAAACAGGCAAAAAGGCAACGCGGACTGAGGGAATACCGCAAGGGCAAGGCTTTCTTCTTCTTCGGTTTCTAGAAGCCCCTCTCTTTTGGCTTAGCCTTCGCCCAGGGGGTATCAGTGACCCAGTGGGTATGCCACTACCTCATAATCTACCCATTAGTATACCAGATGCTGTCGAGGCTTAGCAACACCGCTCGAGGGTTGCTGGTACTCCCAGTAAACTCTTGGCAGATCGCAATTCTCCTAAGAGCGAAAGATAAAACGCAATGGCGCCCCAATTCTTAGAAGAGGACTTTTTACTTCCCATCAAAGTGCAAATTCCACGGTTTCTTCAACAAGTTAGTATTGTATTTCTGTCCCTCATCTTGTACCTTATTCTAATCATCTTGCCTGTCTTTTAGTTTTCCCCCCCCCCCCCCCCCCCCCCCCCTCCCTTCCCCCCCCATCCTATCCTCCCCTTTCAACACACC
>Ga0102593_1000174_pt1 | contig 163075 bp, 169 predicted proteins | sample AraplaCol_mMS_r2_2_FD_76862 | JGI IMG/M metagenome (GOLD analysis project Ga0102593, IMG submission 76862) | Arabidopsis root microbial communities from North Carolina, USA - plate scrape MF_Col_mMS_r2 (SPADES assembly) (version 2) | ecosystem: Host-associated > Plants > Roots > Endosphere...
AAAAAAAAAAAAAAACCAAAATAAAAAAATCAAAAATTTTGAAAAAAAAAAAAAAAAAAAAAAAAAAAAAAATCCAAAAAGGGAAAAAAAAAAAAAAAAAAAAAAAAAAAAAAAAAGGTTTGGTCAGGAAGTTCAACCCGAGATATATGATGATCATGAACAAGTTCATGCCATGTATTATAATAATCAAATGGTATGTAGATTAGATGTAAGAATAGACATCACATCAACCAATGCAAACGAACGGACGGGATATTGGCAAAGTTAAGACCCCAGGGATATCCCTAAATCCTGTTCGCCCCTCCAGACCTCCCAAATAAGACTAAAGGCGAGCAAACAGTCTAGGGCATGGTAAATGAATACCAACACTCTCCTTAAGCGGCAACGCCAACGGGAGTGGAGCCGATTAGCGAGTGGGCGCTACCGAGAGGAGTCCCAGTCTTCATGGGAGGTACAGCAGAAGCTTGAGTCTCGGCAGCATCTAGCTCACGAGAGATTGCGGTCTCAAGGGACTCAACAGCCGCGAAGCCAAGCTGAGAATCCTCCCAGATAGGTTGATTAGCGGCTTCAGCGCCCTCAACGCCAACACCGACAAATCCACCCATGTTCTCCCAGTCGCTGGCACGCTTGAGACCCAGATCGTTCCAGACGGCCTGTACAGCTTGGACGAGGTGGTCGCGAAGGGGCTTGACGTGACCGGGGGTTGGGGTGATACGCAGACGCTCCTCGCCCCGGGGGACAGTGGGGTAATTGATAGCTTGGACATAGATGCCGTGCTCCTCGAGGAGCTTGTCAGAAGCTTGCTTGGCGAGTTCGGCATCACCAACGAGCAGAGGCACAATGTGAGACGGGTTCGGGATAACGGGAATATCGAGGGCCTTCAAGGAGGACTTGACAGCACGGGTGTGAAGCTGCTGCAGAACCCTGTCACGCGGTTGCTCGGATTGGTACTGGATAGCGGCATCGGCACCAGCCATGGTTGCTGGTGGCAGGGAAGTGGTGAAAATGAAACCCGGTGCCAGCGAGCGGATGGTATCAACGAGGGCGTGGGAACCGGCAATATATCCACCAACACAACCATAGGCTTTACCCAGAGTTCCAGTAATTATATCAATGCGGTCCATGACGGTGCCCTTGGTGCTCTTGGGGGCACTGGTGTCCTGCGAAGCATAAATGTCGTAGTCGAGGTGCTCGGCGACACCAGCTCCGTGGGGACCGTACATTCCGACGGCATGAACTTCGTCCAGGAAAGTGATGGCGCCGTACTTGTCAGCGAGGTCACAGATCTTCTCAATGGGCGCAATAGATCCGCACATGCTGTACACAGACTCAAACGCAATGATCTTAGGAACATTGAGGGGCAGAGAAGCCAGCTTGGCTTCCAAATCTTCCAAGTCGTTATGTTTGAAAACCATCTTCGCCGCGCCAGAGTGGCGAATGCCCTGAATCATAGATGCGTGGTTCAGACTATCCGACAAAATCACACAGTTGGGCATCTTGCTGCCGAGAGTCGCGAGGGTGGCGTCATTGGCAACGAAGCAGGAACTAAAGACCAGGGCGGACTCTTTTCCATGCAGCTTCGCTAGAGTATCCTCGAGCTGAACAGCATGCTTATTATGACCGGAGATATTGCGAGTACCGCCAGCACCAGCACCATAGGTATCAAGAGTACGGTGCATAGATTCCAGTACCTTCGGGTTACGACCCATACCAAGGTAATCATTAGAACACCACACAGTCACGCGCTCCTCAGCCGAAGCGGTGTGGGCACGAGGAAACTCCTTGGCGAGACGATTGATGTTGTTGAAGTAGCGGTACGACTTGTCCTTGTGCTTCTTCTCGAGCTCATTGTTGTAGAATGCGTTATAATCGAATCGAGAAGTGATCGGAGACTCATGGCGGGGCTCGCGGGCTGCGGCCTCGGCGGCCGGGTTAGGGCGAAGGTGGGCAAGGTTTGGGTGAGCTGGTAAATCAATTAGCACATAATTTCCAATTCCAAGCTGAATATGAGCGCGAACTCACCCTGCTCATTCTTCTTGTAGGTTCCCGGGGCCGCGCTGGCGGGGTGACCACCAGTAGTATGTAATGCGCGCTTGCCCGTTGGCGCCAGGAATGGCTTCATGGCAGAGACACCAGCGGCGGAGGAAGTAAAACGCTTAGCACTACCAAGACGAGCACTCTGCACCGCAAGAGCCTTGCTCATGACGGGGCAACGGCGTGCCAGAACCTGGAGGTTGGACATGGTACCGCCGCCAGTGCTGGGGCGGGTAGCCGTGGAAAGGGTGCGTAAGGTGGCGGGCGCAGTGCGCTTGAGGAAGGGGCACATAGAACGGGACTGCTGGAGCATGGCCTCCATGGTGAAAATCGAATTGAACCAAAACAACGTGTGTATGTTCGGGTGTGGAAAGGAGAGAGAAATGAGACGGCGTCCAGACAATTTCAGCGGGGAGAAAACTGACTCAGCAGATGACAAACGGAGTGTTATGATTGGTCTACAAAATGGGAAGTTACCACCCCGGATGATCCTTCCCGATCGGAACACGGCACAGGCTGGCTTAGGTAATCTCCGAGCAAACCCCAGAAGATCCCGAGGTAAATCGAATTTGACTCTTCACTAACTACGGAATACATATGTTCCATTTTTCAAATCCCGTGAATGGCCGTTGAAAGATGGTCAAGCGGGGAATTAACATGGCGGAACTCAATACCATCTCATGCGGGGAGATGTTACCGCGGTCCGGCCATCAATCTCAAGTTTCGGTGAGCCACGACGGGATTTGAGCAATTCTCCGTGCGGGGAAATTTACTCGATTGGCTCAATTGATATTCGACTACTCTAGGTACAGTTCAATAGTCACTACGGAGTCCTCCGTAGTGATCTAAGTACTCTCACAAAATCAGTAACATTTTGCGATGGTTGCAAAATATCAAAAAGAATTAAAACTAGTAACTCTGTTCAACACCCTCAATTAGAAACAATAACCCTCCTATTATCAAATCTACCCCCCTCCCTTCCCAAAGCAACATCAACCATCCACCTCGCACAACTCTCCCTCGAAATCCACAAACTCGCCCCATTCTCCTCATACCCAAACGTCTTAACTTCTTTCCTCCCACCACCACCAAGACCAACCGGCAAAGGCAAAGTCCACAACACCTCATCTCCACACTCACTCTCAATCTCCTCATTAACAGCATTATGATCCTTATACGACTCAGAAACATTACTAAATGTAATCATAAACCGCACAATATATGGCGTTACCACCCAACTCTTCCCAACACCAAGGGCATTCATCACGATTAGTCGTGGTTTCTTCGCTTCACCGCCACTACCAGCATCATCGACGACTTGCTCGCGATATTGCGCACGCAGAGCTCGAGTAGCGTTCCTAGTTGAGTCCGCGATTAAACGAGGTGGTCCAAGAAACTTTCCCCAGGGGTTTTGGCCTATGCGCGGGGCATTCAGGAATACGAGGACGGCATCAATGGGTGTTCCGGTATTAAATGCGCGTTTCATATCTTCTTCTGATAATGGAGAACCCTCGATGATGGTGAGTCGATCGTGAGGATCGATTTTGTCTGCTTTGCGGACTAGAATTGTAACCTTGTGTCCTGGGCGAGAGTTAGGAATGGTTTTGTAGTGCTCGTCCGAGGTTATATGGGTTATATGTAGACATACCTTCGTCCAAGGCATATTTATATCCGTAGAGCCCTGTTCGTCCCGTTGCTCCCAGAATGAGAAGGTGCATTCTGCATACACCTATCGTTATCACATAAATAGAGAATGACCTTAAGCGTATAGGATACTGCCTTGATGTTCAACCTTCAGTTGAACTCGATGTGATCGATCTTTGTAGTTGCTTGTGGAGTGGCGAGTTGCGGGTGACTCGGAGTGGCCCATAAAAGACTACGCCGTCATTGGTTCACACAAGATGTACAAACTGTACTCTGTCTATACAATACTGTAGTGCCGTGGCTTACACTGGCTTACGATTTACAACCAATTAAGCAAGGGAAGAGAAAAGAAAATGCAGTTATAGAACATCATTCAGATCTATTATGATAGCTGCATAAAGTGCATATCAATCAAAAAATATCACATGCAGCCAGATAGCACAAGTCAAAAAATAACAGAGACTTTGCAAACCACCAACAGGATCCATCCCGAAACCTGATAATCAGAAACAGTTTTGAATAATGGCCAACGACATACACAAAGTATGCTGGTTGGAATAACTTGTAGCCTGAGAAAGGAATAGAGCAGGTAGAGATAAAACAAAAGGAAGAAAACACGCCCCCCAAACCAGCATACCTGCAACCACCACAGAATAAAAAAAAAAAAACGAAATGAACCAGTGATTTTTGTAAAAAAAGGGTCCTTTTCAGCACCGCGGCTCATCCTCTTGCAAACAATGCGATTATCATGCAGATATATGCGAGACTTCCAACTTCATCCCGAAAAAGAAAATGTTGTACTAGATCGTCTCCTGCAATGACTTTCAAATGTCGAGCGGTTGCTGGTGAAGGGTTGTATGGTAATACACAGCAGAGCAATGTCTGCCAAGTGAGAAGGATCAAAAAAGAAGGTTGAAAAAAAAATAAGACAAAGTATCGGGAAAGAATAGTAAAAGTGTGACAGAGTAAGAACACAAAATAAGGATTATCGAATCACTGAACGCCTGCGCACATTTGCAGAGTAATTGAAACAGATTAGCTGAGGCCCCCATCGCCATCAATTAAACGAAGACGCTCCTTCGTTGTTTTGGCACGCTTAGTTGTGCCCTTTCCTGGACCACGCCCACGCCCACGTTTGGCTGGCGTCGCTGCAGCAGGCGAGTCCACGTTTTCAGACATGGGAGTCGCGGCGCCGGAAGGTTTAGCAGAGGCATCATCAAAGTTACCTTCGCCTGGAAGTAGAAGAGAAATGTTAGTATAAGACAATTATGGGATAGAACATGATGCATTACTCACCTTCATGATACATGTCTTCCAGTGTGAGATCACGCTTGCGCTTTTGAGCGGCAGCTTTTTTATTGCCTTTAGCGGCATTAAGCTCGCCACGCTCAAGAGCTTCTCGTTCTTTCTGTTCGAGAAGTTCGGCTTCATCATCATCCGCAAGCCACATAGCAATATCCTTTGTGCGGTTCTCGCGGGGTGCACGGGTGTTGAAGTCCACTCCGCCAGATGCACCACCAGTGATGACGACACGCTGCACCTCTTCTTTTTGAAGGGCACGCTTGCGAATACGCTCTTCGATCGTACCGCGAGTAATGAGACGGTAGACAGTGACTTGTCGGGTCTGGCCAAGACGATGAGCACGATCCATGGCTTGAGAGTCGATCGTAGGATTCCAGTCGGAATCGTAGAAAATGACGGTATCAGCTGCCGTCAAGTTGATACCCAAACCACCCGCACGGGTCGACAACAAGAAGACAAAGATGTCCGGGTTGGACTGGAAGTCGGCAACTGTGTCGCGACGGTCTTCCAATTTAGTACTTCCATCTAGTCGGCAGTACTTGTAGTTGCGATAGGTTAGATACTCTTCCATCAAGTCGATCATGCGTGTCATCTGGAAGTACAGCAATACACGGTGACCACCCGGCTTCAGTTCACGAAGAAGCTCGTCCAGTTTCGCCAGCTTTCCGGAATCCGTAACAAAGCGGCGCATGGATGGGACCTCGATATTGGTGTAGCGCGCTTTAAGCGAGGTAGGTGGCGGCAAGATTGGTTGATGCGAGTACGGTACAGGGTCGAGTTGCTTCTCGAGGATCTGTTCATCCACTTGCCTGTTGGGTACACCATACAATGCTTGTCGGATGCCCGTGTTAAACAAGGCTTTCTCGGTCTCTCGCTGAGCCTGCATACCAGAGGAAGAAAGCAGGATCGGAGGCGCAGATGCCTTTGGAACGGCGGATGGCTCAATAAGGTTCAGACCCTGGTCTTCGAAAGCTGTGCGAGAGACGTTCATCAGATTGCGCATTCGACCCTCACTCGTGATATCACGTAGGGCTTGACGATCGTTGCGCTCCACAATGTTCAACATGGAATGTGGCAGCACAGAATTGCTAAATGATTCATTCTCATCCGCGTCATAACTGACATTCAGACGGGACAGGCGATCAGCTTTGTCCTGACGACCGACTGCGCGCTCAAATGGTCCCTGGCGAGCCAATTTGCTGGCTTCTCCAGCTGATGTATCCACGAATCGTAAGAATGAGAAGGTTCCATCTTCACGCGAGCTGTGCTGGATGTTCTCGGGTGTCCAAATGTTCATTAAATGAGAGAGGTATTTACCCCGGAAACCGGCACGTTCATTCCCGGGACCCGGCATGTCGATACGAGCCTCCGGGCTGCATAGAAGACGGGGCAATTCGTATTCGATGCGATTTTTAGTCGAATAGCGCATGTCAACAAAGTAGCCTTCGCGGACGAAGGATGCGCACTCTGCGAAAGATGCAACCGATAAGGGCGACTTGGTCTCCGCACGCTCAAATAGATCGGGGTGGTTGCAAACCTTTCGGAACTGCATGACCAAGTTCATGAGAGTGGTACTATCACTGTCATCTCCAGCGGCTGCCTTCTCAATAATATCAATGATGCTAACACGGTTCCGCAAATTGGCGTAGATAGCGCGTTGGCGGTAAGTCAAATCACAGAAGATATCCTTCTCGACCTTGTCGCCAAGCTCTTGTTGTACATTCTTCTTCACACGGCGAAGCATGAAGGGCTTCAAGATCATATGCAAACGCTTGAGTTGATCTTCGTTGAGTTTCGTGTTACTTTGAGCGTGAGATTCAATGTCTTTGGAAAACCACTCGCTGAACTCGTCGTGGGAATCGAACAATGTTGGCATGATGAAATGTAGCAAAGCCCACAGTTCCTGCATGTTGTTTTGAATCGGGGTACCAGTTAAAAGCAGACGATTACGGCAGGAAAATCCCAACAGATTCTTCCATCGCGAACTCTGTGAAGACTTGATAGCCTGGGCTTCGTCAAGAATCATGTACTGCCACTTGACCTTCTGGAAGTATTGGGCGTCAAGGACAACAAGCTGGTAGGATGTAACAAGTACATGGAATTCGGAGTCGCGGTTGTAGGTGATATGTTTGCGATCCCAGAACTTTCGAAGAATCTTTCGATCCTTTGCATTACCCCAATATGGTAGAACCTTGATATTAGGCACGAATTTGGCAATTTCCTGCTGCCAATTGTGAAGCGTGGATGCAGGGGCAATGACAAGGAAAGGCCCCCAAATATTGTGGAATTCAGCCAAGTAAGCCATCACGGAGATGGATTGAATCGTCTTACCCAGACCCATCTCGTCGGCCAGAATACCATTGATGCCTTGCTCGTACAAGTTGACAAGCCAATTGAGACCCTTCAGCTGGTACTCTTTTAGCTTGGCAGTAAGCATTGTAGGCTGGGAAATCTCAATGTCACCCAAGCTTGTGGGGTTCTGGAAGTTGAGTTCTCCTTCGTCAAAAGCAGCCATGTGGTCATCGCCTTGCTTTTCTTTGTCGAAGGCACGGGCACGGTCTTGGGCTTCTTGAACGGCATTCTGGGCATTAGCCATGGCGGCCTGTTGCAATGCAGTCTCATCGTCCGCATCAAAGTCGAGATCCTCGAAGTTGGTCACCTTTGCATCTTTGTTCGCAACACTGTTAGGCAGGTTGACAGTATGTGCGCCTTCTTTGCCAGGCTGGATAGTTTCATCAGATCCAGTGACACCATCTCCGCCGGCTTCCACCTCAGCGGTCTTGATCTTCCGACCGATAAAGTGAGAGTAAAGCTCGGTCTGGGAAATAAGGAAGTTGAGCTTGCGCTTCTGTCGGTTAGATTCGCGCTCGGCTTCGGCTTTCTTGGCCGACTCGAGCTCCTGCTTCTCTGCCAGACGACGCAGGTCACGTTCTTCACGCTCGTTGCGTTTCCAAAAGGACATCATCTCACGCATAGTACGCTTAGCCCGAGCCTGAGTATCCTTGGTGCTCTTATTCGTGCGCTCTTGCCACTTGCGAGACTGTTTGCTGGCCAATTGAGCGGTCTTGCGTGAGTTCTCGACCCGAGTCGTCAAGGATGTTGCTTTGATGCGGTAAACCTTGGGAATATCCTTTCGAGCAATATCACGCCATATTTGCTCATAGATCTGGTTATAGCCCTTGCTGTCGTAATGTAGAGGCACCGGTGTACCCTCTTTAGAGCGACCACCTTTCCTTGAGTCGCGTGGAGTATAGTAAAGAGAATCATCATCATAGCCGCCGAGATAGGCAGCTTCAGCAGCATCCTTCTCGGCCTGCTTCTGTTCTTTAGACTTCTTGGGCCGTGAACTAGGACCCGCACGACCAGAGCGACGTCTTGAGGGAGATGATCGGCCAATGTGGAATGAACTGGTAGTACCGCCTTCGAGATTAGGAGCCAGAGGGGTGACCTCGCCAAGTTCGTCTTGGGCGTTTCCACCCTCGAGAGCGCGTTTGGTTGATTTGATTTTCTTCTGTGCTCGTTCGGCCTCGCGAAGGAACTTGGCCTTCTCTGCTGAGTCCGAGGCATTGTCTGCCTTGCGCTCGGCCTCCAATTTCTTCTGCATCTCCACGCGGACAGTGTTTTCACGGCGACGCTTGCGCTGCATGTCCTTCTTGCGCTCCTTCTCGTCTTGAACTTCCTTTTGCTGGACCTCGGCGACAACGTCCGGTTCGTTCACTGTGCGGAAACGCTCGTTTCCGATAATCGCTTGTTTCTCGAACGATCGACCAAGCTCGATCAAAAACTCATTGCGGCGACGCTGGCAAGAAGTTAGCACGTAGGACGACGCTCTCTCTCGCACTAAAATCAACATTACATACCTTACGCCGAAGCTGCTCCGCACGGGCGCTATCATTTGATCTCTTTAGACTCTTCTCTCGATAGTACTCCTGCTCGGCCTCAAATCCGGTCCCTTCAACGTCACTTTTATCGGCATTCTCGATATCGGTAATAGCCCGATTCACCTGCTCCGAATCAACACCGGGAGGCAAGGGCTTCCGGGGTTGTACAACACGATGAGCGGGCTCGGCTTGGTCGGTCCCAGACTTGGAGATTCCATTGGGAGCAAAAGGTCCTCGTGAGGCATCCTTGTGCTGCACCGGCGTCCTATCCGCCTTGTGAAGAAAAGTACCTGGAGTGGGAGCTATATCACGAGTCCGAGATTCGGTTTTTGGCGTTTGCTCAGCAGGGGCCGGGGTCGATGGCTGCGGAGACGGTTTTCGTGCGGGTTTATCCTCTGATGGGCCCGAGAGGATACTGGCGAAAGACATAGGGTCGGCGGCTCTAGCAGGCTTCTAAGTCGAATGCAAAGGTCAGATAATCATCCAAATAAGCTGTATTTAATCGAGTTTCTCTGACATACCGTGTCTCTGGGTGGGGAGGAACGTCGTGGTTCCTGGGCCATCGAGCTTCCATATCCCCCACCGTTGCCTCTCACATGGTATTGAGACTCTGATTCACGACTAGGTGATTGCGAGTACCCCTCTGGACGACCCGATGGGTGCCCATGGGGTGTGGAGGGACCGTACGGGGAAACGCCATTGCCAGGTAGGGCCGGATTCGCAAGGGAGTGCGGAGGCGGCAGTGAAGGGGTTCTGCTGGTTGAATGAGGCTGATACTGCGTCGAAGACTCCAGATGCGATGGATGCGCCGGGGGAGCAGCGCCGTTTATGGGTGGCGGGAGTGAGCCAGGCATGGGAGACGACGCGTGCGAAAAACGTGGGCTGCGCGAGATGGAGGATGAAGGAAAAGCCGGGGGCGTTTGGGGCGGATGTTGTGGGTATTGTTGTTGGCCAGATTGCTGCGGCTGTTCATTGTTCGGATAGTACGGACGTTGGTTCTTGCTCGGAGACTCGTACGCAGGATACCGATGTTGCTGAGTCGGGGACTGGGCGTTATATGGCGGAGCGCCTGTCATGATGGCCGGGTCCCCGGCGCCGGACAAGCGTGGGAAGGATTATTTAGGTGAATAGAAATAGGGTGTAGATGGAATTGAGTGGGATGGAGATCAGACACGGTGGGTAACGCCCATGGACAGGTGTTCAAGGGGGACGGTCCCTCGGAGATCTAGCGCGGACGCGACGTCAGTGAGAGATTGGACGAAGGTAGAATCGCGGGGAAGAGGAATAGGATGATGGGAGATGGGCGAAATAAAGGATAGACGAGATGATCATACCTGGTGGGAAGGATGGAATCGTTTGGCGGGTGGGAAGATGCAGGAAGAAGGGATCTTTGTGGCCGCGGAGCAAGCAGAGAATGCGCGGCCGAGCTAGGCGAGGACAGAGGGATGAGAGGGAACAGGTACTTTAAACGTCGGGGGGTTAATTTTTTTTTTTAAGGAGGGGAGGAGTTTGGAGGGGGGTGGGAAGAGAACGAAAGAAATAAGGAGATGAGAAGATGAGAAGATGAGAATTCGAAGGAGGGGAAATCCGTTTGAAGGGGGCAAAAGGGTTGAGAGCTTCGAGCAGTTTGGAAGGTGCGTCGATGAAGTGCATTTGGACTACGAGAATTAGTATATAATATTTTATTATTATTATTATTATTATTATTGTTACAGATTTATAGATATACATCGGAAAATATAATAGTAAAGGATTCGAGATGAACTTATAATTGTTCTTTGTCTGTTCTCGATTGTGGTGTTCTATTTAGGGTGTTCCCATTCCATCAGCCCTTTTATCTCTTGGAGGCTATTTGATCTGCTGTTTTGCGATGCATCGCAGCTGTGAAGGAGAGGAGGGGATTATACTCCTATAATTACTCGGGGAAGCCTCAAACAATTTTGTAGAGGGAGCTGTATTGTGTTTGTCTCTTTTAAACGAATGAAATATTAAATTGCTGGCTATTCTGAAGCCCAACCCGGCCGGAATCGCTTTCTGGTCCGGCTGAGCGAGAGACTTTTGCTCATCCGAAGATTTCGTTGCGGCCGATCCCGTACTTCCGAAGGGTAACTACCTAGTATCTTTGGTGTAAATAGTGTATTATCAACAGTGAATGTGAATAATATTGATACGTGAATATAATCTGGCTTCAGATATTTATTTGAATAATCAGATACTCTACAGCTAAAAAGATAGATCAGTCGAGAGGCACTCATTGAGATACGCACTGCCTCATTATGCCAAGTCCACGAGTAGCCACAGCTGACCCGACTAGTGTAGGAACAAATATGATCGAGCCCCGTCAGACGAGCTCAAAGGAATCACACTCACCAGGTGCACCAGACTATTCCGTACTCCCAGTCATAATCGACATAGTGGACTATGTCCATATTATCTATGTAGAAATCCATGTCGATCCCGGTCAGGATCCGCGATTCCCGCAAGGTGCGCGCGGTACCTGGGTCCGGCTACTATAACAGGATAACAATCATTCATTAGGGCATATGCGGCGTGTAGCAGCAGCATTAATAGCAACACTCATGCCAACAGAAAGGGTCAATCACTGCGCACCCGGTCGCAATCGTCTGCGAGCATGGCCTGATGGCGGAGTTCGTTGCTGGGTTCGTGTGGAGAGAACGATGGTGACGTCTTCCACTCCCCACACGAACTCATTCTTTTCATGTCGATTGATTCATCCCGATCAAGATATCCCGGATGAGCAAAGAATAGGGACAGAAAAGTAGAGTGCGTCTAGGTTTTCCCCTCATTCCTATCTGACGTCGTGGAGAGGAGTCATCGCCAATCCTAGATGGGTTTGCGGGGACCAACGCTTGGAGTATATATATGTATCCCGCTTGAAGTAAATCCCGAAGAGAGTCCGTGAAGACCAAAAAGAATGTAAATACTTATGCAGTTACCGCATTATGACAGATGCAGCTCTCGTAAATACCAGTTATTGACAAGGTGGCAAGGTCTCATAGTAGGAATTGTAATTGCCAGTGTGCTTAGTGCTCATGATGGTGGTGAGATGGGGTGTGAACGGCAGAGGATGGTGAGAATATCAACACCAGACATGGATGTCTACACTGTTAAGTAGAGAATGATCAATTGATCCCTTAAAGGTTGTTAGAGAAGAGAAAAGAGCAGAGAATAAAAGAAGAAAAGGAAGAAAATAAAAATAGAAAGTGCAGACTGAAAATGTAACAATCTGAGGAAAGCACGACCAGGTTTGACGCAGTTGCCCATCATGGACAGTGGCACCACGGTCATTCCTGCCGACTCCGGCACTTTCCTTTTAAATTCAGTCTTTCTTCCTTTATTGCTCCTTTTTCTTTTCTTTTCTTTTCTTCTTCTCTTCCAATCTCACTTCATTCTACACTCTACACTACCCAAATCTAAATTTACATCTACCCATATCAGCATCTCATCAATGCCTATCCCAGAGACCCAATGGGCCCAAGTGGTCGAAAAGAAAGGAGGACCCCCCATTTACAAGCAAATCCCCGTCCCAAAGCCCGGTCCCGATGAAATTCTTCTGAACGTTAAGTACACCGGTGTCTGCCATACCGACCTCCACGCCATGAAAGGCGACTGGCCTTTACCCTTGAAGATGCCACTTGTGGGTGGACATGAGGGTGCTGGTATCATAGTTGCAAAAGGTGAAATGGCCCATGGCCTCGAAATAGGTGACCACGCTGGGATCAAATGGTTGAATGGTTCATGTCTAGCTTGTGAGTTCTGCAAGACAGGCGACGAACCTCTCTGTGCGGGTCAGGAACTCTCAGGTTACACCGTTGATGGCACCTTCCAGCAATATGCGATTGGGAAAGCCGCTCACGCAATTAAGCTTCCCAAGGACGTTCCTTTTGATGCGGTGGCGCCTATTCTATGTGCCGGTATCACTGTTTACAAAGGTCTCAAGGAGTCTGGTGCTCGACCTGGCCAGACGGTTGCTATTGTCGGTGCTGGTGGTGGTCTAGGATCGCTGGCCCAACAGTATGCTACGGCCATGGGCTTGCGTGTGATTGCTATCGATGGTGGTGATGAGAAACGGCAGATGTGCGAAGAGTTAGGCTCCGAGGTGCGTTTGTCTCTCTTCAAAACTCGTCTCTTTACATCGACAAGCAGCTAACCCGAGAACAGGCTTATGTCGATTTCACCAAGTCCAAAGATCTAGTCGCTGATGTAAAGGCTGCTACACCTGAAGGGTTGGGTGCACACGCTGTACTTTTACTTGCTGCTTCCGAGAAGCCTTTCCAACAGGCCGTTGATTATTCACGTCCTCGTGGTGCAATTGTCGCAATTGGCCTTCCAGCCCATGCTTTCCTTAAAGCTCCTGTCTTCGAATCTGTCATCAAAATGATCAACATCAAAGGAAGCTATGTTGGCAATCGCCAGGATGGAGCCGAAGCTGTGGACTTCTTTGCTCGCGGTCTGATCAAGGCCCCATTCAAGACTGCTCCACTAGAGGATCTACCCAAGGTTTTCGAGCTGATGGGTAAGTCATTTCTATGATAGGAGGTGTTCAGAAGCTGACACGATATATAGAGCAAGGCAAAATTGCCGGACGTTACGTTCTCAAGATCCCAGAGTAACCGGAATGAAGATCTCCAGGGCTAGGGCTAGATGGACGCATGATGGACTGTGATAATAGCGAATACGATTTAGTTACAACATCAGTGGCAATATCGCCATCTAATGAGAGATGAAACACGAAGAATACAGTAAGAATACTATTCCATATACGAGTACTACTAAAGTAGTCGTAGCAGTCCAAAGTGTATATTGACGTTGACCAACTGTCGCTGGTACTAGTCATTGAAGTACTCACCAAACATGGACACAACTTGCACTCAATTAGTTCTTAATATCAGTATCCCCTTCTTCTTCAATTCTCTTTCCCTCATCTTCAGGCGCAACAGTAGTTTGCGGTCCCTTGAATGTCTTTCTGGCATGCAGGGCATAATACAATATAGCCCCCAGCCACAGAGACCCGTTGATAACAACGGTATAATTCATATCTTGAGCTAGATGCCAGGAAAGTCAGTAAGGAACTCTTCAATACCAATGTCCAGAAGATCTTCAATTTCAAAAATGAGTACTCACGCGATGGATTCGGTCCCTCAGTCGGAATCATACTGAGAACAATCACAAAAGACAAATAAATTACCGAAATCCATGCAATCGGTTTGCTAAGGTATCTCCCTGTATAAAATTCACCCGGAACAAATCGTTCCTGTCCCCAGACTAATCGCGTAAGGATAGGCGTTAACCATGCGAGATCGTTACCCGCAACGGCGAGTGAGAAGAGAGCATTGGCAGCAGCGTTGTCGATTAGAGAGAGGAGTCCGATGACCGCTGCGACGAAAACTACGCCGCAAACCATTCGTACTGGTTGATAGCGCATGAGTCTATGCTGACTTACTTTACGGAAGTAATTCGAAAGAGGGAGAGCGCCATCACGAGAAAAGGCCCAGCTTTGACGGGACGCGGCGAGTACCTATTGACTGAGTGTTAGATGCGGAATGATATTGTAAGAAGGTAGAATATTGCAGCTCACAATGCTAAGACCCATGAAGAATTGAACTATAGCATTTACAGCCATGAATCCAAGAGCACCTTTCTTACCCAGAGCGTCGAAATAAATCTGATATATGATTAGCATTACTAGTACACACACATCCCCGACTTGCTAAAAGGAAACAAACCTGAGCCATAGGCTGACCAAAACTAGAATTCAATATCCCAGAAATATCTTTACTCATAGCAGCCGCAATAACAGTCAAACATAACCACCCAAGCACACCACACAAACCAGCCGAAGCAATAATTCCCAACGGCACCGCACGCGCAGCATGAGTCGCTTCTTCACTCATATGAACGCAAGAATCAAACGCACCAATCGTCCAAATAGGCGATAACCACGCCATGATAAACGTCCAACCTGTCGGCCAAGTAGTTAGATTCTCTACATGTCCAAAGACATATGAGCCTGAGTTAACGGGTGGAGCGTTCTCGGATTTTCCAATCGGAAGTGCGATGACCGTTGCTACTACCAGCGCGATATTCAGGAATATACAGGCAGATTGGATTTTCGGCATTATCTTGCCGAAGAATATAGCTATGAAGCCATGAGCGAAGACTGTTGCTGCGTATGTTCCGTAGATGATGGGTCGCGATGCGGACCAGGTTCCATCTCGTGATATTGATACCATTGAAAGGATCATGTTTGCAAACCCATCTAAATTCGACAAAGTGATTAGCTTGATATAAGTATACCCAGATTGATCATACTAGACAGTCTTTGAAATGTGATAGCTCGGGACCAGTCACAACTGCCAATGGTGGAACTCACAATCAATAGAGCAAATTCCTCCAATTAACCCAATGGTATTACTATACCCAACCACGAAACTGAGTGGATTCTTCCACTTCTCAGCCGCGTAGTAATGAGTCCAGAAATAAAGACCACCAGCAGTAGGCATAGCGGATGCCAAATCAGCCTAGAAATAAACGTGAGTAAACGAAAATCGCAAGAATGAACGCATTCATTCCATGCCATAACATAAATAAAATCATATAGATGAGAATGAATAAAATCCTGAAGAAGAACATACCATAGCCAAACTAACAATAAAAATAAAACAACTCGCAACTAACCACCCCCAAACCATTCCCACCGGACCAGCCGGCATAGAAAAAGACAAAGTCGACGCAATGGACGGTAATAACCCCATAATACTGAACGCGACAGCAAATATCTGAATTGTAGAATAATGGCGTCTTAATTCTTGCTTATAACCTAGCGTCGCTGTATCATATCATTAGCATGTAATTGTAAAGATAGCCCTACTCCCTTCCCCTCCGATTCAGTTCGCCTATCCAAGGGAGACTCGAAGGGATAAACAAACCTAGTAGTTCCATATCCCCCGCTTCAGCGGGCCCGTCCTGTTCGACGGCATTGTCGAGGGACCTTTTATCGCGAGATTTTGGTTTTATTAGGTCTGCCATGATTGTATCTTTCAGATGGACGCTGGGTTGGGGTGGAGGTCGAGTTGGATTGAGTATTTCGAGTTCGAGTTATTAGCTCTGGATTGAATTTGAATTTGATCCGGCAAGCGAAGAGGTTTAGTATATGATATGCTTCGAGTATGACCAGTGTAGCAAGAGCGCAGTATTACTAGTATGTGAGCTGCTGCTAATAGCGATACTAGTATAAGGGATAGAATAGATCTTCACTAGTGGCTCAGAAAGAAGACGGGAGGATGAGTTGGTACTGCGTGATCAACCGAAATAAGCGAAAAAACACTACATAAGACATTTCAATCACAAGAAACTTGGAACATATCAAAGTGAATCGCTTACCTAGGTCCCCAGTGAAAGTGCAAGAGATTCGAATTTTTAAGAAATTCTCAACCCAGGAGAAGTTACACAAAGATGAGAATCCCACTTTATAACAATCACCACGGCGCCTTGCATAATTTATGCCAGTCCTAGGGCACCAGAACAAGGGGACCAACAACGCCGTAGCTTGCGATAAGAGTACTTATCTAACTGCAATTCAAAACCGTTGATATCACTTTTACTACAGAGTACTGCGCCTCGGTATATCGGAATTAACTCTGTCAAGCTTTATCTGGGCTCGCCAGGATTAACACATCCTGATATGAATCTACGGGCAGACGGGACGTACTGCGGGGATATAGGCTTTAGTGGCGACATGGAAGAGGAGTAACCACCTAGCACTATTACCAGTGGCTACTAATAAGATGTACCCCGTATACTCCGTACGAAAATCATAACTTCTTCGAGGATTGGGCGGGGTTTTGTCCGTTGGGGTATTTGACGTGCATGTGCTTGTGATAGCGAGATAGGGATGGATGTTCTGGTTGGTGGTTCAGGTTTATTCTGGGATAATCACTAATTTGACTTTGATAAGATGGGAATTTGACTGATTCATGACATGGATTGGATATTTATGAAGTTCCCTGTCCAGGTAATCTTATCCTGTTTCATTGGAGTTTGTATCGATGTCTGAGTTTCTCGTTTTTAGTGCCAAACGGGGTAATTTTTAAGTTGCTTCTAAACCCGAGGGTATTAACCTCCAAGGGGTAGGGCTACCCCGGATTTTAACCATCTGGTCTAGACTTATCTTTCTAAAATCTTGTCTTATTCTTATCACATGGTACTACAGACACCTTCAAGTTATGGAAAGCCACGATGAGGTCCGTGGATCCGCTTCAAACGTTCGCCATCCGGCAGAGAACCACCAGGGCATCTGCCATATAAGAGGGCAAAACACTCAAAATCAAAAGAGAGCAAGAGGAAAAGGTCATGACCACCAAATTTCGAACACGAAGAAATCCTGAGTTACGGTAATGCAAGATCCAAACAGCGAAAGCAAAAAGAAAAGGCTAAATATACATTCATCTTGTAAAACTCTGATAAAGACCATGCAAGTCAAAAAGGAAATGCGTTGCCGGGGAATAATATCATCATATCAAACAGCCCCAGGCCCGGGGCCTTTGTGGTTGGACTGATCAAGCAACAGCTTCGGCTTGATGTAGTCTTCATCAAGCTGTCGGAACCACGCAGCATGATCACCCGAGGCACCACCCTGCCACAAGTCTCGGAGAGCGTCGCGGGCACTAAGTGTGGGCTCACGACGGGCTGGAGAAACGCTTGTAGAGGCGTGCTGATTAGGCGAGGGCGTATGTGTCCCAGTTCCGCCAGGCGTGGGGTGCGACGGAGACCGACGGAGACGAGATGAGCTGCTCGCTGCGGGTGGAAGATCGTCATCAGAGGCACCGTCCAAGTCCAGGTCGAACTCATCGGGATGAGCAACTGAGCCGTCGCGGTTCTGACCACTAGGCGGCAATCCGAACTCGTCATCGCTGGCCCCGAAATTCGGGCTGTGGCTGCCTGCCCCGTTGGGGCCGCCATTCAGCAAAGTTGCCGTAGACGACCGATCACGTTTCGACTGGTCCTTTTGACTATAAGCCGCCGAATACATCCGTGTATGCCCGGGCGGGCTCGGGCGCTGGTTATTCCCACTGGAATAACTGTCCGCACGCTGGCCAAGACCAGCTCGTGAGTTGTTGACACCATCCAAGGGAATAGTGGAGTCATGACGTGGAATGTATCCCAGAGAATTGCCAGAGCGCTTATAATAAGTACCACCATTAGTGACTTCAATATCAAACTCATCATCCGAGTCAACTTCCTCGACCACGCCTGTGCGAATACCCATGATCTCAAGCATACGCGCTGTCGTACCGCCGAATATGATAACAGTCAACACGACAACTACCAGAACAGTAGCCCGCAGTACCGGCGCATTGACGCCACTGAGGCCAGCAGCCAGCGCGACACCGACAGCACCACGTAGTCCAGCCCAGAAGAGCATAGCTTGGTAGGAGAAAGGCAATTCATCAGCCACCTCAACTCCACGACGACGAGCTCTATACCGCAAGAACCAATTGATGGCCTTTGAAAGAGGGAACACGGCCAAATAGCGAGCCAAACAGATACCGAAGACTGCCACAAGGATGAATAGAGGGTTGAACTGTAGGTTAGACTCGACGAAAAGGTCCAGACCCAGGTAAATAAAGATAAAGTTCTCAGAGAGTTGGGCCATGACCTGAAACAGATATTTGGTCGTTAACTGGGTGCGGCGAGACATATTGTAGTAGGCGTAATGCTTCAAAGTGATACCGCAGAACAAGAGAGACACGATACCTAGAATAGAAGGATTAGCTTTCGTTTGCACTCACTGCGACAGGGAGACTGGCAACGAAACTCACCGGACAAATGCACGCCATTAGAGAAAAAGTAGCTCGCATAAGCAATAAGAACAATGAGGCAGCTCTCGATCTTTGGCATTCGGCGCACATGGGTATACTTGAGTCCCAACGCCGTAACGATACCGACCACAATACCAATCAACATACTGCCAAAGAAAACAAGCAAGAAAAGTCCCGTGGCCTCGAACAAATTGAGAAACGTGAGAGACCCAGCCTCACTCTCAGCATACTTCTGCGCCGTCTCAAAAAGGACAATGGCAATAGCATCGTTCAAAATGGACTCGCCAAAAATAATAGTATATAGCTTCGGCTCAACCTTGTATAAGTTGAAAATAGCGAGAATAGTGACGGGATCCGTAGCAGAAAGTGTTGCACCGACAGAAATCGCTTCAACGAATGAAATATTCAGTCCGTCCAGTGGAATCCGCGTCCACAGATACAGGACCAATCCGAGCACAATAGCCGAGATAAAGGTACCGGCGAAAGCAAATGTAAGAATGGTGCCAATATGACGGAAGAAATTCGCTTGGTGTAATTCGTAGCCGGAGGCGAGGATAATGGGAGGAAGAAGGAGGTTGAAAAAGAATTGATAATCGAACGCGACGCTATCTTGGAGGTTGGACTTTGGAGTGAGGCGAATGATCAAGCCGACAAACATGCCTATGCGTATTTATTAGCTTCGCACAACAAGCAGTTGGGTCAAATATATATCCCTGATTTAATCAAGCGATGGATAATAGGTTCAAAGGTCCGGAATCGAATTATATCTCGATATTTCGCCCCGGCCAATGCCCATGGTCTATTACATACCCGCAAAGATGGAAAGCACGGTCTCGTGCACAGCTTGAATCTTCTTTTGCTGTAGGATATAGCTTGTAAAGAGGGCAAGCATCAAGAGCATAATCATGATAAAGAGCGCCCAGGAGCTAGTAATCTCCTTCGAACCCGCTTCGGGAGCATCTGTATTCCAAGGCCATGTGTCAGATCATATCACCGAGTCGAGTAGGGTGCTTCGGAGGGCAGGGAGAGAATGAATGCGTACCATCGGGATCAGTGTCTTCGGCCGCTCGCCCTATAATACAAGAACAAAGGTTAGCAAGCTGCGGGATTCGACTGCGCGCCGGCTTCTTGGATAGGCCGTGGTGTGGACGTACTTATGAGGGCGAAGGCGGCATCGCCCATCAGTTGACTGGCCATCGCGACTCGATCGGGGATGTTCGAGGGCGGGTGTGGACACCTGGCAAGTTATTCTGACGGGGAAATGACCAGGGCTAGGCGCGCATACTCTCCTGACCAAAAGTTTGGAGGAGTAGGAAGTGTTTGATGCAAATAGGGTTGGAAGGGCTTGGAGTTTCTTTGGAGTTGCATCGGCTGGAGAGGGACAGATCGGCTGGATGTGGTTTGGTATACGAGATTACGGAACAAATACGACGGGGTCTGTTTCTGCGAGTAAAAGCAGCAAAATACAGCCAAATATAGGAAGTGTATTGTGTAACAGAACTGTATTGTATGTGTATTACGGTATCTTAACACGTGGACCGCTTTCCGCTGCCAAGACATTGTTGGGGGTGCGGCTGGTTAAGGGGCGATCGACGCTGCATGTAAGAAGTATTTATGAATCATGAAGAAGATAGGAAAGTTTACTTGGAAAATACCTCTGTTTAGAATTGACGGGCTGAGATAGTTCAATATATTCAACATATCTGACCATGATATCCAGAAGGGGCTATGTAATCTAAACATGATGCCTGTCGTGATCCACTTTTGCTCCGTACTACATCATAGGGCAGAGTCCCCTTGCATTCATTTGGGGGCAGAATTTGAATCAAGGAACATGACTTGGCAAAGGGTCAAGGATCTGATGAATACAAGATGATTGTATACAATCATCGTGAATCATCGTGTACCTTCAGCAAGCCTCTTAGTCAACCACGCAGCACAAAGGGCAGCACATCCAGCAAATCGTAGAATCCACCCCACGCTATCATCCCACGGTTCACCTCGTGGCTTTTGAGCAACCTTGAATATAGCGCTGCAAATCAGACTGGAAAATATCTGAGGAAAAGAGATAGCCACATTGTGGATACCCAAAATGATACCGGCCTGTGCAGTGTTTTCATCTTCGGCTGCAGACTCGGATCGACCGTTTTCAATGTCATACTCATGATCGTGGTCACCAGTGTCTTCGTGCTCATGCTCCCCATGATATTCGTGTCTATCCTCGGCATCTTCACCAGAAACAGGCTCGTATGTCCCAGATCCAGTAGCATTCGTGCTCTGCGTTGCACGAGGAACTCTTGCCCCACGGCGCTTGAGACGATGTTGAACATCAATGAGAGCAACTTCGTTCGAAATAAGGGAAAATGGTATCCATAGTCCCACGGCCCAGCAGATTCCAATAAGACCAATTATAATTGATCCTGCCGGATAGTATGAGACGAATATTGTGCTGAACGTGCATACTGCAAATAAAAGATGAGACAAGATCCAAGTTCGACGAAGTGTCAAGCCAGGAATCTGAAGACGCGACAGCCACGTTGACTTGTGGTCTTCTGAGTCACTCTTTCCCGGCGTCGCATCAAGTAACGGTTCAGCCGCAGTACCTGCTGGCATTGCTGAAAAGGAAAGACGACGAAATTCAGGATGCTCCTCTTGTTCCTCTTGTGTCGAATGTCGTGAATCCTCAGTATACTTAACGGCACCGAGCGCTTTTTCATAAGTAGGCACAACAAAAAGCGGAAGAATAATGTTCGCCAAAAAAGAGATAACAGCATAAATCAGAAGTGCGAATGTTCCAACGCGGGTAGCTTCTTCCCACGCCTTATCGATTTGGTCCTCCGACATGTTTGGGTGATCTGCAAAAATCGGGTTCACATAAAGCTGGCCAATGTATGTTGTCGCATAGTACAAGAAAGGAAACCACCCCACCCAGGCAGCAACCTGAATCTTACAGATCTGAGCAATCTGCGGAGGTAAGTCTCGGATAGATTTGAAGACATGACGAAAGAAAGAGACGAGTCCTAGTCCCTCTGTTGGCGGTGATCCATCTAGTCGAGGATCGCGTTCCTGGATATATGCGCAGCTAGCTCCCAAGGTGACAGCGAGAGAAATCGAGGCAATAATTGAGAGAACCTTGAACTGTGTATTTCCCAGGAATGGCAACAGCTTCGGCAAGTCCATATATCCAAAGATATAGCCTAGAATATTGCCAACACCGGTGACACGACCAGCCCACGCATTTGCTAGTTCTTGTTGATGAGCTGGGCAATTATCGAGGATAAACGCTCGAATCCCAGCTTGGACTAAAGGAATGAAGATTAGAACGCGCCGAAAAGAAGAAACAAATTTGAGGGAAATGGGAAGCATGCCTGTATTGATCGCAAAATCTAGGGCATACATGAATATCGTAGCAACGATAATACTCATGGTTTGAGCCCCATTTGAATCACGGTCAACGCCAAAGATAGAAAGAAATCCACCCACAAGGTCTCTCGTCCACGCCAGGGCAAGCAAAGAGAGTATAGTCCCCGCAGCCCCAAATACCATGAACGGCTTACGCTTACCCCACGGCGAGCGACAATTATCACTGCGAATGCCAATATAAGGTTGAACCAAGGTCCCAGTGAGTGGACCTGCAATCCAAACAAAGGCGAGGAGCGCTTTGCTCATACCCAGGGATAACAAATAGGGCTATTTAAATCGTATACAAATTAGCATATTCACAACAAAGTACTCCATCCACAGACGGGTTTGAGGTCGTGGTTTGTGATTCTAGGAGGTAGATTCCGGAACTTACTGATCCATTCGAGAGCTCCACAGACCAGACAACCTGAAGTCTATATTTGATGTTGTGTAAGCACATACTTGCACAGTTGATCCTGCATACAAAAAAAATCAAAAAGGAAGATTCAACTTACCCACCAATAGAAACTGTGAGTAGAAATAAATACCAACCACTCTTGGACGAGACATCAACTTCATCCCTCCGTCCAGTGTCATCTGTCAGATTCCCCCCACCCTCATCAGCCCTTCCTCCTCGTCGTGTTTCCATACGAGGCGAGTTCTAGCTCTGGGTGAGTCCCAGCTCTCCCTTCAAGCTAGACCCAAGTACTTTCAGTCTAGTAATTGTGTACAGAGTGAGACCCCGGAGATGGCTTGAGATAAGAGCTGGAAGACCCACTCCGCAATCGGGGTTAATACAGACACCCACCGCTTTCCCAATATAGTTCACGGCATCACGTCAATTTGCTCGAATCACGTCGAAATTGAATTCACCATAGCATATACGGAGAAGACGAGTGTTAGATATGGTAAATGAAGTTCAAGCCAGGCTGCAGATAATAAATTAAGTTTTAAGCAATTTTATTCAAGCCAATTCGTTAAGTAGTCTATAGTATAACCCGCCGTACACAAACGGCATCCAATGCCAAATTCCAATCCAAGTCCCGCTCTTCTGAGAAAATACCCGATATTCGCAGAAAAGCCCAGCCAAAAATACCTATACCTATACCTATTTCCATATAGTCCATGCCTCAAGTCCACCGCTGTCTACGCCTGATGTGCCCGTGCCCGCCGGACATATTGTTTGACCGCGGGTGTTGAAAGGCACTAAGGACAGCAAGACGATAATACAAGGGGAAGATGGCCCTTCGAAATCAAAGCAAAGACCTTGCGCAAATCCCCAACACATATGAACAGAAGAAATAAGAGATCAGAAAACACTATGATTGCAACCATAGCCAAGGAACGGACACTTCGGGTCGAAGCGAAGTGTCAAAAGCGTGCAGCAAAGGGAAGAAAATTACAAGACAGTAGATAACAGGACGCCATGGCGCCAGCGAAGCCATACAATGAAACCTGTGCCAGAAACCATTACCCAACAATCAAAACTCGAGTCACAAATGCTGCTGGAGCATTTGAGGAGCAATCATGTGGGAAGATATGCCTGGCACGGCGGATGGAATGCTCATAGTGGTGGCCATGGTGGTCATTGCGGGCATGCTGACCATGGGGTGATGGGCTTGAGCAGGGGGAGACGACTCGGGTGAGTCAAACTCGCCGTCATTCTCGAGATCATCCTCTGTTGCGAGAGCAGGTTGACCATCCTGTTGGGCCTCATGGATCCGGCGATGTCTGAAGCAATGTTAGCACGATGAATGAAACAGCCAACGAAATGGTGGCGTTGCGCATTGAGAATTAGGAGGTTGTAAGCTTACTGTGCAAGATTGTCGGAGCGAGAGAAGGCTTTGCTGCAGTATGGGCAGGGGTATGGGCGTTCTTGGGTATGGGTCCTCACGTGCCTACGCGCCCAAGTTAGTCGGCGGCAATCGAAACAATGACATTATGGCAGGCTGCAGATCGAGCCCCCACAATTGGGACTGAAGAATCCAAAAATAGAATCAAATCTTACCTTTTGAGATGTTCTAATCTCTTGAAGAGTCTGCCACAGGATGGGATTGGGCATGAATGGGATTTTTGCGGGTACGGACCCAGCTCCATCATGGTCGCACTGCGAGCCCGGCGAGCGGGACCAGGCCCTGACCTCTCCGATCGACTAGTGCTGTTTTGAACGGTGTTCTCTAATGCTGCACTGGTTGGAAGCGCCGCCAAGTTATCTGCTTGATTGCTGAGTGGCACGGACTGATGGCTAACAGACTCGTCAAGATTCTGCAGGGGAGTTCCATGACGGGAAATTTCCTGAAGAAGATCCTTTTGCGGGAGCATCGAGGAGTAAGCACGAGAATAGTCTGGGGCGACCTCCTCGCCTTCAGCGACCGGAGCCACAGAGCTCGAGACCGAGCGACGCAGGTCGCTAGGCCGGTGTGCAGCATAGGTAGGAGGTTGCGGTGCCGGAGTGCCATGAGCAGACCCGTGCGCTGTGCCGGGCATACTGGGGGCACCCGGCGTGACGGAAGGACGGCGTCGGCGTTGCTTGTATGTTGGTGAGCCCTCAATGACAGAATAGGGATTAGACGAGAAAGATCGAGACGCAGAAGGGTAGTGGCCACTGGCGAAATTTGACGGAGGCAGCTGCATCATAGGGTTGTACGAAGCCGCGTTCGAGAGATCGGGGATGGCGGTGTATAAGCCGGTATCTTCGTTAGCAATATACGCAGGCTCGGCTCCAAGTCCGACCGAGTGCTGTGGTGGAGTCACAGGTTCGAAGGACAAGCCGCGGTTGCTGTAATCCTCATATTGGGAGGATACAAATGACGGAGCGGGGGAGTATTCGTAAAAGGTCGGCATAGACGAGTGGCGCTGGTGGATGCGAGCCATGGGCATTCCGTTGCGATCGTACTGTACGGGGCCGTAATCCTGCTCGCGCTTGATGATCCCCTGGACGAGGTTATTCGTCAAGGGAATCTGCGGGGCGCCGTACATCGTCGGGTGACCCGAATCGTCCTGGAGCAGCGGAATCGCTGGGGGAGCCATCTGAGGAGGAGGCATTGCGTCAACAGTCCGAACCGCGGGGGAACTGGGCTGACCATATGTCGTACTTGCGTGGGCAGCGAATGAAGAAGAATTCGCTTGTTGCGCCTTGGTCAATTGCTCGTAAAGGGACTGAGACGAGTCGAATTCGAAAGACATAGCAGGTTCGCTCACGGCGACCGTTGTCGCTTCTTGGTTCATTTTCTCACGCTTCAGGTCGCGCTCGAGCGCATCGAGGAACAATCGGTCGTGAGGGACACTGTACCAGTAGAACACCTTCTGCTTCTTTTGCGTGCGAATGCAATTATTTTTGTACAGAAAATCCAGAAACGCGCTCTTGGGCTCTTCGAGGGTCGCATCGGTGCCGGCTTTGAGGTTTCGCAGATCGGAAAAGATGCCCTCCTCAAACTTTTTCGAATTCTTCACGGGACGACCAAACGCCTGAAATCGGAACGCAAGGCAGCGAACGATGTCGGTACCCGAGATATGAAATAGATTACTCCTGTAGGCGCACACTTGAAGTCAGCTTCGGCCTCTTCGTTGCGAAGGTTGGCCAGTTCTCTGGGATCCATCACTAACCAGAGAATACACGAGACATAGTCACCCGTTGGGAGGAGGAAACGACGAATAAGCTGATCGGGCTGCCAGTCGACAGGAGCTGATAGAAGGAAATATTTCACTTGCGAGAGGTAGAGAATATCAACAGGACTGGCATTTTCAAGATGTAGACAACCGAAGATGATACAAAAACATACGATTATCCACTTGCTGCAAGGCGACTTGCGCATCATGCGGGAGGCTATTCTGCGCTTCTTGCGACAGCATAAACGTTTCCGGTTTCTGCGGGGGTGGCATCGGGGCACCCGGTTGAGGATACATGATGCCAATGCGTGTTTTTCTGCAAGGGAAGATCCGATCAGCAAACAGGCGGAAAAGAGCAGATAGTTAAGCGCAGCGATAAACAAAGAGACGAGGAAAGACAGAAGCATCGCAATAAAAAACCAAAATGATCGAGCTCCTCCTTTTGCATACTTCCTTTCAGTGTTTTCTTGCTTGATATTGCTGTGGTCTGAGACACAAAAGGAAAGATGCAGCATACTCACCGAATGAGATCGACTAATCCAGATTGGGGAACAACTGGATGTCAGATAGAAAAGCGCAGAATATCGAACGAGTCGTTGATTAACCAGTCGAACTCTTGCTTTCACTTTTTTTTTTAAATCGATTTTTCACCAGGGAAAATGTCGATTGGATGCGAGATGTGGTAAGGAGCGATTATACGCGACTACCGGATAGATTCGTGATTGCGTTGAGATAGAGGAACCTGCCTCATAAGATGCCAAACGCGACAAAGAGAAAGAAGAAAGAGAGATGTCAGAGATTTGTACTGGACCAGCCGGTAAAAGCCTCTGTGGAATTCGCACAGCGGAAGAAAGAAACGAATGAGAGAGAAAATCTCGAGAAGAGTTGGGATGAAGAGAGAAAGAAGGGGAGAGGGGAAAGATGCACAACGTCAGTCTAATAAGTACAGTACGGGACCGGATACTGTATTGACGGTTGTGTATTGCTATAATACCGGGATGAGAGTGAATATTACAAAGTATCATACTGTACTATACATACACCACACCTTTTCTCCACTGGACGAGGCTGGTTGTTTGTCTATTTTTGCGTCTCCCTCGAAAACTAGGAAATGATGCACTCTACATTTCAGATCACCAACCACTTACAGACGACAACAGTATGGACTGTACAAATCCACACCTTGCCTTACAGCTTAATTTCTTTCTTTCCTTCTCTCCTCTTCCAATTCACCATCTGATTCGACACATCCCACGCCACTACCGGTGATGACTGGTGACTGGACTGCAGGATGTCTGTGCATTTCGAGGGGATCACTTCTTCCCGTTTCAAGGCTATTGTGACCAAAATATCCGTACTACACACCAACATCCATACACACATATATTGTATCCAACGGGAGTGACCCAGTGGAGACCTGCCAAGGGCTCCCTCGCAAGTCAAACTGGCGCTGCACTGGTGTTTCAGAGTTTCCAGTGGGCGCTTACATGCAGCCATTGAAACGGGGTTGCCCTGGTCCACTTCTCCCACTAAAACCGTTGCCCCAAAAGTCCCAAAAGTCCAGTTGCGCCGAATCTCACCTCCCCCCATTTCTGCTATTTCTCCGATATTCCAAGCCTGTGCTTTCGGTCTAAACGGCTGTGGCTGGAGCTGATCTCTTTCCGGTAGTCCCGACCTGTGGAGTGTATAGTTACTAACAGTACGGAGCATCCTGGTCTAGTGCACGACAGATCAGAACCGACGAGTCGAAAGGGAATGGCATGCTACTTGCTTCCCCCCCTTCTCATGTCCCCCTATCATTGCTCGAAGAAGGCCCCGGGAAATTGTTTCCCTCCCGTGTATGATACCTCTCCAGCGTCATGGGATGGAAATATCTGGAGTGCATGCACATTCCGCAGTAGCTTCGACTCTGCAGAATTCCATTGCCGAATCTCTGACTACAGTCTTCATTAACATACGGGCAGGCCTAATTTCATTCGGGCGAGACTCGCCCGTACCTGGTTCCTGACCCGCCCTTTAGATTTGGTTATGTCATTTGACTCCGTATAAAGATCAACATTCTAGACCTGCCATTCGAATTCGGCCCCCTGATCTTTTGGTACTGTAGTACATGGTACGATTGTTACGAGATGGAAAAAAATATGAAAGTGACAAAAGCTTGACTAAACCGAGTCTAGGTAGCAATTCCCAAAAAGTCTTCTTCACCAAAATATCGTGGGACTCACATGGCCTCGGAGAAACCTTTTTGCGGTTGCGGTTATACTCGAGGTCAACTTCGGCGCCAGGAATGAAAAAAAAGGTTAGGTGACAATATCGGTGCCCCGAATACGGGGCTCTACATTTTGTATTGTTGCTCTCCCAGATCTACACGCCCAAGCCGGATCGCCCTTGAGAACGCGGAGCTTAAGGTTGTCGCATCATTGTATTGTGTCTCATCCTCCAACAATGACGATCGCCGGACGGAGTCCGTGATGATACGAAGTCTGCCCAGTACATACTATGTATATTGAATATGGAGAGCTCTGAGCTCTCCGCGGAGAGTATGTCTTACATTTTCTCATGAAGAACGAACTAGATCGCACACCTTTACCCAACCAAGCAAGCTCAATCCTCAAAAAAAGGGGGGCATTCAACAGTGCTGTGCCGTGTGGACTGTTCAGGAGTCGTTAGTAGATTCCTGAATGAAGTTTCAACAAAGTGGACTTCTCAGCACCCCTGGACTAACAAAACCTAACTCTCGGACGGGTGGAGAGTATAGGGCTCCTGGTTTGATCGTCCACCCTGAAACAATCTAGAAGTTCTAACCCTTTAGCCTTGCTCGTACTCCGTAGACCGTGGATCTTTACATCGTTCTTCTCGTTTAGAATTCCTATGCGGTGGCTGGGATATTGACCAGACTCCTGCGAAACACCAAATGAGGAAGCTCAATATACATAGATAGTAAACCTAGATTTTATGTATCTGCATGCAGAATGCTATTCTATTGCGCTACGCCAATTCCTAATCTCCATAGCCAAACCCCGAGTCAGTTGGCCCCTGCGCAAGACGATAATGTACATACTAGTAGTATCCTCTCACAACAATCAGATTTCGCTATGCCGGTCTCAAGATCCGGGCCGCAACAAGGTTTACCGGGCGTTTCCGTGCTACATGTGGACATGATCCTCATTTGATCAGCAGTGGAGTTGATGATGATAATCGTCATGGTGAAATGCAACCCTGAACGGTCTACAAACTCAACTTCAAAATCAAATTTGTTTACTGATGACCTACACTTCGCCTAAATGTTCTCTCGTATAGATTTTGCCTCGTGGTAGGGCTATGTTCGTTCCAAGGATCACAAGGTCAATCATTTGAGACTAGTGGATGCGAGAACCGTTCTATACCACATTCTGGAAAATCTCCGCCCGACTCGTGCTGTTTGCATGCTTAGCTAAAGTATATTGCCCTGACTCAATTCGTATGGAGTGTCCATGTGTTCCACTTCTACGGAATAAAGAATCATAATCATAACCCCCTTTTTTAGGGTCCGGGTCACCCGTGCCGACGGCCATCCAGGCAATCGCATTATAACTGGTCACTTCTGCGGGTACAGTACACACTGTCCACTCTGAAGTCCGTGAGGAATCTACACGGAGTACATGCGAGACACAGTTCTTTGAAAATACGAACAAGGTTCAGTCCGCCCAAGTCCGTCTGTTTCTGATCTTTCTGCAAGTGTTCTCTTTCAAAATCGGTTTCCGATATAGTACCCTCTACTCCGTATCCACCTAGAACCACGCTGACAATGGCCATTTCCAATGCCGAGCCTCACCCATGTCCATTTTTGGGGTCATAAACTCCAACTAGATACACTAATTATCGGTGGGACCTCTTGAATCTCGTGGGTTCGCATGTGGCGACGAAAATAACATACAGCACGCCTTTGAAGTTCTAAGAATAGTCGACTTGTTGAAGAGTTTTCGTTTTTTATTTCGTCTTCTTCCATGGTATTCGTTTCAGTTCCTGATTTTTACTTTGAAATGAGATCACTCGATTCCAGTATGTACACCTCTCAATGCTTTTAGTATGTACTTGTAGTAACGGCACACAAAGGTGTAAATGCGGTACTAGTAGTCTGCCTAGACCACAAATCCTAGTATCAAACCGAGTCAATGCTTTTTCTCCTCTTCTCCAGCATAGCCTCCTTCATGAACGGACTCCTTGCCCGAATCTGCTTCCCCCACACCACGAAGAGAATCGGCGCCAGAGATAACGCTAACGAGATGAACGCAAGAAGCGTACTGGCCCAGTTGAAGCCAAGCGTTGAGTACATGCTCATAGCAGCCAGGGGAAGAAATGCCGAGAATGTATTCTCCCCACAGGCAATGATACCGATGGCTGAGGCCGCGTACTTGCTATAAGCATCGACGACATAATCGGAAATCCCGGTTACAACAATAACACTGCCACCGCCAACCATGGCGAGGCCGATAGCGGGGGCAATCCAGGGGAGATCTGGATAGGAGGTCCAGGCGTATGTGAACATACCCCCGGAGATGCCAAACATACCGCCAACGATGGCAAGGTAAAGTCTTGCTTCAGGAATAGGTTCTCCAGGAACTTCAGTATTCCTCGAAGCTGAATCAAAGTACAATTTGCCAGAGAACAGAGTCCCGATCCATCCTAGAATCTCTCCGACAACAATTGCAGACTGGACATAGCCGGCTTGTGCAGGCGTCCAGTTGTAAAGTCCAGCAAAAACCTGCTCGACTGACTGCGTGAACAAATAGAGGGTTCCAACAGTGAAAGCGGACCAAAGCGTCGAGACAAAGACCACTGACTCGGTGAAGAATAGCACAATAGGTCTTGACGCACTCCGAGCTACAATCTTCAGCATCGATGTCCCTTCACTATCAATCTCGTGTTGTGTATACGCCAATTTTCCGTCCTTCCTCAAAGCCTTCGCTCGATGCGCCAGGATAGCAATACCACGGCATTCCTTAAACAGGAAAAAGTACATCGGGAAAAGCGCACCATACCAGATCAACTGCAGATAACCAATCCATCTCCATGAGAGATAGTAGTAAATCGGAGCCCCAATGACAGGACCGATACTGCTACCTGCGAGGTATGTCACAATATAGAGACTAACAGGGACATTCCGTGCTTTCTCGCTATCCCATACATTCCCAATGACCGTAGCCGATGTATTTGCCAGAATCGCAACACATCCACCAGCAAAGAAGCGAGTTACCACAAGCGTAGCGAAATTCTGTGCCACGGCTTGCGGAATAACGAAGCAAATGAAACAGAGATACGTTGTCAAAAAAACCCATCTCACGCCAAAGTCTTCCATCAATGGAAGAATAAGGAGAGAAAAGCACCCACCACCCGCAGCCCAAGATGTAACCGGCCAGTAAGAATGAGGGAAAGATGCATCTGATATATTGAATTCAGCATTAATGGCTTCGTGTGCAACGGTGATGATCGTTCCATTCATCATAGTTATAAAAGTCGTGAATGCGGCCAGTGCTGTAAGGGTCCATTTTTTGGATAAAGACCAGTTATACGGGTTTCCAGGATCTCTGTCCCCATCCCAGGAAACGATCGTGATATTACTCGCTGAAGCATGATGTTCTGTCTGACATTAGCATATGTTTTCGATATTTTGAGATGTTCCATAGATCTTCATGCCATTCCCCTTACCTAACGTCTGATCATCGTGGCCGGAGACATCGCCACGTGCGAAGACCATCTCCTCAAAGGATTGCCGAAAGAAACTATGCTTGAAACCGTGTTTCGAGCGGCCTCATGCAGCACCAGAGTATCAAGGACTTTCTTGGCTGCCACAGCCTGCCTAATGGAGTGGTGAGGAGAATCAAAGCAATGACCTCACAGGGTTCTCCGGGAACAGAAACAATCCACTCTGTGGGCCGAGTGCAACGTATAGATCGAGAGTAACGTTCTCTGGCCAAGACCTTCCGCAGGAGATATCTATACCAAAGTCGATTACCAATGCTAGAAGGAATAAAAAGAACAAGAAGAATTCAACTTGAAAGTCCAGGGGAAGATTTTTTTTTTTTCTTGTTCACAATTTGCGTGGACTAGCAGTACCGCGCGCGGACAAAATCCTCGGAAAGAAGAAATCCACCTTCTCCAGATAATGACTATTTTAGGACTAGTGTGGAGGGGACTTTTACCATTCACGACACGCTGGTTCGTCGGTTCTGCTTCGACTACAGTAGCAGATCATTTGTGATTATTCTTAGAGGAATCGATTTGCTAAATGAGTTTCCTCCCCGCAATACCCAAAATGCTGGCCATCCAAAGAATACTTGTATCGGGGAGATCCAAGCCAGCCAATGATATTGTGCTTCTTTTCAGTGCATTATTCAACATATGTACTATATCTCGTATGGAGTAGACCAATACTATCACAGAATGATTTTTCAAAGGGATCTCGATAGACTCGTAGTGCTAACAGGATAGTAAAATACAGCTCAAGAAAATGCAGACTCAAAACCGCTCAAAGAAGAGCTAGACTACGGGTAGCCTAGCTGGAGCTGATGCACTGGCTGATTTTAACTCAAATGGAGAGGAAGAAAATATACTTAATTTTTCCACAAGCATCAATACCAAGCATTGCCAAGATATAAAACTGGGGATTCGCCTCATCGTACTTCAGCATCCACTGTTAGTAGCACTAGACCATTCAATAATCCGAGCAAATCAAACACCATGGCCTATACAATGTACTGAAATGGGACATTTGCTGCCTAAACTGTCTCGGTGGATCGCACCTTCCTCGATGATATATCCTCAGTGCCTTCCTGTTCGGGAATTTCCTACCCTTCAGTTTTTCGCCTTTTTGGATAATTCCAAGGCTTCACAGCTTTTTACCTCATCCATTGCCTTCAGAAGTTCCAATCCATCGATTCTGTCTGGAGTTGAGGACTTGCTCCATTCCTTCTAGCTGTCACTCCTTTCAGCGAACCATTGCGAGCACGATGTTCAGCCCACCGGAAACCTGGGCATCGACTGTGGTGATCCCTGAGCTTGAAAGCTCTTCGACTCGAGACCAAGGGGGGTACAAGTCGTTTCGACTATCCATGATTATGGGCGTAATTTTCTTCCTCTTCCTCACAGCATTTCGTGTTGTATTCACAAAGCCAAGGCGTCATGGACGCCGAAGGCCTCATTCCGAATTCAAGCCTATGGAAGCAGTCATGATTCCGCCATCTCCTTTAACACTGCCAACTCCTTCGACTCAGCGAACCTACGATGGTTTATGCTCCCCAACGGAAGTTTCACCAGCGTCTTCTACGACGTCCTTCATTTCAAATTCATCACAAGAAAGCTACATCGCTCTTCCCACTGATTTCCCTCGTGGCCCAAATGTGACTCTTACCAAAGATCAACTTCGGCAAGCCTTCTATTTCTCTCCCAAAGATCGTCGTATCATTGATCCTGCGGGGAATTACTGGTGGAAAGGTCGCAAGAGCTTTCTGCGCATACAATTCTGGAAGGTTTTATTCGAACGGAATACGAACTTCGACAAAGAACCAGACGAAGCCCCGTACGCCTTACCAGAATGGGTCTTCAAAAATAATCTTGGGTCCGAATGGATGGACAAAGCACTCTACTACGAATATCCGAATGAGTACGACTCTAAGGGTAGACTTCGAAATACCGAGTCCAAGAATAAACCGCGAAGAGATGCTTCGGGTCGTTTTCTGTCGTCGAAAAACAAGAGAATGCGACACTTTGTCGATCAATGAGGGCAATCTCTCGTTGCGGAGCGAAAGCTGAGATGTATCAGAGCGTACAATCGCCACCAATTGATGTTCATGAGTTATGAAAAGAATTTACTGTTCAGGCCAGAGGTTTCCCGCATCTAGGAAGATGTATGAGCTCTTTACGTGTCATGGTCATGTATGAATGATGAACTTGTGCAAACTACGGAATGTGTCAAAAATGAAAGGAGTATTCTCTTTACCCGAGTCCTGAATTACTTTGAAAGCATCCTTGCTATGAACAGGGAGCTCAAATGACAGTAATTACCCAATATCTCCTACCAGTAGCCCGAGTATTTGAAATTGATGGGTAGAAGCCTGGATCTTATTCAACACATCCTTGAAAGCGAATATTTAACTTGTCTCATCACAAGATTCGAAGAGTAAACCACCTACAAAGGACGAAGAATAAATGTTCAAAATACCTCAGATGGATAGACCAACTAAGCAAATGGCACGATATCAAGATACGAGTTTCAGGAAACGATTTCTGGCATGTACACAAACGCCAATTTAGACACTACAGTCATATGTAAATGATTGTGATCGATGGGAAATCTCATCTAGATATCCTAGTATTATATGAGGCAAAAGAAGATCAATGTGGCTACTTGTCCAGTGGAGTTCCTTTGTACTTTGACATCTATAACAAACAATCAAATTGAAAGATAGCAAGTAAAATCTCAAGTACTGAATACGCAATCGACTTGAAGACCAATTTTGAATGATTCATCCCAATTTCGAAATAGTCTGGAAGCAGGGACTAATCCTTGGGACCAGCTGTGACGCTCGAAACAAGTGTTTATATCATAGGTTTGCCACTTTCAATGTGTCCCCGCACTTGACCATATAAGCTCCTGGAAGCTCTTTTTAACTCCTCCCCCAGATACTTTATATACTACTTCTTTGAAACACACCTCCATTGCTCTACGAAAACCCGAGCCAACTCAGCTTTACTACTAATAACCAAAATGGTCGGAACCACCGTCGACAATAACCCGTTGGACCCAACGTACGCCCAGAAACGTACATCCATCGATGACAACGAGAAAAAGAATACATCGACACGCAGGATGAGTGACATTGAATCAATCATGAAAGATAGTCAAAACGTCGCTCCGTAAGTAAAGAGTATCAGCCATCATCACTCCATTCAATTACAAATTACTGATGATCACAGTTCTTCTCAAGCAATCTGTGCAGAGCTCGCGCACGAGCATGCTATCGAGGACCTCCATCAAATCACCGACCATATGTCAGACGATAACAATCCGGCAAGAGGTACGTTACTGAATTTCTCTATGAATTTCATATGAAAAGCCTAACTAGTTATTTGTATCAAGGTCCTTTCTTCCCTCAAATTTATCCCCAACATACGACCGAGCCGAAACTGGACGAATAGATGAATATTGTGAGCTGGGATGACGATTGAGACGAGCGTGACGCATGTTTCTTTCTTTTGTGAGTAACCATGATATGTAAAAATAAAACCAATGATTCTATTTTCGAATCTTTAGTACTTCTCTGTGAAATGTGTTTAGTTCTTTTGTGTGTTCGCTGCGGCGAACTTTGAAGATGAGTGGTGATGTCAGAGTGATCCCCCCGCATGGGCTGTCTGGTCGCCTTGACATCACCTCGTAACATACAAACTACAGTATAGTATAGTATTATTTATTGGTAGTATAGCTGAGAATCAGAGAACTAGCCTGTGATAATTATTTAGTAGAAGGATGTCGCAGATACCTGTAATTCAGAGACAATTGAAGCTTTGTAAGTTTGGGAGATTTGTCTTATATGGACAGCTTCCTAGTACAGGCTTTATAAAAGTCATCTTAGCCTCTCACAACGCTATAATCGACTGTAAAGGGTATTAAAGACGTACCGGCTCCAAAACTCTAGTATATGGTGAACAAAAAGGCTCCCCTAATTACTTGATTCGTCTGAGATGAAACCAGCATACAATACTAGAAGAATACCTATTTAACCAAGGATGCTTCTTTGATAACCAATTCATCCTTCCCGAAGTTCTCGACCGAAGGCTCCTCTTCATCGCGCCCTTTCTCTCCAGATTCATCACTGCTTCCATGTTCAATGGGAGTGTAGTCTTTAATTACCATACAGGTGGGTAGTACAGCAAGCCCTAAAATGGTCAGCTGATTAGTATGAAGCAAAAAAGCCAATGGAAACACCTCTTTCCGTCGGCACTACCCCTGACGATTCGGAGATGATAACCTTACCAAGAAGAATAGTGTTCACAGCAAGTGGAACTCTTCCACCATACCACTCTTTGGTATTCAGTCCAAAAGAAACAGCCTGTGAGAAACTTTCTTGTCCACGCAAGATTCCAGAAAGTCGAGCTATTCAAGTCAGTAAAACCAAAACCTTGCCAGAGCCCCAAAGTCTAATGACATCAACTTACATAACTCGGAAATATTATCTGTCATTGTGGAAATCAGATAATACATCCAATTTTGCAAAGCTTGTCGTGAGAACTCTGTCGCATGAATGGTTAGATATAGAGAGCTGAATGGTTGCAAGGAATCATTCTCACCCCAAAGTATAACCACGAATAATCCTCTGGTGAAGCCCTTGTCAGACCAATCCAGAGAGGGAGGGTTAGCGGTATAAATTTCTTGAACGACCCATCCATATACCCAGGCTGTGATATGAAGAAAAACGACATAGTAGAAACTAATAGGATGATGTTAGCTAGCCATAATGGTATCAAATGGATAATGCGTCCTAGCGTAAATACCTATAGACGATCCGATTCTTCACCGTCACTTTCTTGTAATCCAAGAATCGACTGATAATCCAAGATGAGAGAAGTGTTCCAATGTAAGCTATCGAAATTCGTTAGCTCTGCTAAAGCCTTCACCATGGTTGCATAGAGTCAAAACTCACAAACAAATCCTATTAAAGCCCGGGCACGAACGCCAAAGTAGTAGACTTCAAAGTCTGTTGATAAATTTTAGCATCGGATTAACTCGACAAGCTCAGTAAATTTTGGCTTCAGATGGCAAAACTCACTTCCTTGATACTGATTAAAGTACGATGCCCAGAAGACAGGAAGAAGCATCAGAACCTAAATTTATAACAGTTCAGTAAAAACTAGAATGCATGCTTTGAAGTATTTAGAGAACTCACTTCCTTGCGGCAGGAAACTTTCCAAAGTTCTTTCATCTCGGCAGTCCATGAATCTTGTAGCACGATTTTCACCTTACTGCCATCACCGCGTTGAACCTTTTCAGGCGGCGTAAGAAAGACAGCGAGTGGAGCAGCGACACATTGTAATGCAACGAAAATTAGATAGGTTTCTGAGAAAAAGGTAAGCTGAAACGTTCGATTTAAATAGGATTCCAATTATGAAGTTAGACCAACCAGAGCCAACTTTTCCTTTGCTCTTTGAGACAGCAGAGCTTGAAGACATTAGTTTATTGGGCGTTAAGCTGAAGAAAAGGAATTTTCCTACTGGTTCAGGCCAAGGACGATGGCGCTACCAAGTAAGGGACCGCCAGTTCGAAACCAAAGCCAAATGCTGCAAAATGTCAGAGATATCCAACACTATTCAGTAATGTTCCACTCACTTCATATACTGGCCTCGTTTAGCAGGCTCGGGGTATCCCAGAGCCACTGCACCTTCAGAAGCCCAGAAAAGCCCAGCGCTAGTTTAATGAGTATATATCTTTCAAGTTCGTACAAAAGAAATCAAACTCACGAAAGACCACATGCAACGGCTCCAACGAGAACAAACCATTCGTTTCCCTTAAACAGAAATATTAGAATTTCGAAAAAAAAAAAAAAAAAAACCTTTTTTGGGATAGACAATATACTCACATAACGATTATTTGTATACAAAGCCGCACTAAAGTCCAATATATCAGTTACAATTCCCACAAATCAGTATCCAAACAGAATAATCTCACGAGTAAATCGGATATCCAACAGCACCCAATACCAACGTCCAATTCATTCCAATGCGATTAGCAATTGGACCACCAAATAGACACAGAAAGCCCACTAAAGCAACAAAATCAGTCGGAAGTTCCCCGATATATTCAACGAACGCTTGGAATATCTGGATGACCCACTTAGTCCAAATACAAGAGCATTTGCCGCATTGACAAGGTAAGGCGTCTCTGCACCTCCAGCTCCGAGAGAATTCATGGCATTCCACAGCCCAGGGGCCATGAAACCCACGCCTCCAATGATGAATGCATTGAACAGAGTCGTTCGATACCAAAGACGTTTCGTTGAAGTTCGTACGTCCTCGGCTGTCACCGATATCGGTGTTGATTCAGTCATATTGAGTGAAGATCGAAACGGTCACGATCTAAAAACCCAAAGTGACAGATTCCAAGTTCTTCTCTGTTTTGGATATTGTCTTAATAGTCTACGGAGTATATCTACTTCTTATTTGAATATACACACGATCTCGAGCCATTGCTAATTCATTAGAATGATGGCGTGCTGGCAACGAAGAAGAAAATTGTGTTAAGCGCATCTCCAAAAACCCGGGTCCTTCTCCACAGCGGCCCGCACATTCAAAGCTGAACCAATAAATATTGACATTTGATGTCTGCCAATGCTGCTAAATATTCAAGACTTTGCCATATCGCTGCTAGCGTTCGGTCAATACCGCTTCTTTCCCGACTTTGGGTCGGGTCTGAAAGACGTGCTTTCTCTAGGGACGATGTTGTGGTCGCTTATTGACGGATCTAGACAGATTCCAGGATTCTTGAAGCCAAGGCTTTGGTGTGCTGAGGTTGCATTCTTGTGGAATTCACCGGTCACTCTGTCGTATATTTTGAGATGATGGTGGTCTAGATTTGAATGGCTTTTGGCATTATCTCCTTGTATAAAGTCCTTGTGGATATTACTGATGTGAAGAATCAAGATTCCATAGTCTGCTAGTATGTAGAACTCTTTTGTTAGATGATCGCGCCCTCTCTAAACCCATCGCAGGAGGTTTGATACAACAGCTATGGATGATAACACAAGGGTTCTTCTTGAAATTCAGAGGATGTCGGAGTTAATAGTACCAGGGTTCTCACTTTGAGTCTATGCAATTGCTAGTACTTCAAGCGACAGCCAGGACTACGAGAATAATACATTAAAAAAGCTATTAGAAAGGGTCCTTTTGTTTCTACAAGCCACGGGGATTATGATGCACATAATACCAGATGTAAGCCCGTCAAAGGAGGGGAGAAGGTATAATCTTGGAAGTCGTATCTTTGATTCCTTCGGAGTTCGTCTTAACAAGCAACTGTGCTATAAATCAGAAGAGATTACGTGCATATTAGAAAAAATGTCTTCGTACTAAGTACCAAATACTAGCGGGTGAGAACCTTAATTGGACATTCCGAGGCTATAAACGAAGGGTATAAAGCCTCACTTATCATTCTACTCGATGCCCAAAAAGACACCAATTCTGTAATAGAACGTGCGAAATCCACCAATTTCAGGACTGAATCCAAGAACCAATCCTCACTCACTAGTCCCTACCAATATCTCCTGAGCGACCGTATGAATTACGGATAACCAACTCGTCCAGAAGCTGGCATGAAAGAAAATGGTCCCCGAACTGGCGAATGATTGCGGGAAAAAATATTACGTTAAAGTTCAAACTGGCGCCATAAATGGCTTTGATATTGGTCACTGTCAGAATAAAGGGATAGATTAAGTATAAAACCTATTGTAAACAAACGCCCCTCCTTGCCAAGGGGCTTCGGATTGAGCCTCACGCCCCGACGTGGGGGCCAGGGTATTTTCAAGAGAAATAAAAACAAAAACATATCAATACCAGCACCAAATCAACTCATTATGATAAAGCTTTCTGTCGAAAAGGGTAAAAACGAAAACGAAACCATTAGCCATGAAAAAAAAAAATTAGTGCTTCACGCTAGTATCCTGAGTCATTGCCACCGGCTTGGGTGGCTGCACTGCCTCGGGTCCGGCGACCACAGGGGGTTGGGGCGAAAAAAGTTGCACAGGACCATCATGCGCTCGGATAGCAACGAGTTTATTGCATTTTGTACAGAAATGATGGCTATCGTGGCACATTTCCATGCAAAATGGTAGGAATGCGAAACAAATACCACCCAGGAGACAGCATCCCACGGCAGCCATTCTATAAAAGATATCAGTACATGAAGATTATCAGCAGGTTTATTTCTGTCAAAGACGTACCCTGTAGCGCTAGTGCTCTCCTTTTGCACTCTTGTCATTGCCTCTTGGTAACAGAAGGGACAATTGATCAGTCGCGGCTCTTCATTGAGTTGATTCAGTTCGACCGTCCTCGAAACGACAAGACCCTGCCCCGGTTGAGGAACTGGGGTTTGGGTTGTTGCAGTCTGCCATGCGGTCTTCTCCTGTGGAGGGGCAGTTTCCTCATAAGTTGGAGGCGGTTGAGCATGAGGAGTGATAGCTTGTATCTGCTCCTCTGCAGCGCGGGTTGTTTCTTGATTTGTCGCTTCCACCGCGGTACTGGGGTTTGCTGGCGTCTCTGATGTTTGTGTCGTCAAGTTGGTCTCTTGAGTGGTGGTCGTCGTATCAGCCGGCTGATTGACCGCTGGAACTGCCTCCTTGTGATCCATGCTCGTTATTGTAACAACTCAAAGAACCGAGATGCGATGAAAGAGAGATAAAAGTTATTATTCGGCTGGAAGGTTGTTACCTGGGAGTATCGCCAAAACGAAGGAACAAAGTAGGAATCATCCAGTTTAATGCGGGAGTCAGTCAAAATTTATACGAAATGTCCTGCAGACCAGAATAACCCTCAGCCTCACTCTAAACTCCATAAGGAAGGTATCTAAGCCGATCAAGGGGAATACGGGGTGCCCTGGCCTCCGGATGATTTAGGAATGACCCTTTGAGCCAAGGCGACAAGGGATATGCTCGTATTGTGGACTGAACACTATTCCAATCAACTCGCACACGCCCCTCGATTTAGCGAGGTCACCTCACAATGCAGTGCAATCGCCCTAACCGTCGGATCGGATTATGCCTCGTGGCGTGCCGCGTCGGTTTTCTTTGACACGGCTGTCCCTAGCTAAAAACTAAACTTGGACTTATCCCATAGACTTACTGGGGCTAAATTTTGTGACCCACTTCTTGAGTGACTCAAGGAAGGTGAAAACAATTTTGTCTCTGTGATATGTTTGCGTATCAGTGGTAGTGAAATGTAATTGTAAGTTCTAATGCCTCTCTGATTATGGATTTCACAAATATAATTACATTTTCCTGATTTGCATTGGGAAATAATGTTATCTGATAAATGACACGAATATCGTCATTGGAGAAAAAAGTGCATTTGGTTTGAATAATCACATAGTTCTAGCAGGCGCAGGCCAGATTCCATCTATCCTTTGGTTCGTAGGATCCTTGTACTGAGCGATCTGATGAAGCGTTGCAAAATCAGATGGTTTTCGGTAGGGCTTGCGTCTCTGCTCTTCTGGCAGGTCTCTTTGTGTAAGGCGGGCGAAAAGTAACGGCACAATGTGCTTGATATCTACCTTAAGAGGTCCCAACTCTTTACGTATAGCGTTTTCTGGTTCCCATAGCCAAATGAATGGCCTTTGCAGGTTGTACGACCGCAGTGACTCTTCGTCAACATATAGAAAGCAGTCCATGCGCAGACCTTTTGGAAATTCCCCGTTCTCTCTTTTAGAGAAGAAAGTACTCTCCATATCTGCGACATCTTTCTCTATCCAATAAAGGGTGAATTTGGGGAGGTCTTCTTTTCTAGTTGGTGGGAGATGGCAGTTCAAGCCATGGCGAGTAGCCGTCTCGATCTGCTCTTTGAATACTGGCCATTCGTTTCCGATGACACCTGGGATAAAGAAAACAAATCCAAAGACTGTATTTGTGGGGTCATTGATCACGTATTCTTGCCATGGTATTTTCATCGCGTAGGCAATGTTCCTCCAGTCGTCAGAATTATGGAATTTTCTTGCTGCAGAGTAATTGGCTTGGAATGGTTTTGTGATTGCCCGAGCATTGGCTCGAACAATTTTCATATCTTCACTCCAAGCAGCGTCGTATGCATTTCTCCATAGTTCGCGATCGGTCTCACCTAGACGTGCTGCGAAGTTAAATTCATATGCAGTCTGCGAAGGAGCGGGCCCTGTCAAGAGTAATTCGGCTTCCTCGTATCGAAAATTGTCTTTCTGGTCGATACATTTTCTGACCAATTCCGAGAACGTCATTCCGCAGGCCTCTCGACATAGCCGATCTTCTTCAGGGGCTGTCGGACGGCGGGTGATAACTCTTCGTTCTTCATCAGTCAGGGATGTCGGTTCATTGATAGCGCGGTTGTAAAGCTCTCGAGTGGAATCGTCCAGTGTAATGGGAGTTTTGGGAAGATCAGGCCAGATCTCCTGAGCACGTTCTGCTATTGATGCCATAATGAAAGCCAGTGAACTTAGTATGCAGTTCGGAGATTAGACCTCGAGGCCAAGAATATGTGGAAAAGTAGAATATTCGGATTCCAAATGTTGTTTCTAAATAAGCGCTTGAGGGGAAGAACGCTGCGGCTTGAAGGATGCCCTGGAACCCCTGGAGTAACATGATATCATTAGTTATAGTATGTATAGCATTGATGCGGGGACACAATTATACTGGACCCGGCTTCCCCTGTCTAGATATTTACTAAACTTAGACTATTTCTATCAAGATAATTGATAGAAATGATTGACAATGGACTTTATTTCAAACGAATGAACGTGACGAATCATCTTTGAAAGGTGAATGGCCTAGCCGTGAAGCTAAACCCACCTACTTCAGCACTCCCCTTAAGAAGGTATTCCTTGTCACACAGCTCACACAATATGAAGTCGTCATATCAATCCAAATTGTTCAATTTGTCTGCTAGTGAAAACCGGCAATCATTCTCCAGAAACACTTCAGCGTTACGCTTCAGATAATTGACCACTCACAGATCTCGTGGTTCAATATGATATAATCTCTCTACTCCGTACCATACTCCGGAGTAGACTTGTTACATACCCAGCGACACGAGGAGTCATAACCTACATATGGGCCACCAAGTCAACCGTTCCTACTACTATACATAGAAAGCACTGAATTGCGTGCCAAGCCCATAATCATGCTAGTATTTCTGCGGCGATCGCGTCAACCATGCCGGCAGGCGGGGGCGATTTTCAGCCGATTCCAACTGCCCCGCATCGCTTCTCAATCTCTCTTGGCTCGAGAACTGCTTCATACTCGGGATGACGACCGAAGACTCGGATCCAATAGACTTTGCATATGCCGCCATCGTCCGTGTCGCTAATATTGCGTCTTCGCTCGGTGCTGAGTCCAAGCGACCGGTATGCGGTCGTCTCGGGGCTGAACTTTTTCTAGTTTCCAACCACATCGATACGGCTGGATTGGACCAGGAGAAACGACTACGATTACGAATATCCAAGCTGCTGAGAGATGTAGAGGCCATATGCAATGTGAGTCTAACAAAGAACAAGCGGACCCCTTACATAAATGCAGACCAATGACTTCGATTTCAGTGGCCAAATGAAGTATCAAAGAGTGGCTACCCGCTACTTGAAGATATAGCAGAGTCAATTCCGGGCACGTCATCTTATAAAAAGGCTCGCACGAAGATTCGACGCGGCATTTATCAACTCACGACATATCCTCGGGATACCGAGGAGGTTATTGCTCATATTCAAAAATTTACTAAGCATGCTCGCAAGTCATCTAAACAAAATGAGAGCGATGATATCACTTCTGCTAGAAGAAAATCTACGCCAGAGCATCCGAAATATGTCAATGAGCTTTCCTATCGGACGCTTCGAGAGCAAATGTGCTGCACCTGTCAAAGCAATGAAATGAGAGAACAAATGCAAAGCAAACATCAGGTTCGCCTGTTGTTACGACCACCCGCTCAACAAGCAGCCATTGACAGCCTGGCACAATTTGATATGCTCTTCTCATCTAAGCCATACCGGATCGAGTCACAACTTAGCCACTGGCAAGATGTGGAGTTGCTTGTACCAAGGAATAGCTATACTAACAATAACAAGCGGACCCGCTTTGCCGATATAGTCCATGATAATGATGATCATGCGAGTGCCGATATTATGCTTGCAAGGCGAATGTGGCGAGTCGAAAAGGGTCAATTTTGTAATTTGATTGACCAGGCAGCGAACTGGCGGCTTTGCCTCTCGATTCAAGGGGAGAGACTTCAACATTGCATTGAACCAATCAAGCAGAGAGTCAATCATGTTCCTGGCGTATCCCTGGCGAAGGTTCTAAGCAGCTACCGTTTGACGGCACGAATGAAACTTTTACTGGCCTATATAATCGCCTACTCTGTCTGGCAGTACTACGACTCAGACTGGATGAAAACGAGATGGACAAGCGAGAGCATTCAATTTATGAAAGAATGCCATGGGTCTGGGGATCAGGGCAAGCTCTTCACTTGGAAGCCTTATCTATCCATAGATTTCAATGACAAGGATCCCCAGTGTTACGAGTATAACAGGCTTCCGGAAATGATCCATGATTACCCAAGGGTCAGAGCACTTGGCATTATGCTAGTCGAGATAGGTATTGGATTTCCGATTAATAAGGATGCGAAAAAGGCGCAGCACCCCTCTGTACAATCGAATAGCGAGTTGCTCACAGCATTTAGCTACGCAGAAGATGAGAACCGCTGGAGAGACTTCGACTACCCCGACTACATGAGTGCAGTTCGTCAATGTCTGAAACCTGACTCATTCGATCAGGTGCTTTGCCCCGAAGGATCATCGTCCCGTGAATGGAAGCAGGCCATTGAGCAGCGCAGAAGCATTTTGTATGACAAAGTTGTTTTTCCGCTAGAGGATCTGCTCCAGGGGACGAAGTGGATGGAAGACTATACAAAAGTCGCCCCACTGAGTACCCCTTTGAAAGTCACCACAATCCAGGAATCCACCCTAGAGTCTAAAGATCCCGAGAGACGGAAGATGGCAAGCCCCAGAGCAAAGCGCTCTAAAAGTGAAAGAGATGCTAGCAGGTGGCTCTCCCGTCTCAGAGGTCTCAACCGGGAGCTGGCTCAAGTTGCGCCAGCACTTGGATTAGACGATGTATCACGACGAGTGCGTATTGCAATCCTGGATACTGGATACGACGACGATACTCCTTTCTTCTTTTCTCCCAGTGTCCAAGAGCGGCTTAAAGGTTGGAAAGACTTAGTTGACGGGTCTGCAAATCCCCAAGATTCTCATGGACATGGCACCCATCTGGTGTCTCTTGTCCTGAAATGCGCCCCAGAAGCCGATATCTATGTTGCACGTATTGCCGCCGGGCCAGATGAGATCTTGAAATCAAGTAACAATATTGCGAAGGTCCGTATTTCGGCAAAAAGAAAATATTACATATTATTTTGCTGACCCGTCTAGGCTATTTCCTGGGCAAGTCGAGAGTGGAAAACCGATATCATTTCGATGTCGTTTGGGTTCGCAGACGAACAGCCGTGCATTAGTGACGCAATTCGCAAAGCCCTATACGACCGTGAAGGTTCAATTTTGTTCTTCGCAGCAGCATCTAATCATGGGGCCAACGATCGAGAGATGTTTCCCGCAAGAGACGATTCCGTCATTTCCATCCGTGGGACAAATGCAGATGGTGACTTTGAAGCCTTCAACCCCCCTAAACGCGAGGATGAATCGTTAGTTTTCGGAACTCTAGGTTTAGATGTCCCCTCTGCCTGGCCCAACTCTAATGGTGAGGAGTATAAGTCTGGAACATCCATTGCTACAGCCATAGCAGCGGGCATAGCAGGGTGTATCCTAGGGTACATCAGTTCTCACCCTATTGGGAAGCCATTCTATGATGCCAAATGTCGAGCATGGACACGCCAGGGAATGCTTGCAATTTTTAGAGCCCTGTCAATTAATACGTTTAACACAGGCTATTTATACTTGAGGGTATGGGACTTGATAGGCAAGTCGGAAGAGGTTCGTTGGGCTAAATTAGGAGTCGCATTGGCTGAACTTTGATTTTATGAACGTAACACACCTGATTCGAAACTAATTTCGGGTTGAAGAGATACAAGTGACTCCAATAGATCCTCCTCCAAGCCCTGTCACAGTTATGTCTTCTAAACTTTCATCCTTACTATGCAAGGTGTCCGCATCAGCCGGGCTAATGAGCACTTCTTCCATGCCATCGTTCTCCTCATCTGTCTCATCCTCATCATCCCTGCTCAGATAGGCAGCCTTATGTCTCAACTCATCGTACTTGATCTTATCTCCTTTCCAGCCTTTAACTTCTATTTTCAAAAGTTGATAAGCAAACACAACGTCCTCACCCGCCCGCCACTGATCCGCCTCTTCAGCGCTGGTCGATTTGGCCATATTCACCCCAGCTCCGACCTGACCAGCCGGCGAAGGAACATTACCGCCAATTCCAAGTTCTCCATTGCGGTGCTTAGTATTACTCATGTCGACGTTGAAACCCTTCGCAACCATAAGACCTGTAACCATATAAACAGGAGTTCTGAACCCCGGGACTCTGCTAGATTTGGTAACGGCTTGAACTCGAGGCGCATTCAAACGTGCTTGAATCTCTTCTAACGGAGGATCATTCACAAAATAACTTGTCTCGAGACTATCCATCTTATAGTTCGATTGAACATCGCTCTCGTGTCCAGCCGAGACCTTTCCTGATACCGTTTGTATGAATTCTGCCCACAGGCTTATCGAGACGTCGCTATGACCACCTTTAGTTATGCTTCGCTCGTAACTGGTAAACTTTTCTACTCGTGGGTAGATTCTGTCTAGCGTTTCTGTATCGACAGTCGTCAAAGCTCGATGTGGCCGTAGCGGATGCGATATAATGTTGCCCAATCCGATCGGGCCTGTTCCTGGCTTGAAGTGGAAGTTGGGCGAGAGAATATATGTGGGTTGTCGCGACATTGTATTATTCGTACCTAGCAACTTGAGAAATCGAGAGGGTGAAGAGGCAACAATAAAGATTGTGCTCTGTTTTTAAGGAACTCATATTATGCGGGGTCTAGCTAACATTGGGCGCTCACTCGGGTAATAAAAGAGCAGATCCTTGCACCAGGGTTCTATGTACCCACGATCATGAATGCCCCTCACCAAATAGGTGAGTCACTGCAATGAACTATTTGATTGTATAATGGACTCTAAATAAATACCTTGGCTCGAGATATATACGTTTTTGGTTCTTTCAAGTCGGAAACTTGAAATATTATTTGAGGCTGTACCCCCACTTCTCGCTAGTGCATATGTGCATATATGTACACATCACCTCAGGCGACACAGCCCCTCTGCTGACTTTACTCGAACGGGTTCCTCCTCGCTCAGTGTGATTGGGATACATTCGGGAGGATGGAGAGCAGTGAATTGATAGCCGAAAATGCTCGGCTGTGTGTTGAACGCTTCAGCCAGTGCGTTGAAGTTCCAGCACTTATGGAAAACGAGTGGGCTGAGAACCGGCTGGCTGATATGGAATTGTGGATTTCAGGTACCGGGGCTTGTGCTCGAGGAAGAGCTTCTCTGGACTCAAGACTAGCTTCGAGGCCTGAGGCTCGTGATATCACTGCCAACTTATTGAGCCTCCTCGGTAATATGGTTGATGAATGCTGGGTTCAGAGCCAAATGAATGAACCTTCTCGCACTTACCACGATCAGGAAGACTCTGCTCATTATACCTACGAAAGCCAAGGTCGAGCATTTTCTCCATGGTCCGACGATTCCAGCTCCGATGGAGAATCGGAGGATAATTATGCGGTGACAAATTTGCCGGGAAATCTGTTGCGACAGTCAATGCATAATATCGAGGCGATGCTAGATCAACTTGCCCGACTTGCGATTGCCGTTCGCCGTTCTGGAAGACGCTCACGTTTGCAAAAGGCCGATGAGAGATTTGACGCAAAAGAACACCAGGAACTGGAGGGGTACCTGGTTGGGATTTTGCTCAATCAATTGAAGTGGTACCCCCGAGAACGAGACTCATCAAAATTGAACGAGGTACAATTGCGATTGATACACTGTAATATTAAGCGTCGAAATCGCTTTTTATATGCACAGAAACATTCCAGGGGTCTCGAGGCTGCTCCCACACGATCATCAATTTTCCAGCAAAGCAATCAACGAGTATCGGAAGAAGGAAGTGGAGAAAAGCCGGGCTTGAAGTCTTCAAATGATGTACCAATAAACCCCACCAATAACACAGTCACCAGTGCGTCTAAAGCATCCGATAATTTTATATTAAAATCAACCCACCTCGCTGAGCCCGCCACTTCTTCAGTAATGACGACCACAGCAATCGATTTAGACTACCCACGCCCGCCCCGATTTGACGATGATGCGCACCTCTTTCGGTGTCCATGTTGCTGTGAAGCACTTCCTGTAAAAATGGCCGACACGAATAGATGGAGGTCAGTCTCTTTACTCAAGTCAGCTCACAGAAGACTAATGCAATAATAGGAAACACATCACAGATGATTTGAATCCATACAGCTGTGTTTTGGCCGGTTGTGATCAACCACATGTCCTTTTCAACACAAAGGAGAGTTGGCGGCAGCATATACTGAGCGATCACAGAAGCATGACGTATTGGATTTGCTTTGCATGTGGCGATGGAATTCAATTCAATGACGAGAAGACCTTTCTCGAACACCTAAGGTCTAAACATACATCGACCATTCTTCCAGACCAGATTCCAGCCCTTGTTAAATTGTCTCAAAGAACCACACCCACCGAAATAAGTCGCTGCCCACTTTGCAATTGGCCTGAGGAAGGGGTCAAAGTGGACAAGGAAGTGCTCCTCAATCATATTGCCAAAGATATCCATTCTTTCTCGCTTCGGGCGTTGCCGTGGGCTGATGATAATGGGCAAGAGAGGGATGAGAGAATTCACGATAGCTCAGAAAAGGTTTACGAATGGTTGGTCAACAACAAAATTCAGGAATGCCCAACACTAGAACGACCTTTGCTTGAAAAGAGGAGTTGTTCGGGATACTTTCAGCAGAATGCTTATTTTGCTGAGAGCTCGAAGGGGTCGTCATCAAGTGATCCTGATTCCGAAACTTCGAGAGTGAAAGAGCTAGAGGAACTCAGAAAAGAGGGGGAAACGATCATTCATGAAGGTAAAGAACAACAGGATGAATCAGATGAAGACCCTGTTCTAAATACCGCAGAGTCTAGACTGGGGGATTACACTGTAGGCTGGATATCCGCACTACCCGCCGGATATGTTATAGCCAAGGCGTTTCTTGACGAGGTTCATGATAATTCTCTGTTGCGTAACAGTAACATGCTAGAATGTTCATTCGGCCGGATCGGGAATCACAATATCGTCATTGCTTCGTCGCCAACCGGAGAGCACGGTCAATTATCAGCAGCACGGATAGCAGAAGTCATAATGAATAACCTCCCTAATATCCGTTTGTGTCTCATGGTTGGCATCGGGAGTGGTGTGCCTAGCCAAAGCCATGATATACGGCTGGGAGATGTTGTTGTTGGAAAACCTGAAAGAGGCCATGGTGGTGGTATTTATTTTGACTTTGGTAAGGCAACACAAAGTCAAGATTTTCGATCCACGGGTTATTTTGGCGAGGCACCTGGTATATTACGTGTAGCATTAGAGTCACTCCATGTTCAATATGAACTTGAAGGTCATAAGCTCGAAGCCACGGCTGATAGCATATTTGAGAGGTTCCCATGGCTACGAAAAAATTACCAGCGCCCAGACCCTGCGAGTGATCGGCTATATCAATCTCATATAGTTCACCCCGCAGACAACGACCTACCATGCACTATAACGTGTGGAGACGATCCATCTTGTTTAGTTTCACGCGCTCCGCGCGGAGAGGACGACGATAATCCTGCAATTCATTACGGATTGATAGCATCAGCAAATCGACTCATGAAAGATGCATCAATCCGAGACAAATTCGGAGCAGAGAACGACGTTCTGTGTTTTGAAATGGAGGCGGCTGGACTCATGAACCACTTTCCTTGCCTTTTAATCCGAGGTATTTGCGACTACGCTGATTCGCACAAGAACAAAGATTGGCAGGGATATGCGGCAATAATGGCAGCGGCTTATGCGAAGGACCTTCTATATAAAGTTTCCGGACGGAAAGTATTGCAACAGGAGAGAGCGATAGATTTGATGAAAAAGGTAGATGACGATGTTGATGTCACATTTAGATCGCAGAACTACGGCCTGCAAGTTGGTAGGGCTGATGGTAATGTGTTCGGATCTCGTTCTGGGGACAAGTGACTTGCCTTCGTCGAACAGCGCCAGAGGCGCAATATGCAGAAAATTCAATGATTTTAGGTCAACTTTTGTCTCGCCTTCAACCAAGTACATCGCCTATCTGCCTTGATGAGAACAGTTTCCTGATGGTCATATAGAGGCTCCTAAGTAACAATGTGTCATCTACATTATCAGTATTCCTCAGCTCACGATATCACAAAATGAATCGGCCAGAAGCCCCAGAAACCGATTTTGATAATCCACGTCCACTTTACAATACAAATATGTGCGAAAAAGTCCTTTCTGCCAGTCATAAATAAACCAAATTCCTGGGAGATGGACCAGGATTCACCGTCGGAAGATATTCCAAACTTGATTTTCCTTGTCTCTTGTTTTCTTTGCAGGATTCGCGATGTCTATCGGAGTGGATAAGGCTGTGGAGTCGAGCCTTATGCTTAAATCTCCTCTGGTGGGTTACCCTTAACATTCAAGTTCCTCGCAGCACCTACTATTATCTCAAGCCAATCAAGTATGATGGAGATAACAATCAATGGACTTTTCAACATACCACTTTCATCAAAATCGTACCTGGAGCTTCCAGCTAGTACACAGTTTTCGTTATTTCCATCTTCTCCGTCTCCCAGACATCGTGAGTATTCTTTTATTGATTTCCTTCCCAAATCCCAAAGCAGTGTCACATGTGAGTAATACAAATAAAATGGATTGAAACTGAAAGATCCCCATGGATTAGTTGGACTCATGAAGATACGTGATTTACTTGGATAATTGTTCTGGCGCTTGAATTAAGTAATTATTAAACTATTGATTTATACAATGCGTTTTTCGTTTGAACGTGAGAAGATGAATCATTCAGATGAATACAAGTGATGAAAATGGAAATGGAAATGAAAACGCCCAGCACCCGCTCGTAATATACATTCAGTGAAGTATGCATTGCTCGTTATGTCTTAAAGGGCGAGAGCAAGACCCAGAACACCGGCGGCACCAGCAAGGCTCATGGCGATACCACCGGTAGCAGCAGGAGCACCACCAGTGGAAGTGGAGGTAGAAGATCCAGACTGGGAGCCGGAAGCAGTACCGGAGGTGGTGACAGCCTTGGAGCTGCTGTCAGTGGCAGTCTCAGTAGCGGATTGGCTGCCAGTCTTGGTGATGGCAGCAGATGAGCCAGATGAGGAGCTATCAGTCTGAGTGGACGAAGCAGCCGTGGTGCTAGCGGGGAAAGACGTGCTCCAGGAGGCAGTCTCGCTATTGTACACGTGAATGTACATGGAAGCTTCGGCCTTGAGCTCTTGCTCGACGTAGGTTTGCGCGCTATCGGGGAGACTGCTGACCCATGCAGGGTATTGATCGTTCGCAATGCGGCTAGCCTCAGCATTGACAAAAGCAGAGTCGGTATACATGCTGTTTGCCCAGGCAGTGGGAGCTGCGGCGGTCTCTAAGATCTCCAAGACAGAAGTTGGGATCGAGATACCAGCATATTCGGGATAGTCGCTATCATCATAGCTGTCGTCTAGGGTTGCGGAGGAAGTCGTCTCAGCAGCTGGGGCAGCGATAGTTGCCGAGGCGAAGAGTAGAGCGGCCAGAGTCTTGTACTGCATATTGAAGCTTTTGCAAATAACTGCGAAGAGTAGGATATTAGGGTTGAGTTAAGAGTAGAGAATTCGCTGTGGAGAAAATCCAACTCAGTCCCCGGGGGAGAGAAGAGGTCAATATTAATAGTCCAGGCACGGAACCCGGAGTCAACTTCCTGATGTCTAAAATTAACCCCAATCTGAGGCTCTAGATCCCAGAAATTCCATGTTTTTTTTTTCTTTCTCACAGGGTCAAAGTGGATACCGGACGCAGCCCGAAAACCTCGTTTGCTCCGAAATTCTACGCTATCATATCTTAGCTCCAAATCATTAACCAATCATCAAGTGTTCGCCCCCAAGCTAACCTGCAAAAAACAAGACGCTTTGAATCTTGTCGGACAAACACCTTCCACCGTGTGGACGAATCTTGTTCAGGGCAGGCGCAGTAATACGCCCCCGCGGTCTGATGATTGAAACTATTCAACACACCGGACGCCACAAACCCCGATGCCCCTGGGAAATTATGCGGGCTTTCTAGTCCATTTTACATTGGACTTCTTCAGAAAATATCGGAAATTAGGCAGCCTGGCGGAATAGCCGGCATTTGTAACGCCACTTCGCTTGCTCATTTTTGATCTTATCAGAGGACAGGATACTTTGGACCCTTAACTGTTTCTCGCCTACTGCGTACTGCTGAGTGTTGTCGCTCTTCGTTATTTTCTAAGCCCTGTAATCATGTTAATGATACCGCTTTGGGCAGAGCCTATCCAATGCCTCCGCCCTCTTACACTAGTTATGTGTACATACTACCCTAGTGCATGTGTTATGAACGCATCATTTTTGCAGCTACGAGCGTTGGCTACAGAACAAAAGTTAATGACTTTCGTCTCGAGCTTTCAGCTTGAACCTGAAAAGTATTGTATATAATTTTCTTTGAAAGGTCTCTTCTCATAATTTTGGGCGAAGATACCCTCTGCGTTTCTACTTGCGCCTTTAATACCTCCAGGCAGTTATTTACTACTGCTAGATTTTTGATACTTCAACTATACAAGTACAATCCTTCATATTAGGACGAGCATAAACCAGAACATGTTAAAAGTTTGTTTCAGTGGACGATACTGATTGTGTGAAGCTATGCTATCATATCAGAGACGAAACCTTAGCTTCGATAAGAGATCCGAGGTAAACTGGGTTGTGTTCGCTTGGACAACACGAGACTTAACAGAGTCTGGTGCTTTGGGTATGGTGCTATGTTTTGCCTGTAAATTTGGTGCAAATGTGATCTCATGAAAACCTCCAGCATATCACCGACGATAATCATAATGCCAATCCGGGCTAGCTATATCCTCACGAATTTTGTAAACACTTTCCGCCTCCTCCAAAATTTTCATATCAAGCGACACAATCTTCATACCCTCATCACTATTGTCGAACTTATCCACGCAGCCTAAGAATGGCATTGCAACTTGAGAAAGTCCAGCAAATCCCTCACTTGCCGGTCCAGCAACATTGCAAAACAAAACCGCACAAGTATTTTCAAACGCGCGACTCACAACAGCAGCGTCCAAAAATTTACCCTCCGATTCTGGGTTATATTTCATGCCGATCTCAGACGCATCGCTGTATCTCCAGAAAGCGGGCGCAATAATCATCTTCGCACCTTGAGAGATAAGTTCTCGAAATGCTTCAGGAAAGGCTAAATCCCAACAGATAAGTAATCCAACTTTCCCTAGGGGTGTGTCGAATGCAATATGGCGAGTGACCTTGCTAGAACCCTTCACGAAAGGTCTTTCTGGATGCCAAAGATTTTTCTTTTCGTATTTTCCTCGTATGTTCCCTCCGTTGTCGATGAAGTAAGCTGCGTTGACAAGGGTGTTGTCATTGTGCAACTCTCCAAGTGAGCCAGGTACAATGCAGATATTGCATTCCTTTGCCAGGCCACAGTATGCATCAAGATATTTCTTCCAGTTGGCGCATCGCTGTCGGATTTCTGGGTCGTGGCTAGGGTAGAAATCGGCGAGGTGATATTCCGGGAGAACTGCCAGATGTGCACCGGTAGAAGCAGCCTCCCTGATAAAATGAATTGCTCGCCGGTGATTCCCTTCTATCTCATTAGGCTATTGAAGGCCACTGTTGTCAGTGTACTGATATTAGCAAGATAGATTGGCTAGGTAAGCTTGCTTATACCTTGGGATAAAGCTGTATGATTGCAACTTTGCAAGTCTCCATCTTTGAGTTTTGACTGAGAAGAAGTTAATTTCTGTTGTAATAATATCGAGTGTATTTTCTGCAAGGATTCTTTTATCTTTATACTACTACGGAATATCGGTAGCGAATATCTTCCTATCGGATGCTCCCCGCTCCCACCTGATCTTCATGGCTTGCATACGAGCAAGTCATTCGCTCTATGACAGCTCGGCAAAATCACTGTAACCTTGACAAGAAGTTCATTTGGTTGGCTAGTTGTGCCGAGGATACGAGAGGAATTTGGTCCGCTTTTCAGACAATTCATGCGCATAGAGAAGGCGTTCTGGAGTCCTAGAAAGGCAACCCCAGGAGATAAGTACGAAAATCTGAAGTCCTACAGAATACTTAATTTATGACTACTAGTCTCAGCATCGGAAATATATGTACGAAATATCCGATTTGAGTTGACAAAAATCATAAATGTAGAGAATTTCTCTTGCTACTATATTTCTCTGACAAAACCAACGAACTTTGTCAATGTTCACAAAGCCGATAGTTGTGAACCAAAATGACGATATTTATGTGCCAGCTTAACTCTGAACCCTTTCCCAAAGTAAATAAATACCAAATTTCCCATCATGATAACCATTGTGATCAAGCCAAACGTGATGTAGAACCAGTTCAAGCCGACACGGTCAACCCATGGCTGAAGAGCAAAGACAAAAACAGTAGAGATAACATTACGGACAAATGTCAATGCAACAACCGAATCTGCAATAATCTGGATATTTATTGAGTAATTGGGCTTCAGGTCAAAGGTCAAAAGGAACTTACATCGGTATATGCATCGGTCAAATAAGTGAGTGCGGCACTGCTGGCTGGAACAACTCCGAATGCGCTGACGCCGAGACCAAACGCCGGCAGAAGCCAATGAGAGCCATTATTCAACCCGATTCCAAACATGAAAAGTCCAGCAGGGACGAGTGGTGTAAATGCTAAGCAAAGCCAAAGACGCATCTCAGGCTCATAGATTCCCCCATTTCTCTTGGCAAGATAAAGAACGATCGAATCACTAAGGGGGCCGCAAAAAATGGTTGCCAAACAGGTACCAACAAATGGCGGAATTCCCATGAGACCAACTTGCGCTGACCCAAAATTGTAAGGTGGTAATGTCATGACAGAAGAAAGGGTTGTCACTGGAACTGTTGTGCAGGCGGTCATAACGCCATATTCAATAGCCATAAAAAGGACAGCGGGGATGCTGAACATAATAAGAAATGGTCTATAGCTATGTTTAGCTAGTTGGCCGAACGACATTGGTGAGTTTGACCATAATGACAATTTCTCCAGGTATGTTTTCTTCGGAATGGACCAGTCCACTTCGACTGGCTCATAAGGCACCGGTTCACGCTCACGTTTCGCGGTATCAATTTCCTCATGGCCCAGTGCCTCGGCATCTTTATCGGAGACTGGCTTCGATAATCCTCTATCATTGACAGGGACCCCATCAATGGGCTCAATGGCAAACATCGTTTCTTCGTAGAAGAAGATGAAGACCATAAGCCCGACACCAAACAATATAGCCATCCACCACCATACCCACCGCCAGCCCTGGGAAAGGGTTATGAAACCTCCAGCAAGTGGTGCGAGAGATGTACCGATAGTCATGAACCAATAATAAATGGTATTCATAAGTCCTCGCTCGTGAACAAAATAAATATCGGCAACAGTCATCTGCACCATGACTTCTGAAAGTGCTCCGACGATACAGCTCAGGATATTCACAAGCATGAGGTCGGCGACATTTTGCATGCGAGCTGACCAAATACTGATTCCACATTGGATTGCTGTACTGAGAACATAGATTGGTCGTCGACCGAATTTGAGAGCAAAAGGGATGAGGAAGATACCCCCGATTGCTAAGGCACCGCAGCCAGCGGCGTAACTATCGTTGAGTAGAGCGTAGCTAAATCCCAGTTCGAGATTCAGGGGACCCCAAGTAACGGTGGCGACGTTGATCCTGAATTCATCAGTTCTATTTCAATGGGTTCGGGGTGTGTGTGTTCATTTCTCACAATGCCATGACCATTACAACATAGTATGACACCAGGCCGAAGTTCAGATGTTTCCTCCATCGTGGCCAATTCTGAGATTCTTTCGGTTAGCACATAGCTTCCCTTACGTATTGTCACTTTGGTATACTTACTAGGGGATCATTTGGGTCTTTGCTGGGCTTAGGCTCTAGGATCACCTCAGAGCCCGCACTGAGATCTGGTAAACTATCACGTTAGCGAGGGAAGATGCGAAGGTATACGCCGTCAAGTATTCTCATGCAACATACCTTCTAGACGAACTGTTCCTGGTGGCCAGGCAGGATCTATATCTTGACTGTGAGGAGACATCGCCTTCCAAGTTCGTAGTGCTAGTATTCAAAATGGTGGGAGAATACTGAGAGAATTTGAATTCTCGAGCAAGGGGTCATGGGATAGATATCCTGGGGCGAAAGTCATAAAAAAACATCCCAGTGAGTCCTCAGTATAGTAAACGGCAGTCCAGCATGATAGCTCGACGCTGCCCTTATCATCATCGGCTGGAGAAACCGACGATCTCTAACCATTCAACGTCGAGGCTAGCTGGGAGACGTGGAACAGCCCTATTCTGAAAAGGGAAGTTTGAAGCAACAACCAATAACAAGGAGGAATCAAATGAAGCTTATCATCTGTCGGAATCTGTCAATGTGGGGAAATAGAAATAGAAGATCCTTGGAGCCTGGGGTAATAAGCTTTACCTAAGAGGATGAATTACAAGGGTTGTTGAGAGTTATTATCTATTTTGGCCATCTCCACTATTATCCTCTAGGAGGAGTCTACCTGTGAAGAATTTGATACAATTTTATCTTCTGATACACAAGTAGATCATATGAATATGATATGATATTACTTCACTTTATAAAAAGTTAAATAAGGCCATAAGGGCTAAAGACAGGGCTGTCTTTTCCGTGGTGAAATTATTATGGTGGAACACCGTAGAAATACAGTATCCAACAACAACCTACAACAAGATCAAAACTTACCCTCGGAAATACCAAGGCAACCGTGATATCTCGAAGGATGATGATATTCATGGTTTACCGAATCGCCTATCTCTCGCATCTTGAATCTCCACAAATCCATGAATTAACCAATGGCGTCAAATTGCGCCACCCCACAATTGTGACATCGCCTATCCATGCTGACTCCCTATACTGAGCCAATGAAGCAAGGAAGATACTTGACTTCGCCTTCAATACATCCATTTTTAAGCTACCGAGCTCGTATCTTTTGAATTGATACGCAGATGACTCTCCAATTCCCTCGATTTCTCCGATTTCCATCATTCACCTGCTACCCCCTTGTGATATTCATTTGGGGAAATTTCTAGAGACCCCGGAATTTCACTAGTTTCCGATGCGCCCCACGTGAATGATTAAATAAGTAGGACTGCTAAAGTATCAAATCATCAATTACTTTCAACGAAATCACAAATCAAATCTTGCGTTACTCACAGAGGATTCTTTCAAAAATGATATCTGTCTTTCGCAACGGTCGAATTTTCTCGCCATCACTGGCCTCTGCTAAAGGCGGCAATGAATTCGCAGATGGAATGATCATCGAGAATGATCGAATTTCATACGTCGGATCATTAAATGATGTTGAAATTCCGAAAGATGCGAAGATGATCGATCTAGATAATCGCGTCGTGGTTCCGGGTTTCATTGATGCCCATGTTCATATTCTTCAATATGGCCACTCGTTGCGAAAAGTGAACTTGATCGAATGTACTTCTCTCGATCAAATTCGAGAAACTATCAAATCCTACGCAGAAGCGAACCCGTCAGTTCCTCGAATCCTCTGTCGAGGATGGATTCAATCTTCTACCAAAGGAATTGCTCTTGCGAGTATGCTGGATGATATAGATCCACGACCAATTTTCATTGACTCCTTCGATCTTCACTCCATGTGGTGTAATTCAGCTGCACTCGATGAAATGAAGGCACACACGGCTCCAGATCTTCCTGGTGGCACTATCCATCGGGATGAAAATGGACGGGCATCGGGTCTTTTGGACGAGTCTGCTCTGATGAATCTTGCTTGGCCATTCGTTGAGAACCTTTACTCCAGAGAAGACAAAGTCAGTGCCTTGGACCTTGCTGTCTCCTCATACACGGCTGCGGGCTACACCGGAGTAGTCGACATGGCCATGGACGAAGAAACATGGTCACTCCTTGAGGAATATCGCCGTGACAAGACCGTGCCTTTCCACATCGCAGCCCACTGGCTTGTTCCATATACAGATGATCAACAAGCAAACTTCAGCTTCGTCGACAGAGCCATCGAGCTAAACGCGAAGTACACCGACCCCAGATTCACGGTCGTCGGGATCAAACTCATCTGCGATGGTGTCGTTGACGGATGTACCGCTGCCCTACTCCAACCATATACTGGGAAATCCGATCCAGTAGAACCAATCTGGCCAGCCGATAAATTAAAAGAAGTCGTTCAACGAGCCGACAAAGCCGGTATCCAATGTGCGATCCATGCAATTGGTGACAAGGCCATCAATCAAGCCATCAATATCTTAGCAGAAGTCGGAACTCCAGGCCGAAGACACAGAATCGAGCATCTGGAATTGACGACCTCAGAGGACGCAAAACGTCTCGGTCAACTAGGAATCACTGCATCCGTACAACCCGTACACTCTGATCCAACTCTTTTCAAAGCATGGCCAACACTAGTTGGACCAGATCGATGCAAACGTGCCTTTGCGTATAAGGAGTTTCTGGATGGCGGTGCGCCTCTCGCAATAGGTACTGATGCGCCTACTGCGCGCCATTTCCCTTTTCCCAATCTCTACAATGCCACCACTAGACGATCAGCTCTTGAGCCTGAGACTACCAAGACTGTGAACCCTCATTTTGGACTGAGTCTGGCCGAAGCTGCTACTGCTGCTACCACTGGAGCGGCTTATGCACGATTTGCCGATTCCTGGACTGGGAGCTTGAAGGAAGGACTGAGTGCGGACTTTTTGGTAGTGGATATGCAATGGACGCCTGAATTACTTCTAGAAGCAAAGGTTTCTCAAACATGGTATAGGGGGGGGATGGTGTACGATGCTAAGCAGAATTGAAGTACATTCATCCGAGTCGGCTGATAGTGAAATGATAGAAAACGAAATTGTATGAGGATGAAATTACAGAGAACTCAACAATGCAGAGATAGTAGGAATGTACCTAGCAAGTATAGACATATAATCATTAGCCCGACCCAGTCTAAGACAGTGGCGCCTAGTGAGACAATATCACAGATGCAACAAGGGTATTGGCAAGAAACAGCAGAGAAAAAAGACAGCTATCCAAGTCAAGCCTCGGTCGGTTGATCATCATCCGTAGCCTTGCCCCAGGCGCGCTCGAAGGCCGAATCTGCACCAGTCGCTGGGGAAAACTCCTGCGTCTGTTCTCTGGCCGCAGGTGAGACTAGCTCGGCTTCTGGCTCGTCCATATCAACAAGAACAGGGCCACTCTGAGCAAGTTTCTCGGTCTCAATATCCCTGTCCATCATCACGGGAGCAAATGAGGATGAACCCAGGTTCACCTGAGTTGAATCCCCTCCCTCTGTTGGAAAATCCTTGCGGCTAGCGCCAAGCAGCTCAAGATCAAAGTTGGAGCTATAGATCACGGCAGAGAAAGCCTCTAGCTCACGAACATTCTGCTCCATGGGTGCGAGGTATTCGTTAGGCTGATGCGTACCATTGCCAATGACGTGTGCTTGGCGAGCCATAACAGCAAGAAGATTAGCAAGCTTAGTCTTGCGCTCCGAAGAAGGCGGGATAACAGTGGCAATCGAGTCAAATGACTGGGGTGCAGTTTCAGGGACAGTAGCCGAGGTCTTAAACGCCTCGTTAGCGCACTTCTGGTCAACTAAGGTGGAGAAGCCCTCGTTGTTAAGAAGTGTAAAGACAAATGAGAAAGAAGGTGAATCAATCAGATCAGCGGTCTCGTCAAGGAGATGACGAAGTTTGGACGCGGTCTGCGAGGAGGTTGGGTCTGCCACTCCCTCCACGCCTGATTCGCGTAGAACAGTCTCTTCCTCCTCTGTTGGTGGGAGCAGACATTGGAGCCATTTTCTAGACCTATGAGGAGATTCAAGTAAGCATTAGGGAAATGATAATACTAGAATACGGGATTTTATCCTTACCGACGCTCATCTTCCGTGTTACCTTCAACCTTCTTCCGGATTTGGAGGGTCAATTCCGATAACTTAGAGAGACTGATATCCTCACGTGGGTTGAGAGGGCCAAAGACCTCCTCCACGGCGGGCTGAACGCGTTGCATCAACTCCTGCCAACCGCGGTGAAGCAGCCACCAGCTGAAAGCAAGATATCGTCGGTTGGTTTCGAAGTCATCACCTAGGGTTTGGGTCAGATCGTCATCGTGGTCCTCAAGGCTGATAGTCGAATCAGCCGAGGGAGTGGCAAGAGATATGACACTAGACAGATAGTTTCGGCGACCGAGCAGGTTGAGTTGGATACGGGTGAAGATGGTGAGCAACGAGAGAGTATAGATGAGGGTGAAGGACCGGGTGATTGCTGAGAATGGGTTAGCTGACAGCACATTGCGTTGATGACTGTATCCAGTTCAGTTTATTTGCACATACATGTGATTTTAACCTCGTTCCAAAGCTGAGTTTTGTTTCGCTTCACTTGAGGTTGTCCCTCCGTCTCCGCGGCCTCGCCCACTTGACTAGCATGCACATAGCCCTCGCTCTGGAAGCTGGAAAGACTTTTGCGGTCATCCTCAGGCAAACTCGGAGATACAGAGCTCATGTCTGAGCCCGTACCTTCTCCGGCACTGATGCGGGCCAGTCTCTCGGCCCGCTTCTTCTGTAGCTCCTTGGTGAGCTCTTCCACGGGAAGCGCCTCAATGACATTCTCGGTTGCGGTCGGTAGTAGGGCAAGGACGGTATAGGTGCAGTCGGTTTGATTTTGCTCGAAACGGCGTCGTAGACTGTTGATGTAGTCGGTTAGCCCAGTGTGAACTCAATCTGGCTGGAGAGGAATTGGGTCCATCCCAAGCTGGCGGTCACGCCAATAAAACAACAAGAGGCATCCAGCTGACAGAATGGGAATGGAGAGATAGCAATGACCTACTTTTCTCGTGCAATGCGATCACTGCTCATGCGCTCACGCGCCTCGGAGATCTTGGACAGTAAGTACTGGCCAGCCAAATAGCCCGCGCCTAACACGCCAGCTCCGATCGCAAGACCCTTGCGATTGCGCTGAAACCAGCGCCTCGTGGCCCCAATCATGTTGGTGTGAAAGATGAGTTCGATTGATGGCAGGATGGCAGGTGATGATGCCAGAACCCGTCCATGTGCAAAGGAGGGAAGTGGTCTTTGCCGATCGTTCGAGTCGGGGGGAAGTTGGGAAGTTGGAACGGCCTCGGCTAGACTCAATGCGGAGAAGACTGTGATCGAACCGGTGTGTATAGATTGATAGTAGAGCACTGCATTAGTGATATTTTGAAAATATGGATTTACTATATTTCCACAGAATACTCAGTAAATTATGCAGTTACCCATGACTGATCCCAAACAATAATCAATCAATCAATAGATGCTCCCCTCAACCCCGGATTCGGCGTGATGATAGCCTGATGAGGTAAGCTTGGCATGCCGCTTTAACCCCAGATCTATATAATTTGGAACAATAGAGAAGCTTAATATATCAGGGTCTTCATCACATATTATCCGTTGAAAACCAATGGTAATCAAAGTGTTGTGTCGCAAATTGATATTGCAGAAAAATACGTGCTGAAGAGTTCACGGATGGACATTATAATCCAATGTCAGAATAATGTTTAAAGACGACTTATAGACGCACAAAGCCTTTGAGATCCCTACAAAACAGTGTAAGAAGAAGTCTGGAGGGTATACCTAGGTAGGGTGACTGAAGATGAACAGGATTATAAGACATGAAGTCCAGATTCGCCAGTAGTATGCAAATTCAGGTTTCTGACAGAAGCCACCCAGATGGGATTCATGAATATCAGTTCCACATTCTAAATGAATTTGCTGATATTCATAGTTTAGCGCCGAGTTATCAAACATCTTCACTGCGCCAGCCTGGATACGCTGTCATCCTCGAATCAGATCCCATTCAAGGTTGACAGCATACTACTTCGTACATAGTAGTAAAAGAGCAATTCCCCTTTTGAGTCGTTTTCGCTAACGCTCAACCATCTGTACTCGTTATTGACTTTCCTCTTGGCATCCAGAAAGGATGTACTTGTGCAATTGGCTATCTGACAGCTTCCATCAGCATCCTGGAGCAGCCATGTGGGTCTGTTTTCATCTATTTAGGCTTCGAAAGAACCCTGAAACATCAAAAGGTCGCAGGGGTAAATTGATCAGGGTCTTTGCGCCCCATAATAATTCTGTATGTTCGGCTCCTATGTATAGCTTCTAACTGTCATAATCAAGATGCTTTCGATCGTTAGTGTTGAATAATCTCTAATTTTCCTCCTATAAATGCCAATCTTCCCAATTGGTTCTTCGAAAATACCTACAGCTTTCATTCTTTTCTAAATCAATCACCGCTCCCTTTCTATCTTCAAATATCCATCATGATCCCAAAAATTGCGTTCCTTACCATGACCGCCTTGGCCCAGGCACATACAGTTGCTTGGACCAAAGGCATGTACTGTCTGGGAGGGCCCGACCCTTCTACCGACGATCCAAACACAAACACCGCCGTCGCGCCACTATACAACCTCACCCAAGACAATTGGTGGTTTCAGCATGACCGCGGATGTGATACTGCACCACCGAAGGATGATGATATTCTCGAACTTCCCGCTGGCGGGAAATTCACCGTGGAATTAGCACACAACCGCGCCATGACTACACTTTCCTATGACGGAAAATTTACTTCGGCTTGGCCGGATGGAAAAGATCATGACGATTACTGGGCTGGTCCTGGAAGCCCACCTGACTGTATTCAGGACGATGGAGCAATGCATACAAACAATCAGTCGATGGCTGCCGGTACAGCATTTGCTATTAGCTACCAATCTAACATGGCTAAAGTCACAATGGACAATCTGGTCGTGTTCACAGTCCAGGAACAGTAAGCATTTCCCAACACGAAGCAGAATGAAATATCTAAGCCAGAATCCCAGCACCCCGTGGAAACGCCTCGCTACCTATGAGGTCCCCGATCTCCCTTCTTGCCCCGAGGGTGGTTGCACTTGCGCTTGGCTTTGGGTAAGTTGATATCCCCTCAGGTCAATATAATTATAGCTAACAATTAATGAGGTTCCAAATGGTTGCGGACAGCCAAATATGTAAGTGCTTCTGATGCCAGTCCTAATCTATCAGCTACTTGTACTAATCGATATGCACAACATAGGTACATGGCCGGTTACAAATGCAATGTGACTGGCTCAACATCGTCCAAAAAGGTCGCTACTGCCCAGGTGGCCAAATACTGCGAGGATAACAACGATGGTTGTGTGAAGGGTGCTAAACAAATGATTGCTTTCAATCGTAAGATTTCCAGATCACGAAATCTCGTTCATATCATTAACGACTAGACCAGAACAAACCGGAAACAACGTCGAAGTGCCAGACGGGAAGACCCCTATGTACAACAAGGCTTGGGGATGGGAAACCGGTACGTTGATAGCCTTTTCAGTCCTGAGAATAAAATTCCAGAAGTACTAATGTCTTTCGTGAATGCAAAAGGTGCTCAAAATGACGTTTTCGTTTAGAGGAAATGTCACTTTTGAGCCGGACATGATATTTCACTCTACCCGACAATTGGTACAAAAAGTTCCGTCAAGTTCAATCCTGTGTCGGATTGAATTGCATTGGATCAATCTGTCTTTGGGATAGTAATAGTGTGGGCTTGGCCAATTCACCTCTCAAAGGAGACAATTTTTCTCTCATCATTCTACATATCCACGTATGACTGGCTGGTTCGGAAGACGTTATTCCGGATATAGTGTAGCTTTATTTTCAGATCTGAAAACCGAAGCTGGTCGATCAATCTAGTGTCAGCGGGAATCAATGGTAAAATAGTAGTGCCATCAACGCCTGCTAGCATTCCTAGAATTTGAGCACCCATCGAACACATGCATTTGGGAATCCTGTGTAAGATCCTACTGCGAACGCAGCTTGTATTACCGAAAAAGGGCGCTAATGCGATGCATACCAGGATTTCGTCCCATTTCCCAATGAAGACAGGGTAGTTCACTAGTATTGACCCGAGAGAGCCTTGCTTAACCTCCGAAAGATCATATATCCCACCTATTTCCAGGTTTAAACAGCAGTAGTTTGGTTCTGCGTTGTAGTTGCCTTATCAGCCAACCCAATCGTCTGCTATGGCTTCAAACGATAATAACCCCGGGGAAACATTGAGAGTTCTAATCCTCAAATTACAAGATCTGGCACTCAGATTTTGCAACAAAGAAAATGAAGAAGCTCGAAGAGAGTGTCTCCAGATCAGTAGACGGCTGACGACTCAGCTAGAAAGGCCTGAGAACATAGCCGTCGAGCTAGCTTATAGTGTATGTTTGTTCAGGTTCATTGAATTTTTCATAGACGCATTGAAGGAACTAACCGTCCCAAAGCCTACACGATCTGCATGTGCACGAATAGCAATTGATCTCAATCTATTTGAGTACATAGTCGAGAAAGGACCCATCACATCTGCCGAACTATCACAGCTCTCTGGGGCAGAAGAGCTATTGATTGGTACTTTCATCGCTGAGATCAACTCACCAGAAGAATGTTAAAGCTACTAAAACCGCATATTCTCAGTTCGGATTCTTCGAGTTCTATCGGCGATTTTTTTCGTCGAGGAGGTCGATTTGAGGAAGTGGAAAGCAAACGCAGTCACGAAAGCCATGGCAAAGACGGGAATCGTGGCTGGTCATCGAATGCTGTCAGTCCAACCCCCCAGAAGCCTATTCTCCGTGTAACTCACCCCACGTTGACAAGTTTGATATTCTGTAATATCGTTTAGTTCCCAGTTCCCCATGCCTGCCATACAATCTGCCCCGGCGTTTATTTCTCAAAATGGCTATACCTGCCCAGTCGATCATCGAAATGGAATCGCACAATTCGCCTTCAAGACGGGGAAGACTGGCTTTGAATATATCGAATCTATTCCCTCTTTGGCAAATGATTTTCATAGGTTCATGGGTCATACTATGGGGGCTCGTCAATATTGGGTAGATTGGTATCCTGTGGAAAGTCGGATCCTGAACGGGGCCACGACAGATAAACCGTTGTTTGTAGATATCGGGGCAGGAAGAGGTCACGATATTGTCGCATTCAAGAAAAAGTATCCGCATGAGGGAGGACTAATCTGGGAAGACCTACCAGGACTTACGAAAGAAATCGCTAATCTTGATACGGACATTGAAATTGTCGAGTATGATTTCTTCACTAAGCAACCAATTAAAGGTAACTTGTTCCCCTTGAGAACTAACCTCCAGAATCGATTTGCTGACAGTATCAGGTGCGAGAGCCTATTTCTATCATCATATTCTGCATGATTGGTCGGACGAAAATTGCACAATAATTCTTGAAAATGTTGTGTCGGCAATGACCCCTGGTTATTCTAAACTTCTCATACATGACATGATTATCCCGGACCAAGGTGCTTCAATATTTGCAGCCGAGCTAGATATGACTATGATGGCATTCAATGGTGGTCTCGAAAGGACAAAAGTGCAATGGCGTGCTCTGTTGAATAGCGTCGGACTCCAGGGAGTGGAATTCTGGGATCCGGTGGATGAAGATGGAGATGGAATTATTGAGGCAGTAAGATTGTGATACAATGTGCTATAGTATACACATTTCTATCTCATATAAGAATTACTCCTTTATCAAGCTCTTGCTGGTAGTTCTTCTAGACTCAAACTGTCCAATGTGCCCGAAATAGTTAAAAGGATTACAATTCATCTAGTGAAAGATTACTTTTAAGGAGATGAATTGCAAAACTATACAAACGTACAGGATACATGATCGTGTCAAAAGTCCGGCCATTATCAGATCCTGGTGGCTTCAAGCTTGTCCCATAGGTGCAACTGTGGTGGAAAGGTATCATTCCCATTGATATGGCACAAACCAAGTAACATTGACACTGCATAAGCATATGCGAGTTCTCGTGTAATTTTAATCTTTCTTCAAGGTAGATCGACTTCCGTAAATGTTTTTGATTCGACCATCTGATCTCATAAAGTGGTACAGCTTTCAATGCCCTTCGAATAGATGAAGTGGCCGGGTACAGAGAAATTCTCGACGTTCAATCTATATGCCAATATCTGATTTCTTTGCTTGCAATTGGCAATTCAAGTCTGATTTCGGTCAATGTATGGCTTCCCAAGTAAAAAAAGGCCATCTTTGTACTACTAAGTACTACCATACATGGATCCCTGAATGATTGCAAGGTTCAATTCAGGGTGACGAACAAATTTACAAACATCAATCTAAGCACTGAGCTCTCCCAACGTAGCTTCCACCTCACCATCAAAGTGATTCAAAAAATCATCAAGGCCCCTCTCCGTGGTCCAGCCAAGACGATCGCGAGCAAAATCAGCACGAGCCCTCGAACTAGAAAGAATTAGTATAAAAGTCAAAATATAGGAATGAAGCAAAAACACCTACTTCGACGCAAGAGTAATCTCCACAAGACTTTCATTCCCTTTAGTAATTTCCGCAGCTGCCTCCTTGAGACTAATCGAATGGACATCATTCGTCGCCAAAAGACCTCTTTTATGCATGGCATCGGCAATACCCTGACTAACCTGAAGCCATGTATGCTCACCACTTTCCACGAAGAAAATTGCCTCCGCGCCTGAGGGCAGCCAATCTCGTTTTTCGGTTATAGCGGTGAAAAGACGAAGGTAGAAATCAGAGAGATCATCGATATGCACATGATTCCAGATCTATGAATGTAGGTCAGTTGATATGTACCAGTGACAAAAGATAGATTTATTACGAACCCCTTTACCACTTTCAATCACAGCAACAGAACCACGTCTCCGAGCTAAACGTGCGAGATTGGGAACCTGTTGACTCAAGGTTGCGAATGGACCTGATCCCTTTCCGTCTGCTAATCGTGAGAAAGGTTTCTAATTTTGGGGAGATTCGGTTAACTTACAAATGGTGGGCGGCACGACGATGTACGTTTTCACGCCGAGGTTTTCTCCAGTCTCGACGACGGTCACATCAGTCACACGTTGGCCGTAACGTTCAGGATTTCCCTTTTCCATCGCAAAGATGCTGTCTTTTTCATCGGACCAGATTTTCTCATCCTGTGGGGTACTTGTGTAAGGATGATCACCCAAGATCGAGGTTCCAGATGTCTGTAACATGTTAGTTATTCGACTCTGCATAAAGCCTTCCTAATATCAAAGAGATACTCACGTGAATCATGTAAGTATCCATTCCAGTGGTTTTCTGGCGAAGTGCTAAACCTTCAACGAGGGCCTTTGCAGAATTATCATGGGATGCAGATGCAGCATTGATCACGACTAAAATAGGCTATTAGTAAAATCTGGAGATTTCCATCCCGAATAGTTCATACAATCGTGCTGAGAGGCTGCTTTCTTGCAACTCTCCAAATCATCCAAACCGTCGAAGAACAACGGCTTCACTCCCATAGATTCCAACTTTGCCGCCTGTTCTTGGCGGCGAATGAGGGCAGATATGCTCAATTTCGACGCCATTGAAGACCTCAAGAGCTCTGCAAGAATTGAACCACCGCTGATACAAGGAAAGAAATCGGGTTATTCGAGTCCTCCATTATTCTCCTTCTGTTCCGAGACCGGGAAAGCACTTACATGTATCCGGTAGCACCCAGAATGAGAACCTGTGTCTTGCTAGAATCCATTTTGAAACTTGTTTTTTTTTTTTTGGATGAAGACTGCCCAAGATGAAAGAAATATTTCGATTTCTGTTCTTTCTCATGAAAAAGGTGTTTCCTGCCACTGGCACTTAATTTATAGAATTTCTCGCCATCTACTCCCCATCTTTTCCCACGTTAACATGACATCAAATACATATATTATTAATTCCCCCGAACGACAAAGATCTGATATAGAAGTCTCCGGATTACCAATTCTCGGCCTGAAGCTTCCATTTTGAAGACTTTTTACGTGTAATAAGGAAAAAGAAAAAGTATATAAGTTCCAGCTTGACAGGTTGGACCTTCCTCGACTTCCTGAAGATGCAGTGGAGGAGGATTGCTAATCAAGTGGGGATTTTGTCGTCAAAAGAATTCAATGATTGGCAGACCCAAAGGTACTTTTTGATTCCTCATGAAAATTGGAATTGCCAGAAGTCTTTGTTGGCTATATTTCAATAGAATTTTCTTTCTCATTTTCCTTCTCACAATTTTTTATTATATTTTTTTTTTGAATTTATAACAGTATAACATTAACTAAGATATATTCATATGAGCTAATACAGTAATGAATTTCATACAATGTTAAACTAGTTGACAGTCAAAGTCGCTGATTGGCTCACTCATCCCGCATTGAAGCCAGTCACGATTCAAACGAGGGGAATAACCCAGACAGAATACATAACTCTTCTAATTTACCCTAGCAATCAACATACCTATGTACCTTCATGAGGAATCCCTTTCAACCATCATCCTGATAATAAAAGAAACCCCCTTGCATTCATTGCCACTCTTTCAATAAAACATGCTCGGATCCAATCTTTCCAACCAATAAAACCCCGATAAATTCCATTCGGCCCAGTCCGATGGCCGATAGAAACCGCCCCCCCCGAAGAGGAGCGCATCGGCATCATCTCATCACTCCACCCAAGCTACGATTATCTGACCTCCCCTCACTCCATGATCATCACCACTTCACCACTCCCCTCCTCCTGTCCTCGCCCTCTTTGATCTCTAGCAATTTACTCCCTTCACCTCCGGCCCTTCCCTGTCGGTTCTTTTCAAGTTCATTCAAAGAGCCGGATCTAGGCACTTTACCCGGTCCTTTGCGGGCGGGGATGGAGCCCCGCAAAACCCCTCCGGAGTACTTCCTGGAGATCTTCGCCGATACCACCACAGTTCGCGATGTGCTGAAGGGTAATTACTCAAATTGAAAATGAGCAGCAGAAGACTGTATTGTCATCATAAGAAACTAATCATATCTAGGTGTTCTCAATCTAATCTTTTTCCACCGCTACTTCCCCTCCATTCGACCCGTCACCTTCGATGTGCTAGACTTCACTCTCCCCGCAATCAACGACGCAGACCTAGAAACACTCATCGAGTCCCGCGTGAGTGCGCTTGTTCGTCAGCATCTCTCTTCCGCTGCGGGTACGCAGGATGGAAAGGCAGGTGGGGGTGGAGGTGTTCGGGGACGAATCGCAGTTGAGTTCTATGAGAAGAAGAGGCGGCGATCCGGTATGTGGTTTGGTGGTCTTGCTGGTAAAGGGGAGGAGGAGGTTTGTTGGGAAATTTGGACATTAGATGTTACCATTGCGACGCCGCGGACTGAATCTGGTAAGTTAGTTTGGCTCTCCGGTTTCTATTTCCTGTGATCTCAAGGAATGGGTCTTATCAAGTTGTTGTCTTGCCGGGTATTTCTCTTTTTTCACTTTCTTCTGCAATGGTCTACTCTGTCATAATAAATATCCAGAGTATCTGCCTCTGCCTATGCTGAAATTGCGAGATTGGAGATCCGACTATTTGATTCCCTCCCCGCTCGACTACCCTCTTTATATCCAACAGATGCTAACGAAATAACTGTCTAGAACGAGCTAAAGTCCGCAAAGCAATGGGAAACATGCTACAGAAAGCTGCTCTCAAAATCCTCAACGTCGTCAATAAAGATAAAGATCATATCCCACCAATCACAACAAGTGAATCAAACCCATTCCCCTATCGCATCGTCGTCAACCCTCGAACCGACGGCTGGGGTAATCGCATGGGTCTGTACTAGCCTGCAATAGTGCTAATGTCCAGGACCTGGACTCCAAGTACAGGCTTACTATGGGAATACTAGACGTGGAATTACTCACTTACTCAAGCAACACAAATGAGACAGTGAGAATGAAATCAATAGATGACTTTTCCTAGCAGAGACGGGGTTGCAGTCAAGTCATCGTGCTTGACCAGACAAAGAACAGTCCAGCACTGAATTCGCGGGAAGTCTGATGGTCATTTTCAATGGAGGCAGGACCTCATGGGAATTTACAAGGGTCTTGTGTCCTTGATCAATACTTAATATTTCGGCCCGAGTCATACTAGCTATTAAAGCTCTATCGCATGAATATAATTCGGGAACGATATCTGCATGTTACGAACGACTTTCACGCGTACTGTTGTATTGAGCTTGAAGAGTTCAGCAGGGTCGGCGACGGTGAAATACCGTAGAATGTCCAAGTCTTCAAGGTTGCTAAGATCTAAGGATAATTACCTACAGTGCTGTTGCATTATTTGAAACACCTTTTGTTTCTGCCACTTTCTGCTACCCCATTGATTGGCGATGCAGGAGGCGATGTGAATAATAGACCAAGTGGTTTGGCGGTGTTTCGAGACAATGCAGCGCTACACCGGTGTATAAGCAGTCACAATACAAGATGCACGCACATGCAGAATCCTGTCCAAGAAGCAAGTAGTTACGGGGCTATGTTCCTAATATATGAAACAACTGGCAAAAGCCAACATGCAACACCTCTCTGCCCGAAGGCAACGCTCCGAACAACGATTTCCCTCCACGACAAAAACACATTCAAACAGCATCCTCCACAAGACAATTCGATACAACCCCGGTCCTGTCAATGTCCTCCGAGTAGATTCCGTCCAGTCATTTCAACTCTATTGTCATCATCCTCCAAGTGGCATTCGTTTACACCAAAGGTCTAGCCTTTGGTGCGCTTCGTTAAAAAGTAAAGTACCCAGTGGCATGAAATATCACTTTAGATGAAATCCCACGACGCACGTTAGACTCTGGTCATGATGCACAGCATTGAATGATATTCGCAACTGGACCCGCTAGAGTGATACCGTTTACTGGGACTTGGCAGCGGCCTCGGCCTGAGCGCGAAGGTTGGTAGAGGTACCGGTGCTGGAGAAGAAGCGGCCAACAACGGGCTGGAGGAAAGAGTGGAAGACAATTTGAGCGCCGCTATTGAATGGTGAGTAATTTGATCGATGGAGACAAGGGTTTATTATTGTATTGCGCAAACATACTTGGTCTGGGGCAGAGCCATCCAGAGGATCAGGACGAACTTGAAGATGTAGTAGAAGGCTGCGATAAGGTCAGTTTTTGTCGCGAGAATTGCGGGTCATCGGTACATACGGAACCAGTAGGCGGCGCTGATGGCGCTCTCAATGACGGTCAGGAAGGCAAAGACAACCCAGTACTATAATTTTCATATGGTCAGTTGAACGATGCGCGAAGATTGGTATCACGTGGAGCTGATAAGGCCAGATCCGCGTGGACCGCGGTCCGGTGCCCGGAGCAGCTGGGAGGCTGGGATGGAATATGGATCATGGGAACATACAGTCAACCACTAGATGGAAAAGAGTTGTTAGCATTTTTATCGATGAAGGTTATAGAAACATTGTTTGGAATTGTGTGGATCTTACCTGGGTGTCATCCGCAGTGCCCGAAGTGAAGAGGGCCTGGAGCGAGTAGTAACCGGGAAGGAGGAAACCAGCGAAGTTGACAAGGAACTCGCCAGCGATGTTGAAGAAAACAAGGAAGAAGTAAACACCGACAAGACCCAGGATAACGTAGACCTTAGGGACGTTGGTCTGACGCTCCAGGTTGTTCAGAACGGGGTACTTGGAAAGCTATTATTCAGAAAAAGGCAATAGTTAGCACCAAATCATCGATAAGCCAGATATATCCATCCTGGACAGCAGTCGGGGATATCGCTCATGGCTCCCAAGCTGTAGACCTTTTCATCGCAGACCGTCGCAGCTGACGAAGAGCAGCAAACTGGGTGGTGAGGGAAGGCTGCAGCTGGCGCTTCGCCAGCGAACGCACACAAGATGGAAACGAGAACAGGAACGAACCTCCTTGTCGAGCTGGGCAACGGCGTGCTGGGCACGATCCTGGAAAGAGGCCATTGTGAAGAGATGGGCTTCAAAATTCTTGAAAAATGGAGCTTCGTAGATATGTTCGGATGACAATGGGATCGAGGGATGGGAGGAGAATGCAACCGGGTCGAGCTGGCGCCTTCGTGCCTCCGTGACCGTGCGGGAGCACGTGACCTCATGACGTACTCGGCGGTCAGACGTGCTTTAGGGTTAACCGCAGCAGTCGAGAATAAAGTACTTAGTCGAAAAAGAGGAACAGAAGAGTATAATTTGAATTGCGCATTATAGTATGAGTGTATTCTATTGATTTAAGCTATTTTATGAGTATGTGTCCGATTTATAAAGTCGTGGGGAAGTAGAATATCTCACGTGCTTTTCTTACCAAAGTAAATGCACAGTGATAGACCTTTGCATGCAGAACACCTCGGGAGATACATGAGAGATGGACTAGAACCTCCTCTGTGCATTTTGACGTCAGTACCCTTGGTCAGCAAGGGCCAAATTAATAGTAATGGGCATCTTGCATACAATCAATGTGATAGTTGCAGATTGTATGCCCAACATCATAATTGTAACTAGCCTAATCTTAGCCTACTCTTGTAACTCCTTACCACGGGTCTTCTCCCACCTACGACGTACATTCTCATCATGATTTATATGACCTTGTTTTTTATAGAATACTATGTGTAATGGACAGGTCCATTGTCACATGGCTGAGCCAGAAATCCAAACCTATCTTGATGGCCCGATTGTAATTGCTCATCGATCCAGCAGGGCATTACTCCGGTCCATCCAACAAGATAGAGAAAAAAGCCAATGAACTGAATCTCTCTTTAACAAGTGATAGCTACTAGGGACTCTCATTCCATTCAAACCATCTCTTTTCTTCTTTTCAAGTTATAGCTTATGTGCGATGGAAAGATTCCGTTGTGGTGGGATCACGTGCTTTTGTAGATGTACATTGGACGTGATACATTCAACTTGATATTTCAAGTTGAATAAAGCAGAAGTAACATTAAACAGAGAAAGCAGACATTTAACCAGCGCCTCCCGTCATATTACCCAGAATCCCAAATATTTCCTTTTTTCAGGCTGCATATACCCGGCATTCAAGTTTCGACTTCTTCAACACCGTAATTAACCCGCGGCTGACGGAACAGGTCACAATTGGACCATTCATCAAGCGACTACGAAGTACTTCCCGTCGGCACTGTCATTCTGACGGATTCTTCAGCCATGCACGATTCTATCATCGGTGGAGTAACGCCCGAGTGGTCTTGTCTGGGATTGAGTGCGGGAAACAAAAGGAATATCATCTTCACCGCCAGCACCATACAGACAATGTAATATCCAAGAGATAATTGAAATTGTGTAGAGTATGTAGCATAAAGGATTGCAGATAATACTGAATCAGGTCACTTACACTCACTAGTACAGTGATCCATTTATACAGTACATGAATAGTCCATTTTCTGTGCAGTCTATGGAATTTTCTGAGTTTTTCCCCTGTCTTCTGGCATCGCCCTAGTTCGGCCCGCACAAATAAAGGCTTTGGCTCTGGACTCTCCCCTCTTCGAGTCGTCAATTATACTCTCTCTCCCTCTCTCCCTCTTTCTTCACTGCTAAGATTTTCTCTCCCTTTTTTCTTTTTTCTTTCTTGCTTTATTTCCCCCCGTTTTCTATCACACGCACTCACTCTCTCCCTTATCCTCATTCTCACACTCTCATCTATCCATCTCATCCCCACTCCAAGTGGCGCCGTGGGCCGACAATCCCATTGAGACGTCCGTGCGTGCCAGCCAGTCCGCCATTGGAAGACCGATGTAACCGATTCCACCTCCTTGAACTCCTCATCGGCTGGTCCATCGTGCAATTGAAGCTTCTCTCGCGGTATACGGTGCGACTGATTACTGCTTCTCTCGTCTGCATCTACGATTCCTCCTCCCCCTTCCGTCCTCGTCACCGCCATCCCCTTCCCGCGTTCGTCAACAATAACACCATCCTCGTCCTCATCCTCGTAACGATCTAGACCCGTGCAATTGGTCATTCCTCTTTTTTCACCGTCCAATTTCATTACCGCGCGTCTCGATAACAACCCCACAAAAAGAAACAAAGCGGAGAAAGGACAGAAGGAAAAAAAATCTGCATTCATGCGTCCGCAGTAAGTTGTCTTGGACTTGATCCTCGGCCAAGGCCAATGCAGCTTCTAATTGCTTTTGTCGCGCATAGACGGGAATATCATATTGTTGTTCTGGGTGCTGGAGGCGTGGGAAAGAGCTGTTTGACTGGTATACACAATCCCCCTACCGTTTGGACAGCGATGCTGTGATGGTACTGCGTGGATTCATAGAAGCTCATGCATTGACAGCTCAATTCGTTCAAAATGTTTGGATCGAAAGCTATGACCCCACCATCGAGGATTCATACCGCAAACAGATCGAAGTTGACGTGAGTGATCTTTACAAGAAGTCGAAATGACAGACATAAGACTGACGAATTGCGCTTTCAGGGTCGACAATGTATATTGGAGATGTAGGTGTCAGTGCTTGAGATCAAAGATCCAGACAAACTAACCATTCTCGCGCCCGCCCCCTCCAGTCTCGACACAGCAGGAACAGAACAATTCAGTAAGCACAATGTCAACCCTTTCTCACCAGAAAATCAAAGCTAACAATATTCCTCAGCCGCCATGAGGTATGCCCTTGACCCCGTACACCATAACGACAGTCTCGATCAACAAAGTCTGACCCAATAACCAGAGAACTATACATGAAGCAAGGCCAAGGATTCCTCCTTGTCTTCTCAATTACAAGCGCCTCCTCCCTCAACGAACTCTCCGAACTCCGCGAACAAATCATTCGCATCAAAGACGACGAGAAAGTCCCCCTAGTCATCGTCGGCAACAAATCAGATCTAGAAGAAGACCGTGCCGTCCCACGAGCACGAGCCTTCGGACTCTCCCAAAACTGGGGTAATGCCCCTTACTACGAGACCTCAGCCCGACGCCGTGCAAACGTAAACGAAGTCTTCGTCGACTTATGCAGACAAATCATTCGCAAAGATCTTCAAGGATCTGGTGGAAGTGATTCTTCTCGCAAGCGCGAGGGATCTACGAAAGATCGAAAGCGAGATAGAGATAATCGGTCCCAGCGTCGAAAGAGTCCATGCGTTATCCTTTGATGAAATATGTCCCTGATGATATCTATTGCCCGGTCCCATTCTTTTCTACCCCCTTTTTTTTTCTCGAACTCAAACTCTTCTTTCCCCCTTTTTACTGGACATCTGAATTCCATGCTGGAACTCTGGACCGTCCACCTTCAGTCACGCTGCCTCCGCATCCACGCTTGACGTGTCCAATGATGTTTTGATCACGCTTTATCCATCTGCGCCTCTACATAGAACGATGCGTCGCCGCCATTCATCACATATTATACCATTGTCCTGCTGTTTATGTTCTTATCATTACCCTTTCCCCCCTTCTTCTCGCTATTCTCATTTTACCCTATTTTTATCTTCGGCGAAGCTATATAACTAGCCTAGCTTCCCTTTCTATCTCATTCTTACATACTATGGGTCTTGGAATTACGGGCTGCGCCACAAAAGTCATGAATAAAAAGTGCTTGTATTTGTCTCTTTTTCTTTTCTTTTCACAATTTCATCTTTTCTGGGATCCATTTCTCTCGCTCTTACTCGATGATACAAAACGCAGCAAGAGAATCAGAAGCTCAAACCTCGGAATCCCCAAAAAATAACATACTAGATTGAATAGACTGTCCCAACCACGGCTCTATATTTATCTTGCCATATTCCATAATCTTATTACATTCGGAATACACCAAATCTCGTCTGAATATCTGGCTCAGCCTTACCACTCACAGCAGCCGCCAATCCAAGACCAAGCATCTTTCTCGTTTGCGCCGGTGGAATAACACCATCATCCCACAGTCTGGCCGAGGAGAAAACAGCCTCGGATTCATGATCAATTCGAGCTTTCAGTGCCGGATCCGCGGATCGACCAACAGCTTCCATGACCGAGGATAATTGTTCCGAACCCATAACGCCAATCTTGGCATTAGGCCACATGAACATCAAACGCGGAGAATATGCGCGGCCACTAAGATAGAGGCGGAAAATTTCAGAATTAGCTATGATCCATAAAGAGAATTGACGGATTGTAAAACAGAGTAGAACTCGAGAGATGCAGACTTACCACATGCCATAGTTACCAGCACCAGCACTTGAACCAAAAACCACCGTAAATTTAGGAACATCAGCACAAGCAACAGCAGTCACAAGCTTAGCTCCATTCTTCGCAATACCCCCCTTTTCAGCATCAGCACCAACCATGAACCCCGAGATATTCTGTAAAAAGACCAATGGAATCCGACGCTGAGCACAAAGTTCAATGAAATGCGCACCCTTAAGCGAGGACTCCGAGAACAAAATCCCATTATTAGCTACAATACCGACGCGATGTCCATGGATCCGCGCAAAGCCCGTAACTAATGTAGATCCGTAATCGCGCTTGAATTCGGCAAATTCACTCCCATCAACGATACGAGCAATAACTTCATGCGCGGGAATTTGACGACGAAGATTTGTTCCGACGATACCGTTCAGTTCTTCGGGGTCATAGATCGGTTCTTTAACGGTGATATCTTCGAGTTGGGCTGGGAGTTTGGTAGGAGGGTAGTTCAAGTTCGCGACACTTCGTCTCGCTAATACGAGAGCGTGAGCATCGTCAACGGCAAGGTAATCAGTTACACCGGAGATACTGGAATGTAACTGTCCACCACCCAAATCCTCTGCCGAAACGACCTCACCCGTCGCGGCTTTGACGAGTGGTGGTCCCGCGAGGAAAATGGTACCTTGGTTCTCGACGATAATTGTTTCATCGCTCATGGCGGGTACGTAGGCGCCACCAGCAGTACATGGACCCATGACGACTGAAAGTTGTGGGATACCGAGCGAGCTCATTCGCGCTTGGTTAAAGAAGATCCGGCCAAAGTGGTCTCGGTCTGGGAAGACATCTGCCTGGTGAGGAAGATTGGCACCGCCCGAATCAACGAGATAAATGCACGGAAGTCTATTCTCTTGAGCGATTGCCTGAGCACGAAGATGTTTCTTTACTGTGATCGGGTAATATGTGCCACCCTTCACGGTACTATCGTTTGCAACAATCATACAGTTGACACCTTCCACCGTGCCAATTCCAGTGATAATTCCACCGGCTGGAACATCTTCATCGTACACTTCGTGTCCGGCTAGAGGGGACAGTTCCAGGAAGGAAGTGCCGGGGTCGATGAGGGCGGAAACACGATCACGAGGGAGCATTTTGCCTCTGGAAAGATGTTTCTCACGAGCCTTTTCTGAGCCTCCTTGTGCGATTTTGCCGTGTAAGCTGCTCATTCGGTCGAGGAGTTCTTGCATCTGCTGGCTGTTCTCTTGGTACTCGGGTGAAGAGGTATCGACAGTAGTCGGTAATACTGAAAGGGCGGAGGCATGGTGTGGATGTGTATAGCTGGCGACTGTCCTAGAATTTGAGCTGGAGAGACTCTTCAGCGCCGTGAAATGCCCTGGGCGATAGCTGCGAGGGATAACTCGCGAGCCCAAGCTCCGGAGGACAAGCGGGGAAAGGGCGCGCATTGCGGGGGAATGGGTGTAGATGTTTATGGGATATGAGCTTTGAATATGAGCCTTGAAATGATGTTTATGGCTATATGCCCTGAATCATTGCATATTCATTGCAGAAGTTGTCGAGGGAAGAAGTCAACGGGGGTTTTGTGGTGGAAAAGCAACGAGACGTCAAAAGATCCCCCGACTTTCCCCAGACGTGCGGAGGTGCGACGATTGCCGCTTCTACCCGCAGTTGTCATCACCGCCTCCAAAGAAGATGAAGTTGACAAGTCGAGGAAGATGTTTGTTGGAGAAGATATTTGTGGTTGAGTAGCTACAAATACACTGTAGACTTGGTTAGTTTATTACATTGATTTGGTTTATTTGAATGCAAACCATTTGGTCAGAAAGAGAGTGTGAATAAAGCACAAATATGCTGGCATGCGGTATAGCTGCATGCTTGTGTTCCGCGCCGACGACTGCCGCCTTCTCCCCTCCGCATTCAACTTTCTTTTAAAGTAGTTCAGCGCCACTCTTTCTCCAAACTTGATCATCTACAAGAAAAAAAATCACCAAGTGCATTGTGCCAGCTATTAAAGATGGCCTCCATTGCTCTTCCTTCCCTCCTCCGCACCTCCGTCCGCTCTTTACGCCGAGGCGTCGTCCCCGCATTCTCCCCAGGTTTCGTGCGGAGCGTGTCAACGAAGCACCCTGCAGGCTTCGAGCCTCCTACGGAAGATGACCTTATCGAATTGAGAGAGCGTGTCCAAGATTTCACGAGTAGGTGGTCAAATACACTGGGATTGGTATGTATCTCGCTAACCCCGCTTTAGGACGTGAGATTCCAGCCGAGGTTGCGGCGCGAACGGATGAGCAGAATAACTTTCCTCCCGAGATGTGGAAGAAGCTGGGTGATGCTGGGTATGAAAACCACACGAAATGAACCATGTATCTATGCCGCTAATCAAGATTCATTGTGCAGATTTCTTGGTGTCACGGCAAATGAAGAATATGGTGGTCTGGGAATGGGCTATCAAGCTCACTGCGTTGTGATGGAAGAATTGAGCCGAGCTTCTGGTATTTTTCCTTCGTTCTTTCACACATGTGTTAGAATTCTGAAATTTCTCTAATGGTATATGTTCACAGGAAGTATCGGTCTCTCATATGCCGCCCACTCACAACTCTGCGTCAACCAGCTATCTCTCAATGGCTCGCCCGAACAAAAAGAACGATTCCTCCCGGGCCTACTCTCAGGCGAGAAAATTGGAGCTCTCGCAATGTCTGAGCATGGCGCTGGATCTGACGTCGTCAGTATGAAGACTACTGCTAAATCAGTAGATGGAGGGTGGGTATTGAATGGTACCAAGATGTGGATCACAAATGTCAGTGGCTATCTTATTCTACACCTTGAATTTATCGCTCACAATAGATCCAATATCTAGGGACCCGATGCGGATTTCATCGTGGTATATGCCAAGACTGAACCAGAGGCTGGCTCCAAAGGGATCACGGCCTTCGTGGTTGAGAAAACCTTCAAGGGATTCTCATGCGCCCAGAAGCTCGATAAGCTGGGTATGCGCGGGTCCAACACCGGCGAGCTAGTTTTTGAAGATGTCTTTGTTCCCCATGCAAATGTTCTGGGCGAGCTGAACCGAGGTGTCAAGGTGTTGATGGAGGGTCTTGATCTTGAACGCTTGGTACTCAGTGCAGGACCACTAGGGTATGTACAACCGATTGGAAGCGTGGTATCTCATTACTGACATTTTCCAGAATCATGCAAGCTGCCCTTGATCTGGTCCTTCCTTATACTCACGTTCGAAAGCAATTCGGCACCCCCATCGCACACAACCAGCTGATTCAGGGTAAGCTCGCTGATATGTATACCAAGCTGGCTGCCTCCCGGGCATACACCTACAGCACAGCACGGGAAGTCGACAACGGAGCAGTTGCACCTGGTCAAATGGTCATCCGCACCCAGGATTGTGCCGGCGCGATCCTATACGCAGCCGAACGCGCGACAGAATGCGCGCTGGATGCTATCCAGCTGATGGGTGGAAATGGCTATATCAATGAGATCTCGGCAGGACGACTTCTCCGTGACGCCAAGCTGTACGAAATCGGTGCTGGCACAAGTGAAATTCGACGCATGGTCATTGGTCGTGCATTCAACAAGGAGTATGCGCAGTGAGGATTCGTGAACAAATAGAGATACCTACGCAATGCAATCAGGAAGAATGAGTCTTTTGACATGTATAGTACATTGAATTCATTAACTTTCGTAAAATATAATCGTCCCTTCACGTATAACGTATACAAGGAACATAGATGGTAAATTGAAATTCGACCATCCCGACAGGACCAAATTACTTCTTCTGTCGCGTAGATCTGCGCGTAGGCGCACTCGTCGCACTGGCCAAATTGTCCTCACCATCTCCCTTCTTCGCCGCAACTCTTTTCGATCGAGTCCGCGTCGAATCAATCCCCGAATTCTTCTTAATCTCATCAGCCGGAACCTCCGCTTTACGTTTCCGTCCTCGTTTCGCCGGAATCGAAGTTTGCGCGGGCTTCGGTGATTGTCCAAGTTCCGGCGTCGTATTCGAAGCATCACCAGCATCCGCAGTATCCGTCATACTATTATCCATAGAGACAATATCAGACATTTGCTCCGAACTATCGAGTCGTCGCTCATCATCATCATCTTCACACGGGAAATCATCATCAGCAAAAGAAACCTCGACAGCGCCGTTTTTGTCCTCCCCTTGCTCCTCTCCCTCGTCCTCTCTCATCTTCCTCTTTTGTAAACGCGACTTGTTGAGCGCAGGTTGCGCAGATTTGAAAATCTCCCGCCAGTCCTTTAACAGTGCTACTTTATCACCGATCGGTTCATAAAAGATCGCAACATCCTGATTGATATCTAGAGCGGGTGTTTTCCAAACCACACCCTGGAAAGAGGAGATATCCGGGTCCATCGAACATTTCGGTCGAGTCACGCGGTTTGCGTGTGTTTGTGAGTTAGTCTGCGCCAGCGCCAGCGCTCGACGAGCCTTTTTCGCGGGTGGGAGGTTCGAAACGGATTGTTTTGCGGATGGGTCGTCATCGTAGTAATCGTCTGAATAATATTCCCAATCACTGAAGTAATCTTCCACGTCGATGGCAGGGTCTTCGTATAGCGCTGCTTCGTAATATGAGGATTGCGCCAGTTCGTCCTGAAGCAAAGGCTGGGTTAGTACTTTGTCTTTGTTTCTCACTCACTTTCTTCCTTGCTCTGTATATTCTTTTCTCTGTCCATTTCACGGCGGTAGAATTCACTCACGACAAAATCAGGCACAAGGTCCTCATAGAGATATTCTTCCTCCCACTCGTAATATTCCTCGTCGTCGGACATGATTCGGGCTTTTCAAGGAGTGACCGTGATAGATGTACACTAGACAAGAGGCGAATATTTGGGAAGTGAATGAAAAGTGGCCGAGCCCAATAACTTCCAACACACGTCGAGCAATGCACTCAAAAGCAAAGAAGTCTGGAGATGTGACGAAAGTAACGAAGATCCTGGCTGATCTTTTGCGCGGACCTTCGCGTTGCTCATGTAAGCCTTGGCATATTTGGTCTCCACATTTTTTGTATACTCCAAGTAATTTTTATCTTTGTTTGAATTCTGTCATTGCAAATTTATTTATATCATTTTCTACTATATTGCTTTGATCAGGTGAATTATCATCGATTTCTTAATTCAGATGTTGATTTATCCTCACGCCCTGAAGGTAATCTGAAAATTTTCTTTTGTTGGGTGGGTCATCCAGGGATTCAAGATGACCGTTCCAGGGATGAGATTTGCCATCTTCTACGTATATAGTACGACCAATAGTATACTTCTAATTTACTAGCTTTCAAAACTATGAGATGGTCATTTTCAACAGACCAGCTTCGACTCTATTCATGGATACCATATATCCATGATTGAGTAGTCCTATAGCAGTAGTGGAAACAAGAGTAGAGATGATAACTTGACCTGGATAATGAGCAGCTTATGAGGCGAAATTTGAAAGGCCCGCTCATCTTAAGCGGCTCAATAATGAGCATGGGTGATGAGAAACTGTAATTTGTAGTTTCCTATTATTCTCTAGTTTAGTCAACTGTGCTTGCAAGGGCTTCAAGGATATATAATTTGATCCATCAAATTATATATATGTATAGTCCCTCTTGGTTGGCTAGTGCAATAACTGTTTGTTTAACGAGCAAGTTATTGGAGGTTTGAACACTTCTTCTCATTTCTGTTCTAGACCTATCAAAAGAAAGACCAGTATAAATTTCCTAAAACTGTCGATATCATATTCAGTATTAGTGTAATACTATTACTGCACAGTCCAATAAATTCTTGAATCTCTTCTTTATTTTCCAAGATTGTGTGTCACTTATTCGAAGATACTTGACGTATCTTTATATACGAGAAATTCTCATCATATATTCTTCCATACTATGCCCTTTTGCGCTGATCTTATATCTGATTTTTCGACGTGGGATGTGTGCCTTTTAATATCAATGTAAGTTAGCTTCTCTGAGATTTTGAAGCACCTTTTTACTGTGCTAAATGTGTCTCTGACACCCTAGAGACACCAGTCATATCTAAAGACCCAATATTTGCCCACATAGGTATGTGGGCAAATATTGGGTCGACAGGTCAACTAGATAGGCATCTTGTTGGCCTGTCGACCTTAATCACATAATCTCACTTCAAATTAAAACTAGATAGTTACGGTTTGAAGTGGGATTATTTAATTTCTTTCTGGACTGGGATACCAATGTCAAGTGCATACATGTTCACGCGTTCTATAATCTAGAAATATCTGAATCATTGCACATGTGCGCTTTCGGTCACTGGAAAATCCAGAAAACGCTGCACAAGCTGATGGCCCCCGGATCTACATAATGCTTGAGTCCATGGAAGAAACACCAATTGAAGTGACAGGGAAATAGTCTGAGAATGATAGAAAACCTTGACAGATAATTTCTGGATGGAGGTTAAAAACTTCTTGGTGGTTATATACATACAAACACCAAGAATCTTTCAGATTCTGAAAGGAAGGAACATGGGAGGACTGACGCCTGAAGTATTATGATATAATGTTTCATTGCCTAGGTATTGGACGGACCTCTGAATACCTACCTAGCGTAAACAAGTCGAGCCATTTGGTGGTTCCCTTTGATATCAGCAACCACAACGCGATGAGTATGGTAGCACTTATGGTTGAGCGATTCAAAGTCCCAGACTTACAGCACCGGAAGTTAACTACTTATATTGCAGGACCGGCCGCATTGCTAAAACTTACTTGTTCTGCCGTCCAACCAGATGCATTGTTCCGCGCAAAAGTATGCACTCAGTAAATTCCAATATTTCCATGTCATCAATCCTGTGTGCTTCGAACCATAGTCCTCCGCCTTGACTTCCATCAGGCAAAGGTTTAGCATTCAATAAATCAGCAATCCTCTCATCGCCCGCGTGTATCTGAACTTCGAAGTCCCGGCTCATATTGCCTTGTTGATCTTGTGACCCATCAATGAGCTGACCCCAGACATATAGATTTCTAAAGATTTAATCACGGTAGATTTGCATTTTCCAATCGAGGGTTCATTTTTCAGTTGTTCCAGCGAGTTCTTCTATAGCGGTTTGGTGAATATCAACATGCAAGGTGGACGCATGTGCCGATATATCTGAAAGGTTACTAGTGTAAACCAAAATAGCAAGGTAGATCGGGCATAATCAATGGCTTTGCGAATCATCCAAGCTATTCCTTGCTTCAAACACATGAGTTCTAGCTAATGACCCCGAGGGAAACATGAACTGATATGCTCGGCCTGTGCTAGGGATATCTTTCATGAGGTGACTTATTGGAAGGCTGGGAAAGAGGGAAGGCCGAACTTGATACATTACCACATATTTATCAAAATGAGGGAATATCAGCTTTAGCATAGAAGCTGTCTGACAAGTCAATCCCTTATTCTATAACCAAGGGATGGTGGTTAATATCAGGTTACAAATTTCATTCGAATGCCGCGCACTTTTATTTCAACGAAGACGCAGGTAATTTCCTTACCATAATCCATTTTCCATTAAGACTTCCGATACTGGGACTTGTAGGAGAAGCCATGGCTAATGAAATATGAGACTTGTGAACCAAAAAGGTATAAAAGGCTGCGATGACGGGTGGTACATGTTTAGCATATAAATCTTGGCATTTGTCAAGTATGCCGTGGACTGACTCAAATATTTCCATCCAGATCTCTGCTTTCAGTACTTAGATTCCAATGTCTTGTTACGTAGATCAATTTCAGATGTTACATATTGCGGTCCCCAGAAAATGGGGAAAAGAACCAGTGTCCTCCCATATCTGACATGCCAACATTTACATAGGCCCCACTGCTACCTAGGCAGTGAAACGAGATAGAATGCTCGAGGCAGCACGGTCGGTACGTGCAGGTCGAATGGGGCAGAAGGATGAGGGTAGACAACACCCCAACTAGGGCTAACTGCTGGCACTCTCTCGACTAGGCTGGAATTCGTGTAATTGATGTCTCTGCGTGAGCTAAAGATGCTATCTAAATGGATGTATATAAGCTCCCTTCCAAATTAGACCAATTCCCTTATATAATCATCCTACTGGCAGGCAGGCCGATATTCCTCACTACAGCAGGTAGGTACGGACCGCACGGTATGCCAGGACGACAGGGTCATCTCTGCTTATACAGGTATCTAGATACCCCTGAAGGTATGCCATAGTTCCCGTAGTTTCCAGGGATTTTGGACAGAGTCTTCGAATCTTGCCAATATGAAATGCAATGTTGAAACCGCCTCGCTGGACCAGTCTTGTTATTTCAAATAAGTATGGCCGATAGCCGCCAAGCAGTATTTCTGCATTAAATCTTGTCTTCAAATATTTGTGATTCCGTTTTGTTTAGTACCTCATTTCTGATTCTGTTTTCCAACTATCTTAAAATCTTGTTGGGACAAGATCCCCGGAATCAACCTCCTTTCAGAAGGCGTTAGGGGTAATCTGCCTAAACCATCCTTTGCGAGGAAATAGTTTAACTACTAGTTAAAGTATTTTAGTAGATGGATGTCTATATATAAGACTTGGCCTTAATCTTTGAATTGAGAGTTCCTATCTATACCTCATCATCAGGAAATAAAGAGCAGAGGGCTAGATTCATATTCTGTACTCTACCCACAGGGCGGTGATTTATTACAGTAAAATTAGCCATTGCAAATAAAACCCAGATGCCGAAGTGCTGATATGCAAGATGATGTTATCCCAAAATCTTATCAAATTGTTGAATCATGCATGCCTAGTAAAACCCGGCTTTATGGGAGAATGCAGGGTATATGTAATACAGGACTGCAAGGCCGAACTCAAAATAAAGTATTGTGGATGCCATTACATTCCAAGGGCCCCGATGGCTGTATGAATTGCATGCACACGTGCCATAAGGAATGTACAGCAACCCGTCAACAAGTCTTTCATAAGCATAACTCTTTATTTCAACATGACAGTTATTCGCAGCTTGAGAGAAATGACGCGAAAGGGAACCATTTCTGAAATAGCAACAAGTTCATTGTCGAAATCTCGAAATTCAGTAAGGTGCTTCTCGGGGAGTGAGCCAATTCCCCTAACAAGTTCAAATATATGCAACCCGGGGTTTATTTGTATGGTCCCCAAGATCCTCGGCGCGAACTAGAAATGCTGAGCTGATATCGTTCCAGGTTCCAACAACACTGCAAACAACCCCCCGGAATATTGCTATCCAACGCCTGAGTGTCTGGAAACACGACTTCAACAGTATACAAACAGATGCAGCGATCCCCAGGGGATTTATGAGCCCATAGTTTGCGCCCCTGGATTTTACTGTCCTCCAAATGCTCATGAGCCTATTAAGTGCCCACGAGGGACTTTTTGCCCGCTAGGGACCGAGTATCCCACTCGTTGTACAGCTTTGTCTTTCTGCCCAGAAGGCAGCTTCAGAGAGTTTCATATGATTGGGTTCCTCTGCATTTTACTGGCCGACTTGTTACTTCTGGCTGGACTTTGGCTATTAAGTACCTCTAGAGTTCCTGACTTCTACTTTCTATGTCGGCTTCTTTCTTGCTTAAGGCCACTAGTAAAAGGAAAAATCATGGCCTTTCCCAACGAGGGTCAAGACCAAGAGGCAGAACCAGCTCACCTGGGGTGGGAAAAGGCCGAGGTATCCATGCGAGATCTAAGCGATGGCCAAAAGGGCATCACCATCGGATTTTGTGATATTGAGTTTCGTCCAAACCACAAAAAGCCACATATTTTACGAGGTTTGTCAGGGGAAGTGCCTCGGAGCACCTTGCTTGGAATGATGGGTCCATCTGGGGTTGGAAAATGTAAGTTCAACCAGCTTTTTAGCAGCATCGAAACTAATCACGAAAAAAAGCAACCCTGGCAAACATTTTATCTGGAAAACTTTGCCAGACATCTGGAACCAAAACACTAAATGGAATCGAAGGGAGCACGTTTCACTTTCAACAACTTGTTGGATATGTCCCTCAGTTCGATGCTATTTTGAACTATCTTACCGTATATGAGAATGTTCTACTTTCAGCACGCATTCATCTGGGTGGTGCCAGAAGTGACGCATTTATCAAACAACATGTTCATTGTATCCTATCGTGCATGGGGCTGGCCCATATCCAGCAACAAGTTGTCGGCGATCCTTCGGGAAATACTTCTATTTCAGGAGGAGAGCGCAGGCGAGTGAGTATTGCCCAGCAGCTGGTCTTAATGCCGCTGGCATTATTGCTTGATGAGCCCACATCTGGACTTGATACCTCCACAGCATTATCAATCATGTCTCTCCTATCCTCCATTTCCCAAACGGGTGTGACCGTCATCTGCATTCTTCACCAGCCTCGTGAGGAAGTTTTCAACATGTTAGATCAAGTACTTCTGTTGGGATGGCATAATCAAGCATTTATGGGAAAAGTTGACCATTTTAAAGAGTATGTCCAAGAGAAGGGACACATAGGCAACCATTGTCACAACTCTGCTGATGCAATTCTGGATATTTTGTCATCTGGTGAGGAATTTGCACTCAATCGCCACTCGTCCCAAGAAAGAGGCATTTCCGAATCCGCCAACTTGACAAATGATACAAGTGACCTCGACGATATATCGCGCACGGTGGCCTCACGCAAAGCGCCATGGCATCATCAATGCTGCCTCCATGTGTCTCGTGGCATGACCCAGCAAAGTCGTCAAGTGATGATCTTTTTGACAGAAATTGCTGTTGGGACACTTTCTGGGCTAATTATGGGACTCGCGGTTCACAACTTCAATGGCAACTTGTTCAATGGGATTTTTCGAGAGCCTTTCCAGTCGCTATCAAGCGCCGTGAACTATAACCTAGTTCCGCAGCTGGCTTTGCTTTCGAATCTCGCAATAGGTCAGAGCTGAAAAGTCCAGCATGTGCTAGAAAGTATATTAATAATTACCCTCTAGGCATTGCAGCTGCTCCGGCTGGCGTGGAGACTTTTGGAGCTGAAAGTGAGTACAACATCCACCCAGAAGGATTTGAGGGCGAATTTAACTTTCGACCGTTTCCAAATGTAGGGGTCAGCTTCTATCGTGAAGTTGAATCTGGTGGCTCTGGTAGTGCTTATTTCGTGGGCAAAGATCTTTCAACCATACCGCGAATCATTCTGTCGGCACTGCACTTTACAACCTTTTACATGATTCTTGCAACCCCGGTCGCCTCTTTTGGGACGTTGCTCGGTCTGAATATCATTTACTTTTACTGTAAGTTCATCTTCCCTGCTACTGAATATCTGGTCATAATTGCCCTTTCCGATAGGTGTCTACGGTCTCTCATCACTTGTGTCATCTCTCGTTCCTCGCGAAAATTCTTTGCTTCTTACACTGCTCTTATGCTTCATCGTGGGGATTTGCGACGGCTACGGTCCACCATTCTCACAGGTCAAAAGTTGGCATCTAGAGTGGTTCTGGGACCTCAGTCCTGGAGTAAGTTATGATTCTTTTTGTCCTAGATATCCGATTGCCCATAGCGATAAACTTTTGACTGACCAGGTCCACACTTAGACCTGGTATGCGGAGGCATATTTCACGGAGCATGTTTCACGGTTTTCATATCTGTATGATACTGGCTCTGCTGCATCTTGGAACGGCTATGTGACAGGAAGAATAAGATTTGACATCGGGTGAGTTACGGGCATCTTTGACTTCTGACTAATTCTTCGTTGACAATAAATTGATCTACCAGAATACTTATCCTTATAGGAAGCTTGTACCGGATGGCTGCTTACATTTGTCTAATTTCACCCACTACAGAGCTCTACAAGGACATACTGTCATTTTTCAAGCTATCTTTGAATCGGGTAAACCCGAAGAGTATGGGCTGACTGCCTATGCGAGGGACTCAGAGACCGAAACTTGTATTCGACGATGACTGAGAATGACAAAGGGACTAGGTATTTCGAATAGCGGACTCTCAAAGCTTTCAATATTGTGATTATGTGCACATTTCAGCTCTGGGGCTGTAACGGTGGAAATATGACAAAGGCTGATTTTCACCCATCTTTTTATGTGGACGGCGGCTACCACCCTCTGGGTCTGATAGCGCATTGAAATAAATTCAAGCAATAGGAGTTGGAGCAATGATAATTCATATAAATCATGCCTCGTAGATTATACTTATACAGGGAGCGATAGAAGAGTCATTTCTTGATACAATGAATTTTATCACCCGATTGAGTGAAACCTCCAACATAGGTTACCAATGGTCGACTTCCATTGAAATTCGCAAGCAAAAGCAATCATCGACAATGCCTGAAAGAGCCCGGCCCAGTTATGCTGTATATTTTTTGTTATATGTCTGATTGCACAGGTGCGTACAATCAGACACTGTCTGGCATTTCAATACGAATCAGTTTCTCCGAGATAATCTAATACCTTCAATCAGTACTTCATCTTCAAGTGCCAACGAGTATCTGTTGTGATTGAGGGTGGGTGACAAATTAAATTTCGAGAAGTAATATTTGTGGATGAACATGGTGGCTGATGACCCCAAGGGAACAGACTTTGACTATTTACTAACAAATAGGATGTCCAATGTTCCTCCCATCCAGAATAAGGTTACATTAACACATTATTTGCCCTTAGACTTTTTTGTGTGATCTTTCGAATCTCTACCTCTGAGCCACCGGACAGGTCGGCGACACTCATCTTTGCAAGAAGATTACGTGCGGCGCGTGAGTGATTGTACACCCCTCCCTGGAAGGACGCTGTAGCATTTTTCCCAGCCATACCAAGCAACAATATTGGCCCACTGGGATGTTCATCAATGAATTCGGCAACATCATGCACCACGCCAGCGGCCAGCAAGAGCAGCTTACCTTGGCGATGAGGCGAAGCATAATCATCCCACCTGGGATGATTAAACTGGGTAGTTGATGGACGGCAATGCAGATCTCTCGTGTTTGCCACTATATCTGTATAATTGAAATATACAATTGACTTTGAATATGCAGGTCAAGCTTTTACATTTGAAAATCTGCTGGTAGGAGCTCAACAGGAAAGATCATGACTTCACGCATGCGTCTGTGATCTTTCTTGCATACATTCATTAAATTCAAATGTTATACTGGACCTAGGCTGACAGTACTCATGTGTAGAGGATAGGGAAGAATGCACGCATTACCTCATGGTTTTCGTGACAATCTGACCCCTTGCGTTCTTAATGATCCTAGAATATGGACAGATTTAGTACGTACCAAGATCTCGGGATCGAAGGTCATGAGTAAATGAGCACGAATCCAAAATGAAGAAAGGAGTTGGTTGCATACTGTAACAATCCGAAATGTACAGTATTACTTTTGTTCAAAATAAGACATTTTTGGCTACGGGGCAGACCAGAGTTATCTGGAGGTTTCGATGTATATTGAAGTTCTTCCAATGGCACAATTGTTGTATCTGGTGAAAAACCTTGCCAGTGCGTTTTTTTTAATCACGCATCGTTCCAGCTAATCTCGAAATTGCTTTGAACTGTACACACCGGGGTTGTCTTCCACGCCCTAGAAATTTGCGGTCTGGTGGGATCGGAAGGGTTCTGCATATAAGACGAGCGTCAAACTAGATTGATGAAAGATGTGGATATGTGTGCCCAGGCCTGCAGTTCGCAATGTCAATTACAGTTCTATGAAGTAAGTTCTATGGAGCTAAAGACCCCTTCAGATAGAAGATTCAGAATCAAAAAACATCTTTCTTAATTCAATGGAATCTTTGCGAGGCCCTCCCGCTGTTACGATTTCTATAATGGAATGGAGCTATTGAGGGGATTTAAAGGGAAATGACTATTCAATCGAATATATCCCAAAAAAATCAATATTATTGCGCATTTCAGTTACTCAAAGCCTGCAAAATATCTCGTTTAGGGTCTTCGAGCCTATATGACCGGTATAGAAGCTTGGTGATCACTCGGGTGACAAGTTTCTTTCCTCCGAACCGGTTCATGCAGTACCATATGTGATGTTTTTTAAGAGATAGATCTTGAGGAAGATCAGGCGAGCGGGTAAACAACTCCATGTCTCTCAACTCTTCATCGCTGCAATCATTCCACAAGTCTGTTGTTTTCCCTTCAATAAACAAATAAGATGTCCCCAGTATCACATAAAAGCGAGCGATGGGATGTAAATTTGATGAGTGCCAATCGTCCATAACCCATTTGGGGCGCGGGGTCCACGGATAGTTTCGAACTCGACATGCATCTCTCCAAGCGGCGGCCAGTGTCTGACGCGCAAGCCCTCCACTGACGGCGTGGACTGGGCCTGACGTGCCACATGCCAAATGGACGAGGAGGCGATCAACAACAACATCCACTGGCACCTGGTCATTGGTGCCTTCCTTTTCAGGGATATCGTACTTCGTAGCGACCCGAATCTGAAATGACGGTGTTAGTGCAGTTGCCGCTTGGAATAGAGTCATTGGAGTCGACAATGGAAGGCTGAAACCAGGATACGGGTGTGCTTGTGCTGGGCCAATAATAGATGGTCGAAGGAGAAACAATCTACCAGACAGGTTTGCATTGGCAAAAATGTCATATAGGAGGCGCTCGGTGAGGTGTTTTGCATATCCATAGGCCCATGGAAAATTGTGTGATCGATATTCAATGCTTGAGCCCGTTTTCTGAACCTCTTGCCATTCATTATTCACATCCTTGCTAGATTTCGAGAGGTTGTATATCTTCTCGTCAACGCAAGTGTCCCCCTTTCCATGGGCTTGTGCTAAATGAGAATTGGAATATGCGCTCGATACGTAAATGAAGCGCTCAAGGTGTTGGAATTCCACTCCGAGATTCGCCAAACTCTCACTTGCCCCAATAATGCTTTTAGAAAGCTTGTTCAATGGATGCACAAGGCTAATGGAAGAGGCACTGTGAACAACTATGTTGACTCTTCGATGCAGAATTTCCAACTCCTGCCCGAATAAACCCAAGTTTGGCTTTAAAATGTCACCTTCCAAAACTGTAACGAATTTCGGGTCTAGCATTGTTTGAACAATATGCTCCGGCAGCCATTGATTCCATACTTCTCGAAGATTCCTATTTGACCGTTCAGCTTTTTAATGTATCTCTAGGTAAATGATAAAAGCTGTGATGGGGTAAAATTGCACTTACAAAGCTCCTTTCCTACATATCAAAAATATATGCTCAACTGGAGCTTTTTGACGTAGCCTGTAAACAAGAGTGGTGCCCAGGAACCCGGAGGCACCGGTGATTAAGAGAACTTTGCCTGTGTAAAATTCCCACATCTTCAATGGACTGAATGATTCCAATGCTGTGAAAGTGTCCCGAGGGCGGCGAAGTGTCTGAACTATGATTTTATATCCAACAATTCCTTTGAAATAAGGTTCACGATGGGGTGTCTGCATTCCACCCCGTCAATCTACCCCTGTAGCAGAATGCATCCTTGTCCTCCTCAATGCCGTTACATCACTAATTTCTTTAGGAAAAAAACACCACAACTTGTCAACTGACATCCATCCGAGCTTTGGATGTTCTAATTTCTTCTGACATATGGAATGTTGATACATGTGTGCAGGAATGCGTTGAAAGGCTCTAGATGTCGTCATAAATTATCGAAATCTTTTGATAATGTTGGAAGTTTTGAATTCGAATACTGTAATTTCGATGATTAACATACATAACACGTACAAATTGTTGTACAAAATATGTAACATTCGTATGATATTCATGTCTTGCTGAAATGATTGGTCAATATTGAAGACAAGTTCAAATGCCTGTTTCGTCCACCTCGGTTCCTTTACTCCAACATCACCCTTAAAAATAGTTTTGATGAGTTATCAATTTGTGGAGTAGATTAGACAGGCCTGTTATGTTCAATGTTAAAATGTCTGTAAATTTTGAATTCTTTTGACACAACTGAGATAGCCTTCAATGTTGGAATGCGGCTATATTATCCAGCTGGAACGCTGGCGGGCCCTTCCCGTACCCATTTTAAGGCATTCGGCTCTGTGCAACATCAGACGGATAGATGCAAAGATGCGGGGCTTGCATGACTGAAGCGAACTTCAGAGACTTTGCATCTCACTCTGCTATCACGTAATGCAGAGGTCTGACCGCTTCATTAGAAGAATCGCATTTTATTTCAATTTCTTCTCACGCCACCAACTGTGGCCTCATTCCAAATGCCAGCAACACTGATTAGTAACGTGCGAATTTTTGACGGCGTATCCGTTATATCTGAGTCGGGCCATGTTCTGATCGAGTCGAGTCTGATTTCTCAAGTCTCTTTGCGACACTCTTTGCCTGTCCCAGAAAACTGTATTGTGATAGATGGGACAGGTTGTACTTTACTCCCTGGTCTTATTGACGCCCACACACATGTCTATCGAGATGTTGAGCTTTTGGAAACTTCTATCAAATACGGAGTGACTACGGTGTTGGACTTGCACAATGAACCGGAGTGGTTCAAGGAAATTAGTGACTTGACTTGTCAGCGAAATGACATCTCCGATGTAAAGTCTTGTGGATTTGGAGCTACGATTAAAGATGGCTGGCCTGCTGCAATTGTCAAGCTGGTGTCTCAAGAGCCAAATGTCTGTTTTCCTTGAGTATTTCTCCTGATACTTGTTAGGCTCCCCGGCTCACATTTCCTAGATCGAGGAGAGAATTTCGAAGTGGCCAAACCTCACCGACAAGGATTCGATTCAGGAGTTTATTGCCCGAAATCGAGCAGCTGGTGCTAGGTATATTTTCTCACGCGTCAAGAGATTTCGTTTGTCCCGATATTGATATATTATTCCAGCTTCACAAAGCTCATGCAAGAGGATGGCCACACTTTAAGTCTACCCTTTCCAACCAGACCCGTGCCAACTCCATCCGTGGATCTGCAGAGAGAAATCGTAAACACGTCCCACGAATTCGGAATGTTGACAGTTGCACATGCATTGACAAACCACTCGACTCTCTCGGTTCTAGAGGCTGGAGTTGATGGACTAGCTCACGCATCAATTGAACCGATAAACGAGGAGATAATCCAGGCTTTCAAGAAGAACAATGCATTCCTCATCCCTACACTGGCAGTACATGCTTCTTGTAGTGGTGAAGAGCAGGAATCTCGTGAGAAATTCTCCGCCCATCTGGAGGGTACGGCGAAAGAGCATCTTTTAGGATGTCTTCATATTACACGAAAAGAATTCTCTATCAAGAGTGTATATGAGCAGGTTTACACACTAAAGGATGCTGGGATTGACATTCTCTGGTAAGATATACCTATCTATGTTGAATATTACAGAAGACTTAGTATTTGCAATGCAGTGGAACAGACACATCGGGTGAACTTGTTGGTACTCGGGCTGGAGCTTCAGTGCATCATGAATTGTGGATGTATGTTAATCGATGCCGCTTCACGCCTGAAGAAGCACTTCAATCGGCGACATCAAAGATTGCTGACCGATTCAAACTATCTGATCGAGGTAAGATTGAGGAAGGTCGGCTGGCAGATTTGTTACTGGTTTCTGGGAATCCAGTACAATCCATCGATACTATCGCTGATATTCGCGGTGTTTGGAGAAATGGAGAGATGTTAGCATGAGAACAACAAGCGATAGATAGCTAGGAGATTTATATTTGGATTTTGTTGAGTTCTAGTCAATCTTGCCTTCTGGACATTGAGCGGCTCATGAAACGATTTTTCAGAGGCCGGCTCACATAAACCGCCCGATTTAGCTCGCCATTTCTGTAATTTACTGATGGAGTCACTGTCGCCCAGATCGAGTCTCGAGTTCATGGAGTCTCCGAGAGGGACAAAATTTCAGCTACGGCAAAAGTAAGATCAAAGTGTAATAGAGTAGAGCGAAGTGGTCAAGCATCACCGAAAGAAAATGCTATAGAGGAATTGGCTACTGGATCTACGGGTACCCGGCATATGCTTAAAGGCCAAAGCCACCACCATTTGATTCGTTCATAATAACAATTTCTGAAGGCCTGGCTTTAGCTTCAACATTTTGCACTGATCTAATCACTGCTCAGTAAAGAGGTAGATTATATGCGTCAAAGTTATAGGTCCAAGTTTCAAACGAAGTTTGGTCAAAGGCACACTCCATTCTGGTGCCATTGTTGTGCCACATGGGGCGTGATGGCCATGGACAAAGCTGCTGATGTTCCCCAAAATTATCCCCTTGAAGGATAACAGCATCCAGATTTTCAGGCTTGATACCATTTTCGACCCATCGAATCAGAGTTTTCAAAGTTGTTCTCGGAAAAGGACCATTCGGCTGGGTATTACTCGGCGCACAATGCCCTGCACCGGGGACAAGAAATAATCGATTCCAGTCATTTATAGCTTCCGTACTATCCTCGAATGATAGATGCGGATACATAATCTGACGAACGGCTTCGTGATAATGAACTGAGGAACCGGCTGGTATCGCCGGATCAGATTCTCCATGGAAGTGAATGATCTTTCCTCCAGCCGATTCGAATGGGGTCAGTTCGGGCCAAGTCGTTTGAAGAACACTTTCGTATAGTTGCCAGCCTGTTCTCATCCAATCGATCAGTTCATCATATGTGGCATTGTCTGCCGTGGAGCTAGTTCCATCTTCTTTGAGCTCGAGGAATTTCGAGACCCACTGAGTACCAAGCGTATTGATGGTCGGCTTCCAATACTGATTTTTGGCATCATATTGAGCTGTAGCTGAATCAAATGCAGCGCTGAGTTGAGGCCATATATAAGCACGCTTGCCATCAAGGCTGTGTAACCCTTTGAAGATAGTTCGCGCTACCATAGCGGTCTCTGGAGAAACTTCGCCGGATTGCAATGGTGTACCTTTTTCCAGGTCTGTTGAACATTCAAATTGCTTTCCGATGGTCCAATCAAAATCAAAATGAATCATGCACAAATCCGTTCGACTAACCACACCATCTAGCCGTCCATCGAGTGAATCACAAGCCTGGATAATGAGATCAGTGATCTTATTCATCTCACACGGTGATGGGAAATGACCAAGTTTTCTCTTGACTGCTGCTCCAAAAATAAGATTCACCTGCTGTTGCGCCAATCGAATAGCTGGTGCGCCGATGACAGCCCCGTCCCATTCATCGGGGTATTGTTGGACTTGACTAAACGCTTCGCGACCACCTTCTGAACAACCTTGAAAATAAGAAAACAATTTTTCCCGAGGAGACATTCTGTAGAAGGTTCTTGTAAATGCTTTACCGATGGTACTCATTTCATAATGAGCTTTATAACCATGCATATATAGAGTTTCGTGATCAATGATCCCGTTGGCAAGCAAAATAACTTCATCGACTGTCCGATTAAAACCACCAAATCCACCGTCCGTTTGACCTGTTACCGCACCGTAGATGAGGCCACCAGGGAGGTGTTCCTCGTGGTGATTTATAGAATAACCACCTCCACCAGTGGACAACCAGCGGTTTTTGAATGATCCTGGAGCGGGAAGCCAGAATTCCAGCAAAACCCGATCACCACGAATACCATTATGAGAGTAGGCGAAGGTGATGTTGCAGTAATTGAGACCTTGAGCATCGGGCCAGAAAACCTGATTTTCGGTCGAAAAATTATAGACAGCTTGGGCAGTGATCGAAGAATTATCAAAAGTAAGTCCCGCAATATTTACGTCCGAAAGAGTTCTCTCCGCGTGAGATACAGTACAGACGTTTTCCAGGCTAATACCCAGGACAGCACCGAGCCCATAACCAACGACAAGCAGCGTTGATAAGAGATTCATGAGGAGAGAAAAAAAATTGAGATAAATATATCTTGGATTCACAAGTCACAATGAGCCTATTTATGTGAAGACAGTGCATGGCAATTTGCTAAATTGTCATTAAATAGTATTTATGTATAGCAGATCCTCTTTGGACGCCCAATGTTCCCCACAAAGAAGCCCCATGTGGAGACAGTTGGTGTTGCCCCATCAAGCTCTCCATTCTACGTAAACCAATACAGGTGAGCTGGGCATCTAATTAATTCGTCAATCTCCCGAGAGTGAACAAATCTCTTAGCGGAATTGCGTGTGATGTCTATCAGTCTCCTCACGAATGAGATAGTTTTCCGCCAAATTTCGAGTTAAAATCCGAAGACTCAAAAAATGCCAGAAGTTGAGTAATCTAAATAAAAGGTGATGTTGAGAGGGATTACGCTATTGACCAAAAATGAAATTGTCCAACAGAGTTAGATGGCTGTCATGTTACATAAACTTCGTTTAGACAGCCCTTCACAGTTCAGGAGAATCTGCATCATGATGATAGTGAATTCATCGACCCGATGTAGCTTGCTCTAAATGCATAAATGCTGTTGCGTGGGAGTGCTATGGCGCCTGTCGACATCTAAAAAGGGCCAACTACATGCTTATGTAGTATATGATGCATGGAGGCTTTATGCCAATCTCTTATCATATCGTATGTAGAATAAATTAAGACACGAGAAAGCAGAATGTAAATGTTCATCTCAGCTCTGATTCTCCATCTAAGTCATTCTCACCGGCTTTGAAAGAGTATATACTCTTGACAACTACCACCAGCCCTCCCTATACTACTCATTTAGCCCTAACTCCCCGAGTGCAAAGGGTGTTGTATATGTGAAACCCAAAAAGGCAGGCGGTACTGCTTATGTCACCTCGGCTTCCCCCGCATCTCGCTTTGCGTCGGCTCAAGCAGCTCTCGTAGAAAGACCGCCCTTCTTCTTTTTCCAACCTCCTTCTTACATTCACTTCATGTTGACTATGAATTCTCTTTGATTAAAACGGGTGTGGTGCTTGAAAATACACCATCAACTTCAGTTAACCTACATTAATCCCTCCTCTTACTTTCCTTTGACGCCCGCCATGACACTCTCGTCCCTTCTCCGCATTACTCCCCGCGTGGCCCCGACCGCCGCCCGCAGAACCATAAGGGCCGCATCCTCAGTCTCAAGTGTGTCGCATAAAACTAATTCACTCGACTCAATTTTGATTGCGAACAGGGGTGAAATTGCGCTGTAAGGAAATTCTTCTTGCCATTAACTAGAGACTGCTCAAGCTAATTGTTACTAGACGAGTCGGACGCACAGCAAAAGAGCATGGCATTCGTGTGACCACTCTCTATACAGATCCCGATTCCCGAGCCCAACATGCCCTAAGTTCCCCATTTGCATTTAACTTGGGCTCCGTTTCTGCATACCTTGATGGTGATCGAATCATTGAGATCGCCCAACGTGAAGGTTGCAGGGGTATACACCCTGGATATGGCTTTGTGAGTTTACGGTTGATCTCATTCATCTTGGCGATAATTCGATCCATTTGCTTATTGTACCCATTATTTAGTTGAGCGAGAACTCGGAGTTTGCCAAGAAATGCACAGATGCCGGTATTGTATTCATTGGACCACCATGGAAAGCAATTGAGGATATGGGCGACAAGAGGTATGCTCCATAGGTTTCAGTGTCGAGGAGGCTAAGTCTAACCTTTCACAGTCGCTCAAAAGAAATTATGCTTGCGGCCGGTGTACCTTGTGTGCCCGGTTACCATGGAACCAATCAAGACCCCCAATTCCTCGAAGTGGAAGCCGATAAGATCAAGTATCCTGTGCTCATCAAAGCTATCAAAGGTGGTGGCGGAAAGGGCATGCGTATTGCCAGCTCCAAAGCTGAATTCCAAGCTCAGCTCGAGTCGGCGAAATCTGAAGCTCGTAATTCATTCGGCGACGATCATGTCCTTGTGGAGAAGTATATCACAACTCCTCGGCACATTGAGGTCCAGGTATTCGCCGACAAGCATGGAAACTCAGTTGCACTGGGCGAGCGGGACTGCAGCATCCAGCGAAGACACCAAAAGATCCTGGAGGAGTCTCCAGCACCTCACCTTCCAGAGGCCACTCGCCAAGACCTCTGGGCAAAGGCTCGTTCTGCTGCTCTCGCTGTAGGCTATGAGGGTGCCGGTACAGTTGAGTTCATCTTCGACAACGATACTGGAGAGTTCTATTTCATGGAAATGAATACTCGACTACAAGTTGAGCATCCTGTGACTGAAATGGTTACTGGCCAAGACCTGGTCCATTGGCAGATCATGGTCGCAGAGGGAGCAACCCTTCCTTTGACACAAGAGCAAGTTGAGGAACAGATTGCTCGGAGTGGCCACGGCATCGAGGCACGTATCTACGCAGAAAACCCCGAGCAAGGCTTTATTCCAGACTCTGGTCGTCTCATTCACGTTCGAACTCCCGTAGCGAGCGAGGACATTCGAATCGACGCGGGATTTGTGGAAGGCGACGATGTCTCTGCACACTATGACCCCATGATCTCAAAATTGATTGTCCGCGGTGAAACTCGAGAGGAGGCTCTCCGTAAGTTGGCTGCTGCTTTGGAGGAATATGAGGTCGCCGGTCCAGTCACAAACATTGAGTTCCTGAAGACAATCTGCCGAAGCCCTGATTTCATTGCTGGCGAGGTGGAGACTGGCTACATCGAGAAGCATCGAGAAGAGCTTTTCCCCGAGAAGAATATTGATGAAGAGGTGCTTGCTCAGGCAGCACTTGCCTGTCTACACCGTGACTCGTATTCGGCATCTCAAGCTTCGAGTGGACTTGCGGGAAGCGCGGTTGGGTTTGCTCCAAGCTACCAAGAGCGCCAATTACCCTTTACTGTATCGAAGAGTCCCAATGCCGAGGGTCACACCTTCAATGTGCGCGTGAAGCAGACGTCTGACCGCATCTTCAATATTCAAGTGGGTGACAAAACCTTTGAACAAGTTGAGAGCCGCATGGATCCCAGCACTCATATTGTCACCTCCTTTTTCCCTCATACTCGCCTGGATACAACTGTCGTTCAAGACGAGGATACTGTTATCGCATTCCAGAAGGGAACACAATATCGCCTCTCAATCCCACGAGCCAAGTGGATGGAAAAGGCACTTGGAATGAAGGATGTCGCTAACAGCGTTCTTGCACCTATGCCTTGTAAAATTCTACGGGTGGATGTGCAGGCCGGAGATACTGTTGAAAAAGATCAACCACTAGTGGTGATTGAAAGTATGAAAATGGAGACAGTCATTCGCAGTCCACAACAAGGAAAGATTGCGCGAGTCGTGCACAAACAAGGTGTAAGTCATTTCCCCCTGCCCCTCGCTTTGTATCCCATTTTGAGGTGTCTTGTGACACCCTGGTCTGTTCTCCTCTCGACTGGCCAGCCTTGGTCGCCTGCGAGCTGACCGAGTTTGGCCATTTCATCCTTTTTTGCAATTCTCGATATCACATTCAATTTATGTTCAAATTTTTGACTAATCATGGCCTATAGGACCAATGTAAGAGTGGCACACCTCTCGTCGAATTCGCTGAGGCAGAAGAGGAATAAGCAACTCAATGTCTCAATTGAATTTTCTTGTTTACCTTGGCAGGCTTCGGAGTTTTGGTTGAATTATCACATTTGGTACATCTACTACAATATATCCATTTTAGATGAATTCATATCCAACAGTGGATTGTAGTATTTCGGTCATGTTAAACCTGTACAAGCATAACTAGTAGTTTCCCTGAGATGATACCAAAAGATGGGACTGATCGTGGGGTATTGATCATCCTTAAGAGAATTATTAATAAAGCATCGGGGTTCGAATCCCCACTTTGCCTCTCTTCTATTGTTGGATATATCGAGACTGATGTTGGGTACCCAAAGGTCGAAGCAGAGGAGCAAGCGCAAAAAATGATCGAAAAATTCCATAAAGAGAACCCCGGTCTCGATCAGTACGTCTTCTTACTCATTCTTTCTATATAGATGACTCCAAGTGTATTAACACCTTCTCCTCAAATTCAGACTCCCAAAAATCACAGCCCATTACGCCGACGTACCAAACCCCAACTCAGTAACCGAAGCCATAACCGAAGTTCTCACAAAACACAAAAAAGTCGATACCTAGTAACATCCGCCGGATTCACAGAGAACTTCGACGCAATGAACTACCTCTTCGATCGAATGCAGAGACTCTGGGGCGTAGACTGAATGGAACATACCTTTTCGCGACGGGCGTGGCGAAACATCTTATGGAACGCAACGCACCGGCAAATATTGTCATGATCGGGTCTATGTCCGGGTCCATTGTTAATGTTCCTCAACCACAGACTCCTTATAACGCGTCAAAAGCGGCTGTAAGACATCTTGCTGCTTCGTTGGCGGTTGAGTGGGCGGGTCATGGGATAAGAGTTAACTGTATTTCGCCTGGTTATTTGTTGACTGCTTTGTGAGTTTCACTCGGTTTTGAAGTATCAAAGGTATGCTTGGAGAGAATACCTCGGGGTTCACATGATGTGTTTTTATAGAACGCAAAAAATTCTCGACGAGAATTCCCAGCTTCGTGAGAAGTGGACTTCGTTAATTCCCCTTGGGAAAATGGGGACACCGGAAGATTTGATGGGTGCTGTGACTTTTCTTCTTCGTGATGCATCAAAATATATCACTGGTGCTGATCTCCGCATTGATGGTGGGTACACATTGACATGATTTGATCGATCTGATGGGCATTCTCGGTCTTTGTTTTCTGTTGAGTTTCAATAATACATTGCATTGGCTACGCTAGATATATCTACTGTTTCTCATGATCATAGAACACCTAGATAAGGTTATTTGATATTGCTTTTGGGATTCATGTAAATAATTTCAACCTTAACAGTATAGGTAACATAAGTCTACAGAAAATTCGGCCATTTCTCATATTCAAACGACGCGATGACGTTCAAAGGACGAATCAACTTTATCTCACCATTTGCTGCAACTTCCCGCCATCTCAACGGAATCAAATGGCTGAAAAGTCAAGACGAAGTAGCCTGCTCTTGTTCTTCATCGACTGTCAGCGAGCTGACAGCTTTGGGTACTTTGCCCCAGATTATCAAAATTATCAAGCTTACACCGAAGACACCGACTCCGAACCAGAATGTTGCTTTATAGCTTTTCTCTAAACCCTTATCTTTGACCACGGTCGACTGAATAATTTCTGTTAGTCCCAGGACTAAGGCCACACCAAGCTGCAGAGCAGAGTTTAACACGCCCCCTGCAAGTCCTTGCTGCGAAGAAGGAACCACTGTCGTAATGTAGACTGTCATCAAGATAGTAGACAGGTCGATGCCAATAGTACTGAGAACAGACGAAGGAAAGATTCTTGCCCAGTAGCTTCCTCCACTAGGGGGAATGTGAGCGAGTAGGAGTTGCGATCCAACGGCGGCTAATCCAGAGATGATTATAAGAACATGCCCGGGAACGAGATATAATATTGTAATTTTCCAAATGAGACTGCCAAGATACTAGCCAACCAAATAATAGTTGTGATTGGCTCACTCAAGTCCCACGAGCTGATGTAGTGAGCTTAAAATTGTTCGATGAAGCTCCAACTCTTGGAAGACGACTATATGCTTTCTAAGCACGTCGTACAGGTGGCCTACTAAATCGATACTAGGGCAAATCAGTCTCTGGCCGTCGCCTGCGATGTCAGAGTAACTGGGCTACAAAGCTTTCAAAATATGGTAGTATCCGCAGAACCACGAAAGATACACAATAGATCAATTTGACTGTAAATGTATAGATAATACTAAGTATAGGAGCATTATCACCTATAGATCAACTTGAACTTTCTGGTATTACAATGTTCAAGATTCCAGACTAGTATAATCTGACTTTTATGAACTTGCGAAAAGCCCAAGGTAGAACACAGCCTGAATGCCTGTCACCAAGTCTCTTTCAATATCTATATCGAAAGCTCAAATTTTCCTTATCGGTCAAATCGTCAAAGGCATTATCCAAGTTAGCTTCAGATGCTCTCCAATCCTCTTCCTATTGTGTGAGATCAGCATTTGAGGTCTGTCTTAATCCTGGATTATTTTGCGACATTACCTGTAAAAGATCTCTCTTGATATTCTCGCGTCTCAAATGCCATCGGAGAATACCGAGAAGAATTATTATGCAGCCATAACAGCCCATATGAACCGAAAAGCATGTAAAATATCGCGGTGCATCTTTGGATTGGAATACTTGGGGTCCAATCATATTTCCTACTGCCCAAGCTAGGAACAAAGATGCGGTACTGACGGACTTTTTAGTCTGGCCTGCGACATTTCTCGAAAGTAAGGACATGAGAAGTACAGTAGTACCCCAGAAGGATAAGGTACTCCAATATGCTATTAACAGGCCCACTTTGGTGGAGCTGGAAATAGGGACGGCTTTTCAACATCAGTCTTTCCTGATCTTCGTTTCAACTGAAATTCGCAAGAAACTCACCCATTAAAGCGGCCGTTCCAGCAATATTCGGCATTAAGAAAGCCTATTATGAAATTAGCATGCTTCTTCAAATTCAGGTACACGGCTTTGGGAATAGCTGACAAATTGAAACAAAATAGTTTGATTATAGTGGCGAGATAGCCATGCAGCACTTAGAAGTACCACGCATTGAACAGCGCCATTAACCATCGAAAGCAATTCCGTTTCGAGCTCAGTAAATCCAAAATTCTTAATTATAATTGTAGAAAAGGATCCCAAGCCACCGGTAGGAATCTGAATACTATTATTGATCATGGTTAGAGTAATACCAGTATAACAATTTCTTTGGACAGACTTACACTATCTGAATCAAGATGTAGAGCCAGACCTGAAGATCCTTTAAAGCCTCATAGACATGTTGCTTCTTGAATTTACGATTTTGAATACCGGTTTGGTTAGCACGAACACGCTCGATGATAAGTACTCGATCCGTTTCCGAATAACATTTCGCTCGCATGGGGCTGTCAGGCATCCACCAGAGAACGAATACAGACCAGAGACAAGTAACACATCCGAGAAGAACAAAGAGAAATTGCCAGGATTTGAGGGCAGGGGAATGGACATGGCTCATTCCATATGCGAAAAGGCCGCCAACGATTCCTTGGACTCCGTTCTGAAGAAGGTATATTAATCTTTTGGGTCATTGATGCTAAAAAGGAAACAAGACCTACCATTCCCTGTAAGACATTAGTTTCCCCTCACCTAGTGATTTTGTTTACTGGGGAGTACTCACATACCAATAGGCCACGATATGGGCCTGCTCTTCCCGTTTATACCACATGGAAGAAAGTAGCAAGAAGGTTGGCTGAGAAACAGCCTCAAAGACACCGAGTAAAACCCTCAGTGCACAGAGTATCGCAAAATTGAACCCAAAGACATTCATGGTCAGGGTCAAACCCCACAAGAAGATATTTGCAGCGAGGTATTTTGCAATTGGAAGTTTTTGGACGAGGATATTAGTCGGGTACTCGGCAAAAAGAATACCGAAGTAGATGACCGTGTGGAGCCAAGAATACTGTTTCAAATCAGATTCATGGCCGAGATTCACCAAGGCATAGATTCAAGGTCAACTTGGGGGAAAAAAAACTTACGTCTTGGCCAACGAGATGGGCATCCTCCTGAATACCCATGACAGCCGCGAAGCTAATCGCATTCTTATCCAAAGATTGCAGAAAGTATGTACCAACCATTACAATCAACACGCGCTTGTCAATCAATCTTCGTAAACGCTTGCTCGTCGCCTCGTCTATTTCGATAGAGTCAGCTGCAACAACATATCGTCGTAGCTCTTCATCAACTGCCGAGTGTTTATTTGGATAAGAATCTGGGTCCGGGGATCCAAGCCGTTCAACATGTTGCTCAGTTGGCTTTGGTCCACTCATCCTGTCTGCGAAATCGAAATGAGAATCCTTTGAAGTATGATATACCCACATACCCCACACCGGCAATTGCAATTTATACCCTCTTCGATATCCCCAGATTATCTAGTACCGAGTACCGATAAATTTGCGGGGGTGGAGACAATTCATTCACCCCAAGGTTGTCAAACTTAGTTCGAAGATATTCCATCTCTCCGAGCCAAACATATTATCTCGGATAGAATAACGAGAAAATATTTTACACTGAAGCTATCTTAGCACATACTTAGTACAAAAATCGCTTCGGATGTCTCCGATCAATACTGGATTAGGTTTTCCGTACTCTTGGGCCATGCTTCGGATAAGTAAGTTATGATCTCGCGCGGTTGGACATTTTGCATCATGTAAGATAACTGGTGGAAAATCGCTATGGCTTTAATCCTGTGCGCCACATCAACAGGGTCTGACTCAAAATATGGGGTAATTTGGTGAGGGCTCCATTGTTGACAATGGTGGTCTTCGGATAACTTCCACAAACTTGGGTTTTAATTGATGGAAGCTGCTGTATCTCCTAGTCTGTAATACTGGATGCATTTCCGGAGACGACATACAAATACGGAGACCCAGCAGTAATTTACTATACTCTCGAACGTCAAGTACTTCAGCCCTCGTTTAAACTTGTGTGAATATGTCGAACGACGTCTTGTCCGTGTTCCTTGCCAAGGATGGTGTAGTGAATACACCTTTCGAGGTGAAAACGCCACTCGCCGAGATGAGCTTATCCGATACCAAGTCCTTGGCGCTCAAGCTTGTCGATAGCTTGGTTCATCTGAAAGATGACTCCGGTGAATTTCGTGTGCCTCTTCCGACTGGAGGCTTTAAGGTCGATTCCAAATCATGGAATAATTGGGAGTGGACACAAGGAGTTGGTTTGTACGGAATGTGGATGCTATATGAAGTTACTGGGAACGAAGCTGTTCTTGGCCACATTCAAGAGTGGTTTGACAAGCAATTTGCAAAGGGTACGCCTACTAAAAATGTGAATAGCATGGCACCCATGCTCACATTGGCGTATCTTTACGAGCGAACTGGAAAGATACAATATAGAGCATATCTTGATTCTTGGGCAGAATTTATCATGGATGGGATTCCACGCACAGAGGGTAAGTGTATTTCGATTAGCGTTGTTGAATAAACTTAACTGAATTTTGATACAGAAGGTGGAATCCAGCATATTACTTTCCGCCAAGTAAATGAAGGTCAACTTTGGGATGATACCCTCATGATGAGTGTTCTACCCCTTGCCAAAATCGGGGTCCTACTTCATCGTCCAGATTATGTGGAAGAGGCTAAGCGGCAGTTCCTACTGCATATAAAGTACCTTACAGACACACGGACTGGTTTGTGGTATCATGGATGGACATTTCTGGAAAGACATAACTTTGCCGAAGCACTCTGGGGCAGAGGCAACTCGTGGGTTACAATTGCAATTCCAGAATTTCTTTCGCTTCTGCAACTACCCCCCGACGATCATATGAGGGTGTTCCTTTGTTCAGCGCTTGAGCAGCAGGTTCTCGCTTTGAAGAAGTTTCAAAATGAAAACGGACTCTGGCATACGCTTATTGACGATCCGAGTTCTTACTTGGAGGTGTCGGCTTCAGCAGGGTTTGCATTTGGTATTTTGAAAAGTATCCGCATGGGATATATTTCAAAGGAATTCAAATCCACTGGACAGAAGGCCCTTGAAGCTGTGGTAAATAATGTCAACGAAAAAGGTGTTGTCCAGAACGTGAGCTTTGGAACACCTATGGGGCCAACCAAGGAATTCTATAAGGCTATCAAGCTGACGGCAATGCCCTATGGACAAGCTATGACATTGCTGTGTATTGTTGAGAGAATCAGGGCTTTCTTATAGAAGAAATAACTTAGAAAGACAATCTCGCAAACTCATCCTCCTATAGCTAAATATATGAACCCATCTATGATACTATGCCTGGTCAAAGAATACTTGCACGCTGAATGGACGGAAAGTCGCTAAAGCAGTGGCTGTAAGGTATTCGGAGGTTAATTACCTCCGACAGAGATGCACATAAATTTTCTAGAAAGGGTATACGTGGGAATGACTATCGAGCAAATGTTTGCTGATTCAGTATCAAAATCTCAACTCCGTCCAACTCAACTCCGTTGGATCCGTCAACTCCGCGACTAAAATCAGACCCACATCCCACCTACCATCTGATTACAACTTGACTTTAACAATCAACACCTTGAACACTATCAATCCAATATGTCGAAAGTCTACACTACAGATCACTCAGCCTCAGTGATTCAAACACACGGATGGCGCACCCTCGCCAACTCCGCAGCCTACGTCATACCATATATCCGACCAGACCTGCAGATCCTCGACGTTGGCTGTGGTCCAGGAAGCATTACAATTGATCTCGCGAAGCATGCACCTCAAGGCCATGTCATTGGCATTGAATACGTCCCAGATCCGCTAGATGGAGCTCGAAAGCTTGCTGCTTCAGATAATGTCTCCAACGTCACTTTCCAGGTTGGCGATATCCATAATATTCCATTCCCAGACGACACATTCGACCTGGTGCATGCACATCAGGTTCTACAGCACATCGCCGATCCTGTCCGAGCCTTCCAAGAGATGCGTCGCGTGGTGAAGAAATGCGGTGTTGTAGCGGTGCGTGAGTCTGCATCGCTAACCTGGTACCCTGAATCCGAAGGTATTGCCGCTTGGAAGGAACTTTCAGAGCGAATGGGCCGCGCAAAAGGAGGCAATCCGCATCCTGGAATGATGATACATGTTTGGGCACATGAGGCAGGCTTTTCGCGTGAGCAGATCAAGAAGAGTACGGGTTCTTGGTGCTTCAGCAATCAGCAAGAGCGTGAGTACTGGGGTGGGTCCATGGAGCAACGAGTACGGTCGTCTGGATTGGCGAAAACAGCGATTGAGGAAGGTTTCTCGAGTCAGGAAGAGCTCGAAAAGATCGCGGCTGGATGGAGGGCATTTATCAAAGATGATGATGCTTGGTTTGGACTACTGCATGGTGAAGTCCTCTGTTGGAAGTAATTGCGACTGTCTGGTAGTCCCTATTATCTCATATCAATCACCTCCCTGCCTAACAGTTAACATCCATGGTCTTTTTTTTCATAAAGAGTAAATTACAACCACATTCAGTAATGATTCCAGCCTGGTTCGGCTTAATCAGATACCGTTGTTGCACATGAAGCTCTATAGAAGACAAGTAATGTGGGCTATGATGGTATATGGATGCCTGGGTATGGCTCCCATACGGTCCACTCCTCTCTGTACATGCGAAAGGAACTCACATTCGGATGCCAGCAAAAAAGGAAAAGCCTTTACTTGGTCATTGGCATAAGGAAAGGCAAAAAATGGACGAATGGCGATTCGAACGCCAGACTTCTCGCATGCGAAGCGAGCACTCTACCAACTGAGTTATACGCCCATGAATATTACATAATGTAAGCTACGCGCTATATGACCCTGGTTCTCGGACGAAGCTATACAAATTTCCCGGCACAACTTCATTCTGAGTTTCGTGACTCGTGACTCTATTTAGACTGAATCTTGACTCTCATATAGCCGGGACTTCTGAGAAATGGGCCATCTCATACCTTAACAGCACTACTCAAATAGTGTGCACTAGTAATACCTGTCCGGAATTTAAAGTAGACAAGGCGGTTGTTCTCTACTCACTCCATTCATGCGTACATCAAAGCCATAAATAAGGGGGCAGGTAGGGTCTAATTTTCTATGACTCGTAGAAAAACTTGATATATTTCCATATCATTCTTGTAGAAGGGATATCGCAATAGAAAACCCTGAAGCACGCTGCCCCCGGTGTATGTGAATCAATTCCATCACAGAGGCTTTCTGACTATATACAAGCATTGCTGGTACTATGCTGCTGGGATTTGTTCTGTGAGGAGCAATGGTCATGCATATCTGCTTTGTTCTCAAAATATATGTGTGCAAGGCAGCAAAAAGATAAAAAATGGACGAATGGCGATTCGAACGCCAGACTTTTCGCATGCAAAGCGAACACTCTACCAACTGAGTTATACGCCCATGAAGTGTTATGTCATCCTTCTACAAAACCTCATGTGGTGCTAATACCATTTCCACCCTTTATCAGGCGTACTGTCTACACTACAATACTGTCAACAAACATGGAATATTCCATAGCTTCTTTCTTTATGCATCAACAGAAATTTCCTTTCCCTTTCGCCAATATGCGTGCGCCCATGTTAGAGGGCTAGCCCACATTGGTCACGTAGTTCCCAATTCGGTCGGGCTAGTTTCAGCAATGTGCTTGACACGAACATTTCATCCAATTCAAATGGCGTTTCCAATCTCTCCAAAGGACCAGCACCTATGCCTGACTACTTATCTTTTCACCTTCTGAATGTATTCACTCACAGGGACCGTCTGTTTATACAGGGTCTAAAAGCTCTTTCCAAACAAAATGTTGAACACAAACTAGTGGATCGGTTAGATGCCAATTCGTTTCCCCACGAGCTATTATCGAGATTCGTAATTCTACTTCCCGACATGACAGAGGCTTGCGGGATTTGACCATCAAAATTACAATGGATCACTTGACTACGCTGAGAAACGCAGTGGAATCGGGCTCTAACCCAAATGCAGCCTTGGGCACTGGCACCTGTCTGGCCCGATTTCATTTGATCAAAAATTTGCCGAAGTTCAGCTATCGAACTATCGATCGCCGCCCCGCTTCATTCTCTTCTGGGCTTAGGGTTTATATAGTACCCACCACGGTTCGTGTTGTGGAGTTTGTGCTTTCTCCTTTGAATACCAGCGATCTCATTTCCGACCAGAAGAAAGAAAGATCGACGGGTTGGTCATGAATGGAGTGTCTTTCTCACACCGACTTCTTACAATTAAAATCTTAGATCGATCCTTTGACTTTCTGAAAATACACTATCATCTCTAGCACGGAGATTATTCGGATCTCGTGCTAGCCTCATTTCATTTATCGATAGATTAGACATGACTCTAACATGTAGCAATTTTGAATGAGCACGTATTGTGATTGATTTAGCTGTAACTGACAGTCAAATAATATGCTCGAGATGGTCTCTTGACATGCACAACGTGCTTAGAGCGAGGCTTTCTAGTTGTACAACATTTCCTCTTTTTAATCTTGTATTTTCTTTTTACAGGGGCTGGCTGTGCGTATTAAACTATTTAAATGCCGAGCCAATCATGCTTTATCGGCAATACACCTCCGGGCTACTAAAACCTCCGTGCATGAACATGTTCAAAGGCTTTTACCCGGTTATTAACTCTTTTTTTGCGGGCTCTTTTCATACATAATATCCTCCTAATTGGAAATTAAATGAGATCGATCGATCGTCTAGTTCATTGTCGTATTCAAGCCCTCAATTTTAGGACTTATTTCCACCCCCTCAACTTTGCTGAGTTTCCGATCAAGATCTATCCACTATAGAGTGGGACCCGGGCTCAGCTCAAGATCCACTAAGCCCTGGTATGGAGTCTTTTCCTACCTACAAGCGATCATCTTTACTTGATATGTATGAAATACATTAGGCCTGGTGGACTCATAGCACTCCATGTACTCCCAATGGAGGTGAGTTGTGTCGACCTCTGGCAACCATCTATAAGGAGCCGAAGTCCTGTTCCCGACATTATTCAACCACCATTACTACAAATTCATTTAAAATGCAGTTCAAACTCAGCACCATTGTTGGCCTCCTTGCTGTTGCTTCCTCCGCCCTCGCTGTGGATACAGTTAGCAGGATTGATGGCTTCACCGTCTTAGCCAAGGACGTGCAAACAGCCGCAAACTCCATTGAACTCACAAACGCCCTCTCGAAAGCATCTGTTAGTTTACCCACGTACATATCACAATAATTTACGTTATATACTAATTATGAATCTAAGGATACTATCGATCGCTTGTACTTGCTTACCAACGCTGAAAGATTAGCAAAGAATGATGTCACCCGGAAGGGAGAAGCTTTGGCTGCTGACCAACAACAGGCTGCTTGTAACTCATTCACCAACGTAAGTTGTTCTGTTCCCTCATAATACCGAAGTCATATTAACCCAAAAATGCCTAGTACGCTTCCGCTGCCACTGATATGCTGAATACGGTCAAAGAAAAGCAAGTCGATGTAGAGCTTGTTGGGAAAGGATACCAGATGGCTGCGCATCTCCGTGCCTTAGAGCGTGTCAACGACGTGAGTACAAATATTTCAGAATCAGAGGCTAGATGTTTTGTTTGGAGTACTGACAGTTGTAGGATTTTGCCGACCTCCTTACCGACCTCCTCGCACCTAGCTGTGGAAGTAGCTTGGCCGACACCATCAAAGACCTTGACAAGCTCCTTACTAGCACCAAAAAAGCTTACACCTGGGGCTTGCCTTGAGTAATTGAGGTTTAATATTATGTCACCATAATGCGTATTTTTATTTGAAACCATAACGATATAGAACGAAGGACCTTGGAAGTCGGCAGTCTGATTTCAAAATAAAATATAGTATTAAAACATTTGAATAGTGAGGATTCCGCATATAACTCCAGAGATTGGAATCTTTGGATCATTCTAAAGCAGTACTTTGTATGGAGTATAGAAAAGAAACAAATTTTAAACCTTGGGATTTCCATTTGCAATTCTCCATTTCAAGGGTTGTGATGTATTGAGGCGAACTAGGTACGAGAAGGCCACGGTGCGCCAGAGAAATGATGATCGACATATGCGGAAGGACATAGAGATACTTTGTATACCACAAATTCTCCGTGAAGGGTTCGGCGCAATTAAAGCTATCTGCATATTCTACTCCAATGGGAATAGCGGTGGCAATTTCAGCTCGGTGGAGCCGGATTATTTAGCTGTTCTGTCATATTGGGCGGAGTCAATAAACAATGCATAAGGCCACTCAGCAGGATCCTGTCACTAGACAGGTATATGTTGGACTACTTGGTGGAACCTTATTTCAGAGAAAAAAATTTTCAGCCAGTGTCATGTTTGGTTCACCATTGAAAGCATAATCGTCAGACCTGATGCCAAACCAAGCTCGCTTTGGAGGGAAAAGGACACTCAAGCCTGGATCGGGCTCAATATGGATCAAAGGACTATGGCAGACACTCAAACCAACGGGACAATCTATGTACAGTACTGGACTTTCTATGCCAAATCTTGGCTTTCCCTTTCGTTTTAGTGTCTACCCTCTCGCCGCTTGTGCTCCCTGAGTAGAATTCAGCACGTTTCTGACCCGCCTGGGCTGATCAGTGATCACTCACTGAGTCTTTATTTTTAAACTTTATGCGTGGCGAGACTATTGATTGATAGGCATTGAATTATGGATACGTTTATAGTTGTTTTGATCTTTTCTGCTGGTTACATGCAGGCAAAGCGAGATTACACAAGAGGTGTTGGTTTTTCTATTAAATGCGCTTTCCATTCATCAAACTCGCAGCTTCACAGCTCTGTTCATATTTTGGAAGATATTTTTCAAAGGATATACAAAAAAAATATACAGATCAGTAAATATGCGGTCTTTTTTCATCGCCTCGTTATTTTTCTTCGGTCTCACGATGGCTGCGCCAGTGCAGGATGTTACAGATGATGTGAGATTAGTGCAGGATGTCACAGACGGTGTAAGCTTATTCTGAGCTTGGGGAGATGGCTGTCTGAATACATAACTAATGCAGACACAATCAACAGCTTCCTTATATTGTAAGTAATACATTCCATGGAGATGGCTAAGGCGATACACAGCTAACACAATTGGAATCAACAGAAAGTTGTACGTTATAATACTGAAGCAACGAAGATGGTTACTTGAACACAGATCTGACACAGCTGAAATAAATAGAGCTTAAACACCGAAAACATTGATATTGGTCCTGGTGAAAATGGATGTGAGTGATGATTGTGAGCTTGAAGAAATGGTTACCTGAATGCAAAGCTGAGACAGACGAATCAACAGACTAGCGATAGTGTAAGTGGCGATTCTGTAGCGATGGAGATAGCTACCAGAATGCAGCGCTGATGCAGACGAAACCAATAGATTTAAAGCTATTCAGGTTCGGAAGAGGTTATATGTCGCAGGACCGGTAACAAAGAGGTCTTTGATATCGGAGCGGTGTGGCATAGCGCCCACCCCGCTCGATGAAACGACTCCTATGGCGCTTCGATCTCGAATAGTCCTCGCCCCCTGCATGAAAGAACCACGTGATAGAGGAGCTGAATGAGTTCGCTCGAATAGCTAGGATTCTCTGAAGCTTCTTCAAGAATCAGTCTCTGTATCTTACTAGTGATTGAATTGATTCATCCCCTGGTCCATTGCCTTCTTGCCTAGTCAACAAGTACTAGCTTGCGTCCTAGTAACCATTACACTATTATGGGCTATATTTATTAGGTGATAGATATATGTATAAAATCTAAACCCTATATCTACCCTAAATATCTAAAAAAAAAAATCAAAAAAACTCAAAAAACTCAATAAAAACTCTATACTAGCTTACTTGTTACACGTTGCTAACTGGTCACAGTGAGTAGTCAAGCAGTTCTTGTGCACGTACCTTGGTGCCGTCTTGTTGTAGAAGAAATTATGTCCAAAGGTCTGGGCGGGGGAATGTAGTGGGAGAGCAAGGATCTAATTGACACGGTTCGTATGCGACCATTACTGCCCAAAGGACATCGCTCACCCATGGATCTAGGTCGTCTCGACTTTCGGCGGTATCAATCCGTCAACCAAAGTGAGAACCAGCTTGATCTCAGTGCTTCTAAGTATGCCAATACGAGAAGGGGATTTGGAGTTTGATGAATCGTCGGGAGGCTACTTGACTGTTCAGACTAGTGGGTTTTAGATTATATAGTAGCCGAGTCTGTGGGTTTGCATCGAAAACAGCGAACTGAGTATTTTTAGAGTCTCCTCACTGTTGCACGTATTGAGAGCCGGTCTCGGCAGCCTCTAGCTGGTAGCCAATGTAGATTGTGTGGGGATACACGAAGAGATATAAAAAATCAAGTAGCCGGCTAGGTGAAAAGCTATGCCGCCTCCGCGCGAGAAATTGATGGAAACATAAAAGATCCTGACCTCCCGATTGAGCCTATAAATTTGAAATAGAACAATACTCACGCCATACAGGGTTTCGATAAGATTGCCCTTTCATTGTCAGAGATCCCGTGACACTTTACCGTTCGAAACCGATTCTACTACGGTCCAAACCGGATTCATTCATATCACTTTTTCAATCTTCTTTATATTCTCTTCAAAAACACACCTGAGATCAGGCTCTATGAAAAAAAGAAAATAATTGTCACGGGATCTCTGACAATGAAAGGGCAACCTTGTCGAAACACTGTGGCGTAAAATCTATCTTACCTGAATATAGCCTCCTCACGAATACATATCGAAGCATCCACGTGACGAGTTGGCTGAATGACCTCGCTCGTATATATAGGATTCCTTGAAGTTTCTTCAAGAATCAGTCATTCTGTTTACTAAGTGATTGAATTGATCTCCTACTCTTCTTCTCACATTATCCTCTCACCTAGTCAACAAGTGCTAGTTTGTATCTTAGTTCCATTACATGTATTTTTATACCGGCGGAACAAAATAGTTAACGGTATTTTAGAAGCGGTGGCAGCAGCGTGGAGACTACTGATTTCTTTAGGGCAAGTTGAATACGGTCTTCTTGGTACTCTGAATCTAGACGTTTTAATGATCGAATTGGTGGCATGGTGGGTGGTTGATATTGGTGGGTGGTAAGAAACGCGTGCAAGACGCGTTGGCCGTTTCACTCGGTGATGGATTACGTTATAGTATGTATGTGATTTGAATCAGAACCACTATTGCTGTCCATTGAAATTTTTTTCTTCCAATTGCAGCTCTTTATTCTCCACGGGCTTCACTTCCGACCCCTTGGATCAGCAATTGAAAATCGACGTATCCTGATGACCTCCCTTGAGTGGAGAAAAAAATGCGGGGGGAGATGGAGATCAAGGGGTTTGCCCCAGGGTGGGCTTCCCCAAGCTTGACGAATGCAGTCAAATCGGAACGAGCTTGCGTCGACAGTATGTAGCGGATATCCATTCTTGAAGTCACCACAATGAACAAACTTTAAAGAGAACCGCTTCAACCGCGGGAAGATGCAGTAGAGCGAAGTTCCATGCATAGAATCCATAGAATCATTCCCTTGAAGGTGACATTCGGCCAAAGATATCCCGAGCGAAGTTCTCGTCGCTGTGGGTACTGTGTATCTCCATGATCCCCTCTCTTATCTATCCCATCTCCTTCTCCCCCATAATGATCGTCAAAGCTCCGTGTGGAATTCCATCGAACCAATGAATGGCGCCGTATCCAAGCTGAACCCAGGTTGGATCCAGGAACTTCGTGCAGGAAGGTAGAGCGATGGCTGGCTGTTCGCAAGGGGCCGAATCGGAATGCGATGATGAGTGGGGATGCAAGAAAATTTGCTATTTGATGGCGGACTGCTCCAACATCTGCACTCTTCAGGGCTTTTCCTGGGGTTTACCTTATACATCCAAACTGTGTGTACATACAGTAAGTGCAACTTTATCCAATCCCGGCCCGTCCCGGCTTTCCGATACGATGACAGGAAGCATTCGAACCTTCTAACGCCACTTGGTCTTTCCATCAGCAATCAAAGGGGGTCTGACATCGGATCGGAGTCCATCGCTATTCGATTCCTCTTTTTTGTTTCTTTCGGGGATACGGTGTTCGTTTTAGTGGTGTTTCTTTTTGCTCACCGCTGGTTCGATGTCATACTTGTAAGACGCGTGGTCCAGTCAGATAGCCGTTAGGGTGTCGTTTAGTCCACTCTGGATCTTGATTCGAGCTTGGTTTTCTGGAGATTCCTTGAATATCATCTGATCTGAGTTCTTGAATTTCGAAAAGGGGAAGTTCTACAGTTCTGTCCACCAAGGTTCATCCAAAGTCTCAGAAAGAGAGAGAGAGAGAGATCAGCGCCAAAATTGTGCCGTCCATCTTTGATCTCGTCATCTATTTGACTTGGCTCTTTTCATCTCTTGTCGATCTTCGATCTTATCTTCATTGGTCGCCTCATTGTGAGCAGCCTCGCCGTGGGTCAATACCTCTTAGCACCGCGACTTTTGAACTGGTTCTCTTAGTCCTATATCGGAAGCAGTAACTGTCAGACTAAACCTTGCCCATTTAATTTTCTCAACCAGAATCCCCAGGGGCTCTTTTATAACTCACATCGATCACCGATGGTTGGTGACTCCTGTTTCCAAGTCTCCCCAGTACACGCCTGCGAATTGATAGCCCCGCATCGTGGACTCTTCATGATGGATCAAAAAATGTCACAAAGTCTGGTGATGATCTCGGAGATGAATCCGAAAGAAATGCGCAGAACACAGAATGTGGACTTGATGATAGTCAAAGGACTCTGGCAAGGTACGCTTGAAGGAGGAGGGGGAGGGTACTCCTTGAGGCCATCGCCGTAACTAACGTAGTCAACTCTCTCTTTCTTCTTTCCAGCTTTCCTCGTTTCACGCCGCGCCAGCGAATCCCAAGCAGATTGCAGATTAGAATATCTCTTCTGGAGGATTTGGAGCAGCGATACTTTGCTTACGACAATGAAGCTTGGCCATTTGAACGATCTGGTTTCACGCATCATCCTTTCCACTCGTCACGCTGGGCAGGCACCAACTACTAGTAAACACATTCAGGTGAAGATCCCTTCACATCAGAAACGCTCACTTTTTCGTTCACTCATACACTTTCGCATCCCAATATGCCACTTCGCATCTCATGTACAATACTCGACTCTGCTAACCACTTCATTTGCACTACGCAGTGTCGACCTCGTTCAGAAGCCCAGCCTATTACTGACTCACCATATCACATCCAAACCCAACCAGAGTCTAAATCGCAGCCAACTCAGCCAACTCAGGTAAAAGCGATGCCTCAACCAATCTTGAAGAAGTCAAGCGCCCCCCAGGGCGAGTCAAACAAGACCACACGTCTACTGCTTGAACAACCCGATGGCGGAAGTATCACGCGCAATCCATCCAACTCACCAACGGCTAGCATCCATGAGCCACAAACAAAAGAGAGCAATAAAGGACGTCAAGCGCCGAAGAAATCACAAGTCACAACAGGAATACGAGCTGGGCGTCGCCGTCCCGTATTCAACCGTCGCAAATCATCACAGACGTCCATATCGAAGTCAGCATCCGGAACCTCTTATGAGCAGCACCAAAAGGCTCAACCTCGCGCACGACCGAATACAGATCCCCTTGAAAGTATGGGATCATTTGAACTAGTTTTTGATCCCGATTATGTTCCACCCATCAACAACTCACCCCCACCAACAACCCCAACCCCAGCCCAGACAAAGGAAAAGATCGAGCTCGCCAAGATCAAAGAAGCACTCGCCGACATTGGCAGTATCGACGTACCTAGGCTTTCAAGCAAGACAGGCACGGCTACCACAACTGCAGCAACGAGTCCGAACGTTGCATCTGAGCAAACTGACACCCTTCTCTCCCAAGGACTAGAGACGGTTAGTCATGACCCCCAGGAATCCCACTCCCACCCAGGAGACAGTGAGAAACAGCAAGCTGAACCGAATAGATCCAATGATGGAGTCACCCAATTTCTTGACTCGACCGCGATACCCGGATTCATAGGTCTTCGAAGAGTCCCCATGCCCGAGAAGATGAGAACTACTCTTCTTGACATTCTCAACGACGAAAGTCCTCTAAACCATCCAATCCCACTTCCAGTAAGACCATGGTGGATGTTCGAACATCCGTGGGGTCCAATTACTCGCAGGGTACATCTCAAAGACTGGATGCTAAACAGCGAAGACTGGGACAAACAACCATCATCAGATCCACTAATCGAGCCAGGGTTCCGCACTCGATTCGCCGAGGCAATAGCCGCTCTCAGGACCGAAGAAGAAGAAACCATTACTTTTGTCCATGACGTCTATGATTTTGACTCGAATGACTGGTCCAACGAGATCGATAATGATACCGAGATCGATAATGATACCGAGCGATATTGTTCCGCACTCTCTCAAATGGTGGGAAATGAAACGCAGCAGAGCCGGTCAGCGCGAAAAGAGGACCTTGAGATGGAGCTTGCTGAAGCACAGCCTGATGAGCAGGAGCAACAGGTCGTTTTTCAAGTTTCCAATGTCGATTGTATTACTCGGGTGAAAGCCGGGGCTTTTATGGTAGCCTCGACTGATACGCTGAACAATCCACCTTCCTGGTAGAAAACGAGAGATTCGAAGGATGTCGACAAACAGCTGGTCTTTATCATTAATTTCAAGCTCTCATTGCAGGACTATGATTCGCTGTACAATATCATAATCAATTTATTGTATTTTTTTGAAGTTCAATCGGAGGATGTGATAGAGTTTACTTCTGAGATCATCCACCAGGATTTATTAGTTATTGCTTGGTATACGACCAAGAGTGGCTATTAATCTACATTTATCTAGTAGTGTACACCGTATGCAACACAATTTTGATTTTGATATTGTTAGAATGCATCAAAAATGGTATAAAGGACTCCCCCGTAATGACAGTAACGCCATCCCATAAATAAAAAAAATGCAGTGATAAAAGCCAACAGAAAGACAAAGTAAATAGAAACATCGGATCATAGAAAACACATAAAACAACCATAGCTAGGTAGCTCAACTCCACACCTATCAACCACCCAACCACTCATAATCCCATCAATCTAAATCGATCCTTCATCCGCCTTCTCCACATCAACAGAAGTACCAGCCTGCCTTCTAGCCTTCAACCACTTCAACAAAATCCACGAAGAAGTAAACACCCATAACAACAAATTAATCAAATCAATCCAACAAGCATGTCTCATCCGATCAATTCTCCCAGAATCACCTAACCCACTCTCCTTCAAATCCTTCTCACCCTTTTTCTCAGGGTAAACACCAATATACATTTTCCCAAAGAGTCCGAAAAGCGTCAACCACAGTACGCAAAGAACGAATTCCCAGCCAAACTGCGGAAGTTGTAGGGCGGGATTACTAGATCCAGCTCTTGCAGTGGCAGAGCGACGCATCAGGAATGGAATCACCAGATGAATTATCGCGGTAATAGTAGCCAAAACCCCCGTAACAAGCGCATAAATCCACTTCGAATTCAAAGTATCATTATACTTATGATCATGACGAACATCTCGACCATAAAGGCCTATGACAGTTAATCCGAAGACGAATTGGAAGAATCGAATGGCGGATATTAGCATATATGCTAATTTAGCGCGTTTGCTTTGTGGTGTTCCTGGTGGTTGTGGGAACCGTGTATCTGTACCGGGACCGATGTTTGGAGGGTATTCGGACATTGGGTATGTTTGGGTTGGGTAGGTGTTGGTTGGGTATGGGGGTTGTTGACCGTAGAGTTCTGCTTCTTTTTGGGCTTTTTTGGCGGCTTTGTTCTTTTTGTGTCTGTTGTATCCTAGTTCGAGGACTTTGAGGAATATGAAGGACATGGTGGGTGGTGTTGATGGAGTTGTTGTTGATGTGGTGGTGTTTTTGTGTTTGGTTCACGATTTTTGCGTAGAAGGTCGAGAGTATGAAAAGAGGTTGAATGAGAGAAGATGCGTCCAGCGCAGGGTTGAGTTCTTGTCGTAAGTATATAAATGGAAAGAAAATATCGAGTGAATGTTCACAGTGATGACCAGTGATGAGGGTCTGGGTAGGAAGAGAGAAAGACAATTCAGGAGTTCTATGTAGGACTTATCAACCTGGATAAATCCCAGTGAAGGAAAGCTCAAGTTTAAGCTCAAAGAGAGACGGAAAAGAAATGCAGAAAAGACAAAGAGTAAAGGAAATGGCAAATCTGTCAGAAAGAAAGTCGTAGTTGTTTCATCTATCAAGCGGGATTCGACACGCTTTATAGAGGAACATCAGAATAGCTCATTCTGCCAAGCACTCCTGTCAATGGAAACCATAGTTCCATCCATGGGATTTGGGGTTCATTGCCAGTGGTAGATGAAACACTCTTCATGGATCATCTGGTACTATGTATGGATCAGCGGTTGGAAAGTCCCCGCCATGTCGCGTTGAAGCAGCTTGCTCCTCCACCGGGTTGTAAATGAACAATGAAAGATGAAACAATCAAGCAAGAGCTTCAGCCTGACAGCTCTTGTCAGACAATAGGGCTGGCGCTAACTGACGGGAGTTGCGCGGGTCGATGGAGTCAGGGTTAGCGCTTCACTTCGCGCGCGCAAGTGCGGGTCGTTTCAAGCTCATCATCGTACAAACAATGGAGAGCCAATCAATCAAGTTTGTCTAATAATATCATTGGGGTGAAGTTTATTATTAGAGAACATTGGCATTAACTGTGTTGTTGTTAGTGGTGCTAGGAATAGTCTATCAAAGAAATCAAATGAAGAGACAGAAAAAAAAAAAATGAACAGGAATCATCTTCAACGCCTTCAAATGGTATGCACATTGCCCTATATGGCTATTCTGTCATTACAATTACAGATCTCCAAAAAATGAAACCCGCCAAATAGATCGCGCCAACCCAAGATGCCGGAGAGGGGATTTTCGTGATGCAAAACTCGTAACGGTTAATCCGTGACGCCAAACCAAGATCCAACCCCCAAAGAAGAAAACAAAGAAAAAAGAATTGAGATGAAATTATGCCGAGAAAAAGAGCTGGGGAGTCTGACACTCTGACCCGACGAATTGTCAGGCTGGTCGCCTCGCCCCAGCATCCGCAGCGCCTTTGGTCATTTCTCCCGCCGTCGATGACAATTTAGGATGATTCCCTGACGGCGGGAGGGGGGGTTTAAGATCTGCAGGGGAAACAGGATCATGCGAAGGGATCGGACTAGGTTCATCATCATATTCGTGGCCAATATACTCATCATCAGGATGACCAGATCCAGCAGCCGAGGAATGATCGACCGAGGCACGATCATAACCCTGCTGATAGTTTTGGTGCCCGGGAGCATTTTTCGAGTTCTTCGTCGCCTTCTTCGACTTGCGACCTTTCATCTTGGCTTTCTCCAATAACCGTTTCTTCTCCGCAAGTCGCTTTCGCTCTTTGCGGTCTTTAATCTCATACTGTCGGATGAGTGCCTCCGGAGGATGTCCGAAGATACTTTCATACTCACAAAACTCACAGATCCAAATGTCTTCCAATCTTGGTGGGTGGTGGATATTAGTATACTGCTGTTGAATTTTGCGCTGGCGCGCTGCGAGAGAGTATATGCTGCCGGGTGGCCGTTTCTTCTTACGGCTCACGGTGCCTGATGCTGGCTCTCCTGGTGGTGGCGGTTGTGCCCCCGGTGGGAGATGCTGATTACCCTGCGCAGCCATGCTCGGGCTCGTTTGCGTCCCTTGTGTGGAAAAGCCTCGGGGGTTCTGTGTGGTTGGAGCAAGGGGCGACGTAGGTGAGCGGTGGGGTAGAGGGAATGGACTTCGTTGCATAGCCATGCCCTTGGAGGAGTCCGACTCGCACGTAAAGGTGAATTGGGTCTTCGTCGGAGTAGTATTCTCCTGGTCCAAAAGGCTGACATTACTAGGACCTTGAGGTGGAGAAGAGAGAGAGGCTGCATTTGCAATAGCAGTGGAAATGATCCCCTGGTCTGAGTCACCTTGGGGAGAAAGTTAGCATTACCCCACAATTGTCATTTTCCGCGACGATCCTATCCCAAAGGCCCAGGAACGGTCGAGCTTACCAGATGGCCCAGGAGACGACATCAGTCCGTCCCGACGGCTCGGTGTTCGAGCAGTCATCCAAGCGGTTTGAGCATTGGCGGATAGAGGATTTCTCCCGGAGTTACTCCGTGCTGAACTCCGTCCTAATCTGCCTCGGCCAGAGCCTGAAATTCCACTCCCTAAGGGAGACGCCGGGTTTCCACTTCCATAATACGTGCCAGTTCCCATACTATCATTCGCCGCGGCTGGCACCGGGCTGGAATTAGCCAAACCCATACTTGCAAATTCCGGCGAAAGAGCTGAGTGATGACCGCCCATGTTACCCGGTGTAGGAATCTTGCGCTTCTTCTTGTTGTTTGTGTTCTCAAATGCATCATAACCGTCGGGACCAGCCGAAGATTTAGGCGCTTCTTCTTTCCCGGGGTACCCCTGGGGGTGTGAACTTGAACCGGGTGACATTGAACCTCGAAATCCAGCACTGCGTCGAACGACTACAGGACCATCCTCGTCGCCGCTTTCCAATTCTGCAGCTGTGTCAAATCCTTGATGCGTGTCGGCCTCGGGGGTTAGCTCATGCCGATCCGACTCGATTGTCTGTTGCACGTAGACTTTGGCGTCGTTGACCGCCTCTTCGGAGTCTCCGGGGATGCCGTAGAATATCTGGGAGGCCGGAGGTGTCGGTGGGTAGTGAATTGTGTCGGCGGTGTCGGTGGACAAGCGTGACCGAAGGGTCTTTTTAGGCAGAGGCCGAATCAGACGATCGGGATAGACGGCAGATGGTGTGTCAGGGGCCGAGTTGAACGTCCCGTCTGCACAAGCACACACGACGTCAGTAACCGAGTAACCAGAGTACATAATCTAGTCCGTAGAGGTGTCTACTAGGGGGTGCCTTGTATAGCCAACGAGGCGGCTAGACAAGGAGGTCCCATAGACGAGTTGACATACTCAGGGTAGCAGTCATCATGCAAGTTCTCAACCCTCGCCCTCAACCACAAGCGTCAAGACTGGTGGTATAAGCCAGCCTTCGATGCCTGTTTGGTTGTTTCCAATTTTCCCTCCTCCGGTAGTTTGTCGTGGGGGGGTAAGAGGAAAACCAGCAAGATTGGTAATAATGTGTGATCGTGGGGAAATACGGGATCAGCGGGACTATTGGCAATGCTGGTATTAGATCCTGACGAGACACACATATAGAAACATGTCGATAGAGAAGAAGAAGAACCGAGCAGTGAATCACCAAATGGACAACCTGTCAGGCTGATCATGCCTGATTATTCCAGCCAGCTAGGATGTTCCACAACCACGGAAAATGGGAATATGAACATACCCACGACGAGTGCGACTCCTCAGCACCAAGCAGCACCCACGAAAAGACGAGAATGATAGAAATAAAAAAAATAGGTTGAAAGGATCCGGAGTATAAGAATATCCAAGAATTCAAGGGCTCTTGCAGGAAAAGCCCCCGGGAGATCCTTCGTGAAGTACAACTTGCGGAGGGGTTTGGAGGGAAATGGAAAGACCAGTGAGAGTCACGGGATTTCGGCTTCCATATGAGACTAGTCCGTTTTTGGTAATAACGGGCACCCAACGAGGTAGTCCGGGGTACTTATTACGCAGCATTCATTATACATCTTTATAAATGGGGGATTTAGAGATGTTATGTGGTCTTCCAAATCAGGTACAGACGTAGACTGAGAAAATAGCTGGTAGGAAGGTGTGAAATGGGAGTACTAGAAGGTAAAGAAATGGAATGAATAGAAGTATATAGGTGTATCCTGACAGTTCATGATGGGTTGCTCTACAATGTTAGTGTGCGCTATGATTGATACTGAACACTGGCACTAGTTGAATCTCAGGGAAGGATGTTTCGGGAATATACGAATTGGATACTGATTAAGAGGGGGCACTAGTGTCTTACAATATCTCATCATTGGTGACCAACTTTACTATATGTACTATACAATCCAAAATTATGAGTACTTGGCAGGTACGGGTGGATACTTTCATAGAACATCGACTATCCGCGGAGGATCTCAAAACTCTCAGGAAAAGTGACAATCGCCATCCCTCCTGCTTGTATGTATCCAGCGACATCATGTATGTTCTGCTGAAGCAATGATCTAGCCGTACCTGCATTCCAAGTGGCGAGTGTAGGTGCCGGTGCCTTGCGTGAGAACGGCTTGGATTCCGCACAAGAAAGCTCACTCCCAGCAATGAAGCCCGATGATGGTTACACCATGTCCAGGTATTGCAATCCGTATTTATGATCTTAGAAAGACATATATCTCCCTGTAAAGAAGTATCGACACGAGGAAAGGAGGGAGACATGTAATGAGAGCGGTGTGAGAGAACGAGGAATCGTGAAGAGGAGCATCGATGAACACGCATACGGATTGGACTATTCTTCACCTTTCACTGCAGTCACAAGATGGGGAAAGGGGAATATACGCTGATCTGGATACTGACAACACCGTGCAGAGACTTGAATCCATACCAATTCCTTCCAATTCGCGTCAATTCCCTGCCGATCAAGCATTGAGCCGGATTCCCCACTCTACGACTCGCCTCGCAGTTCTTGCGCCACAAGACCGAGTCTTGTATGCCGAGTAGACAAAAAGAAATCCCCTGGAAGACCCGCAAGGCAAAAGAAAGACACGACTTTATGGGTATAGAGCAAAGGTAACGCCTTGCTAGGGTGCTTCGTGAAGCATAGAGGGAGGTACAGTAGGTGTGCGTCAGTCTTAGGTGAACAGAGCGGATTTCTGCCGAGGGGTGAAAAAAGTCAGTACATCTCAGGGTTAGCATTATCTCAAAAAGACGAGCATTTCTTGGAAATGTGGAAAAACCATGAATAAAAAAAAGAAGAAGAAGAAGAAGAAGAAATAGACTCGAGCAGGAAATCCCAGATAAAAAAGAAGCGGCCCGAGGGGAAGAAGAAAGGTGAAAGAGACAAAGTCGCGTCGAGGCGTTCAGAGCGGGGAAGGACGGGCGAGGATCTTTTGGAGTCTGCCCGTTCCCGGCGCTTTTCTCCTTCTTCTTCTTCTTCTGCTGCACCCCCGCCAATCCCCTCTTCTTTTCTTCTGTCGGACTATGTAGTCATCGGGCTCTTCTTCGAGCCTTGTGACGCCCTACTTCTGTTCGAACTGCGATTTTGAATTCTTCCTCACTTCTTCCACCACCACGAAGCTCCCCAATCGCGCGCCAGAAGCTCCCTCGTAACCTCGTCTGGCTCGAAGTGGTGCTTCCAAACCTACCATTCAGATCCTAGGACGACTTGTCAATTCTCATTGCTTGTGAATCCAGCTCTTATATCTTTATTAATTCGCATACTTTCACCATTTATCCATTTCGCCGCCATGACGCCTCGCCGCTCTTCACGAGCCCGCACTTCCCAGCCTTCTCCTGCCCTCCTTCAACAGACCAACTCCTCCTCCAGCTCCTCCAACTCCACTACACGCGAAAGAAGTACTAGATCAAACCATAAAAACCCTTCCCCTCACGGTTCGGCCGGTGCTCGTTCCCAGTCCATCGACGATACCGAAAATGGCTCGAGGGCCGACCTCCCACACACACGTCAGCGCCAGCGCGCCCGCAATGACGACGATGACGAAGACCCCCCTCGGACGGGCGAAGACGAAGAAATGGATGAGGATGAAGAGGAGGAAATAACTCGTTGTTTGTGTGGGCAGCAGGATTACCCTGGATTGCCCCCCTCTCGTCGCGAAGCCCTCTTGCTCGGTCGCGAAACAATCAAGCCAGAGGGCGATCAACCTCCTCTTGATCCATCTGAACTGCTTTCAGATGAAATTGGTAGCATGTTCATCCAATGCGACTCGTGCAAAGTCTGGCAGCACGGTGGCTGTGTGGGAATCATGGACGAAGAAACAAGCCCCGACGAATATTTTTGTGAGGAGTGCCGAAAGGACTTGCACAAAATTCGCGGCGAACCAAATGAGTATGTTTGAAATATTCCTCGCATTTCTCCCTTTCTTTTCATTTGATTTTGTTTTCACCCATCTTCGTTGCATTACTACTGCTGGAGCTGGCTCCAAGCCTGGTGCGGACGGCGAAAAATGCAAATACGTGAAAATGAACGCCAATTGCGGTAGATATGGACCGCGATACCTTTTGAAATATTTGTTTCCCAAGGAATACGATGCTGACAATCCCGACAGCCAGCGCTCATCTACCTACCTCCCCGTCAATCCGGGCTCCTCGCCCGCCCCCTCCTCTCGAGCCTCTTCGCGTGAGACCTCCCGACGCTCCAAGGACCCAAAATCGCGTAACAGCGAAGGTGCCTCAAATCCCAAGCGGCGTTCTACCATGAACAGTCGTGATGCCGCTTACGATGAAGAAGAACAACTCCGCCGAGCTATCCAGGAGAGCAAAGAGGATTCTCACAGTCTCCCCGACGAAACATCTACTACCCGGCGCGGCAAGAGGAGCCGGAGTGATAGTGAAGCGTGCGTATTTCTTGCTATGGTTTATGTTGACAGGTGTAATCCGGTGACTGATATTGAATTTCCAGAAATAGACAAGGCTCCAAGCGTCCACGAACAAGCTCCCCATCCCCCGCCACTGTACCGAAAGAAAGCAAATCGCCATCTCAGCCCCCATCCGATGATGAGTCCAAGGCAAAGCCGGCAACGAATGGTACTCGAAGGCAAAGGGCAGCATCCCGGGGTCAGCGTGATCAGGAACCCACTAAAGAGTCCAAGGAGCCCGAGGAGCCCGAAGTGGAAGCTCCGGAAGCGGTCAATAATCGAAAAGAGAGGACAACCCGGCGCAAAGGTGATGGTGAGTATCAACAGATTTATATTGGCAAGTTCCTCAAGCTTACTGACAATGTACAATCATAGAATCTGAACGCGAGGCAGGATCACCCACCAAAACAATACCAGCCGAGCCTGAACCTGCACAGGCAATCCCGGATACCCCCACTCCTCAGGAGCCAACACCAGTCCGACCAACGACACGAAAGTCAGGGCGTCCGCCTGCACGGCGGGGTCGAGTTGGACGCAATCAATATACTAAAGACCGGGATGCCAACGGCAATGGCACCGAATCACCACGCCGAGGGCAATCTCACGATATTGGGGGAGATTCTCCACGAGTAGGATATGGCAATGCAAACGGTATCCATATCAATGGAGGAGATACTGGCCGGCCAAGCAAACCTCGGCATATGCATCCACAGCGCACGACGATGAATGAAATGAGGCGACGCGTGGCGGCTATTCTCGACTTTATATCACGGATGCAATTAGAGATGGCAACTGCCGGCGAGAACTCTTCCACGCCCACAGGAAGCGAGGGCCATGCTCAGGGTCTGCTCTTGAAGAGCATGGTCGAACAGATTGATGCAGCGGTAGCATCTACAACCAGCGATGGCGGCGAGTCAGCCCCACCCACGACAGACGGCGACGGAGATGCTCCAATCCACGAAAAGGACTTCAAAGATCTTAGCAGCGTGGAAATGATGGACGTGTTGACCCGTCATCTCTTTAAGTGGCAGCAAGAATATGGGAAGGTTGGGGAGCGGTAGGTTCTGCCGTGCTCACCGCACCACACGAGTCTCTCTGTTGTGTGTGGTATGTATACATCCCAAACTAGACCGATCATCTGCTTCTTCTCCTCACGATACCCCTTTGTTTCATTTAATTTTTGTTGCCATGTCGCCCATTGTACATTAGACCCGTTACTGCAGGCATCTGTCTTTTTTTGCTTTTTTCATGGCTTTTCTTGCTGCTCCCTTTACTTCTTGTTAGCCATTCCCTTCTATATTGACTTGGCGTCTTGATCATCACTGAAGAGGATGAGTGTGGCTATGATTAATTACGTTCCGCATGCCTACTCGAATCTGGAGTCATTTTTCTCATATTCAATTCAGGCTATTGTCTTTCTTCTGGATATTGTGGGATTTCTTTTTTGTCTTTCTGGGCTCCTGTCTTCGCTCTTATTTGGCTTGGGCTGGCGTTTTGGAAAATCAGGCTTTATACATGGACTCTTTTGTAGGAATCTCTTATTGGTGAAATCGATATCACTACTCTTCTAAGATCAAATATCGAATCAATTATATTGAACAGCCTTAATACTATGATATCATCTGCAAAGAGACTTGTATAATACTGGAATCCCACGCGTTCTTTGAGACTTTGGCTACGTCGTCTGCAACTCAGGTACTACGGATTTCAGCAATAAAATACTAAAGATAATATGATATTACTCAACTGAATAGCCAAGACGTAACTATTTGTCTCAAGTTATCTAATTTACTATTATGATCTTGTAATACAGCTGACAATCAATAGAATAGAGTTGATAATCCGTGGGGACATCCCATCTCAACCCTAATTCCACCCACGTCCGTCCTGAAATCATTGACGAGCACTAGCTGAACAGATCATTTGCCAATAAAACCATGTGAAATATAAAGTAGAGAAACTGTCTATCTTTCCAATATACCCCATCGGCTTCAAACTTCTACCTTAACTAAAACTTGCACTCGTACATTCCCTCCCCTAACTTACTCTCCGGGTTTCTCACCGGCATCTGGAATATTGGCATATAACAGCCACCAAACATCAAATCCATTCGAAATTAAAATTATCTTATTGGTGACTCCACCCTAACACCCCGCATTTACCCCGGATTACGGAAAGCTCACCGGTAAGAACTGTGCCCTTGCTCGAGGATCCCACTATGTAGCCTTTTCCAGGTAGATCTGAACAGTAGAACGTATAAAAGAGAGAGAGAACCCACCCCTCGCGTTGGCATCTGCCGTAGAACACAGTATTTTCCCCATTTGCGGCAAGGTAAATAAATTATTTCAAGTATATTGCCGGGAAGAACGCGACATGGACGATATAGTATCAGGGACCAAGCCTGGTACTGAGGCTATTGAGTATGTCAAGCCCGGACCGTTACAGCAATTGCCTTTGCCAGCGGAATTAGCATCGTGGAGAGAGGAGGAAATTAGAATGCTTGAAAAAGGACTTGTTCGAAGATTGGATAGCTGTCTTCTTCCTTCAGTGGTGATTCTTTTTTTGATGAATATTCTCGATCGGTAGGTCCTTTTTCCCTCAGGGACTTTTCAGTTGATACTGTAAACTTGATATTATCCATTCAATCAACCCAGAGTCATCACTACTAATTCTCCACTAGGAACAATATTGCAAATGCAAAAATCGCCGGTTTACCAGATTCCCTCGGCATCACAAATACTCAGTACAATACATGTCTCATGATATTCTACGTTGGATGTAAGAACTACCTGACATTCCCGATTCCATGACCGGCACTCACTATCCACGCTCACCAGATATCCTCACTCAACTCCCCTCCAATCTAGTGATCACGAAAGTCAAACCATCAATCTATATCGGAATCGTCACCGCAGCTTGGGGAGTTGTCTCGATGTGTCAGGCCTTTACTCGGAACTTCGCTGGTCTCTTCATTTCCCGTCTTATACTGGGCATGGTAGAAGGTCCCTTCTTGCCGGGAGTATTCTTTTTAATGTCCTGCTGGTATAAACGATCAGAGCTACCTCCACGAATTGCTTTGCTGTACGGGGCAAACATGTTGGCTAGTGCTTTTGGTGGATTGATTGCTGCGGGTATTGTTGCTCGTATGGAGGGGAAAATGGGTAGACCAGCTTGGGTGAGTTACCTATATGTGACTACTACTACCTTTAGTCCAGTTTGTTCAAGTTTGATAATCGGCTAACTGTTAATCTTTAGGAGTGGCTTTTCATTATTGAAGGGTCGATGACTATTGCCATTGCAATCCTTGTTATTGCTTTTATCCCTGACTATCCTGGCACTACCAAGCGTTGGTGGATGAGCCATGAGCATCAACTACTGGCTGTAAGCGAAACTACGAAACAATCTATATCAAAATTCCAAAAGTGAGACTGATGATTGCTTTACATACTAGGATTGGCGTCTCCGCAATGAAAACGCTGGACTTGTCGATGATGACCCCGGTTCTCTCCTCTGGGGCGTCAAACAAGCTCTCCTTGATCCAAAACTATACATGTTCATCATTCTTCAAATGGCCCTTTTAACAGCCCAATCATTCAACAATTTCTTTCCGTCAATCGTCGGAACACTGGGATATAACGAGACGATCACACTTCTCTTAACAGCTCCTCCATATGGATTTGCTTTCTTCTGTTCCCTGGCCATTTCCTTCCACGCGGCCCATAAACAAGAGAGAGGCTTTCATATAGCAATTCCGCTAGGTTTTGCACTTCTTGGTAATCTTCTGGTAAGTCCTACCCACCCGAAAACTACACAATTTAAAATCGAATGTACATTCTTATACTTTCTTCATTTGGCAGGCAATGTTCGTCCCTTCTACTGGCGGCCGTTACTTCAGCATGTTCCTCATGACAGCCGGCTCCTACTCACCATATAATCTTTGCGTTTCCTGGCTCAGCTCTACACTACCCCGCCCCAAGGCGAAACGTGCGAGTGCGTTGGCGATTGTTAATTTGATGGGTGCTGGAGTAGCGCATTTCTATACCTCGTACATGTTTCCCGACTCACAACAACCACGGTATTACGCTGGTGGCGGCGTCATGAGTGGTGCGTGTCTGGTGTGTGCGCTCATGGCCTTGTGTATTAAGTGGCATTTGAAGAAGCAAAATGCGGAAATCCAGAGAGCAGAGTTAGAGGATGGTGTCCTTGCGAGTAGTTCTGCGATTGCTGGAACGGTGAGGGCAGAAGGGGTGGTATCTTTCCGATATGTGCATTAAGTTAATTGTAGTATGCATGGTCCCGTTACAGTCTTGGAAGTTACTTCTATTCTGGGAAGATGTGATAATTTATTCTGCTTCTATGCTGTGCGAGTCTATTCTCTTGATCTGTTCGATTAACTTGGAACTTGAATTCTTGTTGTATTGTAGATAGCCGTATCGTAATACCCATCAAGCGTATTTACTCCAAACCGGACAACGCAAAAACAACCAACTCTAGCAATACATACAATCCCAAAGGAGAAAAGACATCAGCTCCTTGAAACAATATGAGCAGGACCTATTGTGAACAGAAAAAAGATCAAGACGTTCCTCTCCGAATGCACATGTACGCCAACCGCAAGCAAAGAGACAAAGCAAACCAAAACCAAAACAAATTACCTCCCCAAAAGCGACTCCGAGTTCATGATGGTACAAGCCCTGGCTTTCTTATTCAAAGGAAGCCTTTGGTGTTGCTGGGCTTCCGCTGAAGGGCATCGTTAGATCCATAAGCAGCACTTCCCCGGCGGCTACCTGCATCACTGAGCGCGGCCATGGGGGACCGTCCAATGGTGCTACTCCTCGATTTGTAGCTGGCAAGATCCCGCTCCAGACGCAACGACTTCTCTTTCTCCTCGCGCAGTTCACGCTCGGCTCGACGAATCTTCAGCTGAGTATCAGTATCACCCTGCTGGAGCTCATCGATGTTCTGGAGGAGACGCGCAATCTTCTCCTGGGCCTTGTTCATGTCGTCGGTAAGCTGGACATTGACCTTCTCACGTCTATCAATCTGTGACTGGAGATCCTTGACAGTACGGTCAATGTTCCGTAGAGATCGTTGCTCGGCACTATTCTTGTTCTCTTGGTCTTCCAAGTGGGTCTCGAGCTAAAACAAAATTTCGATATTAGTCAATGTAGTCTAAATATTATAAAGATATTACTTACCTCCTTAATTCGCTTGTGCAAGAACCGCACGTCCTGGCTACCGGAAGAATAGCCCTTGGTTTCAAGATCAACACAGCGAAGTTGAACTTCCTTGAGCTGCTTCTCGACCGCTGCCTTTTCCTTGAAAAGCTGGGCATGGGCCTCGCGTTCAGCGGTGAGCTCTTTCTGCATCTCGGTGTTCAGAGCATCAGCACGGCGCATCTTGCCGACTGCTGCAGAAGAAACATCCTCTTGTTGAGCAAGCTTGGACTTGAGCTCCAGCAGCTCACGATCCATGCTAGCGGCATTACGCATAGATGGACTCTCGCCCTTGGCAAGGTCTTCCAGACGCTCACCGGCCTCAGCCAAGCGACCCTCCAGCATTTTCTTGTCCTTCAAGAGAAGATCACGCTCGGCAGTGACATCATCAACGGAAGTACGCAAAGTTCGGACCTGGGAAAGAAGGGAGACAACCTTGACTTGGGCCTCGTTGTGTGCCTTGGCAGCTTCATCTCGAGAATTAGTGATATCTTGCATTACCATATCCAAGCGAGCCTTCTCCTTAGCCCAAGTAGAGCTGTTAAGGACTTCATTATCCCATTTGCTCCGAAGATCTTCCAGCTCCTCCCGCAGGCGAGTGTTCTCCCCACGAGCATGCAGAACACGCTCACGCTCCATCTCAAGTTCACTGTTGATTGTCGAGAACTCTCTCTGGTACTTTTGTCTAGTTTGCTCCATTGAAGTTTCTTTGTCTTCAATATCGATGGCTCGCTGGTTGCGGTAGTCCTCAAGCTCGTTCTGGAGACGTTGCTTTGACTGCAAGGCGGCTTGAAGCTCGGCGGCTTGGTCCTCCATACGAGCCTCCAAGGAAGTGGTCTGACGCTGTAGATCCTCGACAAGACCATCCATTTCTTTTCTTTCGGACATGATTTGAGCACAGGTTTCCTCGGCTTCCAGGGAACGGGCTTTGGCGAAGTTCTCCGCACGTGTAGCCTTAAGAACTGTGATCTCGGCTTGCTCAATCTTGTTGAAGTATTCATCAGCACGTGTCTTATATAGACTGAGGCTAGACTCTAAATCGGCAGCCCTTGAGGATTCCGAGTCAAGACGAATTTGCAGATCAGAGAACTCCTGCAAAAGTTGATTGCGGCTGACAGCATCTTGATCCCTGATCTCTTGGATTTCCTGCATCTCAGAGCGGGCATCGCGAAGCTCGACTTCCAAAGCAGCACGGCTGCGCTTCAGTTTCTCAAAGTGAGACTTAGCTTCTCCAAAGTCGGCCATAGTCTCGTTATGAACCTTGAGAAGAGAGCGACGAGATTGCTCTTGGGAGTTTATCAAGTCATATAGTTCTTCGTGGGACTTAGCCTGGACATCACGCAAGGACAATTCACCGGAGCGAATGCTGCGCTCCAAGGACGATACCTTCTTGGCTGAATCGTCGAGTTGGTCATGAAGGCGGCCATTCTCGCGTTCAAGTAGGTTCATACGACGAATAGAGGGACTCTCGTCCTGCCAGATGTCTCGGTTGGGGGTCGACCGTTCAATCTGGCCTTGGAGATGGCGGTTTTGCATCTCGGTCATCTGAAGCCTGTTCTGAAGCTCTTCAATCTCGGCTGCAGAGTCCATGCGTCTCTGGTAACCAACAGTATCAACGGTTCTGTCGGAGCGGGCTGAATCATTGGCTGTTTCGTAAACATTTTGTAGTCGGTTGGGTGTTGAGGGGTTGGAGAATCTCTTCAGCGCGTTTTCAGAATTCTTACGGAAGTGCTGCGGTGTGCGATTGTTCGCCACTTCGTTCTGGTCAATTTCCTCAAGCAGAGCACGCTTTGACGAGGAGTACTTGGTATCTAGATCTTTCATTTCGTCGGCGTGACGGCGACGCATCTCAGCAAGCTGGCTCTCGGCCCGGGCATGCTTCTCCTCTGAGACCTTGAGCTTATGTTGCACGGTATCGATTACTTGGGCCAAGTCGACCTGCTTGGAAAGCTGAGGTTGAACCGCTTCCCAAGACTGAGCAGTCTCAGTGGCCTCGGGTTCAAACACTCGGTGAAGTAGAATTAGCTTGTGGTGTAACTCTTCAACTTCTTTGTTGGTTCTATCCAAAGTGGCTTGCACTTGACGTGTGTTTGACTGAGCCTGGGCGCGAAGTTGACGCTCATTCTCGAGATTGCGGTTGGCCTCTGCAAGTTGGATGTTGGCAGTAGATGCGGCCTTTTCTGCATTGCGGCTAGTCTTATGCTCCCTCTGGATCTCGTGGTTGATATCCTCAAGGTTCAAAGCAAGTTTCTCTTTTTGCTTTTCAAGGGAGGTAATGGCAAGCTGCGATTCCCCAAGCTGACGCTCCAATTTCTTGTTTTCTTCGTCCAGCTTGGCCTTCTCCTTCTGAAGATTGCCCAAGCGGAGTCTGTTGTTGTCGCTAGCCTTAGAACTCGAGCGAGCAATGTCCAGGTTCTTTTGCTGGATTTTCGTGAGAAGAGATCGGTTGTCATTCTCGGAAGCCGTCAATCGACCGCGAAGGGTTACCAATTCTCGCTCAAGTCGTTCTTTGTGCTGATCATGGCGAATACGGAAGTTGTCAGATTCAGAAATTGCATGATTCAGCTCCTGAACACGAGCAGCCAACTCGGAACGTTCCGTTTCGATATCGTCAAGCAGCTCCGTTTTCTCGGTAAGATCCCTGCGCAGACTCGAGATGCGTTCATCAGACTGACTCTTCAACTTGCGCTCAAGCTCAGCCTCCGCATTCAATCGCGCATTCTCAACATTTGTGAATCTGTCACGAAGCTTGATCAATTCGCCCTGTAGCTCCTTTTTCGAGGACTCTGCAGCAACACGGGCCTCAGTCGCTCGCCGAAGACTATCTTGTTGAATATACATCTCTTTCTCAATTTCAATCTTTGAATTGTTGAGAGCCTCGTACTTGGTATTCAGGTCCGAGAGGTTATGATCGGCAAGCATCTGGACATCATCTCTTGACTGGCGTTCCCGGCTGAGGTCTGCCTCGGCCTTGAATAATTGTTCTTTCAATTCATGCACCTGACGTTCAAGCAACTTCCTGCTTTCGCCAGCCTCAGCATCCTCAGTTCTCTTATCCTCAAGAAGCTGTTTCACGGCAGCGGCTTCCCGCTCCAACTGAGCTTTCTCTGAGCGCATAGCATCTCGCTCCGCCTGCACTTCGCGCAGACGTTGTTGCATATCATCATGCCGAACTGATAGAGATTTCCTTTCGGCTTCAATACTCTGTTTTTCTTCGCTGTGCTTCTTCGCGTCGCTTCGCAGAACAGCCATCTCACTCTCTTTCCGTCGCAAGAGATCTTCATAGCCTGTGGATGTGGCAGAAAGTTCGGAAATCTGCTGACGTACAGATCGATTGTCATCAAGAAGCTCGCGGACTTGCTTCTTTGATTTGTCAAGCTCTTTGGAAGTATTCGCAAGCTTCACATCGAGGTCCTGATCTGTTTTCAACAACTTCGCTTCAAGCTCTTGTAGCTTGCGGTCTTTGAGGCTGAGATGGCTTTGAAGCATCTTGATTTCTTGTCCAAGCTCTTGGATTTGGCTATCCTTGCCGGAGAACTGACTCTCTGCTTCGGTGAACTTGTCATTTATTTCAGCCAATCGCGCCTGCGCATCATTCTTTTCAGCCTCCAGTGTTTGAATAATGGCACCTGCTTGTTCAAGCTGAGTGATACGCAGTTGAAGCTGCTCGTCTGTCTTCTTCTTTGCGTCAACCAGCTCGTCCAGTTGCTCTTCAAGGTTTTCCTGGTCAGCAATAGCTTCGGACAGCTTCTCTGCGAGTTCTCCCTCTCGGGCTTGTAAACGCTTGAAGATCTCCTCCTTGTCAAGAGCAAGGGCACGCTCGCTTTCGAGGGTTTGTTGGATCTTTTGAATCTCCAACTCGGTACGTCGTCGCTCCTCATCAAGTCTCTGGCGATCAGAAAGATCCTTCTGCATTTTCTGCTCGAGAGATTTGATCTTGTCATCTCTTTTCTGCACTTCCTTAGCTGTGCGTGTGTCGCCAAGAAGGGGTTTCATCCTGGAGAACATGCGCCACCAAGGACTATCCTTCAGCTCCAGATAGGCGTGGAAGTTTTGCTGAATGATGCGGGTTGCCTCGGCACGATAGAGACGCTTGTTTGAGATTCGACGTTGAACGAACCCACGAGCCAAAGACTGGAAGCGGGTCATGATATTCCGAATGATTTCGTCCCGCTTCTCTTCTAGGTCTGCCAGGACACCTGCCCTGAAGAAAACTTTGGTGCGGCCGACGCGATACCAGGATCGATCCATACCTAATTGTTCAAGCATCATTTGGGCTGCACGCTGACCCTCAAGATAGTCCTTCGGCATCTTATGGCAGAGCACGCCATAACGCTGTCTGAACTCAGCGAAGGGTTGTCGATTAGGGAAGCCTGTTCGTGCAATACGAATACCTTCCAAAACACCATTGCAACGAAGCTGGTCCAAAACTAATGGTGCATGGAGCATCTTTGGGCGCTTCTTGTGGTTTGGCAATATACATCGCACGAAGTGAGGGTGGGTGGAGTGTAATTGGCTCATCAAATTGGCGAGTTGCTCCTTGTGTTTTTGAGCGGCTGTACGGAACAATCCCTTCTTCACGCGGCTTCGAGGAAAATCGACTCCGACTTCCGAGTCAGCGCAATCGGAGAAAAGATTGGCGACATGGGTTTCCTCTGAGTCAGCCAGGAGGCGTGTGATATTGTCGTTCAAGGGGTCCTTATTCTTCTCAAGCCAGTCGTGAGTTGTGTACTCCACCTCCGCAGCATAGTGTGTAAGGACAAAGCCCTGACTCAGACGAGCAGAGCGATATTTAGGTGTTTTACGGTCCCACAGCGAGTGAAGCTTCTCGGTAAAAGACTTATCGGTGGCCTTGGGCATCACACAGTCTTCGTCAAGGCAGGAGAAGATACCGATAGGATTGGTAAGTTCAATCAGATCAATTGTTGGCTGTAAATCTTTGCCAAAATCGATGAATTGCCACTCGATCTGTTCTCTGGCATATTCTTCTTGTTCTAAAACGAACATATGATGATTGAAGAACTGCTGAAGTTTCTCGTTGGTATAGTTGATGCAGAGTTGCTCGAAGCTGTTGTTATCAAAGATCTCAAAACCGGCAATATCTAGCACTCCAATGAAATATTTATCATCAGCCATGGAGCGGCCAAGCTGATTGTTAATTCTGGTCACGAGGTCTCCAAAACCGCGCTCATAGATACCCTTGGACAAGGCATCCAAAGCGAGGCGAACTTGCTCGGGAGTCTGGACCTTCTCAACCCATTCTCGGCCAGCTTTGACCTTGGGGTTAAGCAGACCCTTGACAAAGGGTTCAGCGGGAATACCCAGAAGCCGACAAGCCTTCTCCATGCTAGCATATCCGTCTGGGTTGAGCGCCGCCTGCTCCGCACGGGCACTGGCCTTGGCGACAGACACATTGCCAAGATGCAGGACAGCAGCGATAGTGCGTAAAATACATGTTTGATCTTCCTCGGAGAAATTCATGACATGGAAAGCTTCAATGAGAGAGTTCCACTCGTCCTGATCAGAAACTCCCACGATGGATTCATTTCCATCTCTTGTATATGCGAAATCTTGGATCTGAAGGTTGTCGAGCAATAACTTCTCTCTGGTTTTCTTGTCTGCTCCCTGAAGCAGCTGGTAAAAGACGTGATAATTACGCTCGCTGGAGTTGGGTTTAACAACTCGCGACTTCTCCAGCAAGTACCAATCGATCCACGCTCCGCAGATCTGACCTGATCTAGAAAATTCAATCCTAATGAATTTTCCGAAACGAGAAGAGTTGTGGTTTCGCACTGTCTGAGCGTTTCCGAAGGCTTCGAGGATAGGGTTGGCCCGCAGGATTTGCTGGGATAAGTTTGTCAGATTCTTAGTACCGGATCGACCATACGGAGTATCGGAAGTCGCGACGGCAGCAAGGTACTGGATGACCTTTTTCGTGTTCTCTGTTTTACCGGCACCAGATTCACCTCTGTTGAAGAAGATTGTTAGTCCAAACCTCGCGAATGAAGCTATATATCCAGAACTCACGTCACAAGGATGCTTTGGTTTTCGCCCTCCTCAACTAGGTTCCTGAATGCCTCATCGGCCATAGCAAAGATATGCGGCCGAGTCTCCTCTCTCCCACGACCCTTGAACATCTTGACATATTCGTTCGTATAGATTGGAAGCGGGCAATAAGGATTGATCGTCACGAGGAAAAGTCCAGAGTATGTCTAAACTCAAAATGCATCAGCTATCATCCAATTGTTTGCCCTTCCGTGCAAGGTGACTGACATAAATCAAGTCTGATTGGTATCTGGTGTGAAGGTTGTGTACGACTGAGGGTTCGTTCAAATGCGTCAATTCGGCCATGTCGTCGGCTTTATCAAACTTTGCAGGGTTGACCTTATCCACCTGGTCGGCTTCGACTTCGCGTTGCTAGTCAAATGGTTAGTTAGGATCTCGCAGGTAAAGCGACGGGTACGCGAGAGCTCATACTTCACCATCGTCATCACTTTGGACCAATAACTTGCCACCTTCGAGTTCCTCCAGAACGAGACCACGCACGAATGCCTTCTCGGGATCTTTCAACCAAACATACTTGTTTCCTGAAAAGTCATTGTCGCCTTCTAACCCACGAATTTGGTCTGCACTCCGTCGCATCTCCTCGGACTTGATGAAACTTGGCGCAAAGGTCCCCGATGAAGCATTGTTCCGGCCGGAATTTGACCGTTCCCGGGTGGCCGAGGTTGAAGACCGCGCGGAGGAGAGTTGTGAGACGGATGAATTGCGCAGGTGCCCTCGCGCAGACTCCAAGCCATTTGTCGGAGTGATGATAGCAGACTTTGGTCGTGTCGTCTGTGACTGTGGTGCTGGAGACGGTGAAGAACGACCAAACGGATTAGCCCGCTTGGGGGAATTATTTAATTGAGAGGGAAGCATGGTGGGTGGTAGTTGTGGTGTTGGGTTCAGTTAGCGCATCATTTAGAGTCCAGAGCTGTTTCCCATAGCCGTGAGTGTGATTGTATTTAATATCGAACAGAGCTTCACTTGGGAAGAAGTAAAACGTGTTCAGCAGAATAACAGAAAAAGGAGAAGAGAAGAAACAACTTGGCTGAAGAAAGTGGGCAGAAGCACTAGTGCCGGTGATGTGATGTGATGTGGTGGAGTGTTGGAGTAGGCGGAGAAAGCTGTGTTTTGTTTACATTTGGCCCTGCACGGACCGGCGATCGCGGCCGCCCGAGGAACGCTGCCGGGTCACGTGATGGCGCATGACAACATTTTCGCGGCGCTTAATTCTTTCAATCATACTGTCCATCACGTCTCCAACGGTATTCCAGGGACTTTGTCACCGTTCTTGGACAATAATCTCTTCATCTCCCCCTCAGAACGTATTCTACTACCATATACTAGTTCTCTCTTGATATTCACAGGGTACTACGGCGAGTGTAACACCTCCCATCTTCCCAAAAAACCTATTTTCGAGCTCCAGCATACTCGCGCTTAGTCGACCGTCCATCATCATCATCATGATAGGGACCATCTAGTTTTGCTAAGGCATCTTCTTTTCCCTTTGGCTTGATATCGGTTGAATCCCACGGATAGATCAGGTCTGCGTTCTCGCGACCTTCATTTCACCATGTCAAACGACCAACAACCCCCTTCATATGGAGGTCATTCGAGCTACGCACAGTGGGCGCCTCCTTATCCTGGAATGATACCTCCACCACCGAATCTCCCTCCTGGTCAATATCCACACAATCCACCGCATCTCATGAATCCTGCTGCCCAGCCTTTCCAATACGGTGTCGACCCCAATGCGAGTACCTTCATTCCTCCCCAAGGCGCACCAGTCGACCCAGGCCTTTTCATTCCTCCTCAATTTTCTTATATGCCACCATTTGATCCTTCACAATTTGCGCCGCATCAATTTCCCCCTATTGCCATGCCTCCGTTTGGGTTCCCCCAAATGCTTGCGCCACCTCCGGGGTCCTCACAAACTTTACCCGGGGCGTCGGACGCGCAATCAGCAGATGCCAGTCGAGCGCCAACTTCTCAGGCGCAAACCAGAGCCCCTAGCTATACGAACTCACTCCACGAAGAAGGCGAAGTTGATGACGAAAATAGCAGCGCTGTCTATACGAGCAAAGCCTCAAAGCCCACCAACCCCTCCCGCATGGATCAAATATCATCTGCACAAAATGACGATTTGGAAGAAGGAGAGCAGCTTTCATCCCGAACGTCAAGCAGAAGCAGCTCACGTACGCTTTTTTCTACGCATCTCTCTTTCTTTTTTTTTAGCTAACCTGCCGTGAATGTATAGCCTACAATCCCCCGTTATCTGTTTCAGCTGACCCTGATGTGGTCAATCGCGCAATTGAAATGCAAAAGCGAGAGGTGACAACGACAACTTCAGAAGAATCACAGCCACCTAAGTCAGCAGCTCAGCTACGAGTTCAAGCACAAGGTGCTCTCCTTAGCCTTGCACCTCACAATATTCGATACGAAGAGCTCGTGGCCGAAGGAATAAACCCGACACTATTGAAGCAACTTTATGAAGAAGTTGGAATTCGAATCGCTACTCCCAAGGCCGAGAAGAAAGCTGGATCAACAACTATCCCCGCAAAACCTCCTCAGGGATCTTTTTTGAAGAATCCCGTCCCTCGGCCTGCACAGCCTGCAGAACCGACCAAAAATACGGAAGTTCCAGTTCTGGCTTCAAGTAAAGTTGAAAATGAGTCGAAAATTCCAGCAAAAGATTCTTCAAAGACTACCCCCGCTACCCCTCCGATGGGCTCGAACAAGCCTATGGAAAGAAAGGAAGTCATTGCTAGAATGCTTGCTGCAAAGGCCGCTGCTAGAGCATCCGAGCCCCAGGACACCCCGAAAGTGACTCCGAAGGTGACCCCAAAAAGCTCTCCTAGTGCCGTTTCACCGACAGCCACGCCCGCGAAATTGAACGGGACGGGAGTGAAGGAGAAGAATAAGGCGCAAACCGAATTGGCGAGGAAACGGATTGAGCAGCTTAAAAAGCAGGCTCTGATGAAACAGCAGGAGAAGAATCGACAGTTGAGTCAGACTATGTCTGTCCCAGGCCAAGTTCAGGAAAGTTCAGTACCCAATGAAGTGGCTACGCCTGTGCCTGCGCATACTCCTGCTGCTGATCCTGTCTCTGCTCCTGCTCCTACTATCGCACGTACGCAAGTGGTACAGCACCCTCTACCTGTTCGGCCTCCTGCTTCTGCCGATGTTTCAAAGATTCCAGGACTTCTCCTGACGGGCTCCGATCAGGAAAGTACTCAACCTAATAATCCCTCGGTATCCCAAGATATTGGTGTAGACTCAACGCCGCTATCTCGGACATCGCAGCGGAAGAGGCCGCGGGCTTCTGATTTCGATGAACCTCCTGACTTGCCAAAGAAACCTTTCAGTTATTCAACCGCTCCATCTGATTCAGAAAGCAGACTTATTATTGATATCAGTGAAGATGAATCACTTTACGGTGATGATGAAGGTGCGGATATGGATGTAGACTCCAGCTCGGAACAGGAGCCAGCCCCTGCTCCTTCTCTCGCTGTTCCAAAGCCACCTCTTTCCAGAAATTCTTCTAGAGGTGGCGTGTCCTCTTCTACCCCCCAAAGTCACGATTCAGAGAGCCTTCGCAAAAGAGATCTTCAGATCCAGGCGATGCATCGCAGGATAGCAGAGCTTGAGCAAAAACGAAAAGAGAAGCTCGCCGCCAGTCGTACACAATCGCCTCTCCCGTTGGTCGCCTCAACTCCTTCGTCAGAAGCACAATCTACCGCTACGGGCGCCGAAAATTTTGAGACTTCTTCTGCCCCGGTTTCAACCTCCAAATTGGCACCGGACACATGCACCAGCGTTTCCACTCTTGCTGATCGGCCAGACCTTATCGATACCTTTTGTGAATCCTCCATCAGAGTCCTCGCTTCCATGGACATGTCGCAATTGGATAAAATTCGCTCTCAAATCCTACGCATGAAGGAGATTGAATCAGGTCTACCAGAGCTAGATGCTGAAATCGAGTCATCCGAGCAGCGCCTCGCTACCTGCAAGCGAGAAGCCGATACTCTACTAGCTGAAATCACAAAGGGGAAGGAAGGTCGGCTTCAACTTGTAGATGAGCTCAAGAAACTCAGTGATGAGATCAATGGTCTCACATTGGAGGATTTGGATGAACTCCGTCGGCAGGCTGAAATAAAGGAGCAGCACCTCGTTTCTCAAGGTAAGACAGACCTGATGGATAGTTGACTGCGCATTTTCATTAATTTCGTTACAGCTGTTTCGAGCGCAAATTCCTCTGCGGGTGCAGAGGACGGTGTTGTTCCAAGCGCACAACTCCCTTCCAGCCCAGGGGCCGCAGCGGGTGTCTCCCAGACCCAGGTTAACGGAGCAACTGAAGGCATGGACGATAGTCGGGAGGCAGAGTCCATGTCGGACTCGAGCTCCACTGGGTCTTCCATGGATGAATCCAGCGACAGTGAAAGCTCTGACGACAGCCCATCCGACCAAGAAGAGGAAGAACTTGATACCTCAAGCCCTCTTCCTGATACAACTACTGGGCCCCAAGCTGCATCCGAACCTAGCATTGACCACCTCAACGCGGAGGCACCAGGTAATGCTTTGCCCGATCGACCACAATCGGTGGCCGAAGATGTTGATATGGTCGACAATGAACATGATGAAAGTCAACAAAAGGAGACTGAGCAATCGCGCCGCGAAACATCTGCGGAATCTGATGATTACGAACCCCCTGAGCCTGAAACTGGCGCAGAATCGCCTGGCTCGGCATATAGTCCACCTCTCAGTCCAGCTCCACTTGCCATCTTAGATGACCCTACGCATTCCGCCCCTGAGGCGGACCAAGCTCCAGATGCAGCATTTTTGAGTGCACCTCCGGCACCATCTTGGGAGTCACGGCCGCTAACGGAGGTCCTTGGGGCGCCTGGTGTACGAACACCTCTCCGGAGACATATTGTATAAGCACTGACTGTTAGCTGCAGAGCAAAGCACCCACTATTGATTTGGATCCGAGATTCACTCCTTACACCAGTCCACTCAAGATGTTCGAGGCATATCGCTTCCATCCCGACTTCCTAAAAAACGTTTCGGGCGGCTACCGTTCGCTAACATACAGTCATGATATTGATACGATGAAAATGCTTTGTCCTTACGAGTTGGCTGGTGGTGTGTGCAACGACAACACCTGTGGATTCCAGCATTTTCGAGACATTACTCCAAGCGGTGCGTCGACGAATTGAAGCCGAGTACCATACCCCAGATGGTTCCCATTTCTTTCTCTGTTTTACTATTCTGCCCCCATTTACCACGCGGATGAGTGATTCTCGAATCGAGCCCGCTCATTACCCATAACCCATCACCCACCCTTCCGTTTTTCTATGCTTTTTCTTCTTGCCCGGTCTCAATGCTGACCACAGTGCTATTAACCTCGACAGATGACAAAATTCTAGTCCAAATGGGGGCTCTCCGCGAGGGCCATTCCGAAGAAGAAAAAGAAACGTATCGCACCGGCCTGAAAGAAATCATCAACGGCATGCGACGCGACAAGGTGAAAGATTTCACTACTGTGGCCAACGAGATTGCCGCATATCGTAGGCGCGTTCTCCAAGACCCAACACGAGTCTTGCACCTGTAACTTTTCGAGAAGTCCACAAGGTGAGCTGGCATCGCCTTTCGACCATTTGCTGGCGAGTATTCGCCATCATCCCCTCTTCCCACCACCATTCTCTTACGATACCCCTTCTATCGTCCTCTTGACGCCCGAGGTGTTTTCCCCCTTCCATTTCTTTTGCCCTTTTCGCTTTTGTCTGCATTGCATTTAGCCAGCGCGGTGTTTCCTGCGTTTGAAGAAAAAACATTCGCCCACGACTGGGCAATTTCCTTACCACCTTGGGTCCTCTGGGTTCCCCATTAGAACGGCATTCCGCGTCTTTCCAAGCTGCTGGTCGTAAGGTTGCAGTTCAGCTCGGCGCAGATCGACAACATCACGCGATTCCTGGTGGATGGGTTTGCTTTTCGCTGTTGAGGAGGTTGTATGATTACGATGCGCGGAGTGGTCTTCGCAGCACATATTTGATACGAGTACTAGTACCGTGAATACATTATTTCAGCAAAGCATTCGCTTTTTTACTTAGCTATATAGGTAATCCTGGAATTGGTAAATAAATTTTCATTATTTGATCATTTCGATTTTAAGCTCCGGTAGATTAAGTAAAAAATCAATTTCAAGGAACCTTGAATTTCACGAGAGCTGGGCAGTGTTGGAAGTTAATTGAGGTTGAGGCTGCGAGTCACATCCATGCAATATTGTCCGCAAAAATATACAAACAACCTCTACATCGAACTTGAATGACTCAACACGAAATGAACATCTGACCGAAAGACTACCCTAAATGAAATAGAATAAATTTTCTTATTTTAATTCCCAGCAATTAATCAAATAACCTAGAAATCAGTGACTCATTCCAGTGATATCATCACCTTACTTGAAAAACCCTGAAAATCAACTCGATATCACCAGCCAGCCACCACCAACAAAACAAAATAAGCAACATCCACCCGCAGTCTTCACATCAGGATCAGGAATCAGAATGCTGACATCCGCACGCCAGAAACACAGAATACATTCTAGTTACCATAAGAATAGTAAAAAGGGGCCAATACACTTTCCTCAGAAATGAGGTGAGCACTTATGTTTTGGCCCCCAGCGTTTAAAGTGGCCGAGTTAAGAGTGTGCTAAGTTTAGGACATCGGGGCGAAAACCATCACGGCAATGATTTCTGTGTACTAAACCGTTAGTAACTACTAACTACTAAGTAGTAACTAGTTAAGTACTGGCTATTATCTAAGATTTTGAGATATACGAGGATCATAATTTGCAGTTGAGGCGGAGTGGAAAATTAGGGTAAATAAAGGGTTGATGAGGTGGGGATGGTTGATGGGGTTCGGAATCGGATCAGTTTCACGAGAGGAGGTACTGGGGATCCAAGAATAGTGATTTCGACTTCATTTTTTCTTTTTTTATCTGGAGAATATAGGTCGAAACGTGAAGGGGGGAAATAATCGCGCGGATGATCGCCTGAGGGGCCAGGGGCTAAGCGGTTGTCGATGATCATCAAAGTCTGAAGATGACAGGCGTGAAACTGGCAGAGTCAGCTGGTCTGTAATATCACTCGTACTAGTTAGTATTATCTTGTAATCTTCTAGATAGACTCGTACTGTATTACTCTATTTAACCCAGACATCTAAACGTGGAGGCTATACAGATACAGATACTCCAGAGTAAGTGTAAACGGAGAACGCCGTCTTTCATCTCGATCTTCCAAAGTCCCCCACTCAAACAAGATGTACCATGTATGCTGTGAGTCAAAATCCCGCAAGGCAGACTGATGTCCGTCATTCTTCCAGTAGTCTATGATGACAATGAATGGATTGAATTAGATTGATGGGAGCTCATTGGTTGATGACCAGCCTCACTTTCAAACAATATATTGTACGAAGTAATCACCCAAGACTACCATAATATACTCGGCAAAATCGGGAGCGGAGACTAGTAATAACTATAGTATAATTAAGAGAAGAGTAGGTCTCGTGATGACGCCCGCGCCCGAGCCCAAGAGAAATTTACGAAGTAAACGAGTTATAGCGGGACAGACAGGGCAAAAGAGATAAATAGCATCAGGTCAGAATGTATGAGTGGGACAAATAGACGTCACTAGATCAGGGCGATGATGGTGGAGTTCAAAAGTCTTAGCTTGGCTTGAACTGATCCATTCGCGGGACCAAGCCTGTGGACTCCCGAGAAACTCCCCGAAACTGCCAGTTTCCAGGTGCCCGTTAAGTCCTAGGGGCTTGGGAGGGGATATTTAGTGGATTTAGTTGGTTGAGTGCTTGTGTTGATGGTTCGGGCGCAAGACCGGATTATTCTCTGTCGTTCAGCACAGGTAGCACAGCCTCTTGGTTGAATGAAGGGGAATAGTCTGGACCTTGTGGAGTGGGGGAGAATTTGGGGGCAGAGAAGGGCACATATTCAATGCAAGATGGGATACCGGCTAGTTGGTTAGTTTCTTTGTTACTACCAGCTGCATATTGGTGGGTTGGGGAGTTGAAGTGGTTAGGGTTGACTGGGTTGAGGGGTGCACCGCCTGTTTACGCGGGTGGTAGGGCTGATGACAGCGTAAAATCAGTACAAAGAGCGGTGCTTTTTTTTTGGTACTCCGTCCCGCATGTACACAGTATGAAGATCGACGCAGAAACAGGAACATCAGGCTTTTTGGCTTGTATTGGCGCTGCATCACGGCTGTAGGTCAATGCGTCAAATTGGCAGTTGGAGACGCCCCGGTCTAATTCTGCTAATTCTACTAGTTCACCAGTCTAACATGGTAGTTCCTCGCAATTCTCCCTCCCACAAGGCACTATCCTACGTTGCCTAACTGGCCAGGCAAGAATCCACTTAGCTGCGCTGTGGGGATCGTTCATTGGTGAATGCAGACATCATCTTGCGTCGAGGCTCAAAGTCACGCTGGTTGTTGCTGCTGCGGCTCGGGCGCGGCTGAGATATGCCAAATACAATGCAGGGAGTGAAACAAGCCCCGGTTGAAGATCATCGATGACTCGATTCTCAGGTTTGGACTCATACATTTTGTTCATACGGGTGTGCATCTTGCATCTCTGCGGGGCGTGCTATCCAGAAACGGTGCCCGGGGCTCCCGTGCAGGATGAAGCGCTGAACGAATGAGAAAATGGATACTGAAAAGAAATAAATGATAATATCAAAGGCGATTACTATTCCAGTAAGAAGTACGAGAGATTGAATCATTCCGGAGAAATAATCATAGTAATATTTGAGTATGTTTTCCAAAAAAGGACATAGTGCAAGCAAGGCAGACAAGGGGGCCAGCCCCTAAACCCAATCGGGGAGCCGCGAACTATAGAACGGTCTAATCTAAGCAGAACGCAGCAAAGAAGATCACAAATGCATAAAAATCACAAACCAAAGAGTTATACAGGCCCAAGGAAATGAGATAAAACATGAAACATCAAAAGAAAAAAAAAAGAAAATGCACCAGGCTATGTGGATATATCGATCGCTTTGCAGAACAAGTCAAAATCATCAAAGAAAAAATCACATCAAAGTATTCGGAGACACTAGAAAGCCATGTTAGAACATTGCTCCGTAAAGTAAACTGCAAGTAGCAGATCAAGAACTTACCATCATTTCAAAGTCTTTAGGTAAAGACTGTCAGGTTGCGAAATGCGTTTTATTTCACATTCGTGCAGCTGCCGCAGGCATCATGGTTGCAAACAACACATCGCGGCTCGATGTCCCAGACTTTAGGTCCATCATTGCACTTGCAGCAGATATACATTGCAGTGTGTCCCTGTATATGAGCTGGTCCCCGCAAAGATGACGTTTGCGTCGTAGGCCGTAATCGAGAAAGTGGCCGAATACCGGCAAGATCTGGTAGAGCGATGGGCATGCTCTGGGTGTTGTGTGATAGGGTTCGTGCGGTGTTGAGTTGGACCGTGGCAGGGTATGGTGATGGGCCGTGAGAGTGAGAATGGGCGTGGATGTTTAAGCTGTCACTGTCGTAGGTCTTCTCTTCGTTGCAGAAGTCGCAGCGGTGTTCACCACAGTTGATGCAGGCGTCGTAGAGGGCCGAGTTGTGAGGGCCGAAGGAGCAACCACAGCAGTACCAGAGGGACGCCATTGTTCTGGTAATGTGGAAAGACGAGGTGGTGTATATCAAATTGATCGAATAAGAGTGAATTGAGTTACGACTGCGTGGGAAGGTAGCAGCAAGTGTAATCTGATAGAGTTGGTTGTTGGTTGTAGATTGTAAATCGATGTCTAGGTTTGTATCTATCGTGAAGAAGACAATAGTAAACCCAATAAGCTGAGATGATTTATGATTGAAGAATGAAACAAAAACTATTCAGAAGGCACGAGACCAGAATATATAGCAAAAAATACGTGAAGAAGAAGACATGGCCTGAAGACAAAACATGCAGAGAGGACAAGGCAGTAACCCTGCCTATTTGGGTTAGCATTAGCCAAAGCCCCCCCAAGTCTGCCTAAGAGAAAAGATGAGAATGGGCCATTTTGGGAATGGACCTGAGGGGGTAGTTCACCCGGGCTCCATAAGGGTGAACGGGGCGAACGATATTCAATCTAATGGGAAAAAAAAGATTATCCACCTCATTACAAGAGTAGCCGGGGTGCTGGGCGCCGGTGGTCTAGAGATGTGGCTTTGTAGCAGCCTCGGTGCCTGGGCAAAGAGCCCCCTTCCCCTCCGATCGCCAGGCGCACCAATGAAGTCAGAGGGATGTGTCGTTGAGTCAATCAATGGATCCACTAGAGAAAGAGAGCCATAGTCAGAGGGCTGCAAGGCTGCACGTCGTTCACCGTCTCGTAAGGGCGTCAGACCCGGGGAAAACGCTGCTAAACTATGCCCCGGCTGTGCCGAATTGACGGTCACGTCCCACTTGGGGAAGATACGGGCACAATACATACCCTCTCTAACCCTTCACCCTCTAACCCGGGAGGACTCTTGAGACGTAACGAACTCTAGATGATTTGTTGTCATGATTTTACCCTGCTTCGCCCGGTGCCTTGGAATTCTGGATTCTGGTAGGTCGTGTTGCGCGATGAGTCGAACGTAGAGTCATACTTCCTTAACCTTGATCTAGTCAGGTGTCGCGGCTAAGCCCTCTGTTGCCTAAGGAGTAAGTCATTGATGATGTAGGTTCATGATGTTCATTCCAATTCTTTCGATTCATTAGTTGTTTCATTTTATTCTAATCAGTTCTTTCCAATTTAGTATCTTACAAATTTCATTTTCAGCCTAATTTGTGGAATATTTCCTGCTGTGCAACCATGCTGTTCTGTTTGATTTTCAAAGTCGTGTCATTCTTAGCCATTGATGTATACTTTGTCCTGGAGATGGCCATTGTTAGTCAAAGGTGATGGTGAGGATATTTGCTGGAGTCGATTGGCCCGGTCGGGCATATCTACAATGAGAACCACCATTGATGAACTGTTGTTTTTATGGATCTGAATGGACGACAATGCAATTATATACATCTAACTTATAGATTATAATGATTCTATTCTATTGAATACTCCTATATAAATACTAATTTATAGTCAGTTCCAACTGACTATAAAGTAACGAACTACCTGTATATGCGATTACGTCAGTCCGGGGGTCGCAGTTTCCCTGTGAATTTCCGATCTGATCTGCTCGGCCCAATTTGGCTCCTTCAACTTCTTTTTTTTCTTCTCTTCAACACTTCCTCTTTCCCTCTCCTCATCTTCCCATCTACTCTCATCCTATCTCTCGTGTCCATGTATTTCTCAGCGTGATCCGTACGAGGCAGAACTATTCCATGGTGGCCCCAAACACCAACGCGCAAAAGCGCGTCAACCTAGTGGTCTCGAGAATCATCCCGCCCGTCCTCCTCGGAATCGTCATCTACGCCAGTTACGCCATCACGAAACCACTATGCAGTCAGTTATTAATCTGCCTGGAGAAATAGGTTACTCTATTTTCACTACCCCTTCCCCGCAGCTAACTCTTTTCTCTAGTTGATTATCTTCTCCGTCCATTACCCTCCTATAATCGCAGTCCTCGTGTCGGCGCAGGCGCCGCCATTCTAGCTATTTATTACTTCCTTCTAATTGTCCTCCTTACGACATATCTTCGCCTACTGTACAGCGTAATTCGAGATCCGGGTTTTCTTCCTCTTGGTGCCGAGCGTTTGCAGGCGGACGCGGCAGAAGACTCGAAGCAATTACACAAGAAGCGACGACAACGCCGGCGCAATTCGGGAAAAGCGTGTGATGCGGAGAAAGTCGATGCACCCATCGATCTGGAACGGGGAGTCACCGGTAATCGCTCAGGGAGAGATTATGATGCAGAATCCCTTGGTTTGGAGGATTTCTATACGAAAGATGTATATGTTTGTCAAGAGGATGGACGACCAGCGTATTGCTCCACTTGTTGCCAGTTCAAGGTAGATCGATCGCATCACTGCCGCGAGCTTGATCGTTGCGTTCGCAAGATGGATCATTTCTGCCCTTGGTATGAATGCTACCCCCGGAAGTTCCGTTCAATCGCTGATTTTTCTTGTTCCAGGGTTGGAGGTGTGGTGTCGGAAACATCCTTCAAATTCTTCATACAGTTCGTATTTTATACGGCTACATTTTGTACCTTCGCCCTTATAGTTACTGCATATTTCACTGCTCAGCTGAAGCATGATGTGAGTGACCTGTCAACTCTTCTATCGGTGATAACCTCTTCTGACTTCTACCAGACTGGCAGCGTTAACGCACACTGGTGTGTTTGCATCGGACTGTAAGTACACCGTGCTCTTTTCAAGGATTCCGTTCTGATAACTTGTAGGAGCGGTCTCTTTGGCTTCTTTACCGCGGGGATGTCCTTAACCTCTCTCCAACTCGCTGCATTGAACCTAACCACCATCGAAAACCTCAACCGCCAGTCCGTGGTTTGGACCTTGGCCATCCGTATCCCTGAACATGTATCGGCGCAACTTTTCACTCCGGGTTCTGCTTTGGCTCCTACTTTCCCCACTGTCAGTTTACCGCTAGAATTACCCATCGCGGAGCGGCACGTCTTCGCTATTCTCCACACTCAACCCGGCGAGAACCCCTTCAGTCTGGGCAGTCCACTCAAAAACTTGCAACAGATCATGGGGTATAGCATTTCCGATTGGCTGCTCCCGATAAAGCAGAGCCCATGTGCCGATCACAGCATTCAAGAAAGCGAATTCGCCCTAGGCCCTGTGGTTACACGATTGAAGCAGGAGGCAGGGTTCTTGCCTCCACCTGAGGATGGGAATGAACGCCCGACTTCTAAACATAGTGGCAGAAGCAACGAACATAGAACCCGAACTGTTCATGCATAGAGCGCACTGCGCATCCAATAATAGAAACATACCAAACCCCGAACCTTGATCTTCCAGTCACGTATCCATTATTCAGGCTATGTATAATATGCGCAGGGCCGATAAACCCGCCCCCAAATAATCAAACATCAAAGTGAAATAGTACTTGTCATCCAACACTGTCCCACCTGTACCTGAAAACATAGGTACAGCCCCAGTTGTGCATGTTGCCCCCACTCCAGCCGCCCCACGCATAGGGCTGAGATGCGGGTTCATGTTTCCGCAATGAGGGGAAGATATCAAGTAAACAAGTCGGAATGTTTCGGGTAATAATAGTTATAGCTAGGGTAGATGGTCAAGATTGACAATGTATAGTAGATATTGCTGAATTCTGCTTTTTATAGCATCGAGCACTGCGATGATACTGCTAGTATCTGTGGTTGAGTGTTCATCATTTGATGACCAGGACAATGACATGTTGTGGCAACAGAAAATAATTTTGATGAATGCTAAGATCATATTTCTTCATAGTACGGACTTGAAGTTTGTGCTGGAGATAAAAGCCTGAATAACTCAAAGTTCAAGATCATGATGCTCGAAGGTTATAGAACTATGCGGATTCGATATAATTGCAAAAAAAAGGTATACCACAGCGGTGCAGGTGGCGAAAACCGTAGAAATCGTAATCCTATAATTTATATGTGATATTCATGAAATGTATAAACAACGCTGAGACTCCCACTAGTAACCACCAAATCAAGACTCTCCAACTAAATTAGATGAAAGCAATGGTTCATATACACCCGGCATATCACAACCTTCAATCCAAGCCCTAACACCCCCCGCAAAAACCTCAGGAAATTGCAAAGACCACCAATGAATAGCATCCCTAACCACGAACGCACTACACTCCGAATTTCCACTCCGAAGTAATTGTCCTGCTTCCATCGTATCCTGAACATTATCCCCCTTCCCACCCGCAATAATAGCTATTCTAACACCACGTATCTCCGAATACCGATCCAGAGTCACCAAAGAAAGTTCAGCAAAAACATCTCTCATCGTAGATAAATTCTGATTCTTCTGAACCTCCTCCCTAAGTCCGGGGATGGGTTGTACATCTCCAAAAGAAGCCCAGAATATCTTTTCTGTGGCGAATTTACCTGCCATCGTAACGATACTACCTAGAATCCGCGGATGAGAAATGAACCACCGTCTATACCCGGTAAATGGTGCACAGCCTGTACACCATAGACTTAGTAGTAGATCGGGCGAATGCCGTGCGAGTTCTAGTCCGATAAATCCGCCAAGTGATAAACCGACGATATGCGCTTTGCCGGTTTGAGCCTTTATTTTGATGAGGTTTGTGAGTGTGTTTATGGCGTTTTTCATGGTAAATGGTATGTTCTTGGATCTTGAATGTCCTGGTAGATCGACGAGTAGGATATCATAATCGGTGAGAAATGGCGTTATGTGAGAGAATTCAAGATGGCAGGATTCACCGCCGTGAAGGAAGATTATGGTTTGGTGAGATGATTCTTTGTGGGATGACTCTTTTGAAGGTGGTATATGTGTATATGCGATTTCTAATTCGGGTTTCTGGGAGTTTGATGGATTCGACGACATTTCGAATAGAAAGTCGGAGCTTGAGATGTCTGAAGATGATATTTTCGAGGAGAGGTGCGGAATGGAAGATTGCTTATGTCTGGGTCTCATCTGTTCTAAAAGCCGAAAGATCGGGCTTACTGGGGGAATAACGTGACCGCCCCACCCGATTCTAGATGTTTGATACAGTATAGAATTTGCCATGATATAAGAGCAGAGGTTGACTCTACTAGTCTAGTAGAGGGGAACTTTGTCATAGACCAGGAATAGATACTCGTAATCTTGTAGCTCAAGTGTATACTTAGATGGCCTTGAAGAAGATTGAATCCTAGGAGAATACGACGAATCTGATAGATAGTACTACTATTGTGCTGTATATTGTATGAAAATGATTTGATGAATGCACTAGCTAGGAAATAACAAAATAGAGCATTCTGCATTCAAATGACCGGCGGACCTTGGAAGATCCGTTTATTAACTGAAAACCCCGAAAAATAATAAAAGTCGAAAATAATATACTCAAACAGGACAAATGACGGAAGATCAACAGAGAAAACAAAACTAATAGTTATACCAAGCAATTTGAACCCAGATAACCCATATACCAACGAGCTCCTATTCTAATGCGTATTATCAACGCCGCTTCGGTAAGGATCTTTGTACCGGGGAGCGTAGTTGAATCCACATGAAAATGACTGTAACGCCTCTATTCTACCCTAGTTCCGATGCTCATTTCCAACGCTAAACCTCTTCTCTAAAGCCATGTTGATGTAGAATGACTAAACGCACTCCCCACTTAATTGCAGCTTGGACATTTGAAGTGACCACAGACTGGGCAACGCTCGGGGGCCAGAGCGAAAGTATTCACATCATTGGACTGGCAGCAAATCCAGACAGCAGCACTCATTCGCTGGAAGGGCTTGTTGCATGTCGAGAGCTTGGTGAAGCTGGTATTGATGTGCGCGCGAGTACAGTGGACGGGGACGTCATCCCCTTTATCTTGATCTTGATCATTTGGTAGATTCGAGGTTTGAACAGCGATGTCCGTGTCAGAGGGGCAGTCTGGTACCGCGTAAAGTGGGATGTTATGGACCAATAGATGGGTGACGGGCTTAGAGAATTTAACCATGTTGGATGATTAAGACGAAAAGAGTATAAATAATTGAGGATATTTAGTGATATATTGTGCTATCGCAGAAAACGCAAAGTTATAAAGATATTGAATATGATGAAATTTTAGAACTGTCTTGAAGATAGAGAGTGGATAACGATGAAAACTCATGAACTTTATATTCCCAGCAATTATTCGTCCGGCGTCATCATTCAACCCTCCTCAAGGCAAGAACCCTTCCTAACTCAGGGAACCTAAAACGATCCAGTATCGTGAGTCCACGCTTGCAATCGTGGCAGTACAAAGTCCCCATCAGGGCATGGGCGAGGGAGTCGCCGCCCTTACTCACCTCAATTGCCGATGAAAGAAATCAGCTGAGCGGCTATCCCTCAGCCCAAAGCATGAAGAGCCAGTGATAGATTCATAGTCTGTAAATTTGATTCCCCGACTTACGGGGGAGATCATAGTCTTAGCCGCACCTAGGCCATTAACAACGCATGCATGAACCCAGGTGCAAAGCAACAACAACAACAACATCGGCGTGTCGGCGACAACAGGAGCAAGAAGGGTGATACTGGCAATACATGTTGTAGACGCGCACCCAAACGCGAGACCCGATGGGATTCAGGCTGTGCAAATTTGGGCTGTGGTTTGAGGAGGGTGAATATGCGGTGGGCTGGGGTTAGAATATCGTCATGATCATGTGCGAGCCGCATGCTTTGAAAAGGCAAAAAGTTAAGACTGTCTTCCGACAGGAAGACATGTCAAGTTCTTCGGATTGATTCGGAGAGGGGGTAAGGGCGGGGGGTTGAAGCAGGCTAGACAAATATCGCCCTTCTAACGTGTATACTGATACCTAGGTTTGAAGAAGTGTAAGGGAAGATGGATGGAGAACCCCGGTAGCCAATAACGTTTGCTTTACAGGAGGGCATCCGTCTAAGGCAGCATCAGACCCGAAGCTAGGGATGACGGATCGAGCTAGTGATTAGTTGCTGCAAGTCCCATTGTCGGGGACTTTCCTCCCGCGTCCCGCGTGGGTCGTCGATGTCGATGTTGATGGCTCGTTTTGATACAGAGCTTGTCATGTATGGCCCCTCCGGAGCATCGGAGGGGCAAAAGGGGTTAGAGTGGGAGGGGTATCAGGGGAGATCGAAGTAGTACTACTACCTCAAGCAATTTTGAAACGGCCAAAGGGTGTCACCTTTTGATCTGGGACGAGAATGATGCACCATGCGTCTCTTGGAATGTGCTGTGGTAGGATGGTGATGTCGGGAATGGGGCGGCTGGGCCCGGGGTGGGGGGGGGGGGCACCTAAGCAAGGCAAAGTCGATCAGGGCAGAGCCGAAGAAACCTTGGAATCACAACGGGTGATCTTCAATTGCGAAGAGGGTCTCTGTCGGGGCATTGTCGTCCGCGGATTTTTGTCCGTTAATTCCTGGTGGAGTTTGGAGTCGGAGTGGGATTGGGAGGGAGATTGGATTGAGTGGAGAAGGAGAGAAAGAGAAATTGAGATTGGATGAGAGGGAAATATTCTGGAATTCTGGAAAACTGCCCGGATGGACGAGGTGCATTGCATGAACTGGAGATGGGAAGATGGGGATGGAGTGGCTGAGTGGAAGTTGTGGTGACCCATGGATGATAGCCATTTATATAGTTCCCGATCCATGGGACTAAAAGTATACAAATGTAAACAACATCTGCTCTACATGATTACTTCTCACACATGAATATACAATGCAAACAATGGGATCTTCTACATTTACTATCATACGATTACTGACTCCACAACTGAAATTATTCAAACATTGAAGATGCTCCGCCCCGGTGGAATTGGGTGGACTTTTGGTGGTGCCCGACCTTCGCCCGGCTGAGTGGGACTGTTCAACACAACACAACACTGCAAATATACATACTCTGTACCATAACCCAATAAAGATGGATAGGAAGAGACTAAGATGAATAACTGTAGATATAATATTGTAAATACCATTGATTTATACATAATCTATACAATCAATATAATATTACATGTAGCAAATACTGCTGCTTGAGTATAAAGATAGTATCTTTTACTGTAATTGTCAAGTGGGGGGAAGCAATGGGGCACTTTGCGTCATGCGAAACTCGCTTTTTCTTTTCGTTTCAACTTCTCCTCCTTCGAAACTTCTTTCTCTCTCATTTTTTCCCCTCATCCCCCACCTCATCTTCATCTCTCCTCGTATCGAATTGATCATTCCGCCCCTTGTCCACCCCCCTCCTGTTAATCTTAAGTCTGTTCGATTACCGACAGTAGCTCCATCTCCTTGCCGGCCCCATCGCTTCGGCGTTGCTGATGCTAGTTGGGGGGACTACTTATACTTCATAATAAGAAGCATACCCAGTGAGTACTTCATGGATCTACATGGGAATTCACGGTCATCAAGGAGTCAAGTCTTTTCCTAATGCCGATTCTACAGCCTCCTCCTGCTCCGGCGTCGACCCAGTCGACCCAGTCGACTCCGGTCGCCTTTCAGCGCCCAGTCCCACGTCCGCGTTTCTGGACCACCCCAATCCCGCGACAAACCACCATGGGATATCATCGCAATCTATCACCGACCGGCGGTAAAAGCCACCTGACGGGCCCGCGAGCATCTACTGGAATGGTTCAAATGCCGTCTGCATCTTCTTACGAACCTTACGATACTTCCAGGCGCCATCTGGATTATTATGATGATTACTATTACCCCTCTGACGTGGGCTATGGTACCCACCGCTACCAGCCAAGACATCGATCAACGGTTGATATCCATCCCACCTCCCAGCAGACATATAGAGATTCTGGCCATGGCCATGCAAAAAGACGTACCGAGTACGCCATTCAGCCGCAGAGTCCAAGCCAGCCTCGGCATCGCAGTCGAAGCAACACGACATCTGCAACGGATCTACATAGCAATCCCACGCTGCGGGTTGCCGTTCCCTCGGGCTCCCACCTTCGCCCAGCTGCCCCCGCAGGTCGGGTGGCCAGCCCGCTTCTTACAGAATCTGGGCATCATTATGTTCAAGCGCCTTCTCACCACGGTCATCACCGTCGGGTGTATAGCAATGTTGACTATGCAAGTGACACGGGTCGACTTGACCCCCGCGACAGCGGTAGACATCGTTCCCATCACTCACATCGAGTTCACCCCCCGCCCGGGTACCGCCGGTACCCAGCTTACGATGGGCTGAAGAAAGGTGATGACATTGATAAATATGATGCATACTCCTATACCACTCCGCGAGAACAATTCGACCGCGACTACCCTGTCAAGCCCCGTCATCCCACCGCCAGGTCCTCTGTGGATCGCCCTCTGAGCATGAATGTGATGGAGGAGCATCCTCAATATATGCCTCGCAAGGAGCGTCAGCATGGCCCTCCCCCAACCTCTTGGGGATTTGATAAGATTGAACGCGAAGGGCGAACTCACAGAGATACCTCGAGGACCCGAGAGACCTCACGAACCCGAGATTCCTCTCGGACAAGGGGTTCTGGCCATGACCGTGCCCTGGTTCCCAGACAATACGAATCGGATGATGGGTATGAATCGCTGAACGATCCATATCGCCGATCCCGTCATGCCCGATCGCACCGTGATCAGGAGCGTTATTCTCGGGATGGCCGGTCACCACGTCCACATAATGGTAGTGGTGAGATGGCTCTGGCCACAGCTGGACTAGGTACGGCCGCTCTGGGTGCTGGTTACTCTGATATGTCGGATTACGATCATCGGTCAAGGAACCATCCAAGACGCTCACATGACCCCGAGCGCGACTACGAAGCTACAAAGCATTCATCTCGGGACAGTGCTAGAGACCTCAATGGAGCAGATCGATCAAGTCCCGATAGCAAGAAGCAACTCTACCTCGAACCTGGAGATCACCAGCGCCGCCGAGACCGCAGGCGCTCCGAACGTCACTCAGAGAGTGATACGGAGGGATACACTGATGATGATGATCTCCGAAAATATCGACATGAGCCTTCTGCGACCCCTCGTCGCCATCACAGCAGTACGGATACGAGCAGCGCTGATGAACGATCATCTCGGCGCCACCACCAACGGGACCGCTCTCATCGTCGGTCCTCTCGGTCGCAGCGCAGGCTGGAAGACCCTCGCACAAGTGACTCTCGTCAATCTCCTTCTGACAGCAGAGATGATTTGCGCAAACCCATTGCTGTTGATCCGCCTGCTCAAAAGGAACCCGAATCCGCTACCCCCAAGAGTATCCTGAAGCCTCCCCGTGAGAGCTTCCCCGAGGAACCTAATCCCATTAGGGAGGGAGTGGCTCCTCTGAAGGATGCCAATAAGAAGGGAATTCCACCCGATGCACGGTGGACAAAGATCGATCGAAGATTGGTCAACCCCGAGGCGCTGGATGTCGGCAACGAGCGATATGAGGAACGGTCGGACTATGTCATCGTACTGCGAGTTTTGTCAAAGGATGAGGTCCAGATGTACGCTGTGAAGACACAAGAGATTCGAGGTAAGTTTCTGCCAATGGCTCCTGGGAATTTAATGTATGAGCAGTCACTTACTGAGTCCCGCATAGACGCCCGTCACAAGGAACACATCGAGGAGAAGCGTCGTCGAATGGAGGAGAACCACCGACGTGGTCGTCATGGCGAAGAATCATCCAGCGATGATGAAGACGAAGAAGAGGGTGAGCCATTGAAAATCGAGGCTCCACCTGTTGAAGAACAGAAGCCCACTCTTCCAGTGCGACCTCATCCCTCGCACTTGCAGATGCCAACTCATGAGTCAGAGAGAATGCGGACCAGCCCTTCCGCTGCGCCAGCGTAGAGGGAATCTGTCCACTTCAACCTTCTCTCATTTGATGAACTTAACGACATTCTCCTACACGAGTGCAGAGAATCTTCACAACCTCTCAACCACAACATCTCCAAAAGATCATGTAATCTCAAGCCTGCGAACCTCGACATTTCTTGTTTCCTAATGATCTCAGTCCTGTGTACCCTTCAGCGTTGACTTGTGTCACTTGTATCATAGACAGCCAGCCCCGTATTTACAATTTGCATAGCCTAGAATATCCCGGAAAAACAAAAGCAAAAGTGAAAATAAAAGAAAATAAAACATCCCTGACACACTTCATCATCCTCATTTAGTCGAGTGACACATAATTCTCATCCACTCATTCAATTTGCTTTTTCCCAACAACCCATTCAGCAGTCTGAGAAAAAAAAATAGAGGAATCAAAATGTTTCCCCCTGGGACGCCTAGCTGGACTAGAATAGGAAACTGGAAACTCAGTGGGATGGAAATGTTTCTCGAGCTGTCATTTCAGCTTTTGTGTGACGACCAGCTTAATTCGAACTCATCTGCAGCTGTAGTAACTGCATGAAATCATTTCACTTTTTTTCTTCTTCACCCGGGTGAACTTGATACAGAGCAGAGCTGAGATGGTATGATAGTGATTTGTCTCGTATTCTGATACATGAGTCATATCATGTATTTGATCAGTTTCATTTAGAAAGATTCTCTGTGATTCAGTTGGGATACTCAATGAGGAAAATCAAGCATCACAGTAGTACGTCAGGAAGTATTCCTCTCGGAAAGAAAGAAAGAAAATAAAAGGAAATATAACATTGTCTGGTTTGCTGAAGAGGTACAAGCATTTTCTTAGGCATGACACAGAGTATACATGGCATCTTATGCTGAATATGAAATGTATTTGCTCGAGAGAACTCGTCCGCCATTCCAATCATAGACAGTCTGCATTCTCAGAAGACTGCTTTAGATCGGACAGTGTGTAATAACATGCGTGATTGATATCTATTTCCGATGTTGATCGCATATGTATACATACGCATTCTAATATTTTCCTCTTACGCCCTCTTTTCTCATTAAATCAGAAAGTAGTCTAATATTGCTTCAAAATCGGATAATTAGATGACGGTCTAAAAAAGCCCCGGTCTTCTTTCCATGCACTTAAGCAGTTAAATTTGCAATTAGATGTCATGAAAAGTAGCAGATCACCCACACATTCAGCAATCAGCAACTATTAACATCCAGGGTATTTGAATGGAAATCAAATCGAGGCTTTGCTATGCAACATGATTTATTCGACTATTTTCAAAACTTCCAACCACCTGGGGGGGGGGAAGACACCGAAAGAGAAACGAAAAATAGAGACAAGAAGGGAAACACTCGCACGAGGTACTTCACATCTGCAGACCCAATCCATCAGCGCCACAATTTGTGCAGCGCAACATCGCAATTCCAAAAGCGAGCAAACATTCCCACTTGTCTTGGACGCTTACGCGGTACTTTTCGTGGAGGATTGTGATTATTTTGTTGGTTTGGGGGCCGAGACTACTGCGTGGTAAAGGGGTTCATCAGTTTAACTGGTCGTAATCTAAATTACTAAATTACTAGTACACCCCTGATCCATTATCCATTACATAGTACTGCAGTCCTGTTATTCGTTATTGGTGTTCGAGTTCCGTCTAATCTGGAATTGAGAGGCGTCATGAATGGCATCTTCCAGTTTCTCTTTTCCCTTGTGTTATAATGATATGGAATATAGTATTAGGATTGAATATAAGATGTGGTGATTGACGACGCAGTAGTCGCCCGATTCATTTCTTTTGTGTTCGTTGATTATTCGCTCCTCAGTGGAGAGGTAAAGGTGCATGTATGGCGTAACAAATTGTTTCTTTGGTCTATTCAGATGTAACGTGCAGCACCTCTGACTAGTATCACCCTCGGGTCAAAGAATTGAGGCAGTTCAGCTGAAGGCTAGTAGTTCCAGAATCCACAGACTATACAGCGTAGTATTTCTAGACAAGAACAAAGACTATCAATGACAAGTCTATGTATGGATCGGGTATTCTACTGTCAATTTGACACCACTTCATAGTGTAGAGTGATTGTTAGCGTATTGGAAGGAATACTCTCCCTCTGTCCTCTGAACCCCAGGCCAAATTACGCGCGAGAAACTTAACATACGCAAATTTACTGTAGTACGTTTTAGACTAGCTACGGCGTCCAATGAAGCGTAGAAAATAGATCATTTCTGACTCTGCGGGTCTTGCTCGTACTTGAAGCCACTCAGAAAAACAGAATTATGTCCAGTACCATCTTTTCTTCCATCCCCTAGTTGGCAATAGAATACGCATTCTTCGGAGATCGTCGGCTTGTCTGCGGATATCTGGGCTGGTATTTGATTCGCATCGGGAAATTCCGAGCTACTCAGATAGATATGTACATACTAGATAAGGGTAACTTACCTTTTAGGAATTCAGGACGAGGGGGGCGTTATGGAGGGAGATTTGTTGGATTGGATTGGATGATTGAGTGATACTTGGGTAGTATCATGCGGAAGAGGAGGTGGGAGGGGCGTCGAACAAAGAAACGAAGATGAGGTTCATCCAATGAAATCATGGAAAGGCTTTTGCAGTGATTTCACCCTCTTTATAATTATCAAATAATATACTACCACGGAATACATCAATACATAATACCACGCATCCTCTATAAGAGGAAGAAGGTCATGAGGGGAAAGAAAGAGACGTTCTACCTCAAAACCTGCTTCTTTCAAGTTTTCAGGTATCTTGGTGTTTGGTACATTTTTGAATGCATATCTGACTAGATTTTCAAGTTCTATTGGGAGAATACATGTCATGACTAGATGGATGTGTGAAAAGTAAAGTTGAGAATGGAGCTACTTTGTGTTTGATTACGTAGTGCTATGTACATGAGTATTGCAGGTTAAACTAATGCAGCATGTAGACCGTGCCAATACAGCAAGATGTATAAGGTTAATTATCTAGAGGTAGGGGTTTTATCTTCAAGTTTGAGACCAAAATGTGAATAAAGTCACCCTGGCATGAATTGTACATTTTAATATGGGCATGGCATGGCGTCTTCACTGGCAACGTCGTCTGTGAACGCCATAAAGATTTGTTTACCTTCAGTTTATTATGCACTAGAAAATACCTCGTTTCATCGAGTAAGAGTATTGGTACCTCTCTGGTCTGCAATAATTACATAGTTACTAGTAAATGATATATCAAGATAACTAGGGCAAAACCTTTAATCGCGAACGTGTCAAGTCCCTAAACGGGCAATGCGAAAATGTTACTAGTAGCAGCCTCCTATTCCCTCCCTCACGTCTCGTGCTCATTTAAGTTAGCAAACATACCCAAAGATGAGAAACCTGCTACTGTAAAATGAGGTCTGTGGAGAAACGCGTCACGGTGTCATGCGGTCTATTTCCACCATTGATTGTGCTGCCATGACAGCTACCATCTATCCAATTGCCAGACGGATGTGAATACCAATATTGTTTTCAAGGCAAGGGAGTGGTCGGAAGGCGGGCACACGAGATCAATCTTGATATCAGAGGCTTGATTTTGATATTGAGGAGAGGCAGAGCAACCGTGCCAAGATTTATCGACATTAAGGTCTCCGCATTGGGTGATATTTCCGTGAAAGGATCAGACCTTGATTGATCGAGAGCCATTCAAAGACGTACTCAGACAAATTACTCTGTATTTACAGGTCTGTTAGTGCTATCCGGTGTCATGGTAAAGGGTCAGCCAGAGTCTGACCTCGGGGAGACACTGGAGATCAATGCAAGTTTTACATCACCCGCCGGGATTCTCACTGGTGCGAGTTATAGCCATAATTATCCGGATTGACATGTCTCCCGTCTGTCAAATCCTGTTTTGCGATTCATTCATACCTGGTCTTATGTAGAAAAGTACAGTACAGGATTGGCTCAAGGGGCGGGATCGGCTCATCAAGCTCAACAAAACTGGTTCAAGACCTCTTTGTCTGGAGCTGATACCAGACTTGTCGATGATCGACGGCGGGGTTGGAATCGTGTGGACTGGTTCTGCTCCATCCTACGCATCCCCCTACTGTAGGTAAGTCTCAGTCAATCACGACAGCATCTGGAAGTGGTATTGATGGGCTATTCATCTCCAATTTTGTGCTGGGATACGTCAGGCTCATCGGCTGCGACGTTTCAAGTGCCGACGCTACTATCAAGAACATCATGAAGCAGAGAAAAGAGACAGCGGGCGTTTATCTATTTTGGGCGTTTGTTTATTCAATGCGTCATGACTGACCGTGCCGAGGACTACAATCGCTAGAGAGGGTTTAGCAGTGAGACTATGCACAGGACCGTATTGTAAGGCGTGCTGTTTAGTATTACATCGTACTAGCCTCGGCAGGACCAGGCATTCACTAAGTACGACGAGAGTGTCACTACGGAGTACGTGGTAGCACTTCGAGTTATGCTAGTGTGGAATGCAGTGGAGAGTCGTTTTGTCTCTCAGGCCAATGTGGAAATCACCGAGTACAGTATACCGTAGGAACAGTACAGAGACGAATCGATTCGGGTCCATCGCAATCGCCCTTCACTTCGATCAAACTGTTCAAACTTCTTCCTCTTGCACACCCCACTAGCCTGCATGTGCCTATCGTGCAGCGACAGAATCCTGAAACATCTGAGGGCCACGCGACACGCTACTGCTGCCCGCTGCAGGTTAACGCCCGTGGGAACGATGGCTCACAAACTCGGTGGCTTGAGAAATATCGGTGTAAATGTTAATACTTGCGGTCTGGCAACCTTCCTACGCCCTTTTTCTTTTTCTTTTTTCTTTTCAAGACGGTAGTGATGTGATGGTCACGATAGAGTGGGATCGCCCAATCAAGCATGATCTCTCCAAAGCCACTGACTTAGCCAACCTTCGGGCCAAAGTGGATAGATTCACGATGGACTCTGTACCATCCGATCGCGTCTCTCGGCACTCACCTCCGCCGTCGAGCTCGTGGGCCACATTTCGGATTCGGATGGTGGGGCCGTGTGGAAACACCCGATTTCTTTGATGTTTGGCGTGGACAGAGATGATCAGGGGCAAGATTGGAAGCATGTAAAGCAGGGCTGAAGCAAGACTCTGTCCGAAGTAGCAGTTCCAAGGTTGGTAAAAGGCCAAGGAAGGTGGCTGGCCACTGAGGATGAAGTCTTGCGCGTTCATTCGGGCAGATCCGCCTAATGAGCATATCGAAAGGGAAATAGAGTAGCAAACACACTAAATGGAAAGAAGAAAAAGAAAAGAAAAAAGGATTGAGCAAACGAGAGTAACCTTGACTTGCCCACTTCAGCTTAGACTCGTCCTATTCGGCGCAAGCTTTTGAATGTGATTGAGGGAAGACTTCGGGCTGGACCTCGAACCAACGTCCGTTATTCTTTAGCGCGAAGGGAATGGTCAGGCATTCCCCTGGCCCCTGCGTAGACTAAATTCCGAGTCCATTGAAACCCCAATCTGAATACAGTAAGAAAAAGAAAAGAAAATAAAAGGCTCGACCGTTGAGCGCCTTTTCCGGGGGCAGATCCTCCCGAGGCCCGGGGGTGGTGAGATATTTCCGTGCTCAACGACAAGGGTATGACAACTTTATTTCGAGTCGATGCAAGTCCGGGCACTATGAAGTTTACTTTGTGAATTTCTAAGTTCGGCCGAGGAGATTCAACCATACTGTACAATTTCCCGCTTTGAATGAACCGAGGGGAAATTACAAAACGATGGCGCTGGGTGGGAAGTGTCGATCTCTAAACGAGAGGTGACGCGACATCCAAAAGCACCAACATGACATTAGATTGGCACGGCACCAATTGGTCTAGTTTTAGTCCGTATGCTTAGTAGTACTAACAGTAGCTACTACTACGGACTAACTATATAGTATGCATTTGTAGAGTCGCTCTATACTTACTCCATGATCCATCGGCTTTTCGAACCATGATCACTAAATTAGTACTTCGTACCTTTTGCTATGGAGTAGTACTAGGAACGATGCACCGCGGGGCTTTCCCTTCAATGCGGCGCATACACAACACATAATGTACAGTAGTACAGGCACAGTGAGTTGAGATTACGGGCGGAACCTCGTAGTCGATCATGCTATTATTTTGATTCCGAAGCACTCCGTAACAACGAAAATTTGTAGACTGAGGATGCGCCACCATCCAGCAGGAATCGTGGCTCTATCGCTAGTATAAGCGGGCGTGGTCCAGTGCGAATGGATTGCACGATGAAATCAGCTTACCGATTGCCGACTCTACCTAATAAATGTGATTGCCTGGAACAGCCCACTGTACATAGCTTGGTTACGGAAGAAAGAAGTAGTTACTCTCGGTAAACTATTAGCGAGCAATGGCGGAGGTTACGATCAGCGATTCTAGGAGTAGTAGGGTCCCCGTTCAGTCTATATGCATGTCGATACCCAGGGGACCAGAGCACCAGAAATATCAGAAACACCAACATCGACAGCTCAAGTGCGATCTGCACGCAGTAAGGGCGGGAACCCCGGCCCCCAGTTCCCAACGTGGCCCGCTGGGAACCAGATGTGCAGCAGTAAAGCCCAGAGAAGGCCCAAGAGCTGAACCAAAACAACACGGAGCACGGCGCCCCGGAAAATCTACCGCAAATCGAAGGATTTCCACCGACGGTACCCCATCTGGAGGTTTGGACCGTGGGCGTCGAGAATGGGTTTGAAAAGGAATGGGAGAAAATCAATACG